>Ga0307982_1000396_pt1 | contig 34324 bp, 12 predicted proteins | sample OrgLakmetagen989_FD_201847 | JGI IMG/M metagenome (GOLD analysis project Ga0307982, IMG submission 201847) | Saline water microbial communities from Organic Lake, Antarctica - #989 | ecosystem: Environmental > Aquatic > Non-marine Saline and Alkaline > Saline | place: Antarctica: Organic Lake...
TCCGAGTGTCTTGGGCTACGGTAGTCTTGAGTCTACGTTCTTGTGCATAAGTTTGTTTGGTGGCTTGCTGCCCCCTTCTTGTTTGACTTGCGCCCCGCCGCCTTGCCCCCCCCTGCCTCCCCGCACATCTCTCACAGCTTCGCAGCCGACGATGCCGCCCTCAAAAATGAGGCGGCTCAAAACATACGATCAAGCTACAAGTACATCACCAGATAATTGGCGAATTTGAAAAAGTGGGATGCCAGTGCCTTCAATCGCCGTTTGCCTTTCAGCTTCCTCATGATTGACCGCAGACTGCCTGAATCAATCAAAATGTAGCTTGCCTTGAGCAAACCATTGACCTGATGAATTGGTTGATGAGGATCCTTCAAAGTAGGCCTACAAGTAGCACTATGTATCTCACAGGATGTGGTTTTGGTACTTGTGTTTGTGCAATATGCTTCAGCTTGATGGACAAGTAGTACGAACTTGCAAGCAACTTGCCAAAATCCGCAATGCCCTTCCTTCATGCAGCTGCTGTGCAGGCCGCGCAGCTTCACCCAAGACCTACTCATAACTTCTTTGTGGAGTACTCAATGGTTCGTTCCATCGCTCCATTCCATCGCTGGATTCGCCAGAATATGCAAGGCTGCTGATGGCAAAGTTTGCTCTCTGGACGAGGGCACTGCGCTTCTCCACAGCACTCAGCAAATCAATCCCGATCCAGGCCGCGCCTATATTGTGACGCTGTGTGTATTGAGTTTTTCAGCTCATCAAGGCTCAGCCTGCTGTCTGCGTACAGCATTCACCCAGCCGGCTCGTCCCAGTGGTGATGGGCCCAGGTGAAGCACTGCTCTTCTTGATGTTGGCTTATGTTTTTGGCAGGCGACACACCTGTTTGCCTCTGCCATTTAATTCCTGTCCGTTACGCAATTGCCGTCGCTTGAGTTATTGTGCTGGTGTCTCCGCGGTCATGGATTCGTTCAATCTGCCGCACGGGATCAGAGCTGGTCGGGCGAGCAGACTGCTTGATTCTCGATTACAGGTTACACGAAGCAGCAGATTTTGTCAGCCCGTCCAGTGAAACGCATTATGAGTCCTTTATGCCAGCATTATGCCTCAGCTGTGCGCTGCCTGTGCTGTTGGACAGCGCAGGGGCCAAGGGGAGGGAGGCTTGCCGAGTGCCCTGCCTCATCCTAGACTAGGGGGTGAAGGGGGGGGGTCACATCCTACGGCACACACTGCTGCATCCCCCACCCTGACCAGCTCAAGTCATTAAATTTATCAGCCTGTATACTCTGCCACTAGGTTCAGTACAACCGGTGCCCCAAGTAGCGATTACATCGCTTGCTTGCCTGAAGCTGATCGTCTGCCGCGACACGCTTTCTGGCCACCCATCACTTCCCTCACTACATCATGAGATCTTTTGCGTTCGTGCTAGCTGCTGCAATGGCAACAAGCATTATGGCTGCAGGTGAGTTCGACATGATGAATGGTTTGTGTGTGCAAGGCTTTTCCTGCGAATTCTGTACCCTGGCAACTTGTGTCCGAGATTGTCGTCTTCTTGACCACCACGCCAAAGTGATATAAAAGCATCGTTTCCGACAGCTTCCATGTCGAATGGCCATCGAAACACAATTTGCAAGTGCTTTACTTTGCAGTGCCCTCTGTGGATGTGACTTCTTGCGCCTCTGGACTGGCATCTGTCAATCTCGTTTCTATTTCCGCTGAATCAGGCGTGGAGTGGAACTGCATGCAGTTTAGTGTGGCACCCCGCTCCGGAAAGTTAATCCGAGTGAACGTTCCTGGTTCAATGATGGGACAAACCATGCAGGTATGTCTTTTCTTCCGGCAGCGCGGTTGCTTTCCTCAATTTTGGCGGCACGTGCCTCGCTGCGTTCTCGGCCAGTTCTGCATTTTTTTCAATGGCTGGCAGCCGCAGGTTGAGCGTGGTGCAAGCTTCACTATTATGCGCCATTTTTTTTGCAGTTGGTGGCATACAACAAGGAAATGACGAATGCCAACCCCGGGCATATTCAGTGGACGACCTCTGGCAGTGGATTTTTCACTGTGGTGCTGCCTCAGTACGTTGTCACCCATCTCAAAATCCGCAGTAATACGTGTACATCTTGTTTTCCTTGCAGGGCTGGCGCGCAAGACGAGAACAACTTGCCGCCTACCTGGAGTGCTGCCGCCTATGACAACTACACATCTTCTGTGTCCATGAGTGGCATCAACGCATACACCGGCTCCACTCACACCACCAACGGCGTGTACGCTTTCAGAGGCGAAATTGACGAGCTGCGCCCCGGAACCACCACCCTTGTGCTGCGCTCCCCAGACACTGCAGCCACCAATACTGACATCTTCAGTGGCGTCATCATGTACCGATTCGTGAACACCCTGGCCGAGACCACAGCTGACATGTTCAACGGCGGAACTCTCAACAGCGAGCAAATTGAGGCTGCCTTGGGGTCTTTGACTGTGGGCAGCATGATCACTATTAGCAACACGTTGATGCCTGGCGATACAGCGGTGCTCCCAATCACCGAAGAATTTGCTCGTATTGGCTATGCCATCCGCGGCCTCCGATATGAGGTGACCTTGACCCAGACCATGGCCTCCGGATCCACGGCCAACAACCTGGCAGATGCGCGCTTTGGGTGGTTTGATGCGCTGAATGTGCCCAGTGGCTACAACACCGTCGTTGGCAGGGAGTTGTCGTATGACACCAGCACCGGCACCGCCAAGTCGGAGTACCAAGTGACCGATGGAAGCACCACCCAGAGCTTTTTTTACGACTACTCCGCGCAGTGGGGCAGCTGGAACGGCAGCATCACCTACACGCCCAACACTATCGCTCGCGAGTGGAGCTACCCTATTGACCGCATCTCATCTTCAGGCGACGGTTCCCTCTCTATCACTGTCCCCAAGCCCTTGGATGTCGTGACCACGGGTTCCAGCCCTGCACAGCTCGTCACTTGGTCTGGCCAGCGCTCCCCCTTTTGGACTCTGTCTGTGCGCCTGATGTCTGTCACTAAGTACCCCATGCTGGGCGAAGAGTCTGACGTCACACTGAAGAATTATGATGCTGAGCAGGACAACGGGCACAGCCTGGCGTCCATCGGCAGCCAAATGCCCTTCAAGCTGTACATGGCTCGCATCTCCACCCCCTACTGGTGGCGCGCCATGCCCGTGTTCTCTCAGGTGAGAAACCTGAACAAGGTGCAGGACGGCGCCGAGAACGATGCTTGCATGCCTCGTGTGGACTTCCAAGTCATCAACCGCTTTGGATCAGAGTCCCCCAACGGCTGGTCGCCTTCTGGCAGCGCAAGTGACTGGGTCACCTTTCGTGGCGCCTCCGTTGGATCATTGACCTCAGGCGTGCAAGCAGAGCGCTTCTACCCCAATGCTGCCTTCATCGCCGGCGTGTCTTCAGACATGCAGCGCCAGACGCCAGCGCTTGTGAACACGAAATGGTACACTGCCAGTTTAAACGCGCCCGCATCGGACCTCAACACGAACACCTTCGCGCTTGGGGCGAATGACCAGACCAGCGACGACATGTGGCTGATGGTGCGCGTGTCAGCTGGACGCCGCACGCTCTTGACTTCCTCAAACGCCGGTGTGGCAGCCGCTTGCGGCAGCAACAACATCCAGATCGGCTCCATGGGCATGCTTGTGGACAGCATCGTGGACCAGTGCACCTCCTACGCGGACTGCCTGAAGGAGGGTGGGGACAACCCCAACAAGGGCCAGAAGGACGACTCCGCCAACAAGGATCCCTCTCGCTTCAGCAATTGCTACTTGAAGCGCGCCGTGGGCCCCAACAACGTCGCCATCCCCCAGTCCAAGTGCATGGAGTGCAACACTGACGAGCACTGCGGATCGGGGCAGTACTGCCACATGGACGACGGCATTTGCGGGTCCAGCACGTTCTACAGCTGCGGCTCTGACAGCGGCGAGTTGTTCGGCATGTGCCGCGAGAAGAGCTCTGATGTGTTGGGCAAGCGATGCCGCCACAGCAGTCAGTCCGACGGCGGGGGTTTCACCACCACCGGCCTCGTGCAGGGCGCAGCTGCTTCCTTCAACGGTTTCGACTCTTCCCCCAACTCAGTTCCAACCTTCGCCAACGGCTACGGCCCATCCACGTATAAGTACATGAGCTTCGACAGGGATTTGGTTCGCAAGGGCGATGCAGATGACAAGGGGGTCGCTAAGGGGGCCTTCGGTGCCTGCGGCGAGTATGTGTTTTACGAGGCCGCTGCCCCCGGCTCCAGCCCCAACACTCCATTGCGATCCGATGCACGTGGTGCATTGTGGGAAGGATTCTGTACCGCTGACCAGAAGTGCGTCGAGTGCGTCCCTGGTGAGGGCAACGGCAACCGCAATAACGGCGTGACCTGCTTGAACGGCAAGACATTCTCCGCCATGGATGTGGACGGAACAGTCCGCACCTTCGCTGAGAACACGGCTGCAGGCAGCATCCTGGGCACCACGAGTATGATCGTCGTCCTGGTTTTCCTCTTTGCCTTCTACATGTACGCCGAGGCCCGCCGCCACCGCCAGGCACATGGGCTCCCTGACCTCTCCTGTTGCGAGTGCCTGTTATGCTGCGGAGCATGCAGCAAGCCCGCCGTCGCCACCAAGAAGACCTCCAACCCCGTGGCTGCATAGACGCTTAAGTGAGAACACAAGTGAGAACACTTGTGGCTGACTTGAAGCCACCCCTTGGGCCTGCAATGTGCCGCCCTTAAACCTGTGAGTGCAATGAACACACAACCTTTCCACCCTTCCATGTGTGCCGCCACCGTTTCACCCTTCCCCTTCTTCCTTGCGTGATGCTGCCGTTTCACTCCCCCCTGTAAATCTTACTGGTGGTGGTAGCTCAGATGCATGGTTGCGCGCCAGTGCTGGGACAATTTCAAGCTTGTAGCGCTGGACGCCGCCGCCACTCCCATCGACCGCGGCGAAGCCTAGGGTGGCCCCCACAGTGTAAGGAGGCACCCTACACTTCCCGCACAAGGGGCTTGTGTCGCTGTGCGGGGGGGGCAATTTTGAGTTCATTCACTTCACATACTACACCTCGTGTGGGATGCATGGTTCTAAGCTACCACACGCTATGTAGGCAGCACATTGCTGGCAGGCGGCGCGGGGTGGCACCCCTTAGGCTGGGGCCACCTTGTTGTCGCCGTTGGTGGCAGGCGCGGCTTTGCTATCGCCAGCGCCAGCGCCGCTCAGCTTGCTGCATGCTCCGCAGCACAGGATGGTCTCACAACACGAGAGGGGCTTCAGGCCGTTGGCGTGCCGGTACTCCTTGGCCTGCGCGTACATGTAGAAGACGAACAGGAGGATGAGCAGGATCACCATGAACGTGGTGCCCAGCTGTGTTCCGGCTTGGGTGTTGTCGTTGTAGCTGCGGTTTGTTCCGTCCACGTCCTTGGCTGAGAACATCTGGCCGTTCAGGCAGATACGCCCGTCCACGGCACCGCTGCCTTGGCTGCCAGCACCGGGAAGGCACTCGCGGCAAATGCGGTCTTCGTCACACACTCCCCGCCACAATTCCTGACGGGGGGTGCCCGCCTGGGAGAAAAAGGGGTTCTGGATGGTGCCTTGCAGGCTGGAGCTTGTTTGTGTGGCCACACCAGTTGCGTTGTAGTACCGGAACTCGCCACAGATTCCGTTGCTGCCCTCGCCGAAGGCGTCATTGGCGGGGTTTGTTCGGCGGGGGCCCATCACATTCGTACTCGTCACAGTGTTGCCGCTGCTACTGACAATAGCTGCGCTGCCACCAGACACGGTGTTACTGATGGACTGCAGGGCAGGGTGCATGACGTTAGCCGAAGAGGTCTGCGAGAATCCGGTGTTTACTCGGCACTTCTTGCCAAGCACATCTGAGCTCTTATCACGGCAGATACCCGCCAAGGCTGCACTGTCGCCATCACAGGAGTACCACTTGGAGAAACGGCCGTCAGGCGAATTGGTGCCTAGGCTGCAAATGCCGTCGTCGCGGTGGCAGTACTGACCCGACTCGCAGTGGGCGTGCTGGGTGCACTCGGTGCACTTGGTGGAGGGGAAGCGACGCCCATCGGCAGTCAATGCTGTCATGACTACGCACTGCGAGAAGCGGGTGGCGTCGCCGTTGGCAGAGTCATCAGAGTCCGCGCGGTCCTTGGCGGGGTGGTCATCGCCGTCCACCATGCAATCGGCGCTGCTGGCGCACTCTGCGGCCACGTTGTCCACCAGCAGGGAGGCAGAGCCGATTTGGATGTTGTTGCTGCCGCACTGCTCGGCAAAGGTGTTCGTAGTGGGCAGAACACGGGGGGCGGCGGAGACGCGGACTAGGTACCAGGAGGCGCGGTTGGCAGGCATGGAGCCCACCTCCTGGCCGGAGCCTTGGAAGCTACCACCAGAAGAGGCCCAAGCATTGTTCAACACGTATGCCTGGCCATTGCCGATGAGGCTTGAGCCAGAAAAGTCGGCATCCCAGTCATACCCTTCAGGTGCGGTGCTGCTTCCGCGAGCTGAGTTCCATGCTTCGCCATAACCGTTCTCACGGCGGCCCCATCGGGTAGCTTCATTCAGCCGCGTGAAACCGGTGTTGCCTGAGTTGAAGTCGTTCACCACCTGCAGCTCCCACAGGGGCTGGCAGGAGGGGGCCGTCTCAGAGGCGGCGACGCCAGCCGGGGCATTCATGTCCTTCACATCGTTGAACTGCACACGCATACGCCACCACATGGTGGAGTCCAGGCGCACACGGAAGATGGCAAAGGCGTCCTGCTGGGTGGGAGACAGCACACTGTGCCCCGCATCCGCATCGGTGTCCCAGTTCCGCAAGCGCAGGTTGCTCAGCTCAGAAAGCATGGGGTAGGTGCCAACCTCCTCCACAGTCACCGTGAGGTCCACAAAGGGAGACGTCTGCACGCTCCAGTCGTATGCCAGGGCAGTAGCCACTCCAGAGTTCAATTGGAAGTCGGGCACGTACACCTGAAGCTGCCCAAAGTCCTCGCTCTCCGCGCGGCTTGTGCTCTCCACATCCAGAGGTAGAGTCCAGTTGTTCTTGAACGTAGTCACATCAGACAGGAAGCTCTTTGTCTCAACGCCACTTGCAGCGGAAAAACGGCCGGTTTTGGTATAGTTCTGGTACAGGGGCCAGTTAGGGCCCTCCCTGGCTGCGAACAGCTGAGTGCCAGCCGAGCTGGAGAAGGTCAAGTTGGCATCCCCAAACGCGCTGTAACCCTTGGGCAAGTTGAAGAGATTGCGTTGGTTGATCAGGCTGCCCACGCGGTTTCCACCGAGCTTCACAGAGTATGCGAAGCTCTTCAGGGCGTATCCGGCTGAGGCAAATTCGTGCTGGATGTTAAATGTGAAGTTGAATCCTGGCAGGCCTACGTGCTCCACTGTGACAGGGGAGTTCACAGAAAGCGTTGGAAGCACGGAGCTTGCATCATCGTCCAGCTCCGCAATGCTGCCGGTGGCGATGTCCACCTGCCCGCCCCTGGGCAGAAGGCGGTACATGAACTTTCCGCCAAAAGCGGCTACTGCTCGGCTCTCCATTCGGTTGGGGTGCCACATTTGCAGGTAGCTGCGGCCCTCGGTGAAGCTCACCAGCTGGTTGTTGCTTGTATACCAGGCGTATACGCCACTGTTGCCAGCAACGGTGTTGTATCCCACGATGGCTTCCATGTCCATGGCTTCGCCGCCCTGGGTGACGTTGGTGGAGAAGTCTACTCCATTGAAGTCAGATTGAGGACCGCTGCAAAGGATGGGTGGTGAATGAAACGAATTATCCCTGAGCACGGCAGCGCTAGCGTCACTCACTTGGTGCCGGGAATAAATTTGCGCAGCCAAGCGTTGTCAGCTGAAGTCGTCGTCGGGGAGCCGGAAGGGCCCAGTGGCCCAGCGTTTGTACGCCAACGAGTGTCACCCGTAGAGGAATCCGAATCACTGCGGCCGTCGTTCCACAACATGATCTGCGCACAGCGAAGTGCGGAAATTGATATAGGCAACAATGAGACACGGGATGGTTTACGGCGAGGGCACTTGTCACTCACTTCCATCGCCACATCAGCAGTGTCAGTCTTCAAGAAAGGCAGCGTGAAGATTCCACTTTGGGCAAGATTGAAGGAAATGCACTGCCAAGAGCCATCGCCTGCCCGCACGTTGATTGGCGTGGTGGGAGGCGAGCTCAAGCACGTAGCCTTGTCAAATCGAGCCACTGCATCAAAGAACTAGTTAGACAAGACAAAGTAAATTGCATGTTTGCAATGAACGCCAGGTTGGCAACCTTGCTCGTGGACGATGCGTCCATCAAGTTGCATCGCGTTTCTTGCAGTGTGTGGTCGCGCTTGCAGCAATCAATTGCAAGTGGAGCACACTTACCAGCATCAACAGACACGGCACATGCAGCCAAAGCCAGCAAGGCGCTTAATGATTTCATTTTATCGCAAAGTCTTGATGAAATATCTAGTGCAGAGCAAATGCGTTCACTTGACTTAGCTTGTCGCAGTGCGACCAATCAACTACTGCTGTGTAGTTGCTCGCAAAAGGGCTCTCGCACAGAAGAAACAAAGTAATTAGATTGTTGCTGACCGGGCCGGTCCGGTTTGACCAAGCTGCACAGTTTCCTCTGTGTGGGGGGGCTTCTTAAATTTGACGAAGCAAGAGGGGGGTGTTTGCCTATTTCCGCAACCCTCAGATCAGAGGAACTCAGCCCTGTTAGGTGCCATAGTGGAATGTACAGCAGTTTATTTTAACATGTTTGTCACACTGTTCTTTGTCGCGGGATCGGTTCCGCGTTTGGTACGATCCACACTGAGATAGACATGAAGAAGAGCGACAAATGGTTCCGTGCTCGTCCTGTGCTCCGCAACCGCAATCTCGTCATGGAGCCTCCATGTAGACAGCGACGGTGTTTTTTGACACCCATAAAACTCTTCTATACCCCCAAAACTACCTTTGTACGGTTAAATTCCTTTCTGCAGCACATGCATTTTACCCCACACTTCAGGCAGGCACAGACCAGCATGAAGGAAAACCCAGTTCCTGACAATGCGCATTGGTGGCTATTTTAGGGGACGGCGTGATTGTGCAGCTCAGTGTGGTGGATACAAAAGCGTGCGTACCGAGCTACCTGGTAGCGGACAAACAGTGAACGCAGGTAAACCAGCGATTGCCACTGCGCATCATGATAGACAACACGACGTTAGATATACCAGCCATTTATCCTACAATCTGTCGTGAATTTTGTAGTGCTGGGTGCTCAGAGCTGGTAATCTGGGGCGTCAAGACGGCTCATCATATCGCTGCACTGCTAACCAAACTGGGGGAATTCTGACCAGCATATTTGGCTGGAAGCACATCATTAAGTTTGATACTCACCAATTTAACCCACGGTAGCTGTGTGGCACAATTGTGGAGCGACGGTTGAGAGTTGTGCAGCACAGCATGCCAGCTTGGGGTGAGGCCACGGCGCCAGGCGCACGGCTTTCTTGTAGGAATCGTAGAGTGAAGATAAAACCTGCGCGAAACAACACAATTGCACACCAAATGCGACATTTCTCGCCAAAGTATACAAACACCTGCAGCAGAAGTGTCAAGGGCACCCACCGCCGCATCGCATGTTGTGAGACATTTCTGCGACCTGGAGTTCAGTTCCACGCAGTTTCAAATGCCTTCCAGAGGAACACCAAGCAAATACGAAACAAATGAATTGTTTGCGGTATTCTGTGGTGCCGACGTGCTCAGTACCAACGCAGTAGTGTGGTACTTGGTACTGGCAGTGACCCTTGGGCAGGTCAATATCCGCAAGCGCTCAACAACTAGCACCTCAGTTCATCCGCACATGGTGCATTAAAATGCCCCAAACTACTTCATATAGGTATATGATACAATGTGTGTGTAATGTATTTTCTAGCGACATCAACAATGTGGCTCGATTTCACTGGCTCTGCACCCCTCTATATGCTCACTTGGCCTGATTGCCCCCAGCCAACCCAGAGGCGCCAAAAGAGCAGAGGAGCGCAGCAAGCGACTGCGGCAACTTTCCTCACCCGCAAGAACTTTTTGTCTTTGTAGCCGAGGCTCTACTCCTCTCTCTCATCTGGGCAGCCTCTGCCCAGATGTCTTCAGATTGAGATTGAGAGCGAGAGAGGCTGCTACCGGATGGGCTGCTTCTCATCAGCAGCAGACTTGCACCCCTGCACATGCCGCCTCCCCCTCTCAGCAGCCATGGGCCTTTGGTAACTGGGCCACAGAGGCATGAGGACGGGGGGAGGTTTCTTCGTGCAAAAGCCTGCTTCCGTGCATGCAAGGTGGCTGAGGCACAGCAGCAAAAATGAGCTCACACACAGAGCTTGCACGGTTTGCTCCCCACCCTGCCTGGCGTGGGCCGTATGCTGCCCCAAATCAACCCCGCCCACATGCCAGTGCTGCTCACGGCTTTGATGCTGCCCGGTGCCGCGTTGATTGGAGGCCGTGCCGAGGGATAATGGCTGGGAAAGGCGGTAAGTGCGGATTGACGAATACAGAAAAGGATAGATTGAGAAAGACACGGAGCAGTGAGGTGCAGACAATATTGTTAAGGGTTTAGTGACCCAGCTTTGCAGCGGCAATTGTAGCTTGAATGCGCTGCTGCCGGTTTCCAGGCGACCAGTTGGGCGCGAGGCGCCCAGGGGTGGCCGTCGCTCGACTTGGGCTGCCAGCCCCTACCTTACTTGCACCCCCTACTGCCAGCAGTGATTTAGTTGCATGCAGGGGGTTAGCTACAGACTTGCACATGCTCCCCTCCCCAAACAAATTGCTGAGGCGCCGAGCGTTTGTGCGACTACTGGACAGGGGCGTCACATCCACGCACTGCTTAGACTCGGCGCCGGTGAAGCCTAGGTCGTCGAGCTGCAGCCCTGCAGCATTGCGGGTCGGCAGGCTGTCGCCCACCAAGCCAGCCACACCCTCGTCGCCATCGTCATCCTGGGCCGGCGAAGGCAGCCCGTGGCGTCCCCTGCCAGGGACGGCCCTGGCTGGCCGCGAGGCAGCCTTTTGCGTCGGAAGGGCCTTCATGCCCAGCATGCCGCGCGCTCGAGATGCATTGCGTTGGCTCCACGCCCTCAGGCGCTGTTCCAGCTGTTTGGCTCGCTCCTGGCCCAGTACTGCTGGCGCCAGCTCAGTCAACAGGAAAGACCTGAAGAACCAAGCCAGCATGAAGAACACAAACAAAGCATTCAGCACGGTCACCAGCAATGTCACAACTACTTGAGCAGTCGCATCTCCCGGCAGCTCTGTGGTGGTGTCTGTGACGGAGCCGCTGTCGTCTGTGTTGTGCACCAGGAACATGCCGCCCAGCTGGGTGAGTAGCGACAGCGCGATGGACGCTGCCTCTAGAGAGTTGAATGCTGGGTTCACATATGGCTCTAAATGCAGCACGGTTATTGCTGACGCCAGCAGGATTGCTGTCCCTGCCGCCAGCTGCCGCAAGAGCCCCTGTGGAGCCAGCAACACAAGTGTCACCGCAAACACCGCTTTGCGCAGCAAAATGACCACTTCGTACCACTGTGCTTGGTCTCGATATCCCAGGTACAGCAGCCCGTATTCCCGGCGGATGCGCAGGGAGGCGGTGTCGATGTCGGGGTGTCGCAGCAGGACAAACACTGCTGCAGGCATGCCCAGCATGTAGAATACAAGAAGCGGCACCGCCGCGCCAAACTGCCAACCGCGGTTCTCACCAGAGTCACACAGGATGTCTGGGTCCATCTGCAGACGAGATTGCCCGGAGATGTCTACGCATGTGAGCAGCTGCACCGTAACTTGCGACACGGGAGTGTAGAACAAGTACGCCACCACGACAGCTGAAATAATGCTGCGCGTTCTTACTTCTGCCCAAGAAGTCACTGTAAACAGCTTCACCGCACCCCATGTGGCGGAGGCCAGGAGAAGAATGCCAAGTGGCAGTAGAATTACAAACAGCGTGCGCAGACGGCTCACCGGCAAGGAGTCTTGCTGAATGCAGTTGAAGGACACCAGGCTTGTGCCGGCGGCAGCAGCTGTGTTGGAGAAGGACAGCATGGACAAAAGGGGATCGGGCCACCGCAGTTGGAAACTCAGCATGAGTGCGATCTGCTGCAAGTGTGTCAGGAGGATCTTCTTCAGCACCGAGTGCTCCTTCTTGCGCTCGGCGCGGGAGATGACTTGACCGCGAATCAGCCACATAACTGCCGCTGCAAGGAGAATGACGAGCAGCGCAAGCAGGCCCGCCACCAGGCCGGGGGAGCCACACGGTCCACACACTCCAGACGTTGTGCGGCTGTATCCGGGCGCACACGAGGCACACAAGACACCTGAATTTTCCTCGGGGCACTGTTGCGCTATGGATTCCGCACCGAGAAGCTCGATGCCATCCGCTGGATGGGGCGCCGTGTCGCTGGCCACGACGGACAGGAGTGCACCGTGCCAGTCTGTGGACACAAATTCCGCAAACAGCGGTGGTATGACCGCCAGAGTCCCATTTGACACCTGCAGCCGACGCTGAGAGTCAAGCGTGCCGTTCACAAGCGGATGGACCAGTTGCACGGAGTTGTAGTGAGAGGGCGAGATATGGGGCCACCAGTGCACGATTTGTGCTGGGTGCAGCAGGGGGGTTGCAGCGGGCTCTGGGCAATCCAGCAGGCGCACACACTCCAAGAATGCCAGCGCATCCTTGCTCCACGGGACACGGTAAAAGCCAGCAGCATTGGTGAGAGCCTCCCATGGTCGCCCGGCGCAACGGCCGCCCGGGGGGCAAGCGGTGCAGGTCGTTTGCTCCCACTGGCCCCTCCGCGCAAACTGCGTGGACAGCAGCTCTGTCTCACCGCACACGTGCACTGCTGCATTGGACAAGGGTGACGGGACTGAATCCAGGGAACGGTCGTCCAAACTCACTGCCGCTGCCACGTCATACCACAGCGGTTGTGCGACACTGCTCTGCAATTTTAACTCGAAATACTGCACGCTGCTTGCTGCTGCTGCCAGCGCAGCCGCGGTGGTCTGCAGGTACTTGCACCCACCACTAGGCGCTGCTATGCGTGAGACGGCTGTTGTGTCCACGTCGTTGTAAATAAGCAGCCTCGTGCTGAGCGGCTCGGGGGGAATGCTTGAGGTGGCCCCGAAGCCCGCTGCACCAGTGTGGTTGAAAATGCGCACCACCCAGGCTTGCACTGAGAACACCTTCACAACTTCATCCGGTACAAACGTAAACTGCAACACTGTGTCGCCACCACCACTTCGCTGGGCGCACACGCCAAGGGGCGGCTGACTGATGGCCCGCAGACTTGGAATCATGTCTAACGCACTCTCGGCTGGGTCAGACCAAGTACTGGAACACCCAGCTGGTGTGCATATAGTGACTGTCTGGTTCAAGAATGCGACAGCTGAGAATTCTCCCGTGGTCACGTCCGGCGCAGTCAGGGAGAGCGAGCTCGAGGACAGCCACTGGAAGGCAGTGCGAGGAAGCACAGTTGTCCCCACTTGCACACGCAGTACATCCTGCTCCGACCAACCGAAAGCACCTCCTGCGATGGAAACAGTCTCTCCGACCGCAGCCGGCGACGGCGACAAAGAGGTCACACTCGGCCCCGTCATAACGCGCAATGAGCCTTCAGGCAAAGTCAACCTGATTCCTCCAGAAGTAACGAAGCTAACAGGTACAGTTGCAGCACTCCCTGCAGAGAACTGCCCGATTGCATCCACTGCGAGATTTGTGCATTGGATTCGGCGGCCTGCATCAAAAGCAAGCACCTGGGAACCTCCGCTGCCGCAAGTGGCATTTCCGACAAGCACAGTGCCATTATTGCTCAAGTCTGCTGAAGCTAGCGCAAGGCCTTCCAGTGTAATCAACACACGAGAGCCACTTGTTGCGTACATCTCGCGAGGTGTCACACGCAGCAACACTGGGAAGGACACCTGGAAAGCCGCGGGTAGCACCACCAGGCCAGTGCTGGTATTCAGGTGCAAGCCCACGGCAGCTCCTTCAAGTGCAGCGTTGATTTGGGCAGGGCTGCGCAGCCCGAGTCGACACCGAATTTGCTGAGTGGACAGCACAGACGCCGAGGAACATGGCACGCCGCCGATGTCAATGCCACGCAAGAAGTCCAGGCTGCTCGCAAAGTTCTGGCCAAACAGTGTGATGTCAACGCCAAACTCAGGAGGCAGCAGGCTGGGCCGGACAGCGTTCACTTGGGGTTCTGCTGTCAGCTGCACTATGCAGGATGCCGCTCCAGCCCCTGCACAGGGCGCCGCCACGCCGCCAATACGCACCTCCACGGACACTTCTCGACTCACAGCAAACACAGGTCGCTGCCACAGGCAGGTGATCGTTGGCTGCCCGCCGCTGGATTCTTGCAGCTGAGCTGGACACGCGAGTCCAGCCACACTCAGCTGCAGAGTTGCCAGCACACCGCCCACGCTGGGTGAGTGAAGATTCGACATTGTTATGGTGAGGTTCACCATATCTGGAAAATTGCTTGACACCACAGAAGGCGATATTTCCTGAATTGTCGCAGCTTCGTACTTGAGCACGCTTGGGTTGCCCCACGTCACTTGCCGCCCGTCGGAGCGCACAGCGGTGACGCTGCCCAGTACCCCCGCCCCAGGCGGGGCGTCGCAACTGAAGCCCTGGACGTCCAAAGCCACACTCGTGCATAGGGCTCCATTGTTGAAATATACTTGTGCAATATCCATGGAGTTACCAGGGCGTGCCAGTTGTCTCCCTGTGAAGTGTAAGCGCCCACCAGCAGGAGGAACCGGCACGCCAGACACGCTTGAGATGGCAGGCTGCCCAAGAACGGTCATGCGCTGTGGAGTGGTGGTATTGAGGGAAGTCTCACGGCTTCTAATGACCACAGGCCAGCTGCTTGTTCCTTGTTCGGCAGTCACAGCAACGAGGTCGAAGCTGCACTGTAGGCGCGAGCCCCCAAGGGAAATTACAACTGCCGAGCAGTCTGCTTGTCCAACAGACACCTGCAGATCAGTCACAGACTTGGCACCATCTGTACCAATCCCAGACCCTACGAGCTCCAGCAAGCTTGTCGTGTTTGCGTTTTCTGCGGGCTGCAGCACTTGCATAGGAGCGGTCAAGGAGGCAGTCGGCACGGTATAGGACGCAACAAGCGACCCAGATTCTTGACCAGCAACATGAACCCGAAGAGCAAATCGACCCACTCCAGAACTCAGCTGACACCTGATGGATGTGGCTGATACAGCTGTGATGCTGCATTGGGGCGGAGGGATCACATTACTGGATACCTGCACCCGGATAGCACCTGCAGCCAGCAGGGCCGACGCCCCCTCCCCAGCCGCTACCTCAGCAAGGGATACACCAGCCAGCACCAATTCAGCTCCCGCGAATGGAATGCCGGAGGAGGGAGTGACTTGCACCAGCTGTGGGGGCCGCACCGTCAAATTGCCAGCAGATGCAAACACGGGCGAGGCCATTGCGAGAGGCAGCGAGTGTTCAAGCGCCACCTCAAGGCCCCTTGAGAAGTCTGTGCCGACCAGCCTTGGTGCCTGGCAGGATAGCAGGCCTGCGGCAAAAAGTCGGGGATTTGCGCAGGTCTGGCCGCCGATTCTAACGGCAAAGCTGTCGTCAGGAGCAGACATCAACGCGAGGGGCCAAAATGAGCCTTCTAGAAGCAGCTGTTGGCCTCCAGCAAGGCTGATAGCAGCTGTCTCTGTGGATGCAGCGAGCCTGACACTGTGCAGAGCAATCAGGGAGGAGGCATTCCAGCCCGCCGGCCATGCACACCAGCCCGCCACACGCTGCGTTGGGCACTCAACAATGCTTTTGGAAGGCTCGTGCACTGGAATTGGGCTGCTGTCGGCATTTCTGACAAGCTCTAATTGAATGCTGGTGCAGAAGGTGCCGACCTCGGCGGGGGACATTTGCACGCGATTCCGGGATGAAGTTGCTGCCGCTTGCGCAAGCCAGCGTGGAACAGAGTGCATGAATGCAACTTGGCAAGAGAGGCAAGACAGGGACTGTTGGGAGGCCCATGCCTGAGCAGAGCCAAAAACGTGGGTCACAAGTGGGAACTGCAGTACAGCGTGTCCCGAGCCAAAGTGCTGCTCGCGACGGACTGCCCCCCCGAGGCTAGACACAGACTCGTCGTCCCCAGCTATAGCGCCTGGCAGCAGACCATAGCCCAGCATGGAGAAGTCGTTCGTTCCCCAGCAGGCCGTATTCCGGGTGACAAGTGTCGCACACGTGTGCGTGCCTCTGGAAGATATTTGAACCGCTGCAGCTGGTAGCACTGTCACGTCAAGGTTATCATGTGCAGAAATGGCTCCTACAGGAATATCGTCGCCGTCAATTGCTGCAGCAATGCCCAAGAGCGCCTTGTCGCCCCAGCAAAGGACTTGCCCGTTCTCCAGAAGTGCACACGCAGTTTGCTCGCCCATCACGATTGACACTGCCGCCTGGGGCAGCGTCGCAGGCGGGCTGGAAGCTAATGCTGTGCTCCCAACTCCAACGCGCGAATATAACGCTGCATCTCTGCGCAGAGCTCCCAAAGCATTGCGGCCCCAGCAATGCAGCGAGGTTCCGTCGGAAAAAAGTGCACAGGACGCATACCCATTCGCAGAGACACTGATTGGTTCAACGCCCGGGAGTACATTGAATATGATGTCAGCAATGCTTGAAGCACTGGAAGTGATGCCCACCAAGGTTGAATCGTCGTGCCCAAGTTGGTTGTCGAGGTTGTAACCCCAGCAGGAGACACCAACAGGTGAGCCTGGTGCCAGCATGCGACCGAGCGCACAGGTGTGAAAATCAGACGCAACTACATCCAACACCTGTCTATTTGTAGGCACGAAGCCTCGGGAGTCTGGGAGGCCAGCTGTGGCAGCGCTGGAGCCAGTGCCATAACCGCATTCGCCGAGGCCAGCAGCCCCCCAACAATACAGATTTCCATCTGGGTACAGCACCACTGTCACCCGATCGCCCACATGCACAGACATCGCTCCGTCGGGAATGGGCATACGACCATGCTTGTGCACAGGATTGAACGTATCTCCAACATTTCCCCCGCCACCAAGAGCTCTGCCAGAGTCTGACCCCCAGCAGTACACAGCATTCGTGCCGCCCTGGTGGAACTCATTGGACACAACAGCACATGCGTGGCTTGCACCTACACTCAAAGCTGAAGCTGCGCCCGGCAAAGACACTGCCCACGCTGCATCTAAGCCAGAGTCCAGGGCAACTGGCAGCTCAGTGCATGTGCCAGTCAAGCCATCAATTGCGTTGCCAAGCATGCGAACTGTTCCGTCTTGCAGAAGGTACGCAGTTGCTGTATTGCCTACAGAAAGTCCAACCACAGCAGGCGAAGTTGCTGCCTGTGGTGGCAGCAGCAACGGAGGCAAGTGCGTCTCAGGGGGCGTGGTTTCGCCATCAATGCGTCCGCGCATTGCTGCATGGGCGAAGTTGAAGGACGCGCTCATGCCAGGGCGTGCTTTTGTCCCGCTGTCTGACACGCCCGCTGCCCCCAGCATGCTGCGGCCACTTTCGCCCCAACACTGCACTTCCCCGGTGACCAGGGCAGCGCACGAAACGTCCGCGCCTACCTCAATAGATTGCGCAGGGGCACGAAGCGGCACCGTGTGCCAGGTAGCACTGGGATACTGTGGGTTCCCGTCAGTACCCTCCCTGTGGTGGTACCCCCCCCCACCGGCGCCTTTCCACCCCCAGCACTTGACCCCGCCCGACCGCAGCAGGATGCATGTATGGCGCTCTGCAACAGCCACATCAACAATGGGCTCCCTGGCTTGGATTACGCCGGCATTTGCTGGGCTTGTGGAGCTGGCAGCAGGGCCTGCAGCTTGCCCGATTCCCAGCCCAAGGCGGTCCATGCGGTTGGTGCCCCAGCACTGGGCACGACCATCCGACAGAATGGCACAGGTAGCGTCATAGAATGCCTTGAGCTTGACTGTGTTCCCCAAAAGCTGAACACAAGGCCGGGCAGCGAGCTCAGAGCCACCTGTGGGCACGGAGGTTCCATAGCCGAGGGCTTCCGGGACTGGGCCCCAGCATTTCACACAGCCGCCCAAGGCTAGGGCACACCCGTGGCTCCACCCAACTGCCACTTGGATCGGGATGAAGTTCCCTCCAGCATCAGTGGTGCCCAAGTTTATCGGAAAGTCGGCTGGGCTTGGGGCAGACAAAGTACCGGGGCTAGCCACGTCTAAGCCAAAAAAGCTCATGTCTGGCGCCCGGCCGAAGCAAGATACGATCAGCCCCTGCGACAAGCCGCACGTGTGGCGTTGGGATGCCGAAATTTGGACCATATCGTTCCAATTCATAACGTTGGTGGTGGAGTTGATGGGCACTTGCAGTCCGACAAAAGTTGGGATGCCGGCGACATCATACGAGGCCAAGTTACCGAACATGCCAATGTTCGAGCGCTCTCCCCAACACTTCACAGACCCACTGTAGAATCGTACACACGCGTGGTAAAAGCTTGAGACAATCTGAGCCACTGGTTCGTCCAAATCGAGCATGGGTATTGAGCCAGCTGCCTCCAATTGGCCGATCGTGGCCGTGTTCGAGACTCCCAGAGATCCAAAGCTGCTACTGCCCCAGCAAGTGACGCCTACACCGTGAAGGACAGCACAAGCTGTCTGTGCAATAATGCCGGTGTTGGCCGTGCTGTGCATGCTGACCATTTTAGGCTGCATGTGCTTGCTTCGAAACTGAAATAGCCGGTCAGATAAAATCGGCAAGCTGCTTGCAGTTCCCAGTTGATTCAGGAATGATCCTGTGATCCCCTTTATCACCAAATCGGCTCTCATGTAGTGATCTGGTGCGAGGGGGACTAATTCTAGCAGAACGTGCTCGACGGGCATGTGCACGAGAAGGGAAAAGTCACCGGAGCCGGTCCAATTGGCAGATGCTTTCGAAGGGCGAGCATGAGGCACGGCCAAATCGCTACTGTTCAGCAATGGGTGGCCCAAGTCAGGGGCCTGTGCATCAGAGCACACCACGGATGGCATCTGAGCAGTCCACGGGGAGATATCTACCCAGCGATAGCCCTTCCACACGTGTACATGAGCGCTCACCTCTGGCTCTAAGTACGGCGATCTCCACGTTGTAGTCCATTGAATGAAAAGGGTGGCATCCATTGGCAGTGGATAGACGAACGGATTAGCCTCATACAGATCGTTCCAGTCATCTGGGGGAGCTGGGAAGGAATTCGAGAAAGGCGATACTGAAAGGCGAGGTTCCACATCGGGGGGGGCTTGTCCGCTGTGCAAAGTCGCACTGTCGTCAATATTCAGCAAGCTCACCCAGCGCAGCCTGTAAGGGGATACTACCGGAGATGGTGCACTTTCACCAGGTGGCATCGGCGGCCGCTGGATCTCAAATCTCCACTTGAACCCGAATTGACTCTGCGACAGCCGCGCCCTGAGCAAGCAAAACGGGGCCCCAGGCGCACCGTCGTCCCGCCCAACAAGTAAACCCGAGGGACAGGCAGAGGTACTGTCGACCGCAATGTTTACCAAGGGTAAGTCCAACGCAGATCCATTGCTTGTGTTGCCGTACAGTGGCCATTCCAATCCCTCGGTGGGAAGGCCAGCTGGGACCTTGTTGCATTGCCTTGCTTCGGCCACAGCAGATGAGCACGCACAAGAGACAATACCAAATATGAGCAAGTGAGCCATGGGGTTCACTGTTGATTGAGACGCCAAAGCCGCTCCACGCTTGGCTGATTTACGCCTAGTCGATGGAGTCACCCTTGGCTGCTGCGTGCCAGCGGTGGAGGCCAGTACGGAGCCAACAGGCTGCATCCGCACTATCGTATCCACGGCTGCTGTGTGTAATGTATTAGCAGCTTGTTTGCTCGACACAGCTGTTGCGTCACAGTGAACGGGATTCACAAACGCAACCAGGCTGGTCCGACGTGCAGCCGCAACACGGACCCCAACCGGTGTCACGAAAGACGGCCGCTTCTTTCCAGTGTCAGCCAAAACACGAAGCTGGTCTCGTTCATGGTCCTGCTGTTTCCCTCCGGCCATAATTGAAACAAAACGGCTGCCACCGTGGGAGATGGACAAACGTGCTCGAGAAATGGCCCGAGCGACGGCCGTGGCACGAGTGCTTGTGGACAATTTAAGCAGATTCGGCGTCACTTCCTCAGCTGCCATGACAACGATGAAGTAGGCACACACACTCAGGAAACTGAAGTTGCCTACAACGATGAAAATGGACACAGCCTGCCCAAGCGCCGCGTTGGGGGTGCCCACGGCAGGGTACAAGCCTTCCTCAGCTACCGAGATCAAACTCATGCCTCCAAGTAAAGTGCAAACCGACAGCACAAGTGATGCCTCCTCCAGAATGTTGCAAAGTCTGGTTTTGTATGCCTTCAGGTAGGCTGCCAACATTGATGCTGAGAGGAGCACAGAAAGCGCGAAGGTCAGCTGGCGTACAATGCCAGCAGACACGCTCACACCGATGAATATGGCCAACAGAGCTTTTCGCAACAGCACCACTCCCTCGTACCAGAATGCAGCAGGACGATACCCAAGGTACATGAATCCAAACTGCTTTCGAACAAGCTCGTTGGAGAACAACTCGTGGCGATGAACAACCAAGCTCCACATGAGGAACGCTGGGAAGCCGAACACGAACACCACCATCATAACCCCGCCGACCGCGCGCCATATGACATTCCCCTCCGAGGTACAGGGCACACTCAAGTCCTCTACCACCAAATCTTCCCCTGCAATGCGCACACAGGACAGCATCTTGGTGACGGCTTGTGTGAGGGGCGAGTAGAAAAGGTACAAACTGGTGACCCAGCCCAATGTTGCAAGCTGAATGTAAGAAAGTTGGTTGAACTGTTGAAAGTGTGTTCTGAGGCACTTGAACACAGCTGGAATCAGCAGAACCGCGATTGTAGTCAAGCCCCCAGTCAAAGCCACAACGAATAGCAAACGAACTCGAAACGCACTGAACTGACTGTCCGGCGCAAAACCCTTCTGGTACACACAGTTTGGTGCACTTGAACTGCCTGCTGTGACAATCATGTCGGCAACTTCAACCAGGCCTTGCATGGGCTGCGGCCACTGGAAGGAGAAACCGACCATGACGGCTACCTGTTGCAGGTGGGTCAGTAAAATGCGTTGAACAGCAGCACGCTGCTGCAGTGTTGCCTCCTTAGTAAAGACTTGCATCACCATGAGGTACACAATGATGCACAGGATTCCAAGCACACCAAGCGCCACCATGACCTGTGAAAAGCTTTCCTCCGTGCAGGCACGGCAACCCGCTATGCCCCCAGCCCCGAAGCCCGGCTTGCATGAGCTGCACAGCACACCTGTATGGCCATTCCGACACGCAGCGTCTGGTGGCTGGCCACTGGTCAGCTCACGTGGGCCCCCTTGAGTGGTGTTTGTGTCTGCAGACTGCAAGTTACGAGCGCTAACGTCTGCGGTCGGGTTCTGGGCCAACAACCGATGATAAGCATGTGGTAAGACATGTGCAAGCTTCGCTGCTGCAGATGGTGCAGTGAGCTGCGTTCGAGCATATGGGTCCCCTTTGTCTAGGAACACCGAACCTCCGAGGCAGAAATCAGCGTAAAAACAGCGCTCAAAGCTGGGCAAGGCTGTTACCCAGGGTATGCGATAAAAGCCTGGCGCAGCCAACACAAACTCCTCCGGGACACCGCCGCACACGGCCCCCAGTGGACACGGCTGACAAGTGACGTCTGCAGGTCGCAGGCGAATGGGGGTCGTTGCGTCTGGGCCAACTGTCGCCAAATACTCAGTCGCACCACACACATCTAGCACAGGACCAGCCACATCGCTGAAGGGCCCACGCAGAGCAATGTTGCCTGCAGCGGATGATGATGCTACCTGTACGAAGGATGCACCGGATGGTGCGCCGTCAACTGTTACTTGCAGCACAGCCTGGGAAGCGGGGGGCAGGGGAGCCAGCGTGTGGGAGGGGTGGCAGGGGACTTCCGAGATGTTGGCAGGCGACACGGATGCAGACGATTTCAAACTGAACTCGGAAAGCTGAGGCTTAGCATCCGCTGTGATTGCTGATGCTATCGAAACCACCACAGTCTCAGAGTCGGTCGGCAAGTTGCGTTGGGCGAAGGCTGCCATATCCAGGAAGAGAAGCAAGCTGCCACTAAGCTGCTTCGTGGCACAAATGATTATCGGCCGAAACACTGGGACAGCCGCCTCTCTCTTGATAAACACGCGGTTCAAGCTGGCTGCTGCCGTTGCAGGGCCACCACTTGACCCGAATGTCGCGTTATAGCCTGTCGCCAGCTGCACGCTGAGAGTGAGCGCGGCTTGAGATTCAGAGGGCAGCGAGCTGACTCCAAGTGGGACTGCTACTTGCAATGATCGCTGCGATGTCCACTCAGCATCACACGGGAAGCCACCAAGCGTTACAGCACCAAGAACTGACGCAGCGCGTCCAAGGCCTGAGCCTTCCACGCTCAGCAGAGTGCCTGGCACAAAACTAGCTGGCAACACACGCACGATGCCAGGCGGTGCAGACATTTGTAAGATGCCCACTGGAGAGGTGATCACGAAGCTCTGTGATGCAGTTGATTGCACCTCCAAGCCGACAGCACGGGGGGCAGCAGGGGTGGGAGGGGGAAGAGCAGACAAATCAAAGCCACGGCAAACGAGCGATTGGCCGTCAGGCGATTCCATGCGTGCATATATATGCGATGAGGTGCATGCGACACCATCCAGGACTATCTGGGACAGGGAGGAGCCATTTGAAGCTGCCTGTGCTCTGAACAGTTGTACACCTACAACAGTGATGTCCTGTAGCCGAATGTGCTCTGGTGCAGAAGGCAGCACGCAAGGGAGCTCCGCTGGCACCACAGAGAGAATCTCTGGGAACACGTACGCCAACAACCCACCCACTGTCACTTGTCGCTCGTCAGACATCGTCACCCGCACTAGCGGCGATGGGGAGCCAGCGCTCTCCATGGATGGCACAGTGCAGGTCAGGGCACTGGAGCTGACCACTTGCAGATCGCCACAAGGCGCTTGCCCGACTGTGACGGCTGTGGGCAAAAATGAAAAAGTGTCGCTCTCAAAGCCTGCTCCAAGCAGGGTCAGCTGAGCGCCCCCAAAGGAACTAACAGTGGCTGGAGAGATGTTTTCCAAAGTCACATCTAGCTCCACAGCGAAGGAGGGCAGATTCAACACATCAACAGCAACTGCGCCACTGTTCAAAGTTGCCTGGACGAAAAGGCGATCGGCGATATGCAGCGCCGCCGGTGGCAGGTCGCACGCCAGCACCGTGTCGCTGTCATTGCTGGAGCGCCATCTTGGGGAGGAGCAATTCCAGGTGCCGGACAGACCACCCTGCAGCACGATACTGGTGGCAGGGGGCTCGCCTGGCAACCTCAACCACTCTGTGTCGAAGGTCAGCTCTATGCCTGCCAGCGTAGATGCCTGCTGCAGTATGCCCAAAGGCTCAAGCGTGGTCAACTTGGGTGTTGCATATTGCAGGTTCTCCATGGGCGTGTCTAGACTCCAGTTCCCTGGAAAACGCAATCGCAAAGGCGACAAGCTACCATGCCCAGAGCCCACGACACAACGGACCAACCCAGCACTGCGGGCGACGACGGCGCACGTTGTATTCCGTGGACCGAGTGAAACGCCAGAAGCCCTATCAATGCTGATGCCACTGATGACGAGCTCAGCCCCGGCAGGCTTCACCAGCAGGGGAGACACGGCAGCCACCAGGGGGGTGGGCAGCACTTGCAGCGCGGAGCGCAAGTCAGAGCACAGAGACGTGCCATTTTGACACACTTGTACGTCGCTTTGCGACGGTATCATGCGAAATTGTGCGTAGTCCAATATGCTACAGGTGACTGTACTGGCTGACGTGGTTAGGGCAGCGCAAAGCACTTCCCCAACGAGCACACGGCAACTTGCGGCAGCTGAGCAGAGGTCACTGCCTCGCACCGTGAAAACAACAGGTTGCCATTCAGACTCACCTGTTGACAGGATTTCTGCAGGTGACACAGTTTGGATGGCTGCACGCGGATAGGCAAAAGCCGCGGGGGAGCTGGTTTGACCAGCAAGGACAACAGCCACTCGCATGTCGCCAGTGCCGGGTGGGATTCGAACTTCCAGCCGTGAAGGAGACCACCATAGAACATCAAGTTGGACTTGGACCCCGTCGTTATTTTCCGCCAGCACGCGCAGTGTTGGATGGGGGGTAGAGCAGGATGTGTTTGAAAAACTGCATGGGTGCAGTTGCTGCCCTGTAAGAATGGCCGTGAAGCCTGCCACGCTTGCAGCTACAGCTGGCTGGACAGATTCAAGGATTGGTGCAGCATACCTGATGAGCACCCCTGTGGAGTTCAATCTGTGCGAGGCAGCTGCAGCCCATCGAGCAGTGCTGCCCAGCGCCACAGGGGCGCCGGCAGATGCATCTAGCAGGGAATATGGCAGCGGCGGTGCTGCACAAGACAGCCGCGAGACCGAGAGCACTCGCACATCACTACACACATCACCATCGATGCGGAGCTCTGTCGTGGCACCAGGCTCCAGGAGTAGCAGTGGCCATAGGCTGCCTGTGAACTCCAGGACGGAGCCCCCCCCAGCTGCAGCCGGAGCCCCCCTCGAGCCTGAGGCTGCCAGCGAGTACGTGGTGATGGTGGCGCTTGGCTCAGATCCATCAACAGGCCACAGACAAGCTGATGCCCAGTCTAAGCGATCCGCTGCGCTGCAGCGCAGCATTTTCAGGGAGCGGGCGCGAAGTGGGCTTGTGGGCAACCCAGCTGCAGCGCAAGAGGCCCCAGTCTGCGCAGGGCTACTGGGCAGCGATGCGACGCGTGGGCGCTCGAGAATACCAGCAAACCAAGCTGGCAAGCTGTGTAAATCTTGGCCTTGGCATGCAGGGCAGCTGACTTGACTGATGTGTTCAAGCGCACTGCGGCGCCCGACAAGCGAGAGACGATGCTCAGCAAAGCCGTTCAAAGCATGTCCAAAGCCCAGAAAAAGTTCACGCCGACCAATGAATCCCATGTCAATGGGCAGCACTGTGAAGCCGACGGGCTCTGTACTGCCGTATCCCAGCGCGTAGGGAGTTGTGCCCCAGCATTGCACGAGGCCCCCGTCCACCACGGCACATGCATGAGCCGAGCCCAATGCCAAACGACCCAAACCGCCACTGACTGGTGCAGACAACGCCACTGCACCAGTCTCTGATACACGTGCAAAGCGCCCGTTCTCAGACAACTCGCTGAAACCGTTGCCCACCAATCCGCTCGTTGCGTCGCCCCAGCAGAGCACTCGTCCATTTACCGCTGTAGCACACGCTGCACTGAAGCCCACAGCTATATGAGTCACAGCAATATCAAGGGTCACTTGGGGGCTCTCGGCTAGCGTCAGGGAGTGGTTGCTCCCAACAGAGATGGCGTCGCCGGCGACAATGCTTTGGCCCACGCAAGTCACATTCCCCGATGCGAATAAGAAGCAAACGGCACCAGATTCGCATTCGGCCTGCACGATGGGCTCCAAGGAGGGAACTGCTCCAAGGACGTTGGGTAGCTCGTTGTCGCCAATAAGATCGCCAAAAGGATCTTGCAGTCGCCCATATCCGTAGCTTCCACTCGTTTTAGACCGGTCACCCCAGCATTGTGCCCTGCCATCTGCCAGGACTGCACATGTGATATCTGAACACGCAGCCACGTGCACCACAGGTCCAAGGAGCTCCACAGGGCCCACTGACGTGGCTGGCTGAGACTTGCCCACATTGGCCAGATACCCCAAGCCCATTGCAGGCGTGGCCTGGCCCCAGCACTGTAGGGTTGCATTTGCCAACAAGGCACAGGCATGGCGGCTTCCCATGCCTATGTACATCACACGCTCTCCAAAGTCAAACTCCGGCAGTGAGTACGGGTAGAAGCCATGCTGCCCGTTTCCATAGGGCATCATGAAATCAGCACCCCAACACTTGATGTTGCCTTGCACTGTGATGGCGCAGCTACCAGTCAAACCCACTTGGACTTGCACTGCACCTTGTAATGTAACAATGTGGTCATTCACATCCTCGTCGTCGCCAATCATGAAGTCGTTGCTAGGAGTGCCATGCCCGAAATTGAATGCCTCGCCCCAGCACCGCACTCGCTGTGCAGAGTTCACGATGCATTTGTTCCCACGGCCACTAATTGCAATATATGTAGAGCGGAGCTCTTCAACTGCGCGCCCATACGGTGCAAACATGGTTTGCTGCAGAAACGAGTTTGAGGCGGGAGGAGCAGCGCGTCCCCACAGCAGGTCCACAGGCAGGCGCGAAGAAGGGGCCAAACGCGGCGAGCGCCACACTGCCAGCTGTTCTGGTTGCTCCAGCGAGCCAGCACTGGTTGCAAGGACACGCGTGCCAGCGATGCCATTCGCCAAAGACCCCCAGCACTGCATCGTGCCGATCGTAGTGGTAACGCAGGTTGTGTGTTTGCTGCAAGAAATGGACACTGCTGGCGAATGGGGCGTAATTGGGTCAATGTCGAACACTGGTGAAGCCTGCCCCACGCCGCTTGACTTTCCATTTCCGAGGATTCCTTTCGAAAGCGCCGTAGAATCTTGGCCCCAACAGACGACGTTGCCTCCGTGAAGAATGACGCATGTATGAGAACTACCAGCGCAGCCATCCACGATGCGGCGCGGAAGTTGAATAGTGCCAATCTGGGCGGGTGTGAATGTGCTGCGGAGAGCAGTGTCGCCTTGACCCAGTTGACCCTCGGAGTTATCGCCCCAACACACAACAGACCAGTCCTCCAGCTGGGCACACACCGTTTCCTGAGCTGCAGGAAGCAACTTCACAACTTTCAGACCGCCTGGCATTTGCAAGGGCCCCATCGAGAACAAGTCTTCGTTGTCCCCCAGAATCAAGGGGGATATCCCATAGCCCAGAGCGTTCACTAAAGTGAGCCCAAAGCAAAATACCTCCTGAACTCGAGTGAGAATGCAAGTTGCAACAGCGCTAGCAGCAATATCTACCACAGGTGCGGGCGCTGCCATGGGAAAGGCTTGTGCAGCTGTCACAAAGTCTTGCGCTGGCTGCGGCCGCAGACCAGTGAGTCCTGGGCACGAGCCGTCGTTCTTGGAGACACCCCAACAAGTGAAATTTCCCCCAGACAGGATCGCACAGCAGTGGCAGTACCCACATGATACTGCATGTGCAGCTGTTGGCAGTGCCTGCCGTCCATATGTTGCTGGGGAAGAGAGGAGGTGGGAGGGCGCATCAGGGTCGCTGGTATTGCGCACCACGCCAGGGTTCCCCTGGCCAACGCAAACAATGGAGCCCGACATAAGCGCGGCGCAGGCAGCGTTGGAGCTAGGCACTGCATACTTGACGCCTAATTCTCCTACCTGGGTGAGTTGCTGCCCTGCCTGGGAAAGGTGGAGCAGGGACGCATCAGCCAGGGTGAGGGACGAAGCAGAATCTGCGCCGAGCCCGAGACGGCCGCTGCTTCTATCTCCCATACAAACGAGCACTCCTCCAGGGTACACAGAGACACAGTTGTGGCGCTCGCCGACATCAGCACGTAGCATGGGCGCGTGGTGCGGCAGGAAGTCCTCAGGGGCAGGCCAGGCCGAGAAGCTGGGAAGCGGCACCGTGGTGGGGGCAGGGCCGCTTGAGGAACACAGCAGGGCACCAGCAATGTGCACAAAACGGGAAGCATTCATACTGGTATCCACGATGCCTTCCTCGCGCCAGGCAAACGCGTTGCTCGGCAGGTGTGACACCATGTGCACGGAGCCTGCCGCCGGCCAGCCGTACGGCACGGCGATGTCTGGTTGAGCCGGGTGCCGCGTATCATTGAAATGCAAAGGGTGGCCCAAAAGGACTGTTGAGCATTCAAATGCACTTCTGTCCACCCATCGAACTCCGCTCCAGAGAAGAATGGAGCAATTGACAAGTGGGTCCAAAAATGGACGTTGCCACGACACTTGAAACTGAATGATTGTATTGGAGGCGTGATTCAGCTGGACGCGCTGCAGTTGGCCCGTGGTATTGATCAAGTTGTAGCTTGAATTCATCGCGAATTCGCTGTACATGTCTCCGTATGCATCGTGGCGTTGGTGTGCAGCTTGCCTAGAGCTCGTGTTGCCATCAAGTCCCACCAACACGCCGCGCTGCAAGGCCAACGTCACCCACCATGACTTGCTGTAGGACTGGAAAGGGCCAACAGTTTGCGATAAATTGTACTGTAAATCGAAATCAAAGCGCCAAGAGTTCTTTTGGTTTGATACAGTGCCGTTTAACACGCGAGGCGAGATGGCAGATTCCGCGTCGACATGCAGCTGACTATCTTGAGCCAAACACCCGGCCGGAGCCAAGGGTGCATGCATCGCAGGGACAGAAGAATATGACACGAAATGGACGGAAGCAGCTGCCAACCTTGCTATGAGTGCCCACAAAAGCCAGCACCATGCCACCCGTTGGGGTTTCACGATCGACATTTTAGCGTTTCGCAGCGACCAGGGCTCTACTGCAAACTTGCCCCTGGACCGGACAAAGTACAGAAAGCCGGTGCTTGTAAAGGCGAGTAAGTTTGTGGTTATAGCTTTAGCGGTGTTCGTGCAGATGTCAGCTCAAAGCTCGAGAGTGTGTGTCTACAGATCCAGCTAAAAGCAGGTGCTGAAGAGTATGCGCTGAAGAGTATGCTTACAGAGGGCAGACAGGGCACTTGAAAGCGCCTTAGTCATTGCATGGGCAGCAATGATTATACATATAGCCTCAAGACATACACACATACACACACACTCAAATACTGATAGCTGAGATGCACCACGGCCCCTGTGTCGAGTGGGGGGCATGCCCTTCGCCTTTGGCTGGCTGGCCCAAGCCCCCCCCAGACAGAGGTCAAGCCATCCCAGCCCCCCCTGGAGGGTGAGGTCAAGCATTGTCTTCTGAAAGTACTGTGCGCCGGTGTCTCTGTCGAGACCTCTCACAGGCTGACGATGCCTTGTCTGAGGTAGGCGCTGCTCGCAGCCATCCTGCTGAGCTAGATTGCTTGTGATTGCGGAATTCATTCAACCAAAAGCCATGTGCGGTCGCGTGTGGCAAACATGACGGCCGGCGCCTGTAGTCGTGTGCGAAGCCGCGCTCACGCAGGGGGGGGCGCCATGAATTGCGCCCAGACACCACCTGGGCATATGCCCACCTGGTGCACCGCAAGGTGCCTGCCACGGACCTACCCGATCCAAATCGTCTGCCTTAACGAAGGCCAGTGAACCTCCCATGCAGGGGCGCGTATCATACCAGCAGTGGGATGGTCGTTGCAGGCCCCCTGTCGATGAACACCTCCGTTGAGGTGTAGTTGCTCCACCAGAACAGCCCCAAATTCCAAAAGTGACCCAAGTCCACAAACAAACGACGAGACCCACCCATGGTCACCAGGTCGAACAGGTTCTGCTGCACAATGGATATGTCCTGCTCGTGGGAGATGGTGCCTCCCCGGGCCACGTGCACCGCCCCTGCACAGCAGTGCAACAGGCGCATGGAGTTCCACATGTGGCTCTGCAGGATTCCGATCAGCAGTGAGGAGTCAGAGGACAGCGTCACAGGCAGTGTCAGCTGCTTTGTGGAGCTCTTAGCGACCTCATCCCCGTGCTGGATCCACTGCGTGCACCGGTCGCCACACCACTCTGCATCAGGCCAGAGCGTGGAGGGCAGGGACACCTTCTCGTCCAAGTGCAGTGTGGAGTGCCCAGTGCGGAAGTGGATGGTATTGTACCCCTGTGGCGCCAGTGTCTTCTTCCACTGCTGGTGCAGGTCATGTACCTTCCACAGCAGGTCAGCCATCTCTGGCTGCCTCTGGGCGTAAGCTGCATGCAGCAGCATGGGGCCACACTGGTAGGACTTTGGGACGGTGAAGCAGCCTGTCCCGGCGTAGTCGGCACAGTTTGTCTGGGTGAGGTCCCCCATGCGAAAGTCGCCGTCGCAGTGCTGCAGCAGGGCGTCATATGCCTGGGCTTGCACAGCTGGTAGCGGTGTGGACAAGGTGTGCAGGAAGGAGCCGCCATGAGACTTGGCAAATAAGCAGTTTGTGTTGATCCTGGCATCCTGTTTCTTGCTGTATGCTTGCGCGAATATTGGTGCTGAGCAGTCACCATCGTGGTCCACAACAACTGCATCGGCTCCTCGTGGGTCCTCCTGTTTCAGCAATATGTACGGCTCAACAATCAGACGACGGCCAGTGAGTAGTGCAACCATTGCACATGTGTAAACACCACGAATTCTATCGCCTAGGCCACCGTGCGGGCCGTGTACAGTTACCGTGAGGGTGGCAGATGATGATATTTCTTCCCCCAAAATGACACTCATGGCTGCCAGGACAGGCTGTGGCACTGTCTCAAACTTGTACGGTGAATTGCACCAGGAAAATGGACATGACACGTTTCGAAAGTCTGGAAGGTCTTGGGGCTGTTGTCTCGATAGGCGAGCATGCAGCGCCTGCTCTTGCGTCTGGGTCCACGATGAAAAGCTGCTGGAGGCATGTGAGAGGGACAACCCCAGCACAGCACCCGCAATGAACGCAGAAACTACCAACTTGATGCCAAGCCTCTGTACGGTGCTTTCGGCACTATTCTGCTGCAGACTAGCGTCCATAGCGTAATGCACTTTGGCTCACAAATAGTAGCCAGGCCAAACTCTGCCGGTAGACCCTAAGGAGATCTGACAACAATGTACAAGCAGCGCAGGTGACACATGCAATTTCAGCAAGTGTGTATCCCAACGTAAATATTGCACTGACTGCACAAGTGATCAGATGCCTAGCTTACTATTTTTGGCAGGGGGCAATCAGCCCCAAAACCAGACCTGCCTGCCTCCCAGCCAGCCAATAGCAGCGCTGCTAGAGGCAGGAGGGTTACCAGGGTGTGCTCCTCTCACACTGCGCACTGGACCTGCTACCTCAAAACTAGTCCACATCTAGCTCGAGAAGGATCCGGTAAACGTCCGAGTGATGCCAGCGATTGAGCTGCTGGCTACTGAGTTGAGGTCGTGGCTTGGCCACCTGGGCAGCAGTGTACAGGATTGTGAATGTGCCAGCTCATAATGCATTCGCTGTACGCCAGGCCAGGCTTCATGCCTGGTGTACAGCGATCATGCTGCTTCGAGTCCCAACAAGAGAGGGGTGGGCTGCCCCGCCGCCGGTGCCTGTGCAGCAGGGGGCTCTCACCCGGTGCCTGTGCACTGCTCCCTTGCCGTCAGAATGCCGTTGACAAAGTACGCCGCGCTGCGCCGTGGCGCGCCCCGCCCGCCTCGGGTGACGCAGTCGCCTTGTCGCCGCAAGACGCTGCACGCACGGAGCACATGGAACCCATGGACGCGGCGTCGCTGATACCTGGTGCACGTAAAAGGGCACGCGGCAACGCCGATGCGCGGACTGACCGCCGCAGCGCTGAAGACGCCAATATTACTGTGTGGGGGCCATAGCTCCTCCACAGCTTGGCTCACGCCGGCGCAGCTGTGGGGGCGGGCGGGACACCAGCCCCCCTGCGCTCCACATGTTGTCGGACCCAGTTGCCCAGTTGCCCAGTTGCCACCCTAGGTGCACGCGCCCCCCCCAACCTTGGATGCTGCCCAGCTGCGCGGTGCCGCCGAGGCACAGGGTGGCAGTGCCCCAGCATGCAGCACCAGCAGTCGCGCAGCGGGAAGCACAGTGGAGCTCCCCACCGTCACCGCTGCCCAGGCCCGGAGCCAGCAGCTGACTGCGGATATGAAGCGGGGATGAATCAATGTCACCATCCCTGTAGCACTCAACGGCTCCAACATGCGTGGCTCCCTGGACGAGGGCCTCATCGCTGGGTGGCTGCTTGCAATGTTCCCGCAGGTGCCACTCCTGGCGTTGGACTTTGCAAAGCTGCCTGTGGCGGAGCAGTTGGTTGTGGCCAGCCGTACTGCGGTGATCATCACGCCATTGGGGGGGAGTTGCCTAGGCACAGCTCACTCCCCAGGATGCCAGCATTCTGATGTATTGCCTCAGTAAGCCTTCGGGGTGATTTCCACTTGTACACTGGATGCTAGCAGGAGATGTGGACGGCCCCGGGGGTGGCTCCACACGGACTTTGAGGCCATGGAGAAATGCGTACGCCCCGCACTGCAGCACGTTGCGTGCTTTGAACCCCCTACGGCACCTACGACACTGTGAGTTCTTCGTGGCCCCCCTGTGCCTTGGTGGGCCCCTTGTGCCCGTCAGTGCCCTGGCCAAGAGCAGGGCTGTATAGGAGTGCTGAGCCCACACAGTGTAGTGGCACCTGGTACAATCAGGTGGACGCATTAGTCTCACGTGAACAGCAGCTCAAAATGAAGTACTGGGACAAGTTGAGGAGGAGGGGCCAAGGGGCCTCAATCAATGGTGCATGCCAGCTGCACACTGGATGTATCTGCTTCCCAGAAAGGGACGCAAATGGGAGGTGAATGTACTCGTAATGCCTACTGTATAGATTTTATGGGTATGCTCTGATTGCACTTTTGTACCCATGATGGCCTCAGGTGCCGGGATGTCTGCCGATGGGGAAGCTTCTCCGAAATCTCCGACAACAGCCGGGGCAAACACTGCAGACTTTAGGCATCTCTTGTCAGGTCCCGTTGGAGATATTGACAGGGCTTTACGCGTTTGTCTGCAGCAACCTGTACCACTGGATTGGATGGTTGGCTTTTGCACAGCTTCCTGGCACGATGGCTCCGCTGCACAAGTGAGCATCTGCTGCACAGCGGTGCTTCAGAAAGTAAGGGTGGAGCTACAGTCAAAAATACATGGTGATGAAGTCACATCACGATTATTTTCTCTAGTCTATGCCGTCCTTGCTGGGCTGTCCCACCGTAGGCACGCACGGATGAGCCTTGACGTGCTTGCGGAAATTGGCAACGGTAGTGTTATCGCCGGCAGCACGTGGCTCAAAGCAATCGTGACTGAGTGTGTCAATGTGATGCAGGGTGCATACACTGGGACTTGTCAAGACACAGCACTATGCCTGTTGGCCGTGTTGAGCTGCATTGACCCCAATGCACGTGAGTCTGTGTATTTGGACGGCGTGCGTGAATCTGGAGGCTTATTGCTATGCAGCATGGCTGCAAATGCTGGTAGTCGGCAAAGTGCAGGCAGCACGAAAGACATGCCCCTGGTGTTGGCACTTTTGTCATTCCAGAGTCGTTGGAGTGGCAACGCGGACGTTTTCTTGGATCTTTTGCGGGGCGGCTTGTGTGCCTCCTCGTCAGGTGCAGATGCTGCCACAGCTGGCAGCGGCTCCTCACGCTCTGCCGCCCCCTTGCGAACTGCAACTGCAACCATTATCAAAGCGGGGCATGGTCTCATCGCAGCAACCTCCGCATGCACCCCAGGCGGCACAGCGGTGCTACGGGCGGTGGCGACTGCCCTGGAGGGGGGGGGGTACCAGCCCCCCATCACTGCAGCAGCCCTGGCACGGGCCCCTCCATCGGGTGCAGCTGTGGCCTGGTCGTCAGCTGGCTCTGCGCTTGGTTCGTTTGGTGCTGCCTTGTCTACTGCCGTAGCCTTCGCTGTGGGCAATGATGCAAGCCCCCCCCCTGCTGGGATGCTCAGCGGCTTTCACCCCCTTCCCGGCCGACAGGGGGGGGGCACAGATCACCCTGATAGCAACAGGCTGTCGCGGAAGGGTGTGTCTCTGCTTTTTGCAGAAAGCATCTCCCTGCTCGGGAGGGGGGTGGTGCAGATGCCGCGCAACGCATCAACGTGCCCCATCCCACTGTCGCACATCACAAGTGCAGTTGCACTGCTGCTCGCCAGCTGGGATGCCTTCATGGGCCACACAGACGGCTTGCGGTGTGTGGCTGACGCAGCCGCCTGGCGTGGACGGCAGGGGGGGCAAAGGGAGCCCGTGGCAGCCCCCCCCCTGCTGAAGCTTTTGCTCAGCATATGCTCGTACTGTATCCAAAGCTGGGATGATGCCGCCGGAGCGCTGGGGTTGGCTGTGTTGCAGCGGCTCACGGAGGGGATGCAGCATAGCCACATGGCCAAACGCAGTGCCCGCAAGGCCACGCAGCGCCGCCAAGCAAAGGCACAGCGGCGCGCCCAGCGCAGCTCCCAAGCAGTGCAAGCGGCGACCCACAGCGGGCGTTTGACTGTGCAAGGGGCCATGCTTGAGCTGTCTCAGTTCAGCGAGGGGGGTGAGGAGGGGGGTGCTGACACAGGTGCAGCAGCCCAGCTTGGCAGAGCCCCAACTCCTCGAGAAGCCGAGTTTGCAGTGCCCACCTGCCTACTGTCCACATCGCTTGCCCCTGATTCCTGCCGTGTCGTGCTGTACTCCAGGCGGGACGCCGTGCAGACGCTGTCGCAGCAAACCCGCACTG
>Ga0307982_1000398_pt1 | contig 34235 bp, 33 predicted proteins | sample OrgLakmetagen989_FD_201847 | JGI IMG/M metagenome (GOLD analysis project Ga0307982, IMG submission 201847) | Saline water microbial communities from Organic Lake, Antarctica - #989 | ecosystem: Environmental > Aquatic > Non-marine Saline and Alkaline > Saline | place: Antarctica: Organic Lake...
TGTATTTCAGGGCACAAGGGGCAAACATCATGTGGGATAGGCGGGTCTTCCGTGGTAATACCTATGCATCACAAGTCATGCCTCCTGTACGTGCTTGCGGGAATTGGCCAAGTTGCTTGACTGTAGCTGCATGCACTGCATGCAAAATCTGACCTTTGCAGTCCGCTCAAGCAGAGGCAGAGCGCATCACGACTGAAATGGAATCTACGAACAAAAGGCGGGCCGTTGCACGACGAGCTCGGGCAGCCGATATGGCCAAACCACGCACTCCGCCCGCTGTCGCTGGCAGGGCCCACGCTGACATTCAAACAGAGACATACCTGGAGGAGCTCGCCGACGCACCTCCTGCAGCCACTGCTGGCACACAAACGGATGCTCTCCTCGACAGGCCACCGTCTCCTCTGTTCGTTCCTGCAAAGTCAGGCGTGGACGCCAGCACTCAAATTCAGCACGGAGAGCTGTTCAACTTCGACTTGGAAGTGGAGCCCATCCTGGAGGTGCTGGTGGGCAAGACCCTGGAGCAAGGCCTCATGGAGGTGCTAGAGGAGGAGGAGCTGGCTGCACTGCGGGCGCACCAGGATGAATTCGAGCAGATTCGGGCTGCCGAGCTGGCGGAGGTGCAGCGCTTGGAGGCGGAGGCGGCCCGCCGGGAGCAGGAGCGCCAGCGCAGAGCCACACAGGAGCGGGAGCGTCTGGCTCGGGAGCAAAGCGTGAAGGCCAAGGTGGCCGCGGCTGCCTACGCCCGCAAGTATTTGAACACGGTGCGCACAGCTGTGTTCAGCAAGCTCCTGGTGGAGGGCGCCTTCACAGATCCCCTGGCACAAGAAGTGGAGGAGCAGTTCCTGCCAGGCATCCTGCAGAATGTCAGCCAGCGCCTGGCTCTGCGCGCTGCGGCTGCTGCTGCAGCAGATGGCGTCGTGTCCGCTGCCCTGGCCCGCCAGCGCCTTGCGCTGGGCCAGCACAAGCAGGCGCTGGCGGATGAGGCTGCCCGTGTGGCTGCCCTGGAGGCGGAGCGCTTGGCCATGCTTGCGGCGGAAGAAGAGAGCAAGCGCGCCGCGCAGGAGGCTGCCCGCGCCGCTGAGGAGGCAGCGCTGGCGGCAGAGCAGGAGGAGAGCGAGGAGGAGGAGGACGACTGAGCGAATGTATTATATTGAAATATGTGGTTTCACTGCAAGAAACGCCCCACACAACGGCGTGACTAGCTGCTGGTGAAGGTAGAGGTTTCGGTATGGGTGCAGAGGGGGGCTATTGATCAGCTTCACATTTGTTGGCAACAGATGCGCGATAGGGATTGAGCGGAAATCCCAGTTTTTACACTTGTCTGTCCCTGAGTGCTTTGTCCGCCGGGTGTCGTGCTTTGTATCCTGTGCAGCTTTCAGGCACCGACCAGGACATCTCTTGACAGCAGAGAATGGACGAACTCAGAGCCTCAGATGAGGTGAGAGCAGCCTATGCATGAGCGTTGCTGCGTTTATTCATATAAGTATACACTCAGTCTGCATTTGTACCTGAGCAAGTTGAGGCAATCGTGAAGAAGGTTGGTGGGGTTTCACTCGCGTTGTCCACTGCCGTTTTGCATCGTTGAGTGTGGTTGCAGATCGTGGAAACACAGCTTACCGACATCGCTTATGAGGACGAAAAAGTAGAGCATTGGATTGACTCTATTTGTTCGGAGTGCCTCAAGGAGCTCGCTGTGCTCAACAAACCATTCAAGTATCTTGGTGAGTTGTGCCATGGCAGCCTGCTTCCCAGCCCGGCACACTGCTCGACCCCGCAGTGTCCTGCGTGATCATGCAAAATACAGGGGCAGGACTGACTTCACAGCACTCATCCTACTGTGATGGTGTGAATGATGGTGCGTTTGCCTTGTCTGCCTACACACTCATCCTGCGTCCCCACCCACAACGCCCTGCAGGTGTACTGGTGTTCAAATGGCCAGCAGAAAAGCAAACTAAGGACCAAAACCAGCTCTACTGCATTGTCACTGTGTTTGGCTGCCAGCTGTAGGCTGGTGCAGCCATTGGCGCTGCCTGCAGCTCTAGCTGAGCGTGAGGGTGACTGGCGGTTCGGCGCTCCAGGCGCTGCCCTCTGCAGCCAGCAGGCCGCTCTAGCCCTACAAGCCACCCTCGCTTCATTCTACAGCCAGATTTTATTATTGCTGTTTGGCAGGCTGCCTGTCCACTGTACACAGCCAGGGGGGCTACACATCGGCGGCAGGGGGGTACTTTCGACCTTCCACATCCCAAGTTTCCCCTCAGCACCAGGCAGCCACATTGCATTACTCTGTATGCTTATGTCGTACTTGTGTTGATTTGTCTGCATGCTTCAAGGCGAACTTGACTAGTCAGGCTACACGCGCAGTCATCGTGTTTCGTCGAAGTCGAGCCATACTACCGTAGTTGTCAATCTTGCGCAGTTGACCACGGTGGCCTGCTGTCCCCTACAACCAGTGTAAATTCACACAAACATGTCCCATTTGGTTGGCCCAGTTCAATTTGCGCGAAGCGTTGTGCACCGATGCAGCTCAGCGGCGTTTCGCCGCAGCTGCAGCTCGACTGCCAGTGCGCCCAGCCAAACTGTTGAGGCAAGCGCAGCCAAGGCAGCTGGGAAGGTTAAAACCAATCTAGTTGTTGCATCAGCTACTGGAGTGCCATATGGAATTTCGCGAGGAGCAGCAGAGAAGGCTGCCGGCATTGGCTATGCCTCCGCGCTATTTCTGTCACTGATTGGTTTCTCTGGCGGTGCAGCATATGTGTGGCACGAACAAGAAGAAAAGCACAAAGAAAAATTGAAAAGCATGCCTCATTTGGCGCCGTATGCAGGGCTCAGCTTGCGCCAGCTATGCGGTGTGCAGTGGTTCGAGATTGGCGGCATCAAGCCAGCGCCGCAGTCACAGCTCGTTGGCACGAGCTTCCAGCTGGTCCCAGAAGAAACGCAGGGCAGTCGCGTGGCCGCAGTCTCATTAAAATCAAAATCGCATCTAGTGTCTCTGTGGGCTCCGGCTGTGGGAGGAACTCTCGGCGTTGTGCGTCCCAACTCAAAGCACACGGCGACTGCCACCACCATTACCCGTGAGGTGGTGCCTCGGTACTTCTCCCTGCAGGGCGACTTGTGGGTGCTAGATGCCGGCATGGCCAATGGAGACCGCCTCAAGTCTCACGACAGCCCCGACTGGCTCCTGGTTGTGAACGGCGCCGACCGCCGTGCAGCCTGGCTGTTGTCCAGGCAGCCCCTTGTCACATCCACCCTGCAGTTCCGCGCCATGCAGCAGCTGCAGCGCCTGGGGTTCGACATCTCAAAGTGGAGCAACACTACGCAGTCTCTGCCGCTGTACGGCAGCCCCGAGGCCTGTGCAGCGGCGCGCACCCCCCTGCCCCCCCTTGAGGACGCGCTGGACACGGATGACCAGCAGAGCAGGGCAGAGGCTGCAGCCAGGGCAGCCCATTCACCCCCTGCCGTGTCTGACTTGGCCAAGCGGGCACTGCACAGCGGCCGCGCAGCAGCCGTGGCTGCAGGGGAGGAGGTGCAAGCCGCTGTTGCAGGGGCCCCCCTAACACCCCTTGGGCAGGACAGCCGAGCAGGCAACAACGCCAAGTCCCCCCACGACCTTGCTGTGCAGCTGCTGCAGGAGGTGCGTGCGGTGCGAGCCTCCAAGGCCCTCAGTGACATCCAGGAGGATCGCCAGCTGCGGAAGTGAGGCTGTGCGGGGGGGGGGGGTCACCGATGCTCACGGGGGGACACGCTGACACCGCCCAACGGCGCTGTAGTAGCAGGGTCCACATGAACATAGTGTGGTTGTGTCCTGCCAATGGCCTCCTTTGCCGCTGCTGCCGCCAGGAGGGTGCACTGCAAGCGCAGCTGCGTGGCCTTCGCCAAGCCCCCGCCCACGGAGCGCACATCCACTGTGCGGTTAGAGGATTCCCCAGGGGTGTCCTCAAGCAGCAGGGCCAAGTAGCAGGGGGGGAGCATGTCCTCGGGCATCATCTGTGGCCATTCCATCAGCGTGTAGCATTCTGCAAGCTGTGTTGTGATTTGCTGCAAGTCGCTCAAATGACTGGCACACACCCTTGAAAACCGAAGGCAAATCCAGAAACGCCAAAGTTTCCCGAGTGCTTGGGCCCAGTCGATACAAATCTATATGTTGGATCCTGCAGCGAGAGCAAGCAGCGATGAGCGCGTGCTGAAAGCCAGACGGGTCGATGCACTGACTGAATTCTGCTAGCAGCATCGCTGTATGAGTTGGCAATGGTGAAAGATGGTGAAGGTACGGCGACGCTTGGACTATCCAACTTTGATCGAATGAACGAACGCGCGAAGACCGACTTGCCAGCTCCAACTCGCCTGCAGTTTTGACCTTTGATTGTGAAGAATACGCCATGACGTTACTGCTTTGATTCACTACGTACCCAACAAGAAACATAGGCAATGGAGCAGCCAGTTGAGCAGCAAAAACAGCTGCCAAAGCAGTCATACTACTTTCTCCATGACAAATTATTTGCATGACTCAAGCGCAGTTTTCCCAAATGCGTCGATGATTCCACGGGGAGGCCACGAGAAATGTTTTTGGCATGTTGAGCTGCTCTAGCTGCACAGCAGGAGCTAATCCAAGGATGATGTGTCAACGAGGCATACATTTATATGTAACTTAGAATCTGCACAGGGGCCAGGCGAGTCCAGTCGACCCCCCTAGAACAGCTGGCGACGGCGTTTCGCCAGCATGGCAAGCGCCGCGCTTTCTGCATCAGCCACCGAGCCCCCAGATGCAGATGCAGCTGCGGCCGGCCTCTCGCCACTTTCGTCATCACGTTCGCGTTTACTGCCTCCAACTGCCCACTTGCTGGGTGCCTCCTCCTCCCCATCAGACCCCCCCGACTCGGAGTCTGCACCGCCCAGCACGTACCCCCCTGCACCCTCATCCTCCCCATCGCTAAGGGTGTACCCCCCGCCCCGTGCCTCCACCTTGTCGCGCTGATGCTTGGCACGTACACGGGTGCGGGCCAGCTCCTTGTCCCGTGTGTCTGCAGCCTGCAGACGGGATCGCACCGCAGCTTCGTGAAAGGCGATGGCGCCGGAGTCCAAGCCGTCCACAGACTGCCGCGCAGCAGTCAGGCGCTCCTCTACCAGGCGCTGGAACGCGCTCTTGCCATCTTTCTTGTTTTCCATTTCCGAAGTCAGCGCCAGCGTTGCTCGTGTGGCCCTCTCCAGGCGCGCTGCCTCGTACGGGTGCAGCTTAGCCAGGTCTGCTTGGCTCACAAGGCCACCCAGCCCAGAGCCGTCGTCCAGCAGCTTGGCATCGCGTGCCCTGCTGCCCTTCTTGGGCTGCAGCAGCATCTCGCCCCCCTCGTCACTGCTGTCGTCGTCGCTGCCGCTGCCGCTGCCCTCCACGAGGCCGCCTGCTGTGGCCATGCGGGCCGCCAGCTTGTGCGGCAGGCGCTTGGTGCTGGCTGTCTTCAAGCCACCCTTGCTGCTGCTTGTCTGTGTGCGCTGAGCAGCTGCCGCCTCCAAGTCTGAGCCCTCGTCATCGCTCTCGCCGTCGCTCTCCCAGTCCTCCCCCGCAGCCAGCTTGGCGGCCTTGCGCGCTGCAATGGAGCGCTTCAGCTTGGTGAGGGCCCTGGGGGCGTTTTTGGCCACGCGCCCTGCTGCCGCCTCCGCTGCAGACTTAAGGCCCTTGACCCTGGGGGGCTGGGGCAGCCCCAGGGACAGCGCGAAGTCATGCAAGGGCAGGGCATTCACGTCGAAGATCTCCTTGTTGCGCTGCAGCAGCACAGATCGGACGTATGACACGTATGCCCGCTGTCCCACATACTTCAACTCTGGGTCTGCTGCGACTTCAGCTGCCATTTTTGGCGTCACTGCGATGGCGCTCTCTGGGTTCACGGTGATTTGGCGAATGGGGATTTTTGCGCCCTCCAAGGCAGGCACCATGGCAGGGGCCTCAGAGGGGAGCAGCGCCAGCAGGGAATTGCCGCGGGCCTTGAAGCGGGCAGTGCGGCCCACACGGTGGATGTAGGAGGCTACGTCCTCGGGGCAGTCCAACTGCACCACCCAATCCACGCTGGGGAAATCAAGCCCACGTGCAGCAATATCAGTGGCGAACAGAGCAGCAGACGGCTTCTTCAGGAAGTCATAGTAGATGTGCATCCGCCTTGTCTGCTTCATTTTCCCGTGAAGGTGCAGCAGGGGAACCCCGGGTCGCAGCCGGCGAAACGCTTCGTACAGAAAACGTGTCTGCTTGCAGGAGGACATGAAGACAATGGTCTTGTTCTTCGTGTGGGTGCGCAAGAAGGAGTACAGCAGGTTCAGCTTGTCCTGCAGAGGCACCACCACGTATGTCTGCAGCAGCTGCTTGGGGGTGACGCTGTCGGATTCGCTGTGCACCGAGACATACTGGGGGTCGTGCAGGCTCAGGCCTGCGAGGGACTTCACGTCCCTTGTCTGTGTTGCCGAAAACAGCATTGTTTGCCTGCTTGGGTATGAGGGCAGGGCATCGATGATGCCAGCCATGGTCTCATTGAAGCCCATGTCCAAGCAGCGATCCGCTTCATCTAAAACAAGAACTTGCAGCTGGTCAACACTGAAGTCTGGTGTTTGTTCAAGGTGCTGCAGGAGGCGCCCTGGGGTTGCAACAAGAATGTTCATGCGTCCAATCACAGCTGCCTCTTGTGCGTAGTCGTGGCCCCCAACAATCAGTCCAGCACTCAGAGAATAGTGCTTGCCGCCAACCTTCTTGATCACGTCCATGATCTGCATGGCGAGCTCACGAGTTGGTGATATGATCAAAGCGCCTAGCCCATCTTCTGTAGTCCAGCGTTCGCGATACAATTTCTCGAGAACGGGCACGACGAAAGCTGCGGAACGATTCTTGAAACTTTGGTGAAACGCCAGATTGCGAAGCACATTGTCACGCACCAAGTGTTTTGCCAGAGCCAGTCTTGGCGGCTCCCATTATATCACGCCTGTAAAAGTCATAGACATGTTGAACAAGGGCTGTGCATGGCGTGCTCCTGGACAGAGAGTGCGCTTGGCTGTTGCGAGAACTCACCCAACAAGCCCGTGAGGAATAGCGACCCTCTGAATTTCAGTCATCTTCTTGAACCCAGACGAAAAAAGGCCTGCATAGTGCATTGAAAATTTCGACATGAAAGCGCACCTGGCATTCGACGCACCCTTCTGAGTGTACTTGGACAGCGGCAGGTCTGCAAAAGCCTCGGCAGTTGCCTCCTGCGAACCGACAGGCGGAGCCTCCTTTTCCACGCGCTTTTGCAGCTGTGTGACCTCAATCTCTTCGCGCTTTCCTGTTGCAACACGAGGGATGTGGGAAGGACGCTTTTTGCCTTTGCTCTTGGTACCGGGAATCCATGTCTTGACATTGCTCCCCGCCCCTGCTGCAGCAGCAGCCTCGGAGGAATCCATACTGGGCACAGCTCGTATGTACACCAAGCAAACCAGCTACAGACCGAAGCATCTGCATTTCTTGAATTTGTTTGAGTGTTGGAAATAGTTTGCAAAGCCACTGCTTTGTGCGCCTTACATTCCCCTTGTGAGGGGGCTTCGAGAAGAAATGTATTCCAGCGCCCTTTTACCCAACGCCCCCTCAGCGCGGCCAACCTCCATGAAACACGTGTGGCAGGTGCAGTTATGCAGTTGTTTGTGAGTAGTGATCATTCCGTCACAGCTGTTTGATTCACTTCCCATGATTCGTCTTCCCTCTGATTTTTTTCCAGCCTCTCTTTGAACTGTACACGCGATGTTGGGCAAAGCTGCCGGTGCTGTTTCAGCACTCCGTTCACGTACTGCCACATGCGCAGCTGCAGCTGCAGCTGGAGGATCAGTAAGCTATATTTCGATAAGCAATTGTCGCTTTCTTCACAGTCAGCTTTGCAGGCACCAGTGCGGTTTTTGAACGTGCATGAGTACATTGGCCAGGATATTTTCCGCCAGTATGGAGTGCCAGTACCTGAGGGTGCAGTTGCCACCACTCCAGATGAAGCAGAGGCCCTGTACACGAAGATGTCCAGTGGCGCTGGTGCTCGTAAGTGTAGAGTGTCCAGCAAGCTGGAGCATGATTCCTTCCAGCATCCTGTCTGCTGCACATCGCTAGCAGCTGTGTTCATGCCGCATGACACTTCACATGGCGAAAAAAACAGCCATGGTTACGATTATATACAACTGTTGTGCTTTTGTGGGTTGTTATTGTGTGTGGCCATGGTTTGCAGTCTTTGGGCATGAAGCGATTCCGCTGAACTGCGGGAATTGACGCATCCAGTCCATTTTGTGCAGAGCATGCCGACGTTGTGATCAAAGCACAAGTGCTTGCTGGTGGTCGCGGTCTTGGCACATTCACGAACGGATTTCAGGGTGGTGTCCACATCGTCACCCGGTAAGCAGCCAAAGTGATGCAGTTGACTCACCTGCCGCACATGCAAGCAAGCGTTTGCAGCCCTGGACAAGCCAAGGCACTTGCCGAGAAGATGCTTGGCCAAACCCTTGTGACCAAGCAAAGTAAGTCTTTCCGCACCTCTTGCCTCCACCACGTGGCACCATTCCCTGCGCAGCCGGAGCCGAGGGTCGCAAGTGTGAGAAGGTGCTTCTCATGGAGCGTCTGTATATGCGCCGCGAGATGTACCTCAGCATCCTCATGGACAGGTGAGACACGACATGTGCACAACCTGCAATTTTATGTGTGTTCAGTGCGTTTTCTGCAGAAGCCACGGCGGCCCTGTGATTATCGCCAGCCCCCAGGGCGGCACTGCCATTGAGGACGTGGCAGAGGCAAACCCCGAGGCCATCCAAGCGGTACGCACAGCCACTGCATGCGCCACATTGCACTGCCATTGCACACAGAGGCTTGTCCTGCGCAGACTGCCATCGACATCAACAGTGGCCCCACTCAGGCGCAGCTGGACTCCGTCGCTGCCTTCCTGGGCTTCCAAGGCGACTCTGCTGTGGAGGCAGCCAAGGCGGTGGGCAACTTGTACCGCATGTTCGTCTCCACTGACGCCACCATGGTGGAAGTGAACCCCATGTGCGAAACGCCGGAGGGCAAGGTGTTCGTTGCCGACGCCAAGGTCAACTTCGACGACAACGCGGCATTCCGCCAGCCTGACATCTTTGCACTGCGCGACACCACCCAGGAGGACCCCCGTGAAGTGGAGGCCTCCAAGTATGACCTGAACTACATTGGCCTGGAGGGCACCATCGGCTGCATGGTGAATGGCGCAGGGCTGGCCATGGCCACCATGGACATCATCAAGCTGCACGGGGGGGCACCTGCCAACTTCTTGGATGTGGGTGGCGGCGCCAACGAGCAGCAGGTGGAGAAGGCATTTGAGATCCTCAACAGTACGTGGCTGCGTGCCAATGAAACCGCCCGGCATGCGTGCTGCAGCAATACACACCCCATGTACTCTGCAGATGATAAGAAGGTCAAGACTATCTTGGTGAACATCTTCGGTGGAATCATGCGCTGTGATGTGATTGCGCAGGGGATTTTGAACGCTGCTCAAAATATTGGGCTCCGCAAGCCCATCGTGATTCGTTTGCAAGGCACCAACGTGGAGGCTGCCAAGGAACTTATCAGCGCTTCCGGCTATAGAATGGTGCGTCTTTTCTGGGGTTTTTTGCCCTTGCCATAACCATTCTTTGTGTTTCTCTGCAGATCATGACTGACGATTTGGATGATGCAGCTCAGAAGGCAGTCAAGCTGAGCGACATTGTGCAGCAGGCAGAGGACATTAGCGTCGGGGTGTCTTTTGAATTGCCTTTGTAGGTTGATTCGCGTCTAACTATTATTTATCCAGTATTCTTGTACTGACCAAGCTTTGCATGATTGAGACCCGTAGGCCAACACCGAGAGATACTGATGTGTAGCAGATGCCCAACGCACATTTGATTCAAGGGGGGTGTTTCAGACTGGTACAACATGGGGACTGCTGCTCCAAATCAAACCTCTTCAGCTAAAGCAAAAGGTTGTAGTTTTTCAAGATAGTTTGGCAATTGCCAGCTGTGTAAAACGCTATAAGGGAAAGCCGTCAGAAGAAACTTGATCTGGCTGCCTCGCTTCACTCGACGGACGACCTACGAGTAAATTGCCACTAGCAGCCAAATTTTGTAATGTCAGAAGCAGGTTATTCTTCACCAATGCCTCTTGGTGGAGCAAAGCGTTCAGATCTTGCCGGCGCTGGTGGAGCAGTCTCGTGTGTTGCCGAGAGCAAATTCCGCCGCTGGCAACAACACTGACCTCACTTGCAGTCACAAGAAGCGCGCTGTTCACAATGCAAGCGAACAAAAACGTGCCAAACGAATCAATCAACAGATTGACATATTAAGAGATCTTCTTGCTGTGGGTTGCATCTGATGCACGACGCAACGTGTGACAAGATGTAGCGTTACACATTTCGCAGAGCAGTGGACTTGAATTCAAAAAAGACAAAGGGACAGTCCTGGAAACTGCTGTTCAGTTCATTCAAGATGCTTTGGGTATGTGCTTAGGCCACTTCTTGCTTGAGCCTCGACACTGAACTGCTTGCAGACTCGCGTCAAGCACCACCTCATCAGCCGACATTTCGCGAAGAGAAGCCACCTCCAACAAGCACAAGCTTCTCAGTCACAAGTGGGATTGACTACAGACAAGTGTTTTGCATGGCATCCGTCCCACAGGCAGTTGCATCAATTGACGGCACTTTTTTGGATGCCAACAATACCTTCTGCACCCTGACGGGCTTCTCGCGCGAGGAGATTTTGAAGAAATCATTCTTCAACCTGACCCCACCCCAAGAGCTGCAGGAGACATTTTCAGTTGTCTCAGAGCTCATGGGATGCCAGACTTCCGGTGGTGGCTATGCAACTCGTTCTTTCAAGAAGCTCTGCCGAATGCGCTACGGCGTGGTGGAGGTGTTTGTTTCCATGTCTGTCATCAAGAACGACGACGACTCCCCTGCATACTTCACCTGCGCAGTGCTGCCTGTCACCGGCACTGGCCATGAGCAAGCTGCAGCGGTGGGCTCGCTGGCTCACCACAGCAACTCATCCGCTGCCAGCACCCGCTCCGCGCCGTCGCCCATGGGGTGCAGCGCTGAAAGCCAGGAGCCGCAGCAGCAGCAGCAGCCAGCAGGCGGCAGGCAGCAGCAGCATGCCAAAGCATGCGTGGACAAAGATGCCCCGCCTGACGTGCTGCCCCCGGAGTCCATGCGCCCGTACATTGTGCGATCTCAGCTGCCGGCAGCAGCAGCCAGCGCGGCAGTCTGCTCCCCGGGGGAAGGCAGCTGCCCCAGCATGCTGGCAGGGATTTTCCAGCAGCCTGCACAACATCATTCGCAGACTGTGGTGCCGCAGCCTGCCGCTCCAAGCCACGCTGTCCCAGGCAGGCCTGGGTTCGGTGCCGGCACTCTGCGAATGCCCAGCATCGCCAGTGTGGACACAGAGGCTGTGCTCGCTGGCATGCAGCACAGCTCTGACCAGTTTATGCGTGCCCACCATCAAAGCGGTCCATCCAGCCACCAGCCCGTCAGTGCAGCGCCGTTGGGCATTCCAGTGGCCCCCCCGAACATCTTTGTCGCACCGGTGTCCGGCGTCCCTGGGAATAACAGCATCGCAGCATTCAGTCTCGGCATACAGGACGACGAGTGGAGGGAGCAAGACTCTTACTTAGCCGACATGACTTTTGACAATTGAAATCATTGTGTCAAAATGCGCTGTGACTCGCTCGTTACAGCCAGTGCGCCCGGGATGTACAGTGGACATGCCCGGGTGATTTACAAGTGGACAGCTCATAGGCATCATGATTGCTGGCCATGGGTGAGTGAGCAGGCAAAAGAAACTCTCGAATTGTGCCGCCTGTCGAATTCGCATGCAGGCGAGCCAATGTTGTTTCACACTTGAATCGTGGCTCGAAGGGCAAGCTCTGCCAGGTGTCTGCGGCGAGGGACCCAGAATTTGTGGACCGGTGCTCGAACTGAACCTGACTCGGGTGTTGCCCCAAAGCGATGTTTCGACGTGCCCTCTAACATGTCAGCAATGGCACTTATTTATGCCCAGCGGGCGCTCAGCCCACCTGACTGTGTATCTGAGAGCCTATTGTCTCGTTCAGGTGCCTTGCGATGGGCGTGCAGAAGCCGCGAGGGGGACACCTGTGCCGCGGGGGTCTCAGCTTAGGTGACACTCGCAGGTCTTTCCACCGCCAAAACTCCTGGTGTGTTGATGACGAAACGCCACCAAAGAGAGTACCCGGGACCACCAACATATCCATGATTTCTTGACTCTTGATCGCGCAAGTGAGTCCAGAAGTCATGATGGGCTCGTGAATACCGGCGGATCTTTGCTTCTTGATTCTCTAGGTCAGCATTGCCGCGCGCCGTTTCACGTTTTGCTCCTAAAAAAATTTAGACTCGCGCACATACTGAAGAGTGGGTTTCGCTGATAAAATCCATGACAGCTCCACGTATGCTACCGCGTGTGAGCCATCCTGCACATGCACCACCTCGTACAAGAACTGGCATGTCGTTTGGGCAGGCGACAGTGCTTCCAGTGCAATATCATCCACAGTGCAATGGTTTGCAATATCGGTGGTTTCCTGTTATGGTGGGGTGCTTGCCCCCATTGCGCGGGCTACAGCGCCCTCGCGTCTTGTGGGCTGTTGCTTGTAGTAAAATGGGTCAACGCAGACTGTCTTTGTGACTTGCACCCACCCCCAGGGCAGGGGAAATTGCTCGTCAATGAGCGCTTGGACCTCTGAGAACCGCTGGAAAGGTTGCTTGCATACGCTAAGACCAAAAGGCACAAAGGGACTTTTGCAAGGCACTTTCGACCCGACAAACCCCAAGAACACTGAGAAAATATGGCGTGGCAGACCATCTTCGGTGGCAACGTCATTTGCCCGCTGTGGATCCAGCTGAGCCCCAGATGGCGGTCCAAGCAAGCACGCATGAGTGAGTGGTGCTGACGGCCACGCAGACACTGCCTGAGCAACATGGCAGTCGTGTCAGGAAGTAACTGGCTCGCTTTATTCTCCCAAGCTGACAGCAAGTGGCAAGGAGCTTCACTCGGCAGTTGGCCGAGGAGGTTGTGCTTCAGAAACATCGCCCTGACGGCTTCCACCAAGATACTGTGGCGGTCACTGTTGTCGCGGCCCCACTGGCCCAGGACGACACCCCTTGCAAAAACTGCTCAAAATAGTTCTTCAACTCGTGTCATGTGTGAAACATCATCGGTGCATGCGTAAGGAGATTGTCGATTACTAACTCACCCAGCAATCAATAAAATTTATCTCAGGCCAATGAGCTGTCCACTTGTAAATCATGTCGCCCATCTTCTGACATGCTTCTACTACGTCCCCAGGTGATTTTGCAAGGCCCCCTTCTGCCCATGCAACGAATTGCTCAACTTCTACAATCAGCGTTTCATCAGCGCACAACTGGACCTGGTGCTCTTCTTCGCGGGTGTCATTTGTTAGAGGCCAGTGCAATAAGAAGGACATATTTCGAGAAGTAATTATGTTTTCTGATCAACTACAAAATGTTCAGCAAGTTTTGCGCTGCCAAAATGATGACAGCAAAAAAACTAGGAAATCATGGAGACGCTCATGCAAGCAAAGTGCGTTGCTTACCGAGTACTTCAACATATGTCACATAATACTTCTACTATGTGTGCAATATATGTGTGTGTGCAATTTATTCTTGAGTGACAACAAACAAAACAAAGGTTGAGGCACGCAATCCGTTGACCCCACTCTAAGGGGGGCTTGCGGGATATAGCTACAATGCTGGTGATAGATTGACCGTCGCACCTACTACGAAACACCGGCGTGGCGAGGCTTTTGATGCCACGAGGACCTGGGAGCCCAGCACTCAGGGTGGCTCCGGCTGCTACGCTTTAGCCCCCCGCGGGGGCTCGGCGTAGCGGGCAGAGCAGTTTACAGCCGGGTATCAGGTCCGCACACTTGCGTGTGTGTTTCGTTTGTCTTGCTGCTGTGCTGTGCCATGGGGGCTCGGTGAGGTATGCCGTACTTGCCCCCCCCTCAAGGGCTCCATCCCGCTCAGCCCATACAGCTGCCGCTGACATCGCATGCTCGGACAATCACAGGTGGTTGCGAAATGCATTTGCTGTGTGAAACTGGCCTTCCTCTCCCGTGCGCCTTTGGCTGTGGATCTACCGCTCCCAAACACGCAGCAGAACTTGCTGCTCAGAGTCACTCGACGTTGGCTGGGAGTTTCATCTGGGCGTGTGACCAAGCAGTACTTTCATAGCAATGTCTGCAGCTGAGCGAAAGAGCAGAATAGCTGTCGCCAAAGGACAATTGCAAAGTTTGAAAGAAGAGCTGCAGAAAGTGAAGAATGCTCGTGCCGTCGACAGCTTGCATACAACCGCCACAAAGATGGGCGTTTCCGCTGACAAGCTCACGAAACTCTCTGAGCGCAAGCGACTTTATGGGCACTACGGCAAAGTGTATGCAATGGCCTGGGCAGGCGACTCGGAGCAAGTCGTAAGCGCAAGGTATGTGTGTCGCTTGCAACTGAAAACATCACGAAGCCACTTCATGGCAAGCATGGCGGGCAAGCCACGTCACTCGTTACGTACAACCTACACTGCAGTCAAGATGGTAAACTGATGCTCTGGAATGCCCCCCTCGCCGCTAGGACTGCAGGTTCGTGCCATGCATGAAAGCAGTTTCTGCAGTCAGCTGATTTCAGCTCATTGCCCGCATTGGCTTCTTGCTTGCGCAGCGATCCACTTGAAGTCAGCCTGGGTGATGACATGTGCTTTTGAAACTCAAGACAATACGATTGTCGCAGCAGGAGGTCTTGATAATGTTTGCTCCATCTACAGTGTGTCAGCCGCAACCAGTGGCAACGACAAGCCGATTCGCGAGTTGGCTCACCACGATGGCTACCTCGCATGTTGCGAGTTCATTGGACCCGACAAAATCCTGACATCATCAGGGGATGCCACATGCATTCTTTGGGACATAGACACTGGTTCGACTGAGATGGTGCTGTCGGACCACGCTGGGGATGTCATGTCTGTCTCAGTGTGCCCTTCAAACCCGAGCGTATTCGTATCTGGCTCCTGCGATGCAACTGCAAAGATGTGGGACTTGAGAGCACGAAGCTCTGTACATACATTCAGCGGGCATGAGAGCGACATCAACACAGTGCAGTGGATGAGCACCGGGTACACATTCGGGACGGGAAGCGATGATACCCAGTGCAAAATCTTCGACACCAGGGCACACTTTCCTGTGGCAGAGTTTGCTGACGATTCGGCCTTGGCTAGCATTATCAGTTTGGACTTTTCGAAGTCGGGGCGTCTCCTTTTCGCTGGCAACGACAACAGTGGCTGCGTAGTGTGGGACACGCTGGGGTCGCCTGTGTCACCCCTTGACGTCCTCATGTCGCACACCAATCGGGTGTCCAGTGTAAAGGTGGCGCCTTCGGGGCAAGCTGTGGGCACCGCATCTTGGGACACTACACTGATCGTGTATGCTTGAGCGCAGTGCTGCTCAGCAGCCCCAGACAGTGGCCACCCCCTATGTCCATACCCCGCTGCGGTGCTTTGTGAAGCACGTTTATGATTCTGAATTAATTTTGTTGCTGGTTGCACTGTGGGCGACACCGTCTCACCGCCTGTTGCGCTGGGTGACAGATCCGTCAGCCTGCCCAAAGTATGCCTTGGTGGCCATGTCGGGGAACAGCCCAGTCTCCACAATGCCGGGAATAGCCTTCAATGCTGCATGAGTGCCGGCAGCATCGGTCACTTGGCCCATGTCAGCGTCAATCACAAAGTTGCCTGCAGGACCGACCAGTGAGCATACGAGGCAATCCAGCAGAGCGAAGTGCTGTGCAGTGCAGCGGCATGAACGTACCGTTGTCAGTGATGACAGGTCCAGCCTTGGCAACGCCCATGCGCAGTGTGGGCTTGCCCCCCATCTTCGTGATTGCATTGGCCACAGTCACGTGCCCCTCTGGGATGACCTCAAGAGGCACACCCTTGAGCCAGTTTGTGCCGAGTACTTTGCTGTCCTTGCGATGGTCCGCGACAATCACAAATTTATCAGCTGCAGCAGCTACGAGCTTCTCCTGTGTTTGGCACGCACCTCCACCTGCACATGTAGGGGCTAGAGGTCACTTCGATCCCCTCCGCATCTGGCTGCAGCACACACCTTTGATCGCATTCAAAGCATCATCCACTTCATCGGCGCCATCGATCGCAATATCGATGTGAGAGTGAATTGTGAGATCACTGAGGGGTAGGCCAGCTTGAATGATGAGCTGCGGGCAGTTGAAAAGTTGTGCGGGCTGTGAAGAGGATTCACGAATCTTTGTACACACCTGTCGAGATTGAAATGAAGTGGGGACACAAATAATGTCCAGGCCCTCAGTGTAATATCTTTCAGCAAGCCTCTGGATGCCATACACAATGGTGGAACCCGAACCAACGCCCACAACCATGCCGTTGTGTACAAATTCATCCACAGCCATGCGGGCAGCTGCTCGCTTGGCTTTCTCGACGGGGGTATCGGGTGCAGCAGCAATACTAGCAGCCAAAGCCATACCAGACTGCTTAGATGCTTTGGCAGAGACCACTGTGGTCAGTGTGCATGCTGACGAGGCAATCACTACTGCTGCAGCAGCTCGTGCTGTGAGCTGTGGAATTCTCTTGCTGACGGCAGAGATGAATGCAGACATACTTGATGCAGACAGTTAATTTTTGCAGCAATATGCCAAACTACCAAGCTGGCTTGTTGTGAGAAGTGTTTTATGGCACACCACGAGAAAGTCCATCCACTGATCGATACGTTCACACTGTGTCTCAGGGGGGAGTCAAATGTACGCACCCGTTCCCATGGCTGCCTTCACGGCCCGTCTCGAGCGCTCCAGTGCACTCAAACGCTGCCTTGTGCGAGCTGGAGCGCGAATTGGGCTCTGAGCTGCAGGTTGCATCTGGGTCCGAGAGCTTGTAATTACCTCCAAGTCGCTGCTGTTGTCGTGCCCAGGAATTGAGGGGGGGGGGCGGCGGGAGGGGGAAGGGGACACACCAGCGTCATCATGCTGATCTTTGTCAGGGCTTGCGTCCATGGCCTGGTACAACTGCGCATAGTACGCGGAGTCTGCCCCCCCCTCCGAGATGGCCCCCATGGCCCCCCCGACAGTGCTGCGGATGGGCGAAGTACTGGCGCCCGCAACAGGCAACATACTGCCCCTGCGGGCAGCAGCAGCCAATTGCTGTTGCTGTTGCTGTGTGCGTTGATCCTGGGGAGGGGGAGTTGTGCCAGCACCGCCTGCTCGGGAGCGGGGTGACTGTTGCTGCTGCGCTGCGCGAGCAGCCGAACCCCGAGCGGCACTGAACACCGGTGACGACACACTAGTCTGCGATGACCGCAGTGGGTGGCGTGTGCCTGCCTCGGCGGGGGAATGCATGAAGGCCACTGGCCCCACGGCCCCTGGGCTGAAGTACTTGTGGGAGGAGTCGTGGGAGATGACGTGCTTGGAGACGCCGCCCACCATCTGACCGCTGTGCAAGGGTGGGTGCAGTGGCGTCGCATCGCTGTTCCACGGGGGGCGGCCATCTGCTGTGGTCAGGGCCCGTGCAATGGCTTGCTTCATGGCTGCTTTGCGCCGGTGGGCTGACAGCCCCAGATCCAGAGATGCACCGGAGGCGGCGTCACGCAGACCATCGTCAGACATGGACACAGTCAACTGCTTGCCCCCCACGATCACGCTCTCCCCACCACTTGCTGCGGGGCGCCCAGGGGTGTCAGGGGGGGGGGCCTCCCCTCGAGCAGCTGCCGCCACCCACGCCTCCAGGGCAGCGTCAGAGGACGCCCCGCCCAATGCACGAGATACGACGGAATGCCGCTGGTCGCTGTCGTCTTGCCCCCCCCGCACTGTGCTGGCTTCGCCGTGTTTGAAGCTCTCGGGGGCCGCCACAGCACTGCGCAGGGTGCCGCCCAAGCTGGCCAGAAGCTGTGCGTCCTCAGTGGAGTGCTGCATGGTGTTGAGCACCTCTTCCACAGCTGCCTCTGCAGCTTGACGCTGTGCTAGGGGTGCCCCGTGCCGAAAGTACGTCTCGTATGGCGCTCGCAGCTGAAATGGGGCCAGCGTGTCGTCTGACAATGACACCCGAGCAGGCGACGCTCGCTCCATTTCCCGCCGCAACAACGCTGCTTCCGCTCGACGAGACCATGCCGCGAAGCCTTTGATTTTATGCAATGATTGACCCTTGGGTCTGCGACGTGCCTTGATGTTGCCGTTACCCTGCATACCTTCGGCTGCCTGGTGTGTCGTCAAAGGTTGAGAGAAAGCGAGTGCACTTGGCATTTGTTCGCCAACAAACAGTTTGCGTACAGGGGAAACGGCCATTGCGGCAGAGCGGGGAGTGACTGTGGCAACGCTGTGTAAATCAGGATGGCCAGGTCGCATGCGACTGGGACGAGCGATGAGCAGCTGGAGATTTTCAGTATTTTCAAACGAGCTGCATTCAAGAAATGAGCAAGATATTCGAAACTGTGTCGCTCAACTGAAGTGATCCAAGTCGTCCAGAAGTCCATGCAGAGCTCACTCGCCTGAGAGGGATATGTATTCATTCATGTACAAGATATACCAAAAGTTCCCATTAAATGCGAAATTGGCGCTGAACCCCTTCACTTTTAGAATGTCCGCCTACTCGAGCAAGTTGTGGATGCTCAGTTTATAACAATCGTCCAAGATGGTGAGTATTGTCCCCTGCAGCAGTGTCAATTGTTATAGTGTGCGGTCCATGTGTTGCGGAATTTGACTGCTAGGCCATTGTTGAGCCCAGAGGCTGCATGCCGAATACGGAATAGGTAGCTGGTTGGTTACTGGTTCCAGTGCATAGCTTTTCTGCTACCACTTTGGTTATTGTTTCGCTCGAAACTGGCGAGGTTGGGAGGCACGGCCTCAACTGCCTGATTCCGCATGTGCCTAGAGAGGTTCGGCTGCCTGAAATACTATGGACGCAGCAGCAGCCGCGTGGCATGGAAAATATTGCAGTTTGCCAAACTTGTACTTACATGGCCAGTTGGGCTTTCGGGCACTGTGCGAGCCGCATGTCATATTCTCTTACTTTGCAGACGAAGGGTACCAGCTCTCAGGGTCCCCGCAACGACAAGTCGCACACTCTGTGCCGTCGCTGCGGTGTGCGCTCTTTCCACATCCAGAAGAAGCAGTGCTCTTCTTGCGGCTACCCCGCCGCCCAGATGCGCCGCTACAACTGGTCCGCCAAGTCTAAGCGCCGACGAACTGAGGGCACTGGCCGCATGAGCCACCTCAAGGCCCTCCCCCGCCGCTTCAAGAACGGTTTCCGCGAGGGAACCACCGCCAAGAAGGTGGTCAAGAACTAAGCTTATTTGCTTGTGCTTGAATCTGTTCCTCTGCCCCCCAGTGGTCACACGTGCCCCACCAACTCCTGGGGCTACAGCCCCCTCCAACACAAGAAGCAAGTGTGCCATGATTAGACGATTTGTAGTGTGTAATGCACATGGTATCCAATCAACTTAGTCTGCCCTCGCACCCTGCTGCCTGGTACAGACGCCCTGCCTGTTTGACTGATGTCGCTTCGTCTGCCTGGCCTTGCCGCTTCAGGTGCTCCTTGGCAGAATGGGATAATATTTCAACAGGAGGCCTTGCCACCCCAGTTCAGCCATGTAATTTTGTTGTTGTTATGCGCTACCCTTTTTGCTGGGCCTGGGCAGCCCTAGCATTCAAAAGTGAGGCACAGGTGCCACACCAAGAGTTTTTTTGCCAGCCCCCAACAAGGACAATTTTTGGCTGGCTCGTGCCACGCTGACGCTGCAAAACCTGTAGATATTCACAACTTTAAGAGACTTCCCGCGACATGTCACGTAGTGGCTGTGCCACTCCTTGGCCCATGCACGGGCAAGTGAGCTAGGTCATTGTTTGGAATCTGGAGCCGAGACATGTCTGGGGATGATGGCAAACTAGTATGTCGCATCGGCATGGGTGCCAACTGCAATGCAAACATTTTTTGCTGTTCTACAGAAGCAAAGGGTGCAAGTTCTTCAAAGCATCGTGGAAACCCAGGAGCAGTACATCAAAGAACTTGAGGTGAGGGTTGTCAACAGTAGTCTTGGGTGGCAGGCAAGCTGGCACATGCAATTGACACAGACAAGAAACACCCATGATCAAGCTTCTAACGAGTATCTCACAAGTGATCTTGGTAGTCAGTCGGGCACTGGGGGTGAACAGGCCACACAAATCATCGCTGATCAAAAGGCGGTGAGTCATGCAGGCTGTAAAGCAAGCTAGTGCCTCAATTTCATGCCTACGTAAGACTCAGAGAATACAATCACTGGAGTTGGAGCAACAAGCAGCACTATCAGCATCTCATCGTGCCCAGGAAAGCAGTCATACAGTTGCTGCACTTCGCAATGACGTTCGCACCCTGCGCGCCTCCTTGGCGGACGCTGAGCAGCAGCTCGCAGCCGGCAGTGCAGCCATGGGGGACACTGCCAAAAGCTCCATGGCAGTACAGACAGACCTGAAACGTGTCACTGCTGAGCGAGATGCCGCCCAAGGCGCCTTGGATGCTGCACAGGCCCACCTGCAGTCACAGCACGAGGCCATCACTGCACTGCAGTCAGCAGTGCACGCCAGCGGCGAATCAACAGACAAGCGCATCCAACAGGCAATCAGCGCAGCATCACAAGACACCCGTGCACTGATCCAGGCAGCAGTGCACGCTGAGACCGTGCGGTGGTCGGCCGTCACAGAGCGCATGCAGGCCGAGGTGGCTGCAGCAGAGCAGCGAGTGGCAGCGCGGGACGCCGGCATGTCCGACTTGAGGGCCACACTCATGGAGGAAATCGTGGTGCTGCGCAACACCCTGCAAGCTTCTGAAGCAGCCTCAGTGCAGGAGGTGCAGGCCCTTCAGCAGGTGGCTGCCGGCGCCCGCCGCGCCCTGGCAGACGCCAGGCAGCTGGCTCACGCCGAAAGGGACAGCGCTGAGGGACAATTGCGGGCAGCAGTGTCTCAAGCAGCAACACGAGAAAGCCAAATGGCTGCAGAGCTGCGCACTCTGCGCTCTCAAGTGGAGGCAATGACTCGGGAAACGCTTCGGGCCAGCGGCAGCGACAGCCACGCGCTGCAAGTGCAGGTAGACTCCCTTCAGCGACGGCTGGCAGAGACTGTGCGCTCTCATGAGGTATCCGAATCCACTCGGGTGCAGCAGGTGTCTGAGCTGCAGGAGGAGATTGCGTCCCGGGATGCCGCTGCCGCGGCGTACGCGTCCGCTGACACACAGCAGGCCTCGGACCTGCGCAAAGCCCACCAAGAGCAAGTCCGCATACTGGAAACATCTCTTAAATCTGCAAATGCAGCCATTTCTGAGCTACGGGGAACTATGGAGGGGCTTCGGGGTGACAAGCAGGGCGAAGCCAGTGCAGCAAGCAGGGATGCACAGGCGACCGTGGCTGCCACGCAAGATGCACTGCTTGCTGGCAAATCTGCGTTGCAGATAGAACAAACGGCGCGTGCAGCTGCTGTGGGCACGACTGCGTCCCTGCAGAGCCAGCTGCAGGCCCAAGCGGACACCTTTAAGCAGCAACAGACGCGTCTGCAGCAGATGCTGGCAGAGCACCAGGCCTCTGCTGAAGCGGAGAGGTCGCGATGTGATGCTACATGCAAGGCTGCACATGATCGAGCCGATACCGCCGAGGCCCAGAGGCAGCAGGCGCAGGCGCAGGTGGCCTCCCTTCGCAGTGAGCTGGGCGCGATGCAGACGGCCAGGGAGGCCGCTGCGCTCAGCTGCAAGGAAAGCATCAATGCCCTTACAGCACAGGTGCAGGCAGCAGAGCAAGACATGCTGAGTGCGCAGCAGGACAGTGCCACAGCCGTTGCTGCCGTCACGCAGCGCTTGCAGGCTGTTCAGGAGGCCACGCTGCAGGCTGAGGCAGATGCACGCAGCCGCTGCGCAGCGCTGCAAGAGAAGCTCAATGCTGCCAGCCAGCGCAACGAGCAACAAGCGGCAGCTCATCGGCAAGCTGTGAGCAATGTGCAGGCCGCCCACGCTGCCGCTTGCCGGGAGCTGAAGCAGGAGGCCCAGGCAGCCCACAGAGGGGAGGCCGCCGCCGTGGAGCAGCTGCGGGCGCTGCGTGCTGCAGCCTCGGCAGAAGCTGCTCGCCTGCAAGCAGATGCCGCTGCTGCCCGCAGCCAGGCCCAAGCTGCGACTGCCCAGCTGGAGGCTGCCCGCAGCACCCACGCTGCAGAGCTGCAGGTGGCGCAGGACAGGGCGACCCTTGCTGAGCAGCAGCTGCAGGCGGGCAGCGATGAAATCAAATGCCTGAGGGGCGAGCTGGAGAGCGCTGGTGCAGATACGGGGGGTGGCGGGGAGTGGGCTGCGGTGCTTGCCGCGGCGCAGGCAGCCAACGGCAGCGCTGCGGCGGCCTCACAGACCTCTGCCGGCATGCGTGCAGCCGTGCAGCAGTCACAGATGCGCACCCAGAACGCACTGCGCGATGCACAAGAAAGCATCGCCGGCCTGAATACCGAGGCGAGAAATGCCGTGAAGCAACTCACTGCTCTGAACGACGGCGAGCTGACGGCGGCCGCCAGCAGCACCCTTGCCACAGCGACATCTGCAGCCAACGAGGAGGCTGCAGCGTATCGCACAATGCGCCTCACTTTGCAGCAGCAGCATGACGAGCTGCAGTCGTTTGTGCAGGCGACGGCTGGCTCGTCCACAGCAGTGGGGGAGAAGCTGCAGGCGGCGCTGCACACATTACAAGAGCAGCAGACTGCCCTGGACGCGGCATACGCACACGCGAGCGAAGAAGCATTACACGCCGTGCAGCGCTTAGGCACAGTGTGCACCAATGTGCAGGAGCGTTCTGAGCAGCGCGTGGCCAGCATTGCGGCAGTGGCAGACGCGCAGGCCGCAGCTATGCAGGAGGCAGCTGCGCAGAAGGAGCGGCAGGTACAGGCCGCCACTGCCGCCATACAAACCTTGCGGGCAGATGCAAGCAGCGCAGAAGCAGCTGCGCTTGAGAAGCAGCGCATCCTTGCACAGGAGCTTGAGCAGTTGCGGGGGGCACTGGCTGCAGCGCGGGCAGCGACGCTGACGCACGATAAACAGGTGCGCAGTCGAGAGGCTGCACTGGCGGAAGATATCAAGCACATGCAGCAGCGGCAGCGTGTAGAGGACGCCACTGCGGCGGCTGCCTTTGCAGGGGCCCGTCAAGAGTGGGAGGGGGGGGTGCAGGCGCGGGAGGGGGCACTGCGCACTGAGCTGGCAGCATCCCGTGCCAACGCCCACGACTTGGCTGAGACGCTGCAGCACACTCAGCAGTTACACGAGGAGGATGTGTCCCAGCTGCAGGGCAGGCTGGAGGAGCTGGTGCAGGCCTCTGCGCACAGGCAGGCGTTGCTGGGGCAGGAGCGGCAGGCGACAGAGGCGGGCTTGCAGGCGCTGCAAGTGCACGCAAACGACGCTGCTGCAGTTGCTGCGAATGAGCGAGCGCAGTTGGTGGCGTCCCTAGCTGCAGCCTATGCCCAGCTTGGCCTGCAGCCCTCACACGAGTCTTCCTAGCGCGAATTGGGTGCTGGGAGATCAGTTGACGCAGCACACAGCGGTGGCGCCCGCAAGTAGTGTAATATGGTAATTTAAACGTATTTGTGCGTGGGTTTTTCGTAGCAGCTGCTGTGGGCTGCTGGCACTGCAAGGCGCACAATGCTGCGGTGGGCCCAGCGGCAGCGCCACGTTCATAGTGATGGGGGTGACAACACGCTGCTAACAAACGGCGTGACCACAACTTCGCCGGGCGCTCTGACAATCAAAATGCTTGGCTGTTTTTGACCACCTACGTTTTTGGCATGCCTTGTTGTCTCATTTTTCGTGAGCACCATTTTGGAAGTGCCGAAATTGTGTGAAGGAATACACTCGGCCTCCAGCTGTCACCATGGGCTGCACAACAAGCAAGACAGCTGTGACACCGTCTGAAGAGCAACGGCGACCAAAAGAGCATGATGGACAACAAAATTTAACACAGAAGTCCGGCTGGCGAGGAACAGCGGATCAAACCCCGACCAACGAGGGTGCACACGTTTCCACACAGCATGTCGCAGCGACCGACGCTGAATTGGCTCGAGGACACTCACCTGCGAGCCATGCACGAACTGGAACGCATGAAAGCGGACATGACGGCAATTATGTGTACAGTACTTCGTCTGCTTCTCGTCAGGGGCACACAGACAAAGCTTCTCACAAGCTTGGCTCAGGCGCAGCTACTGCGGGCTCCAGCACAGTATTTGCTGCCGGCACTAACTCTGAACCTGGGACATCTCGTTCTGCAGAGCATACACAGCAAACAGATAAAACATACTCAACATCTGGGGCACAGTCTCAAGGCCGCGGTGTCGACGGTGCAGGCGATTTTGGCTTAGACACGGAAGCACAAACATCTGACCTCGGCGCCACCAGTGACTCTGAAAGTGTGCACGAATTCGACGAAGAGCTGGACGCTAACAACAAAGTAGAAGTTATTCGCAATCCGCCGTCAGTCCGTGTGAACGGGGCTGTGCAAGCAGGATACGGGCACGATGATGCTCGCAGCGCGACAACGGCGGAATATGGCATTGCCAGCGGCGAGGAAGACGGCAGTGACGGACAAAAGTCCCGGCAATACAGTGACGGAGGACGCGAATTGTCAGGAGCTCGTAGTACATTGCATTCAGCCCTTAGCTCACACTCTGTGGCTGCAGATGGCCAAGGCTCTCTGCACGTCGAGCGGCATTTGGAGGTGCCAGGGGGCGCCCCGCAGCCTTCCCCGTACAAGCAGCAGCACAAAGCATTCGGAAAGCTAACAGACGACGCCACCGCCTCAGTCGGTATGCACAGCATCCAAGAGGACTCCTCTGCAGGAGCTGCCGCCTCTGGCACTCACCTGCCACCTCCACGGGCTCCCACGGAGTCACGTGTCCTGCGCAATGTACAGAGCTTCAGAGCAGTCACCGGCAAAGCCATCCCCCGCGCCCGCAGAGACGGAGTCATGTAAGTCTAACATGTCCCTTTCCTCATTTTCGGTGCTCTCACGCTTTTCCCTGCGCAGTCCCACGGAGTCCTTTGAGCTGCATGCGTACCACGCTGCACAGGAGGGCGCCGGTGGGCCCACAAGCCCCGCCAAATTCCGGCCCAAAATGGGTGCGATCAAATCTGAAGACGAAGTGTGAGTATCCCTTGTGTACGCGCATTGCCCTTCATGCCTGCACTTGCCCTCGCCGCAGCGATTTCATCCTCAAGACTCTGAGCGACACGTTTCTCTTTTCGCACTTGACTGAAAGCGAACGCCGAAGGGTGGCACACGCCTTTGAGCAGAGCAGCTACAGTGATGGGGAGAGTATCATGGAGCAGGGCCGCCTGGGGAAGACGTTCTACATCCTGGCCACCGGCTGCGCTGACATGCGGGTGGATGCACAGGGCCAGGGCAAAGTGCGACAGGGCAACGCCTTTGGCGAGCTGGCCTTGCTGTACGACGAGCCTCGTGCGGCCAGCATTGTCGCGCAGGGCCCGTGTACTGCGTGGGGCTTGAACCGTGACGCCTTCCGTGCGATTGTGGTCACCTCTGCTGCCAAGACACACCAGCAGTACATCGGCTTCTTGCGCAAGGTGCCGCTGCTGAAGCCGCTGAGAGAGCAGCAGCTTGCAGCACTGGCTGGTGCCTTGACCCCTGTCAGCTTCGTTGACGGGGAGTGCATCGTGCAGCAGGGCGAGGAGGGGAAGGTCTTCTTCATTGTGGGGGAGGGACAGGTGCGCTTGACCAAGAAGGTGGAGGTGCCTGCAGGCTCGGATGCCACGGGGGTACAGCTAGAGGAAGAAGAGGTGCAGTTCATGGTGCTGGACCCTGGTGCCCACTTCGGGGAGCAGTCTCTCATCCATGAGTCCAAGCGACAAGCCAGCGCGTATGCCATTGGGGATGTGAGTTGTCTGGCCCTCCTGCGAGAGGACTTCGTGACGATGATGGGCACACTGAAGGACGCCATGGAGAAGGCGCACCACGAGCGGGTGGTGAAGGAGCGCGTGGCCACCCTGCGTGCCACGCGATCCTTCATCGGGTCCTTCGCGTCCATTCAAAAGGCCAACAGCAAGGCCAGCGTGGGGGGCAGCAGGCGATACAGCGGTGGCCAGGGCATGCTGGACCTTGGAGCTGCCAAGCCAGAGGCCAAGAGGCACCCCATACTCGGTGAAATGGGCCAGGAGGCCAAGGCGTCGCAGGCTCAGGCGCCAGCGGCACTGGCGCCTGCAGATGTGCGCGCGCCGGTGTCCGGTCAAGGTGCGGCCGCTACCAACACAGCCTCGACCACTGCTTCGGGAATCGCTGCAGCACGCCCCAAGCGTGCCAGCATGGACACCATCACTGGCTTCCGTGGCCAGATTGGAGCCCCGCCAAAACCCGTTCGCAAATCCAAGGGGCCCGTCGGACTGAAGCTGGACCTATCTGAGTCCCACACACTGGCTGCCGATGTGCAACCCGTGGTTCCTCCCCAGCCGTCAAGCGGCAACAAGGTCTCCACCGCCTTTGCAAGCACCCAGTTCCCCTCCGGTCCCGCCGGCGCGGTGTCCGCGCCGCACAGCCAAGACACAGGCGATGGTGGATTCGGAGTCAAGCGCAGCGAACTGCAGAGCATGTCGGAGCCTCCCGCCCTCAAGGCGGCCCTGCTGCGGGAGCCGCCCTCCCTCGCGGGGGCATCCAGGGCAGCGGCCGGCGAGAGCGTCGCTGGCATGCGGGCAGCCATACACAGTTTCAGGCGAGTGCGCACAGACATGACCCTGGAAAGCCTGCAATTTTTGGCCGTTCTGGGCGAGGGCGCCTTTGGACAAGTGACTCTCGTGAAGCACCCTGGTACAGAGCAGGTGTATGCAATGAAACAGATGCAGAAGGCCCGCATTGTGAAACTGAAGCAGCAGCGCAATGTGCTGAATGAGAAGAGCGTGCTCATGCGTGTGCGGGAACACCCATACATCCTGAACTTGGTGAAGACCTTCAACACGCCTGACTCGCTGTACATGGTGCTGGAGTTCCTGCAGGGGGGGGACCTGTTTGGCCTCATGACGCGGCTGGGCGGCAGGCTGCAGTCCCGCGTGGCCATGTTTTACGCGGCCACAGTCACGTCTGTGCTGGGCTTTCTGCACAGGCGCAACATCGTGTACCGAGACCTGAAGCCGGAGAACCTGGTGCTGGACAGCGACGGCTTCCTGCGTGTGGTGGACTTCGGATTCGCCAAGGTGGTGGCAGACAAGACGTACACCCTGTGCGGTACTCCCGAGTACATTGCACCGGAAATGGTCACGGGCAAGGGGCACGGCAAGGGCGTGGACTACTGGGCCCTGGGCGTATTGACGTACGAGATGCTTGCCGGGTACTCGCCCTTCGCGGACCATGCCGGGCGCGACCACCGCACTATCTACAAGAAGATTCTCAGGGGGACCTTCCGCTGGAGCAGTAAGATTGCCGATCCTGCCCTGCGCGATCTCATCGCTCAGCTGCTGACCAGCAACCCCAGCAAGCGCCTGGGGTGTCTACGGGGGGGGGAAGACGATATTCGGGCACACGCGTGGTTTGCACAAGGAAATTTCAACTGGGCTGCACTAGATGGCAAGCAGCTGCCCCCGCCTGTTGTACCAGACGTGAAGGGGCCTGCGGATGTGAGTCACTTTGAGGACTTCAAGGAGACCCAACGTGCCACCATTGTGCCTTACAAGGACGACGGCACAGGGTGGGATTCTGGCTTTTGATGCGCTGGCGCCCATATGTGACAATATGAGTATTCCGTTCATTGTTGCATTTATTCATAAAACAACCATATATGTTCCTAGCAGTGCGAGCATGTGTCGGGTCCCTCGCCCTGGGCTCTGCGCTGCTTGCAAAGGGGCCTACCAGTGGGCAAGGTGGCCCCGCTCTGTCGAGATTTTAGCAGACTTTGGGCTTCAGCACGCACGGCTGCTCTATTTATTAGATGTTATATGGCACCATTCTCATCTCCTGCCGAAAAAAATCTGTTTGGTGCCAGCAGCCTGTGGCGCAATATCTTCGCTGCAACTTTCCAACAATGGCCGCAAGTGCAGGCCAGGCGCCCGCCATACACAATGGTGGCAATATTGCGGCAATGTTTGCAGCGCAGCCGAGTATTCATGCAGCATCCCACGAGCACGATATTCAAATGTGGCTGATGAAGGCAGCTCGGGACAAAGGCGTCGACATCACGCCTCCCAAAGACCCTGGACCTAAGGCAACACCTGCCATGAAAAGGGCATATGAAGCTGCAATGGATGCCCATGAAGATAAAGTCATGGATCTGCAAACGCACGCTGCCATTTTGCAAAGTCAGGTATGTGCGCTGTATTTTCCAAATGGAGCTGCTTCACTTGAAATGCATGTTTGCCACCAGGAATCTGAGAAGTCCCGGAAACGCAGACGTGAAGACGAATTAAATTCACTTGAGGAAACTGGTTCCTTATTTCTTACTCGCTTCTTCAGACAGGTTTGTCATATTCGAGACGGCGATGGAGCCTCGAAAATTTGAATCTTTGCAGTCGATTCTTCGGCGGTGGTGCTGGCATGTCACCGCCTTGATGCTGCGCCTAGATGGAGATTCAGGTGATATGGAGTTGGGTGCGGCATCTGCGTCTGCTGTTGGGAGCAGCGCACATGTTGCAGGCGTTGTTTGTGTTTTGCCACCCGTTGGAGGTACGATGAAGCCATCGTTCTGCCAAACACCACCTGAACACGCACACGCGCCCACACACACTCTCACAGGAAAGGAGTTGACCCCTGGCAAATCGATTAAATCAACAGATGTGTGTGCTCAGTGGCTTTTTATGCCACCTTGGACTCATGAGAGCGGTTGCAATCGCCCAGCCAGCGACTTGAAGGACACTCAAACAAACGCCGGCGTGTTGGCTTGTCTGCAGCCGGCTGACCACGTTGTGCATGTGGATACACCTGGTCAATTCTCCGCATCAGGTGCAGCGGCAAGTCCGTCTGTTGGCCGGCGCAGCCGTCGCGGGCGCCCCGCGTCCAGCGCTGGCGCAGCTGCCCCCAGCGTGTACTCCCCCTCTACATTCGTGCACTTCACACGCACTGTGTGCTTGCAGCAGGCTGCCACTCATAGTGCGTGGGCTGCTCTGCTGCGTGCCGATGAGATGCACACAGCGCGACACCGCCTTGTGCGGCTGCTGAAGCTTGAGGGCAGCTTGGTGCGTTTTTACCCCATTGTTGGCAAGCGCTACATGGTAGAGGTGTCCCTAAGACTGCAGCAAGCCACCCTGGATGCACAAGCTGGTGTAGGGAAGCACATCTTGGATGTGTTGGCGGATGAAGCGGCCCAGATTGAGCACGGGCTGTTCATCGACACACCCCCTGACCCCACAGCGCTGCCTGCCTTCCTTGTGCCGTACAGTGCAAGCACAGTGGGGGAAGCCGCAGCTGAGTCTGGCTCTGATTCCGAGGAGTTGGAGATCGTGGAGGTGGGCGAAGAGCAAGCGGGGGCAGGGGGGGCAGGCAGCTCCGCGCCCACAACGCTGCTACTTGAATGAGCGGCAACCTGCGGTGGCAGTGTAGGTGCACTCTGTCGTGGGCATGTGTGCTACAAGGGAGGTATCCTTCAGGGCTGCGGCTCTTGTGTGCAGACGCTGCCTTCTGATGCTCAGGTTGCGAAGTCCAGTGCAGGCAACTCACCAGCGCTGCTCCCTTGAGATGTGTGTACTTTCCGAGCAGTACAGCGAGTTGTGGCTGCTCTGCTGACTGGGCAGCATGTCAGCAGACTGGGGGGTGTCTGGGCACTTGGTACTTGGCCCCCCGTTGCACTGCCCGCTAGCGCAAAGGGTCATCTTCGCATGTAGACGGAGGTCTGCAAGTCAATTCACAATACTTCATGCACGCGAAGTTGTTTTGGCGATTTACATTTCAATTCACCATGGCTGCCGCATCTCAGTATGATTACGACTATTTAGTCATTGGTGGTGGCTCCGGCGGAGTCTCGAGTGCTCGCCGAGCAGCTTCTCATGGAGCACGTGCAGCTGTTATCGAGAATAGTCGCCTAGGGGGTACTTGCGTCAATGTAGGCTGTGTTCCGAAAAAGGTACGCAGCTTTTTGTTGCTGAAGCTCTGCTCTTTAGACCTGCATCTGTGCGGCGTGTCAGAGCGCGGAAGTTCCGCGTGTCATCTTTTCCTCCCCGCAAATCCGTGTGCTGGCGACGGGTGCTAATGAATGCAAACAATTTTGAATGTAACCCAGTTCTATCACATTTACCTGCAGGTGATGTGGAATGCAGCTTTCGTGAAGGAAACCCTGCATGATGCGCAGCAATTCGGCTTTGAGCTCGGCGAAGTCAAGTTCAGCTGGCCCACGCTGAAAACTCGTCGCGACGCTTACATCAAGCGCTTGAATGGCATTTACGAGCGCCTGTTGGAGAAGTCTGGCGTTTCGTTCATCTCGGGCACTGGAAAGCTGGTTGCTCCCCACACCGTGGAGGTGGCCGGCAAGCAGTACACTGCTGAGCACGTGGTGGTGGCTGTTGGCGGCTACCCACGGCCCTCCAAACTGCCTGGCGCAGAGCACTGCATCAACAGCGATGGTTTCTTCGATCTGGAGGACCTTCCTGCAGAAGTGGCTGTGATTGGCGGCGGGTACATCGCCGTGGAGATGGCGGGCATGTTGAACACCTTGGGCAGCAAAGTCACCATCTTCGCCCGCTCCGGCTTGCTGAGCAAGTTTGACAGCATGCTGCGAGAGAAACTCACTGCAGAGTACGAGAAGGCAGGCATCACCATCGTGGCTGGCAGCAAGCTTGCTGGCGTCACCAAGAGTGAGGCCGGCAAGCTGACGCTCACGTACAGCACTGAGGAGGGCGAGCAGCAGCTGAGCAACCTGGATACAGTGCTCATGGCTATCGGCCGTGACCCAGCAACCTCCAGCCTGGGCTTGGACAGCGTCGGCATCAAGACTTCCGAAAGCGGCCACATCCAGATCAATGACTGGGACACACACGAGACCCACGCTGCAAAGCACTATGCTTTGGGCGATGTGGTGGGCTTAGCCGACCTGACACCTGTCGCCATTGCAGTCGGGCGCACCCTGGCAGACCGCCTGTTTGGAGACCGCCCCAACGGCAAATTCAGCTACGACCTCATCCCCACCGTGGTATTTTCCCACCCCACCATCGCCACAGTGGGCCTCACTGAAGGCGAAGCCAAGGAGAAGTATGGAGAGGATGCCGTCAAGGTTTGGAACAGCACGTTTGTGAATCTGTACTACGGCACGTTCCAGGTGGAGCCGTCTGACAAGCCCAAGACGTACTACAAGATGCTGACCGTGGGCGAGGACCAGCGGGTGGTGGGCGTGCACATGCTTGGCATGGCATCCGACGAGGTGATGCAGGGCTTCGGTGTAGCCATCAAGATGGGCGCCACTAAGGCTGACTTGGACGCTTGCGTGGCCATCCACCCCACCGCTGGCGAGGAGATGGTGACCTTCCAGCCGTGGAACCCCGATGGCGCCCGTGCGCCAGGCCTGCCTGCAGGCAAGTAGTGCGGTAGTGCTGCCAGTCTCGCCTTGGAATATATGCCGACGATTCCAAGTGGCTCTGCCTGCTGTGTTTGGGCTGCACGGCTAGGCGACAGAAGCGAGGCAGCCGCGGATGAGGGAATGTCAGGTGCGATTCAGTACCGACTCGCTTCGTTTTGAGTGTGCACTTTGTCAATCAATGGGCCGCTCAACACATGTGTCCCCATACAAAGGCATTAGCAGCAGCGGGGTCGTGTGTCCGACTGCCCACATTTTGGCAATGAGGCCCCCCAAACAACGGCACGGCGAGCCTATTAAGTCCTGGGGTATCGCAGGCCGCAAGCTTCATGTGGCATTATTTTTGGGCCCCTGACCGGACCCCAGTTTGAGTGGCTCGCGTCTGACATTGATCAAGTTTGGGCATGCATGGAGCTGGTATTAAATAGAAAAGCCCTTTATATACTTATCTGTTTGTACTGCTTCTTCACAGTGACACTTTTTGTTCACACAATGGCTGCTCTCGCTTCTGCTCGATCTTTGGCCATGGCTGCCTGCCGCGTGCCTGCTGCCTCACCCGTGCAGAGCCGACAGCTGTCGTTGCTGGGCCCAGTTCTCCTGGATTATTTCATTTTGCGAGTGAAGCTTGCAGTCGCACCTGTACGTTGATATACTTGATGCTGTCACGAACTGTATGGAAGATCTTTTTCCGCACTTTGCAGGATGCTGCTAGCCAGCAGCACGCCGCTTTCAGCATGGAAGCAAGCAGCGACAAGATTGAGCACACCAAGGAGCAGCTGGATGAGAAGCTCTCAAAGTATTTCTCCGCATAAAGGCGCCATGCTCCGTGGCAACCTCTGCCTGATTTTGAGGCAGGAGTATCCAGGTTTACCAAAATTGCATTGTATTGAATTCAACATATCTCCACCACCCCTGCTTCCCAGTCCACACATGCCATGCTCCTTTGCTTGTCTACGCCCCCAAGCTGGCACAGCTCAGGGTTCGGGCAGCTAGAGTCTGCTTCCCGCCGCTCAAGCCTTCAAGTTCACAGCGCAAGTTGTCTTGGTCAGCCTCCCTGCCTGCCCCCACTGGCCCCTGGGGCATGCTCCCCAGTTAAGGCATATTTAGCCCCACAGCGCATGCCCACGCATCAGGGAGCCAGCGGCCTTGTGCTGAGAAAGGCCGCTTCGTCGCAGAAGTGCAGGGGCGCGCTCCCAAGCTGCCGTGGCGGACACTCCCCCGTGGGTATAGGCAGGGCCGAGCACACAGGTGTGCTCCAGCACCCCCCTCATGAACAGGCCCCCACCCGATGTCGTCGCTGCAGTGAAGCTGGGGCGGGAGCAGGGTTTGTGGCCCGCCAACCTCATGGAAATGCCTGGCATGTCATGCCTCTTGCCAAGGGTGCCAGCTGGAAAGATGAAATGGTGCCAGAGAAATGGGCAAATCGCATTGCCTGTGTACTTGCCCCTGCGGTTCTTCCAGACTGCATGTTTGAGGACATGGACATGTCGAGGGGCCCGTCTGAAACGAGACTGCTTGATGAGGCGTGAAAATGCTGCAGGGTGTGAAGAATTGCAATGTTCTAACAACTGGTGCCTGCTACATAAGGAATTCATCTCCAGTGTTTTTCCACTGAGGCTCATCCGTCGTGCTTGCCGCCCTTGCGGCTTTTGCTCTAAACGTGTGTCCACTGCAAGCGTTTGAAGATCAAAGCAACACGATTGATACGTACGCTTACAGACTAACACTAAAATGGCTCGCCAAGGTTCATCGCTGCAGAACTACAACAACGAGCTTGTCAAATGTATGTTTTGCTCCCTGCTGCCAGACCTCGCGCGATGAGCTTCACTGCAATCATGCTGCCTGCAGGCATTGAGGACTTGCGGGAGAAGCGGGAGGCAATCAACAGAGAGATCCTCAAAGACGAAGAAGAAAAGGCAAAAATCCAGAAGGTTCGCACTTTCATGCATGCAAACAGACTGGCTGCACAGGCTGCACCCGTCACGTTCCGCAGGAGTTGAGCAGGCTCACTGAGCGATTGAGCAGGATCAATGAGGACCTTCAGAGGAAAATGGCAGCCCGCAATGAGTTTGATCAAACCATTCAAGAAACAGAGGCAGCCTACTATAAGGTGGGGGAAACTGTACATGTGCTTGCATTGAGCTGGACCACATTTGGCATTACGCTTGCAGATTTTGGAGAGCAGTCAGACACTGCTACAGGTCCTCAAGCGCGAGAGTGCCAACCTTGTGAAACGCAAGCAATCCTCTCAATAGCCTTTAATACATTGCCGTGTCCACCGATCCGACCACTTTGAAGGGGGGTCGCGCACAACCCCCGCAAAGCGCCTGCGCACGATTCAACACCACTGGCACACACTGGCAGCCTTCCATAAGCTTGTGGCGTCTCCCCAAAGCACTGCGGTAAGACCTTCATGATCGAGCTGGACAAGTTCAGCATGCCGAGGCATGTGTGCGTCAGTCTCCATGAGGCACGCTGTCAAAGTCAGACTCCGTCGAGCAGGCTCATGCGCCTCAGTGCGCAGCCGTAAGCCTCTGTGATAGAGATCCCACCCCAGCCTCAAAGTCCCTCGGCAGAAGTGGCACAGTATTGTGGCTGCGCCCCTGAGCAGCTGCTCCCCCCTGTCAAGCACATCCGCTGAGTTTGCGGGCCTAAGAGCAATGACACCGTGCGGTAAACCATCTT
>Ga0307982_1000399_pt1 | contig 34222 bp, 37 predicted proteins | sample OrgLakmetagen989_FD_201847 | JGI IMG/M metagenome (GOLD analysis project Ga0307982, IMG submission 201847) | Saline water microbial communities from Organic Lake, Antarctica - #989 | ecosystem: Environmental > Aquatic > Non-marine Saline and Alkaline > Saline | place: Antarctica: Organic Lake...
GATTTCATCCTTCCCCTCCCTTCCCACTTCCAATAATACAAGTTCAGGTGCCCGCGCAATGCGCGGTTTCGGAGCAATGTGTTTGCTGCGGAGCAGTAGGTGCGTGTTCTTAGCACCTCAGTGCGCGGCCTTGAAATGCCCGTGTATGAGTTCCATTATAGTTCCCATGGTGCGTGTCCCTTCTTGTGCCCGTGGTCCGCCTTGTGCATTTGATTACTGCACCTGTACAACAGAACTGTACTGTACTGTAGTACTGTAGGTACATAAAAAACGACGACCACCACGAACGAACGAACGAACGAACCACGGTCGAAATTCCATTTAAGATAAAGGATCTTCGCCGCGTCGTTGCTACACGTTGCAACTGCTTGCGTGGTCGTGGTTCGTGGTTGGATCAGCAGTCGTCACGAATCCTCGCAAGAATCCAAGAATAGGTTACTGAACAGTATAGTACGCACTCAGCATCATCCAAATGTATGCAGAGCTAACACTTTTTGAGCCTGTGCATTATCATCGCCCCCAGTGTTGCTTTTGACGGTATGGAGCGTAGATTTTTCCTCTAAGGAAAAGAACTTATGATGATAGAAATGCCAAAGAGTTCTATTTCGACGCAAGTAAGGTCTGTAGTGTGCGTAGTAGTTCCAGTTGTTCTAATAGGACTGGTGGCATGGAAATTGAAGGGCGACGACGACACATGTGCTAGCGAAGAATCCACACCTGAGGCTGAGGCTCCCGATGCCGGTGCTAACGTAGAAGAGGATCCGTCTACCTCGTTGGCTGATGCTCGTGGTCCTGTTGAGTCAGCGGCAATTTCCGAGTCGTCGCCTCCGAAGCCGCGCATTGAGATCAAAACATCTCCAGGGCGAGGCCGCGGCCTTTTCATGGTTGACCGTCAGGGTCAGAAAGCTGTAGCAGCGGGCCAAGTTGTGGCGCTAGTGCGGCCGGCTCTGACTCTTCTGTTCGAGCCTTTTTGTTACACGCACTGCTTCGGCTGCTTTGCTGATTTGCATGAGGTGATTTCAGACCATCTTTTTGAGGACAGTACCACTGCGATTTTATGAGCACAAGATCCTCATCGAGATAACCCTTCGCCTTATTCACTTTACTCTTTCGTTTCAAGGTACCTGGAAGACGTTGTGGCGACTGTGAGCGTTTTGCGGTTTGTCAAAGTTGCGACCAAGACTACGGCTTGTACGACTGGCATGCGGAAGGAGAGTGCCGACGCTGGCAAACTATACCACAAAAAGTCCGGAAGCAAAAGCGGTGCGTTTGCTTATATTGGTAGAGAATTTTACTTAGCAATTAACTGCTTCACTGAACTGCTTACAAAGCGTTCTTGTTAACGCTTGCACGTATATGGGTGATATTTATTCGTGCTTTCCTACCAAACACTGTATCGCACAAATTAAAAACAAGTTCAATGAATTTCTCTTTTTTGGATCAATAATATGCCTTTTCCGTCAGGTTGGATGCGCTGTGGCTGCTCGTGCGGTACCGAGCAGCCCTGGAAAGAGACGTGGACTTCACGGACGTGTCCGAAGCAGCGCTGGTCGACCACCGCAGCAGCAACGGCAAGATCGGCAGCGACGGGAGCAGCAGCGGCGTCGGGGGTGTGAACGCGGCCGTGCGTCTCGAGGCCGCGCTTCGGGCTACCGCAGCCGCGCAGGACGCTTGCGGTGGGGGCGAAGGCGGGAAAGAACCCGTGCAAGGTCTCGAGGCTTTGCAAGGAAACGAGGTAGACTAAGAGCTAGGTCTTTATTTTTTTTCTTGCTCTCAAATAGGATCAATGGTGCATTGCTTTGCATCAAATACAGGCTGCTTTGTTGCACCAACCTCACTGGACTCATTAGAGGCTTTCACGGATTACACTGTTAGTGAAATTTCACTAACAAATTCATGCAATGATCTTGCTGTTCGAACCAAATTTGATCAGTACTACAGTACGGTACTACAGTACAGGACTGTACAACCATTGAACTGGTTCTTGTGATACGATCAGTCCATGAATTTGTTAGTGAAATCTTTTGTTAGTAAAATTTCAGATCTTTGACTGCCCCCATTAACTTTTTTTCCGAATGGCTTGGGTTCACAAAAATTTAAATTTAGGATTTCCTCATGAATCACTTGGATTCTGTGCTTACTTGCTTGTGCTCGTGGTGTTGTGGTAACTCAAGGTGCCGCCAGAGCTGCTGCCCCTCGAAAAGTTGACTGGCTTTGCCCAGCTGGCGGACTTGCAACCCCAGATTGTGCGCACGCTCATGCTCCGGCTCCGCACCAATGCGGGCGCCATTCACCTCTCCAATGGGAACAACGGTAGCAGCGGCACTAGCAGCGCTAGTACTAGTAGCACCGTGCAAGTAGGTTGCGCGCTGTCGAGCACGCTGAGCGCGTTGAACCACAGCTGTGAGCCCAACGCCACTGCCACTGTGCAGCGCGGGTGGCTGGTTGTCGCCTCACTAAAGCCCATTCAGCCTGGCGAAGAGCTTACGATTTGTTACGTTGACGCCACGAGTCCTGTGGCAAAACGGCAAGAAGTGCTGCGTGAACATTACAACTTTGATTGCGCTTGTAGCCGCTGCGTGCGCGAACTTCAAAAGGAAACATTTGGCAAAGCAGCACCTGAAGGCAATTGAGATTTTGACGCGGGATCTTACTCGACTTTTTATGTAAATTATTTCTTGAAATGCTCCTTGGAATTCCATTTGCTTATTGAAAAGAGCGCATTTAATCCGCCCAGAAGTCAGGAGTCAGGGTTTATAAAGGTTAGAGCGCATCGCGATCTCTATCAGTAAATACTTCACACAAAAGCCCATTCCTCCACCTCATGAAGCCATTTATATCTTGCCGCTGTCGTCGGCCATATAGTTTCCTTTGAGGCTTTGTTAACGTGCTGAACAAATCCGGGTTCGGTGGTCGGCGGTCTTCGACGGTCTTCTTCCTCTTGGTCTTGGTCTTTGTCTTTAGAATTTGGGAACTTCGATGGAACATGGAACGATGGAAGAGGAAGAAAGTGATGAATTATCGTGTATCAATGAACTATCCGCTGTGCGGTAGTGGCACTCGTATAGTATTAAAAGTCACCCTGAAACTGAAACTTCTCTATTTTCTATAACCGTACGAAACATCAGAGCCAAGAGCCACCAGTACTAGTACGAGTACGAGAATCAGTATCTTTTGTATGCGCTAAAGCTAAGGTCACCTAAGTTAGATGGCATCTTGCTTTCGAAATTACTCGTAATCAAACAGATTTCCTTTAAGAAATTATTTGAGCAGTAATAAGTGAAGATTTTGTCAACTGCATTCTACAAAAGGGCGCTATGGCACAGCAAGACGCTTACTTCTTACGTAACGATGAAGAAATATGGAATATGTTGGTACATGCTTCCTAGAGAGCACTGCCCATTTCAATGCTATGATGTTCGTTTTCGCCGTCAGATTGATTTACTTCAATTCCATCCTTATTTGTTGCACCAGAATTACCATCTTCCTCCTCAGAATCATCGTCGTCGTCTTCGCCTTCAATATTGATGGCTTTGTAATCCTGACTGGCAGTTTGAGAGGTTTCATCGTCAAGCTTGTGCACTTTGTCCCACGATTGGTAGAACCATTGATAGTGGGTGCCAACGACGAGAATGGCATGAATGGAGAGCCAGACTACGACAAGAATAGAGTAGAATACATTTTCGAAGCGTAGGGAATTGCTGTCCGTGGCGTATGATGCAATGAAGTTCTCTACCACCTCAATGCCAATAAGCACGAAGGAGAACAAGACATACTTGTCTAGGAAAGTCAAGTAAGGCGTTGGAGGAACCATTCCAGTGATCACGAATTTGAATGCAACAATTGTGAGCGAGATTGTCATAGTGATTGACATGCGGTCAGCGAGGTCATCGATGGGCACGCCAAGGACGCAAAAAGATGCGAGGACGAGTACAAAGATGACAAGAACAATATTCCAAAGATAGAACCATGGAATCCGTGAGAGCTCAATTATGCAATGAACTTCTGAATCAATGACGTCCTTGTCACTTCTTCTTTCCAGAAACCCCTCAATGCTATTCAAATCCCAGTTTCCGAGGGAAACATGGCATTGCGTCTGGTCGTCTAGGGAAGGAAATGACTCGGGGCAGGGGACTCCACCATCCGCCACGGGGCGCATTGGAACCAAATTACAGCCATGTATGTAAAAAGTAACTTTCGCAAGCTGTCGATCGAATGGAAACTGATTCAGCTCAAATGTTTCGTAACAGTCAATGACCCAATTCATGGTGCACCCGGTGCACCCAGTAGACGGGTCCATGAAATACGACATTTCCGTTTCCGTCTTCTCTTTCATGTTGAAGAAAATGACTTGTGGTACCCACGGAAGTGAGCTTTCATCCACCCTCGAGAACTGCGGGGACGAGTCATCGTCAAAAGTTACAGACGCCGGAGCCCACACAAAGTGACATACAACGTCAAAAGTAATGGAACTGTTGGGTTCGTCAATTTTAACAACGACAATTTGCATGCTATAAAATACTTTATCAGGTGCGGACAGCACAGCATCACCCGATCCTGGCTTCGAAGTCAAAGTATCGCGACTCATTGCCTTTGGAGGGCGCAGTGCGCAAGTGCCTACAAACCTAAGTTATAAGCCTCTGCAAGACTCAGCAAGAAGACCAACAACCACTGCAAGCGAGCAAGCGAGTACAGTAGTCAGGAGTTTGGAGTGAAGAAAACGAATGCCAACCCGTAGGGGCGTTAGTTATTCTTTTTTCCTATTTTGTGGACGTTGGAAAAAAGTCCTCGTGCCTTGAGCTTAGCTAGCTACTTACTGTAGACTGTAGCTATTACTCGCGGTCTTTACTAGGCCAAGTTGCCGACCTGATTGGGGTTCTCCAGCTTCATCGTCGAGGACCAATTCGTTAACTTCGTAAGACAATCCTTTAGATCACTTCAGATGCACAAAATGGGGATGCCATCTGTATCTTATCGAAGCCAAGCTATCATCCATGAATGTTCAACGAGTTCCTTGTGATAGCACGAAGTATTGCGCATAGTGCATAGTGCTGTTGTACGAACCTTCCACGGGATATTAATCAATTTTTCATTTGATCAGGTGTGGGATAATGTACCATTTGATTGCTGTGTTGCTTCTTTCTGTGGCTTGGTGGCCAATCTTTGCTGCCGCACCTTCAGCAGTTCGGGTTTCGAGCGCCGATTCAAAGGTGAGTTGGAATGGTTCTGTGATGTTGACAGCCGGAGCAGGAGCCTTGACCATTAGTATGACAAGAGCATGAGCGGTCTTGCCTTTCGAATGATCATTAGTCCGTACGCCTAAAAACTGCAGTGGTAATCTCGGGCACACAAATAATCGAAAACAGGTGTTGGGCTTGGCAGGCGACTACGAAGCTGACGGAGAGACCGTGAACGGCGGGCCTCGGTACACGCGCATAGCGGGCGTGCCGCAGGCGACTCCTAACAGTGGCGCAAGCCCAGCCGCTGCTGCCACCGCAGCCGCAGCCGCTGCAGCAGCTGCGTCGTCTGCGCCAGCGTCTTACTTGTTTCGAAGCGACGCCGGGCGTTGGGCGTTCGCTCGTGAAGTGGCTGACGTCATGGCTTCCAAACGGCTAAAAGCCATGAGCAGCGGCCACAGCGCGAGTGACGTGTCAGCTGCCTCGCCTGTGGGCCTGCAGTACAAGTACCTCGACTCCGGCACCTTCAGTTGGCGTTTGGACCCTAGTTTTACGGTCCAGGACGTGTCCGCTACGATGGCCGCGAGGCGGAGCCGCAGCGCAGCGCGCAGCGCGGACTTAGAACGAGAGAAAGCGAGTGCTGCGCGGCGGCTCGAAGCCGAGAAAGGCAAAGCCTTGGCCGAAGAAGCGGCGCGTCGGAAAGCTGCGAGCGCGAAAGCGGCGTCGGCTGCCGCGGCGGAGGCGGCCGAGCGAGCGGCCCAGAGGGCCAAAGCCGCAGACGCCGAAGAAGAGGCCGCGGACGTGGTGGCAGTGGTGGAGAACCTGCGGCGGGAGCGTGAAGAAAAGGTGCTAAATTTCAAAATAAATCAGAACAATTTCTTCTAGATAGCTTCAGGCAAGATAATCTCGCTCATTTTTGTCTTTGTTTGACAATATCTCTTTCGTCTGTTTGGGTCGACGGGCGCTATATCATTTGTGTAGGTGGGCCGCATTCAGGCGGAGCACGCGCGCCGCAAGACGGAAAAGTTAAGACGAGAAGCCGAAGTGGCGGCCACGGAAAGAGAAGCGGCAGAAGCTGCTCTCAAAAGGGTACTACTCGAACGGAGCATGCGTCTGAGAGAGAGGGAGAGAGAAAGAGAGTGAAGCAAATTGAGTTACAGGGTATGCGTGGTCTTATAGGGAGCCACGATGTTCTTGTTGACAGGGACTTGCTGCGCCCCTTTCCAGTGCTGTAATTAAATGCCTCAATCATTTCACTTTTTACTATTTCCATAATTGGAGGTACGGAACGCTAATTCTAATTCATTCCGTCTGATTTTAGATGGTAATGGAGCGCGAAGCAGTGGAACGAGCTCGTATGGAAGCAGAGAGAAAGGCGGAGGCAGCAGCTCAGGCAGCGGCTGCAGAAGCGGCGGCCGAAGCAGAGGCCGAAGAAGCCAGAATGAAGTTGGCTGATGCTGATGCTGAGTTGCACGCGTTGGAGAAAGCTCGCACGCTGCTAGGGGAAGCGGCGGAGTTGGAAGTGTTGATGCGCGAGAAGACAAGGCAAGCGATGGAAGCGGCTGAAGTCGCGCAAAATTTGGCCACGAAAAGGTAATTACTCTTCAATTTCTAGCAATGTTTTTCTTTCATCCAAGACGGATTGTCCGCGTTGTGAACTCAATTCTCATCTCTGAGAAACGTATAAGGGTATAGATGAAAGAATGGAAGTTGTGTGCGAGATAATGAGAGTTTGAGTTCCTTCTGTTTGCACTAAGCGTACGTTACTCTCCGGATTTGGTGTTCGACTTCATGCCCTTTCAAGATCCCTGTACCTTCTTATAACACTTCTTCCCTCATACCATCGACTTTTAAATCACTGCGCACGTGTTTCTTTCCTCGCTCCTTTGCGTGTTCCCTTCATTCATTAAAGGCATGCCGCAGCAGATCAGTTACTTGCAGCGGCAACGCGCGCCAAGAAAGCTGTGGACTCAATTACCTTCGAACTTTAATGAGATCATTGCACGTAGTTTCGCTGATCTCAAGTGTCAATTCAATCTACACTGTCCTGCATGTGACTTAAATTTTTTGTTTGGTAACTCGAACATGAGTTATGCAGACACACACGACAAATAGAAGCCAATGCTGCAGGTAGAAGCAGACGCGTCCCCCATGTCTTCGTGTACAGAAATAGAAGTAGCGGATAACGGTTCGGTAAAGCTCTGAATGCCAAAAAAGTTTAGAATTATACCCATATCACTGGAAATCGGAACTCAATCCATTCCATACCACCGCCATAGCTGTGCAGATGTTGATGCTTGTTTCTAACACTTTATACACATTACACAGGCCCCAAAGAGGCGGAGTTAGAGTGCCGACGTCAGAAATGTGAAATACGGAGCGATTCTGCGTGTACTAGAGGTGGGGATAATCATGAATCAGGTGCTTATGCTTGTTTCTTGTTTCGACTCTGGGGGCACTGGCACTAAAGGCCAAAGGGTCAAGCAGGATGAGAGGGCTAAGAGGCAGAGAGGGAATTCTTTTATTGGAAATCATTGGGTATTGTGCTGGTGTGGTTGGTGGTGTGGGTTGACAGTTCCGCTTCGTCAAAAGAGTAAGTAGGCGTTGTTCGTTGTGCTGTTTCCTCTGTAAAATTCATGGCTTTGGGTCTGCTTATACAATATTCTATATCTGAGCTCTCGACAGACATCAGGTGCTATGTGTGGCCATGTGGCTTGTGACTGCGACTGCGACACTGGCAGTGGCAATGGCAGTGAACTGCAAAGTGTGAAGTATAAACTAGCCCTCTCTGCAGGTAAGTTAGATGCCAACGCGTACGATATGAAGTAAGGCAGCTGGCGGCTGATTGATGGTGAGCCACCGATTAATCTTTTTCCTTGCTTGAAGTCAGGTTTAGATTATTTGTAGGGCCAGTCCTGGAGCAAATATGGCGCTGGTCCCGAGGGGCTGGAATCAGAATGTTAACAGGCAGGAAAGGGTCATGACAAAGAAAGCAGCGCAACTTGAACAAGTAGAAAAACTAATGTGGCACACATGATCGAGCAATCATGAAAGTAGTGATGACGGTCCAGAGTAGTCCGTTCTTCTATATCTTGAGATAAAAGTTCTTGCGCTTACGCATAGTTGAAACATCGGCTTCAAGGAGGAGTTGGCCCATTTGCCTTTGTCGACTTCTCACCTTCAGCCTTCTTCCCGCCTCATAGCCGAGAGTAAGCTGAGCGTTACGATGCATTAAATTACTTGTAAATCTCGAAGCCAATTTCCAGCCTGCAGTCCAACCCGTGCGGTCTTCAGTGAAGCGAACTGCACGCACTTCACGGAAGACACCCTTCACCGTTACAATAGTAAATGCTTTCAGACTTCCTCAACTCTCGGCGGCGTGGAGCTATGTTTTCCTCGAAAAGCATTAACACCAGTTAAGTTTGAATTGAACTCTTCTTGTGCTGCGCCTTCTATTCTTTTGAGGCATCAACTCAATCTTGTCCTTTTGTGTAGGCCACGGGCCTTCCTTGATGGGCTAAACAATTAACTTTTACAAATGAGATCAGGGAGTCGGTAAGGGGCCGAGACGGGCTCGCCCAATCTAACTCATATTTCTATTTATTCTCGTCAATGAAAATATCTACACGTGACCGTACAACGCTGAAGTTGGCAAAAGTAAATTCTATCACGTGGCATGAACAAAGAGGAGTGTGACGCTGCACATGCAAAAATGCCCTGCGTGCTGTTTTGAATTCGGTTTTGGTCGTCCATTTAGTCAGGCGAAAAAGATGAAGATTGCAAAAGAGGGCGCATAATCAGGTTCAAAAAGAAAAATAACTTAAGGTAATATTCTGCTACTACCATATTTGAAAAAATAAAAATTCTCTTGGCGGGGGTCGAACCCGCGACCGATGGCTCATAAGACCATCGCTCTAACCACTGAGCTACAAGGGAATCAACTACTGTGGCAAATTTACAAAATTTGAAGACTACTAGATTACTACCATAATTTCAAGCGGGACCCTTCTTCTATTATGGCACTCCTGCCTCCGCCGCTGCGGCCGCAGCGACACCTGGATAAAGGGCTAATCGATTGTATAATAGATCTGTAGTTACCGCTTTGTGTGGTGCTCATCTGTACTGTATAGTATACTGCAAGTACAGTAGTAATGTAAACATCTCATAGGTACTTATGCATGTATTACTGTACAGATTCTTTCGATCCGCTGTCGTGTGCCCCTGCGCACGCTCCTGTCTCCCGGATGGGAATTCGATAAAATGTATGATTTACTGCTGTGCTTTGCTTGTTTTAATCACAATTAAAGTGTAAAATTAATGTCGGTACTCAAGAGGGATAAAGAGAAGAAATGAGGGAATCTGTCGTATGTCTCAGTTAGAGAACAAGGCATACAGTATGAGTGTACATACGATTCACCTGGAAGGCACTTGGAGTACTTACAAGCTCGCACAAGCAGTACGAGAGAATGGCACTTTTTGTAGCCAAGATTAGCACCTAATTCCTAGGCACCTTTTTTGACACGGGCCGAGAGGGTCGGAGTTAGAGTGCTAACAGGCAGAAAGGAAATGCAATGCAGCTTACACGAAAGAGGAGCGAATCAGGCGCACATGCCCAAGTGGCCATGGGGCATCTTTTTCAATGCTTTCGAGGACACTTCATCGCACACAATGGGGTTTGGTACTGCCTCAGGTTGATAGCAGGTGGCTTTGCTGCGTTTTCGTTGCCTGCAATGGACCCGTACTATACAAATTAGACGAAATGCCCATTGTTATGCAAATGTAAGGCCAACTCTAGCCCACTTTATGATAGTGGATTGTCAATGATGCATAAGAGCACAAAGATAGAAATGTATAATCATTGCTTCATGCAAAAGGATACGTAGCTAATTCAGGACAACTCCAGTGGATACTTGCAATGTCACGATGTTACACAGGCCCCAAAAGACAAGGGTCAACCGCTTCCGTGAAGCAAAATGATTATATGTACCATGTGTGCCCCAAGGGAGATAACCCTATTCGAAATATAAGTCTCAAGTAGCCCAATATGGCCATGTATAATTCGATTCAAAGTAGTTTGGCGACTGAATCGCCATCACGAAGGATGGGCCAAAGTGGAGACACCAGACAACAGTAGACTCACCCAATTCCCAAATCACATTTCTTAGCCTGAAGGCTGAAGGAGAAGGAGAAGGAAAAGGAGTATAAAAGAGAAATTTTCATTAAAATTCATATTCGCAAGAGGACACCTAGAGAAGTCAAGCTTGTTCTATTTGTTATAATCTTCCTATCTACTCTACTGCTATATAGTATATATTGCTTCAGGGGGTGCTTCTGTTTATGTGAAGTCTAGTCCATTTGCTATTTGTCTGGCCTCGTCTGTAACCCTTTCGGGCTCCTTCCGAAGAAGACAGACAAGGTCAAATAGGCATCTCCACCTTTCACAATAACCGAGTTGGACATATCTAAGAGTAGGAAGGTAAATACATATTTAAGAGTAGGAAGGTAAATCTAGAAGTAGAAGTAGAAGGAGCCAAAATCCCAACACCAAAATTTGGCTTCATAATGACAACACCAAATTTCAGCTCAATAATGATTGAGATAGCTACGACGACAACTTTTCAAAAATCAGTGCAGAAAAATTGCGAAAAGTTCTTGCAGAGCACAAGCTCGTATCGTCTGTGTGACATCGCTTTCCGTGTAAATTACCATCAAGCAAAGAGCGGGTCAAAAACGCCGCCAGGCACGAGGCCAACGTTCCGCACGAGCGCTGCGCCCGCTTGCATGTAAGGGTGCGCGGCGTACGCTCCGAGAGTACCCACCGCAATGAGGGCATAAGGGGCCCGGGCAAACTCTTTCCAGACGTCAGGAGGCAGCGTTTGGCGGCCGTCCAATATCGCCGCGAAGGGCACCACCTGAGCGCGCATGTGCAAAGAGAGAGAGAGAGAGGGAGCGAGATAACGTGCGCATGCGTGAGAGGGAGTGTGTGCACATATGTGTGTGTGTGTGTGAAATGTGAGCACGAAGAAGCAGCAGCACGAAGGACTACGAGCTAGGTGCATGAGGAGAAGACGATTTTGACAGGTAAAACTTGCAGTCATAGGCACAAAAAGCATATTATTCGCAAGAAGAATTGCAGCAAGAAGAACCGCAAGCAATCCTGTCATCGTACAACAAGCATATTCTATTTGTTGAGAAAAAAGATCAAAATTACGAATGCTGGGTGATGTGTCCTCTATTCTCGAGCGCGCGAGTATAATTGTTTGGGTGCTTTGTCTATGATCGTGTAGGTGTGGTGGATCGTGAATCCGTGCGCGCGCGTATGCATCCAACATTGCCACTAAACGTGCCTCGTCGAATGTGCCTCCCTTTGACTCCCTTTTTTTGCTCTCTCTCTCTCTCTCTCTCTCTCCCTTTCCTCTCTTTGTTAATTACCGAAGTGCGGGCCTTCACCACCTCGAACTTCTCGCCGTGCGCCGCTTCCAGCCGCCGGTCCCCGTGCCAGGCCGCAAACACATGGTGGCTCACCAGCAAGGCCATGGTCAGCAGAGTAAAGCTCGAGCCCACCATGGCCAAATGGGCCACCGACCACAGGACTTGTCCCACCATTTGTGGGTGCCGCGTGACCCGAATCATCCCAGTTTCCCATAAATGCACCTATGGGAGTAAGGGCACCAACACATGCGGAGGGTGTGAGCCTTTGTCATTACTACATGTGGAGCGTGTGGGCCACTGCCATTTTCGTCATTTGATTTGGTGGTTTTAAGGTGAGACAACTACGAAGATTGTATGGTATGCTAGCAGTGCGAAGAAAATAACAGATCCGAACATAATCAAGGTGCAAAGAACACTGTTACGAAATGCTCTCTTGTCCACCTGAGGCTTTTCAACAGCAGCTACTTCTTTCAAGTTGAACACCGTGGGGTACAGGAAGAAGAACGACACGAAGCTGAGCATCCAGGCCACGGCATGTGCTGCAGGCACACTCTGAAGGTCCCAAAACACCACCCTGTGAAGGTAAATATTCATGAGGTGATACATAGCTCGGGGGTGCAGACAAGTATATTGGCTTGGCTTGAGCGACGTTGAGGACTGCCTCTTTAGACCTGCGCTGATGGACACGCTACATGGCCGCTATCGTTTCAAAAGAGGCTTACTTTTGAATTAAAGTATAAAGTACTCACCCGTCATGTGCATGAGCAATGAAGTAGACAATCCAGGAGTAGGCCAGAGGCAGCGAAGCAGAAGCGAAGATCACGCGCCAGGTGCGCGCCCCCACAATTTGCTCTCCTTTCGATCGCAGGCTGGCTAAGCCCGAATGAACTACCGGAAAAATAAGCCCGAAAGCTAGCGTTACCAAGTGCGAGTTGCCACGTGCCAGCGTATCAAGCCAAGCAAGAAAGTCATCTCCGTAACCCGTAGGAGAGTAGATCCAAAGCACCTAATAATTTCGTGAGCGGCAGAGAATGCCAAAACAACCAAGAAAAAAAAGATACAGATGGAGGTCAGCATTTGAAGCCTTTCACCATTGAAGGACATTAGAAACTCTTCGTGAAGACGGCTATTAGATGAGAGCACAGCTCGAGGCATGAAAATTACAACTGTTGGGCAAGCGATAATATCGGAAAGAATTCAGTACCGCTAGGGCAGAAAGTATTGTGCCAACAGCAGCGAAGAAAGTCGTCCATCCCGTTTCGCCCAAGGCACCCCATTTTTCGTTAGCCCACTTGTAGGTGGCAGCATCCTCACCGACCAATTCTAAAGGTTGAGTAGCAGCGACACTTTCGTAGAGCGGAGTTTTTTCGATCGCAGCACCGAGCACATCAAGCAGAGGCCCGCCTTCCTCGGTTGGCCTCCCTGCCAAGCTGAGCTTCCCGAGCACTCGAAGCGGCGGACGCACGTGTGCGGTGGGCGTGTGCTTGGAGGTCACAAATGTCGACCCAATGCTACCTAGACGGCCATTTAATCCGCTGAAGGCCGATGCCGCAGGCAAGGCTGCTAAGGCTAGGAGTATTCTCATAGCTTGAAGTTCTCTTTGAGCTCGAGCAAAGCAACAACCAACCAGCTCATAGACTCATTTTCTTCGCATTCTTGGCATTCTTGCTGTGGTGTCCAAAATGGTACTCTGTAGTAACTAAAGACAGAAGACAGAAAAAAGATTGATCTTTGTTGAAACATTTTTCTCCGCAAAATGCCACAATTGACGCGGTTACCACTTTTGGCTGGGCGATGCCTTCGAGTTCCAGGCACTGCGCGAGCTGTCTCAACCTATGCAGATTTATCGGACGAGAACCGCATGATTCGGGACATGGCGCGTGACGTAAGTTGGAGATGAACATGACGGTGCCAAAAAAGGAGGCTTGACACTCTCTGCAACTAAATGATAATAGCGCGTTGCGTTTGAAATCTATCTCTCTTTAAAGTTTACAAATCTTTTCAATATTGTCCTTGATTGTGGATTAGTTCGCAGAGAAAGAGCTGAAGCCTATTGCCGGGGATGTCGACCACTTCCACCGGTACCCAGCGGAAGCGGTGAAGAAGCTCGGTGAGCTCGGGTTGATGGGCGTAGCCGTGCCCGAAGAATACGGCGGCGCTGGCATGGACACCATGGCCTATGCCCTAGCTATGGAAGAAATTTCGCGGGGCTGCGCTACTGCGGGCGTGGTTATGTCTGTGAACAACTCTCTCTACTGCGGCCCTGTGAGTCTTTTTTCCATGCTTCTGTCAAATGCGCGCATGTGCTAGTGAATGCCTGCCCGAATACTGCAGTCTAGGCGTATACATCGAATTGATCGATTGAAGTTATTCAAACAAAGCTAGAAATGTAAATTTGTTGTGCTAGAACTGGAGGTTCCCGATGTATTCCAAATGAAGCTAAACCGACTCGTGCTAAACACTTGATTCTGCAGGTGGAGAAGTACGGAACGCACGAGCAAAAGGAGCAGTACTTAACGCCTTTCGCGAGCGGTGAAAAACTCGGGTGCTTCGGCTTGAGCGAGCCCGGCAACGGCAGCGACGCGGGGGCTGCCGCCACCGTGGCCACCAAAGAAGGCAGCGAGTGGGTCCTCACCGGCACCAAGGCCTGGATTACCAATGCCCACGACGCCGACTGTGCGGTAGTGTTCGCGACCACCGACCGCAGTTTGCCCGGGTCCAAAGCCATCAGCGCGTTCATAGTCCCTACAAATACGCCTGGTTTCTCGCTGGGCGCCAAGGAAGACAAACTGGGGATCCGTGGCTCGTCTACAGGGAACTTAATTTTGGACGGCGTGCGAGTGCCCAACGACGCCATGCTTGGCCCGGAAGGCTCAGGCTTTAAGGTAGTATACAAATGATTAGGCTACTGCCCCCATTATATGAATTATTACATTTGGGAACACCATTATTTTTCCCTTTGTTCTTATCCTCCTCTTTCCTTTGTTTCACTCCCGTCACCCGCTCATTTACATTCACTCGCTCACTCGTTGAATTCTTTTTATTACCTCACTTTTGTTTTGTCTATTTTTCGCTCTCTGGTGCATGTGTGCACACCGGCAGATTGCCATGGTCACACTGGACGGAGGCCGCATTGGGATTGCTGCTCAAGCGCTCGGGATTGCCCAAGCAGCCCTCGAGTGCGCCACTGCTTATGCCCGCGAAAGGAAAGCGTTCGGCCAAAATATCGGCAGGTATGAATGGTTGTGGCAGTGTTGATGACAATGTTTTCTTCTCCTTTGATTAAAATCTCCAGCCCACATCTTTGCTTTGACTTGTATAACTTGGGTGCGGTGTCTTTGTTGATTGGCTGCAGCTCGCAACTGATGGGCATAGACAAGATGATCGCCTGACTTTCTACCCCATCTCTCGTGATGTCTCTTTCTTTTTTTTGTCCTTCCCTGCTACAGCATGTTTGCGATCCAGGAGAAGTTGAGCAAAATGGCGTGCCAAGTCGAGTCGGCGCGGTTGCTGACGTGGCGTGCCGCGGTGCTCAAGGACGCAGGAGAGGTGGGTGCGTAGGAAAAGAAAAGAAGTAGATACTGTTGTAGATGCTGAACAGAAGCTTGCAGGATTATTGAATTTAAGTTTGAATTTTCTTCAGCTTTTAATTACTAACTTTTTTATTCCGGATGCTTAATTTATTGCGTCTTTCTGCAGAGAGATCCATTCTTGCGCGTTTTACTCTCGTGCCTGAGCTTCTTCGAATTTTGCTTCTTTGTATATCGTATCCAACTACTCAGCAGTCTTCTCAACGTTAATCTTGACACTGCCGATCTTCCCTGGTGTGTTATGGTCTTCTTCTTGTGGCTTTTTCCAGGACTTCACCAAAGAAGCAGCGATGGCCAAACTCATGGCGTCAGAAGCGGCCACTTACAACGGACACCAAGCCATTCAAGTAATACTATATTAGTTCAACAATTACGAAACAAAATCAACAAAAATTGATGAATCTGGTCTATATATTTGCAGCTCCACTTGTCTTCACAAAAATAGTCGGGACTAGTAGAAGGAAAGGGGTTCATAAGTATACGGATGTGCTGCTTGCATTCATCTCATCTTCTCTCATTATCTCTTGATCTCTCTCGCTGGCTTCAAACAGGTGCTTGGTGGGATGGGGTTTGTCACGGACATGCCAGCTGAGCGCTACTACCGCGACGCGCGCATTACTGAAATCTACGAGGGCACGTCAGAAGTTCAACATTTGGTAATTCTAAATGAAGAAAGTCGACAAGTTTTGAACAGGGCGCGACTGCCTTCCCGTATTTTTTTCTGCTATTTTCTTCCTCTTTTGTGGTCCACGCCCCAGGCATCGCAAGTTCGCATTTATTCTTGTTATTGTTTCTGACCTTTTTTTACCCCTTCGATCTTCCTTACTTCTTTACTCTGTGTATGGTTTGGGGTGGCTCTGATTGCCTCCAATCGTACACCACCAGGTGATTGCCAACAAGGTCCTCAAAGCAGCTGCCGGCGAAACGTACACTTCCCCGGCGCCGCCAACCAAAATGGCGCGCTAAACGAAGAAGAAAAACGAAAGATCACGACGGTTCGCGTGTAGCTGACCTGAGTGAAGCTTGCTGACCTGAGTGAAGCTCAAAGAAGTGTTTATGGCGCTGTAATGATCTTGAATTTTGAATCGGAGGGTCCTACCAGGTTTCTTCATTTTTTTGTTACTTCTGGGTAATTAGCTCGGGCTTAAATATTGTACTATACAATAGGGTGTAGGCCTTTACTACAAGTTAAAACAAGGCGAACTCGAATTATTACAACGACTAGTCACAGACTAGTAGGAGGGACAAAAAAACCTGATTCCGATTTCGAGTTGGATTTCCCCTATTGTTCTAATTTTCATACTTCATAGCCACCAGACAGCAGCCCAAGCCCGGTGCGGACTTCAAACTTGTTATATGTGAGCTATCTCTAATATCGCACGGCACATCGGCACACAAAACCTATTGTTTTAACCCTCTTTCACAGCAAGTCGAGGAGTTAGTCTTCTCGAAAAGGCCAGAGGACAGACCACAAGCACAAGTCCACTCAATGGGAACCTCATCTGATAGATGATCTGAAGTCGCAACTGTGAAGTAAATCAAGATTTCACCTCCTCGAGGTGGCTTTTGGAACAAGCACCTCACAGGGCTTCAAAGACTAGGATTTTTTTTTCCGCGGAAGCACGCATATCCAGCCTAGTATCAGATACTTGAACTATGGAAATGATTCAGCTTTGAAGCATGATCTTTATCGGATAAACCTGTAGCTATGGTGCAGCTCAATTTATTCATTGCTGGAAGAGAGCAAGTATTTCAGTGATTTTTATTTGTTCAGATGAACTCCTTGATGTAAAGGACCGTTGCTGCTGCTGTAGCGAGCTTATCTGGAACATTACACAAAACAAGAATTAGCATAATATGAATTTGAATGGCTCCGTTGACTTGAGGAGTGAAATGCAAAAAGGACTTGGCGGGGGGGGGGACAAAGGAATGTATTTAAGGTTAAGGGCAAGATAAGCCAAGAATAATGAATAGCTCGGGGTTAGAGGGAGAAAATGCTAATGACCACGTTATCGCAAGCAGGAATGTCACTTCATGCTTTGATGCAGGCATTACTTACTTGAACCTCCGACATTTTAGCGCCGGCTTGGAGGAGGAGCTTAACGATGGTACAGTGTCGTCTATTAACGGCCTCGGCGAGAGCAGTTTGACCGTTCTGAAATGTTCAAGAAGAACTAACGTTATGGAATCATTAGCGGTACTACGGGTAATTATCAATTACGTATGCTAAGCGGAGCACAGAAGTGGCGAATTTGTTCAGAATGAAATTGCTCACAATTTTGTCGTCTAGCTCACATCTTTATGAGCCAAAAATCGATCGTACTCACCGGCGTTCTTGTACGGATATTAGCGCCTGCTTTAAGGAGGACTTCCAAAAAGGCGGCATGGCCGTACAGCGAGGTGATTATGAGAGCTGTTTGACCATTCTATCAAAAAGAAGGGAACGGAGAAGAAGGAGGGGATGACATCATTTACAACTGTATCAACAAACAGATGACAAAAAACATAGATCTTAATATTTTTCGCTTAGCCTGACCATACATAATGCTCACCTGATCCTTTATTTCCATGTTCGCGCCTGCTTGAAGAAGAACCTCCGCTGTAGCGGCATGGCCATGAACTGAAGCGCACATTAGCGCAGTGTGGTCCTATTGTGTGAAGGATAAGATTGAACGGTCAAGGCGAGACCATTGACGAGATGAAAGTGCGTGTCCAGAAAATGCAGATTCGCAATTTATAAATGAAAAGTAGAAAAACTCAAGACCAGGAGTGAAAAGCGATAATTGATTACTTTCAGTACTCTTCACTCGAGGGCTCACCCCAATCTTGGCATCCTTATCAGCACCCGCCTTAAGAAGCATTTTCACAATGGCAGTGTGACCTCCCCTTGAGGCAGAGATAAGCGACGAGAAGCTCGCCTACCGCATATTCAACAAAGGTCGATAAAGATGAATGAAATGCAAGTAAACTTGGAGGAACGAATAAGTAAATAATATGAATAAACATGTAAGATAATGATGTATCAAGTCGAGAATATTTAGGTTTGGATTGAGCTCCTTCGCAAACATGTTTACTCATGAAGGAAAGGATTGGAGTTGAAATTCATAACCCACATTTTCACCAGCTTCAAGTAGGAGTTTCACAGTAGCAACGTGACCACTAGTCGAGGCCATCTTGAGAGCTTTCGACCCCTGTAATGGCCATTGAGTAAGAGTGTAAGAAAACTATTACGAAGACGCACTCGTAATTTGGGAATACACTGTGATTGTATTAATATGAAAAAAATCAAAAAGCATTCATACATCGATACGCTGGTTAAGCGGATTCCTGAGTTCTGCTTTTGATTTCAGTGTAAAGATGCAAAAATATTTGACTCACTCCATGATGACGTGAATTCTTCTTGGCACCCGCTTGTAGAAGAAGCTCCACAACTGTAGTATGGCCGTTGCTCGAGGCGTGGACAAGTGCTGTGTTGCCACCCTGCCGTACAGTAGCAGAAAACACATCTGAGTAAAGTAGAAGGCTCTTCATGCACATACGAGCGCGTTAGGGAAAAAAATTACCGGCTCTGATATGTGTGGATTTGATGTTTTTTTCATCTGATTGTCTGTAGCCTCCATTCTTGCGCCTGCTTCGATGAGTAGTCCTACAACGGCAGCGTGATCGTTGATTGAAGCCGCAATTAGCGCTGTGTAGCCATTCTACCACATATCATAAGGAAAAATGGGTAAGAAATTGGCAGGTACGCCATTATCAAGAGAGAGCGTGTGTCTCTTTGATTGTCCATCTGCATGCGAGGCTTCATCTTACCTTATCCTTGGCCGCCTTGTTAGCGCCCACTTGAAGAAGAATATCCACAGAGAGCGCGTTGCCGCTTTTTGCGCACTGAATCAGCAAGCTTTCATCGTGCTACCAGTAAGTAGAGAAGTGAGAAACGCACACAATTGTAATACGAATACGAAGCGAATACGCAAAGGAGTACAAATCATATTCATTTTACCACATAGGTTTTGAATAACTTATTTGGCTGCTTGGTACAGTTAGTGCCTCTATAAAATGCCGATCATAAAAAACTAGCCTCTGTCCGCACTGTCATATTGACCATCAATATTAGCATGGGGTTTTGGCCAAATCTTCGCGTACAAAATCCTATTCAGCATCATGATAACGCTTTGTGTACAATTAGTCACCTCGTATATAGGCTCCTTGACCGCGCCTGCTTGAAGAAGGGCCTTCATAATGTCTGTGTGGCCATGCTTTGAAGCCCTGACAAGCGCGGTCTCTTGATAAATCTGCCAAGGCAAAAGAGGAGTACTTCAGTGAGCATATACACTAGTTAGTGAGAGGTGTGTATATGATAACTTTGAAGTATAATTATTGACTGTAAGGTAATCTGGGGCATATTGGTAATTGGAAACTAAAGCATTTCATTTTACATTGACTTTGGTCTCTGTATCTGCGCCTGCTTGAAGTAGAATCTTGACAATGGCAGTGTGGCCTTGGGTCGCGGCATGTACAAGTGCTGAGTCGCCATACTATTGATAAGTTTAATGAGGAATCCGACATTGATTTACTGAAATAAGACGAGGCGCATGAAAAAATGTCTAAACACTGTAACTCGATTGATTTATTTTTTATTAGAAGCTTACTGTCGTCTAACATGTATCTGCATGAGACTCACTTTATCTTTGACATCGATATCAATGCCTGCTACTAGAAGAAGCTCGAGGACCGCAGAGTGATCATTACCTGAAGCATGGATCATTGCTGTGCAGCCATCCTACGTAGAGTAGGAAGAAAGTAAAGAAGTAAAGAAGACTCAATCATGAGAGAAACAGGTACGACACATTGCTTGGTCTTAGCTTCACTCATAAATGCCGACGTTTCCCTCAATTATGTTTTGTAAATGATGAAAGCCTGTATAGGGGCATAGGCTCGCACAAATTTCCACCTTGTCCATGACATGATAGTTTGCGCCCGCTTCGAGCAGAAGCCCTACAATGGCGGTATGGCCTTTCATGGAAGCCGTGATGAGCGCTGTTTCGAAACCCTTGAATGTGCAACAAAGTTGAACAGAAATTATGCATAAGATGCAGTGTCTGTATGCGATTCGTTTTGAAATTGAATGAAGGAATCTCAATGAATATCCGTGTACAAATGAAGCTTTAAGATGACCTTATTCTTGGTCTCCTTGTCGACACCTGCTTGAATGAGTAAATCCACCATGGCAGCATTCCCGCTCTTTGCACAGCGAAGAAGAGCCGTATCGCCATTCTTCCATTTTCAAATTATATGAAATATCGTGTGAAAACATTAGCTGCATTTTTTATTCGTCCGCCAGTACTTTGAAATAAATTTGTGACATGTACACCATTAATTAATGCATACAAAGATATACTATGAATCACCTTATTCTTAGCATCCTTATTGACACCCGCTTCGAGAAGGAGTTCCACTACAGAAGTGTGCCCATTTATGGAAGCGTGCGCGAGTGCTGCGTCTCCATTCTTTCGCAAAAATGATGAGAAAGGATTTTAGGGGCAGGGAAAATATTCATAACAGATATCATAAGCATGTTAAGTAGACAACTGGAATGTGATAAATTTTAACGATTACAAGGGACAAAATTTGGGTCTAGATATTATCTCTACTTCAAATTTACCTTGTCTTTGGCCTCTTTGTCAGCACCAGCTTGAAGTAAGAGACTCACGATAGTGGTGAAGCCATTTTCAGAGGCCTTGATAAGCGCTGTGCTGCAGAGCTGCAAGAAAAAAGTCCAAGTGTGACGTCAACAACCATTTTAAATCAAACCAGTTGCATGTGCGAAACAAAACGTTAGATTGAAATCAATTCATTCTTTTTTGAGGCTGCTTGTCTACGTGCCCACACAATATTTACTCATAGGTTAACGTGACTCACGACAGTTCCTTTGGCCTCCACGTTGGCGCGCGCTCGAAGGAGATGCTTCACGATCGAAAGATATCCACTCATTGAGGCAATGATGAGCGCAGTGACGCCGTGCTACAGTAAAAAGTGAAAGCAACAAAAAAGAGATAGCACGTGAAGGCTTCTCACGCACGTACATATTTGATATTTTCCATTCATTCACTGTTCCAGGTAGGCGTGTCTTATACTGATTAGAGTTAAAACACACTTTGTTCCGCGCGTCTGTATTCGCGCCAGCTTGGAGGAGAATCTCCACAATATCGGCGTGGCCATTGAAGGAGGCGCTTACAAGGGCTGTGGCACCATCCTAAAACGAGCATGAAGTGGACGTATTTATAGGAAAGAAAAACATCACTCGAGGGTACACGTATCAAAGGAGACTCCGTTTTGACGCAAACTCTATGAAGCATGGAATCGTGCAGGATCCCCACAAAAGATTGCAGAAATGTGGATCTTGTACACTCGCTCTATGAGGGTACGAGATGTTTTAGAGTGACTGACTTCTATGCATATCATTCCAAACTTACCATATTCTTTGATTCCTTATTGGCGCCTGCTTGGACTAGACACTTTGCTATGTCAGCGTGGCCTAAATTTGAGGCTGCGAGAAGTGCCGTGTTATAACCCTAAATCATCATTCAAATATCATGAGAGACAAAAGAGACAAGGATGTTTTGGAAATTGAATTGAGCAGGGTCAAACGTCAAATATCTCGAGATTAAATATGCAGCGAAATCCAAAAGACACAAATCGAGCATTTGACTGTCTCGTCATCCAAACAAGAGGTAATGGTCAAGTGCCTGATATTCTTGTTCTGCCTTCTCCTATAAACATAAATGCAACCAAATCGTATTCGAAGGTATGGTGTTCAGTACCTTGTTTTTTGTATCTTGATTAGCGCCTGCTCCTATAAGGAGCTTAACGATGGCTGTCTGGCCAATGATCGAGGCCGTCACAAGTGAAGTAGAACCATTCTGCCAGGAGAGAATAATTATACGAATCTAAGACTTGCAAGAGTAAGGTATTTCAAAGTGTGATGGTAGGCATCACTTCATCAGTAGCTTCTTTATTGGCGCCCGTTTGAATGAGAAGTTCAACGATGGAAGCATGGCCGTTCTGTGAGGCCCAGATGAGCGCTGAGCGACCATTCTACAAAGCAAGTACGAACCAGAAAATGGAAAAATAGTATACTGAGAAACGAGTAAAATATTATATCGAGGGCTCATGCAAATGTAGTTTGGCGTGAATATCTGCTAGCGGTCGCACAGAGGCAAGCTGTTCAGAGATCTTTTCTTGGAAAATGTGCACGTTTGTCTTCAACTTACGATATCTGTGGCCTCCTTATCGGCTCCTGCATAGAGAAGGAGCTCAACCACGGTGGAATGGCCATGTTTAGAGGCTTGGAGGAGTGCCATATTTCCATTCTGTAACGACAAAGATATACATATTTTTATGTGTGGAGATATGGGAAGGCATGCGCACGCAAAAAAAAGGAAGGAATACTATGCTTTCGATGAAGGCACCCGCCTTTATTGAACCTGCCTTCTCGAACACCCGAGGACTTGCACATTAGCATGTATCATCGACCAGATCAAAACTTGAGTCAATTTACCTCTTTATCAGCGCCCGCTTGAAGGAGAATCTTCACGACGGTGTTGTGGCGTTCATTTGCGGAACCAATTTGGGCTGCAGAGCCATACTGAGATAGAGAAAAAGAAAATTATCACAAAAATAGAAAAACAGACGAATTTTGATGACGAGAAATGACGAGAGCGCGTGCTCTGAGAGTTGATAAGCGCTACATCGATAATCTATAGAGTGGTGGATTACAAGATGAATGTAAAAACCATCGAGAATGAGTAAAATAGCAAATGCATTATAAGTAATTCATCTAATTTGAGTTCAAGAGTCTATTTAGAGATCGTAGTATATATTCAACTCCACAATCCTTTACCTCCACGTGGCTGCTTCCTCGTAGAAGGTGCTTCACAATCGGGGCGTGCCCTTTAGTTGCGGCCAAAATGAGCGCTGTACAACCAGTCTAAAGTAAACGCAAATGAAAGGCTCAGAAAATTGCAAGCGTATAAAGAGCGAATCCTGTATACTCGTAATGTAATTGTAAATTACTGTAGCCTCTAATGATGTGCAGTTACTTGTAAATCTTACAATATTTTTGATGTACTTGTCAGCGCCCGCTTGAAGGAGAAGTTCCACGATGTCTTCATGACCATTTTTGGATGCTTGGATCAGAGCCGAATCCCCATTCTAATGTCAATAGATAAAAATGATTTCAAATATTCATTGAATTTTGTGCATTTGAATGCGGAACTAAAAATAGTCCTTCATTTATCGTATACCGTTTTCTGCGAGTCGATATTGGCTCCTCGAGCGAGGCAAATCTTCACAGTCGCTAAATGCCCCTCTTTTGCGGCGGTCCCTAGCTCAGCCGCTGCCTTTGCCTGATACGATAGGATGGATTAGTTTAAAGAGGACGCTACAGAACGAGGCACGAACCATAGACAAGACAATACTTAAAGTTCATGATGCTATACGCACAACTAAGACATCTACCGTTGTACATCTATGCACCAGTTGCCTCCTGTATGGTAATCCAGACTTACCTCGATAATTTGGCAGAGTGCAGCGGCCACTGAATCAGCTGTTTCTTCCATGCCCCAAATGTTCTCCGTCGACAAAATTGTCGCTGCTTGGGCAATTCTTACTTGTATAACCTCCTTACTGTTGGTTGGAATCTCGGCCTCGGGCCTCGTCGGAATTTCCGATGCATGATAGGGCTCTCCAACGTCTACATCATTGGCTGCTCCACTCACGTCACTGGCTGTAGGTTTGCTTTTAGCATGGTGGACCTCTCCAGTGTCTGCATCAGCGGCTACCTCACTTACGTCACTGGCTGCAGGCTCGGTTGTTTTAGCACGGTGGACCTCTCCAGTGTCTATGTCAGCGGCTACCTCACTCACGTCACTGCTTGAAGGCTCGCCTTTAGCACTCGTGTTGATAACTATATTGGCTCTCTTGCCTATCCGAGTCCTTTGCATCATCGCCCATAAAGGGTTTGCTGACCAGTTTTCCAAGGCGCGAGGACTCGTTACTTGGATGCCATCGCTCAACTTTCGCTTCATAGTGGCGGCCTCAGCTTGCTGATATTCATTGATTTCAGACCTTGCTTGGACCAACGCCTCTTCAGCCGCGGCTGCGCGAACCTCGGCCTTATCTCGGTCTGCCAATGCCCGCCTCAACGACTCCTCAATAATGACAAGATCGCGTTCTGCTGCTTTCTTGGCCTCCTGATCTTCGTTGACTACCGGTATCTCGTAGCCTGTGGCATGCTCCTTGGTGTCATCCCGTGCATCTTTACTCTGATCAGCAATCTTCTCTGCATCATGGCAGGCAGCCTTCAACTGCTTCACCTCCCCTCTCTTCTTGAGAAGCTGATTGCGGAGCGCTTTGATAATCCCTGATTTAACAGCACATTCATCACACTCTTCCTCGATACCGTTCTCATACGTCGCTTCCATAAGGCTATCCATCTCGCTTGCCTTAACGCGCGGTGCGCTCTCAATCGTCTCCTGACCCTCTGTGTCAGATCGATCATTGAACATCTCGACAAGTTTTGACGAGAACCCGATCAAGATCGCCTTCGGCAACAAATTGTTGTGATAATTGGTTTGGCGCTGGGGAGTGGGGTGCCCCGTGTCTTGGCTTGGGCCTGGAATCGTTAGAGCGTCTTTTATGAACTGTCGCCCTGTCCTCCTGTCGTTATTCTTTCTTCTTTGACTCCATCACTCCACGCCTTAAATCAACTCCAGCTCCTCTTTCAAACTAACTTATTAACTCGTGGATGATTTTGTGTTGTCATCATCAAGTCATCAAGAAAGTCATCGACACTCATACAGTACTATCTGTAGTACAGTAAGAGAGCCGTTGGACTAACTGTTCTGTCGTTCTGTGGTATTGCACAAACTGTTGGAAGCCTCGACAGTGCGACAGAGCGACAGACACTTACTTCGACTTGTAGGCTTGTAGGTGGTAGGCTGGAGCCCCTTTGCGCCTCACCCAGCTCTTTGACGTGGTCTGATAACTGCGCTTGCACAATTGTTAGCCTAATTTCTACCGCGAGAACACCATACATCATCGGTCCTCTATTTTTACGTTAATTATCATCGAAGCGAGTACCTCAAGTGGACAGTAGGTGGCAAGTCCTGAGCCAACTGTAGATAGGGGCGAACTGAACTATTAATTGAACCTCATTTTGGATCAATAGCAAAGTCGTCAACAATGGCCCGTGCTTATAATCATCTAGATGTTGATGAGACCATTGATTTTTACCGCCAAGCCTCAAATTCAGGTACTGTATTGCAATATTTTAAAGCCTTATCCTAATTGCAGATCTTTACGGATGCACTCATGGGAGTGCCCACTCTATGTGTTGCTTGAATTCTATGCTAATCTAGCTCATAACTATCCCATAGGTGGACATGGTAGTAAAAGTGGGCGTGCTCCTTCACGAACCGACAGGAGGTTTGGCCAGGCGCCTGACGGTGGCAATCATATGAGTAGGCATAGCTTTTCTAGACCAAACGTTCCAGACGAAGACGACGAACGGTGCGCATTCCACTGCTTTAAGTCCTTATTTCGTCATTCATCTCTAAGTACATGTAGCTTAACTAGAGTTCCTAATCATTTCATTACATTGATTTGGGTACAGCAGCCGCGGCTCCGATGAAGGGTCGGAATACAGTGACCACAGCCGCGGCAGCTACCATGATTTTGATGACGCTCGATCTGACCGTAGTGGCCGCAGCCGCAGCAATTATGACGATTTTGATGACGCACGTTCTGATCGTAGTGGTAATTCCCGCAGCAGCAGTCGAAATGACGGTTCACGGTCTCATCGCAGCGCTTATTCTCGTAACGGCGGTGAGAATGATGGCGGAAGGAGGAGCAGCGATCGACACGATAGTCGCAACGGCCCGAACAACTACAATGGCCGCGGCCAATACCGGGACTACGACGACGATGACAATGCTTCCGTTGGGCCCTTTGGTGATGACAGCCGCAGCAGCAGCCGCCGCAGCAGCCGCGGCCTCAGTGGCCGTAGTAGTAGTGGTGGTGGTGGTGGCCGCAAGAGTGGCAAGCCGAACAGGAGCAACAAGGGCGAAGGTGGAAACGGCGACCAGTGGTACTTTGGGGAGTTTGCAGACGACGGCCGAAGTGGGAGCGACCGCTATGGAAACAGCAGCAGTGGTGGTAATGGAGGAGGAGGAGCGGAAAGTGCGTCGTTGTTGGCGGGCGCCGGAGGGGGCGAAGCCGTACGGCTGACGTCGACCCACGCGCAGGGGTCTCCCTGTAGCGTCCTGGCGCTGGCCCTGGTGCTGGTGGCAGTTGGCATGGCAGGGGGGCAAGTGTTCCTGCGCTCTGGCGTGGTTCATTATCCCCATGACTACACTGCTTTCTCGAATGCCGCTGCTACCACAACTGCATCGACTACCGCGACGAGCACCGCCACCACGAGCACCACTACTGGCACATCCTTCGGGGAATCTGGCTTTACATGGCTGGAGTTGAGCGGTCTGCTTGCGCAAACGCTGCTGCTGCCCATGGGGCTGAGTCTTCTGGTAGTGGCGGCGTCTCAGGCTACGACCCATCTGGCGTGGTCACCCTTGCGCAAAAGTGCGACTTTAGCGTCCTTGTCCGTGTGCTTGTTTGCCGCTTCAATAGTCGCGCTGTGGGCGAATGGTCTTGGCGGCGACTTGGTGGGTTGCGTGACATGGCCGCAGTTGTGCACCAACAGCCACGCTGCCAAATCTGGTGGCGTGAGCGGGTTTGTCTTGTGGAGTGGGGTTGCCTACGCAATAATTAGCTTGCTTTTCGCGTTTCTTTTAGCCAAGCTCGCCGCGCATTCTACACGGCCAGCTCCTTCTCCTTTGACTCCCTTGGGAAATTCTCCTACCCTCAGCGACCACAATAACAGCGGCAACAGCAGCAGATCAGCTGCTGGAGGAAAGGAGCCGTCGCGTTCTTGGCTAGCACGCAACGTCATAGACCTCGAAGGTGGTTCGTCTTCTTCTTCTCCTTCCTCGGACTCGCTAGTAGCCCACCAGAAGTTGGCCGCCTGGGAGCGCAAAGTTCGGGCGATTGCAGCGGTCGCTGTGATTATTTTGATCCTGTTGCCGTTTGCAGTGCTTGGTTGTGCCTTCTTTTCCAGCCAAATAGAGCAAGTTGATGCGTGGGAGTTAGACCGTCAGGCTGCAATTGACGCTGCAACATCTGCTACTGCTATTGATGGTGATGATGGAGCTGTAACAGGAACAACGGCTTCGGCAGAAAGCGGTGCAGCGGTCGATACTGTTGATAGTGGCAGCAGCAGCAGCAGTGACGGAGCCTCTACCTCTTCTGAAGTGGATGCTACTTTACTGGCCTCTTCAAAAGCAGCTGTATTTTCATGGGCGCCTTGGAGCAACCTTGAGAAAGGTGCACCACTGCTCACCGTGCAAGCGTCCCACTCTTTAACCCTCAAGCTCACCCTAGACGTGGCACTTTTCTATGGCGCGCTGTACCTCGTTGTGTTGATTGGTGCTCTAGTGCGGCTGTGGCCTGCGGCTCAAGCTTGCTTGGCTCGCCCCCCACCGCGCGTCCTGGTGCTCTGGCACCCATCGTCAAAGCCACGGGCAGGTGCAGCCGCGTCCTTCCCTGAACACCACGACAACAGCAGCAACAAGAGCAGCAGCAGTAGTCGAAATATAGATGCTGGTGGCGTGCGCTTAGATCTGCAAGCATCAGGTTCGGGTCAAAGTTGTGGCGACAGCCTCCTTGGCTCGGCGCTCTTCTCGCTGTGGCCTCCCTCCGTCGCCACCACCATGAGCGAATGGTTCCTTCTCGTGCTCTTGACTGCTCTGCTGGTAGCTGAATTTGCCTACTGGTTTTTGGCGTTTCCATTTCCCTGTGCGTCGCTTGCGTGTGTCACCAAGTATGGTACGGGTGGCGGTGGCATAACTAGCGGTGGCTCAGGAGTGGTCCCCACGGCAGAGCGCTTCGCGAGAGCTCTTGGGCAGTTGGGAGCCTGTGTGATGGGCCTTTTGGTGCTTCCCGTAGCGCGCAACTCGCTCCTAGCCCCAGCTCTAGGCGTCTCCTGGGATAAAGCTCTGGCGGCGCACAATTTCTTGGGCTTTTTGTTTTTAGCCGTTGGCCTCGGCCACCAGGCAACGTGGTGGTTCGCCGAGCGCACGGTGTACGCTTCTACGATGACGGCAATCAATAGCAGCAGCAGCAGCAGCAGCAGCAGTCACCATGCTGGTAGTAAAGGAAATAGTATATTAGAGTCAGCGCTGCTGCCGTTGCCGTTCAGTGCCTATGATCCAAGCAATTGGGCGATTCCGCTCCAGGTAGGCACATTTCATTATCATCATCGTCATCATCATCATCATCATCATCTTTTTGGTCGAAAAGTTCTATGTGCATGTGCACTATCTTTCGCTATTTTCCTGGAGTATGTTTTCATGTAAATCTTTCTTCAGAATAATTTTCTACATACTATTATGCTCTATTGCCTTTGGTGAGTAGGCTGCAGTCCTTTGGATCAGTTTCCTCTTGCTGGGGTGTTTTTCGCTCGCGGCGGTGCGGCGGCGCGCGTGGCGATTGTTCCGTTGGGCACACCATTTCAGCCTGGCGTTATTCGTGGCTACCCTGTGGCACGCGCGCGGGTCTTGGCAGTACGTAGGGGGTGGGCTTCTGCTGTGGTTGCTCGATTGCTTGCTGCGCGTCGGTGGCAATGCACGGCGTGTAATGGTGCACAGCCTTGCCGCGATGCCTACCGATGACAGGTGAGCTTTGGGGCTTGATGCTGGAGAAGATACAGCAAATAGACTATGAAATACTTAGAAATGACTGCAATATGTATTTTTGCCATGAAGTTCTTGACATTTGCTCATTTCCATGCGTGGTGTGTTTATGCGTGCATGCATACTCGTGTGTGATGGGTGTGTACTTGAACATCTATTTGTAAATAATGGTTGTGTGCTGATAACAACAGCCCTCAAGGCAGCGAAGTCGACGGTTTTGGGGACGACGACAGCGGCGGTGTGACGGTATTGAAGTACACGGTTCACGGGTGCGGGGCTTGGCGAGACAGCCCACACGGCCGCGGCTGCGCGGGTGGAGTCATTCAGCGCTGTTGCTTGAACGGCAGCGATGGTGGTGGTAGCAGTGTTGGTGGAGGCAGCGGTGGTGGAGGGGGCTATTGGCCAACCAGTGAATCGGGAGGTGTGTATGTGTTTGTGATTTGCATCGCAAATTCACTGAACTTCAATGCAATGGCAACATTCGAGACTGTCGATCATGCTGCTATGAATGATTCAATAGTAAGCTTGTTTTCCTTTCATTGATTTGATTCTTGAGCATCTCGTATGGGATAATGATTAAAGCATGCACAGTTATCCACATGTCGTTTTAGTATTCGTGATTATTGCAGGTGCCCCTCTGGATCATTTGCCCACCCAGTTCGTGTTGATCAACGTGCCTGCGCTGTCACCTTGGGAATGGCACCCCATATCCATCAGCAGCGCCCCAGGAGATTCGGTTACCACTCATCACATCAAGGTGATTGAAGTGAGAGAGGAGGTGACCTTCATTTCATTCTTTTTCATTGCATCAACCTTGTCTTGCTTTCTCTTCATGGAACACATGTTTATTAGGCGCGCGGCCGCCACAGCTGGTCGGGTAAGCTTTTGGCGCTCTCCCGGCAAGCAGCGGCGGGCTCTGTGGACACCTCCGACCTCGTCATCAAAGTGGAAGGCCCGTACGGGGTACCTCCACCAGTGCGACGGCGCACCGCAGTGCTGTTAGTGGCGGGCGGCATTGGGGCTACCCCATTGCATGCCCTCTTTCGAACACTGTACCTGGAAGCGTGCGTGAAAGCACCTCGCTACAAGGCGTCGCGGTTTGATTTCCCTGAGCTGGTGCGGCTAGTGTGGGTGGCTCCCAACGAGCAAATATTTGACCTCTTTCTCGGCACACTCCACGAGGTATGCAAATATTTACGAGAAATCATTCGTCCCCAATTTTTCAACCTTTACTCTTTCTGAGTCCAAAGAAGAAAGTTGTAAAATGGTATTTCTCTTTTTCCTCTTCTTTGTTCCTTAGAGGATCGTGAAATTAATCTCACTGCTTTTGTCATTCATGTTTCTGTGTGCATCTGTGTTTATCATATATTTTCTAACACCGAAAAGGTGATGGTCAACGATCTCAACGGTCGATTTTCGTTTCGTTTGCACGCGACCAAAGCCCTCCGCCCCGGCTACACCCACGGCGCGAGCGATAGCAGCAACGTCAGCAATAGCAGCAACGCTCCTAGCAGCGCGCCTAGCAGTAATCGCAGTAACAGCAGCAGCAGGAGTAGTGGTGGGCGGCGCGGGCGGCGGCGAGACAAGGGCCTTGCCGTGCCTCAATTGCCCTACGAGCCCGGGCGCCCGTCCCTGGAGACCGAATTTCGGCGCGTGGAACAATTTGGGGCCCATGCTCTGGTGTACTGTTGCGGCCCTGCGTCATTGCAGCGTGACTGCCAGGTGCAGATATCAAGTAGACGTACTTTCTATGCGCTGCTTTCCTAAACCTTATCCCTGCGCTCCGGGCGCACTGATGTATCTGAAAAAATTCGTTGTCATATTTTTGATTATGCCTCATTGCAGCTGGCTATTTGCGTGGTGTTTCTCTTTGCGCCTGTGCAGGCTCTAGCACATGCTGCTGGAGTGGATTACCGAGCCGATGGGTTTGAACTTTAGACTTGCCTCCCTGTGTGAGCGCAAGCTCAAATGAGGCAAAAACAGCTCAACGGACGTGCGATTTTATGTCTACTGTAAGATACCAGCTTGATTGCTTGATTCAACAGCGCAAGTATGCCAAGGGCAGGGTTTTGCAGATATGTATAACTTGCGTAGATGAAGTGAGCTGCCGTGTGTTGTAATTGTGAACAGGACACACCTCACATCATTGCAGATTGCAGAACTACTTGAGTCTTGAGAGTCTTGAGAGTCTTGAGTTACTTGACGCTTAGGCACCTGTACACTGTACACTCTCCAGTAGGTACAGTACCACCAATCAGTCAGGCAATCAGCCAATCCACCTACGTACAGAACCGACCAGATATGAAAAATGGATACATACATGAGTGCCGAGTGCACTGACAGATATATCTTAAGAACTAGCCTAATCATCCTCGACATACGCTCGCATTAGCCTCGCCATTCTATTTCTGTTCGTTGCCTAATGGAATTCGCCATTTTGCTAGCTACTTGCTGGCGCGTGTCCGAAACTGAGGCGTTCGTGCCGGCTACTCCTTTTGGTCAAGCAGCCCATCAAGCTCGAATCTTTCACCATCGGCGAGTGATCACGGCTGCTGCGTCATCATCTTTGCAGCGGGAGCAAGCAAGGAGAATGAGCGGAGCGGAGCCCGAATCCCAGTTAGACATTTGGGCCAACACCTGGTATCCTCTAGCTTTCGAAGACTTGACCGATCAACAGCAGCAACATCGTTGCAATCTTTTGGGCACGCAAGTGGTGTTTTGGAAAGGTGAGGGCGAGTGGTTTGCAGCAGTCGATGAATGCCCCCATCGATTAGCGCCCTTGAGCGAAGGTCGGGTAGTAAATGGGTGCATTGAGTGCCCCTACCACGGCTGGCAGTTTGAGGGTGCGGGAGGTGGCTGTGTAGCCATACCCCAACTTGCAGAAGACGCTAGTGCGAACAAGAAGCAGGACGACTTGACGAGCAAAGACAGCCGCGCCGAGTTAATGCGAAAGCAAGCTCAGCTGTGCTCTATACCGGTTGCCGTGCGTCAGGGAATTCTGTTTGCCTACGCCGCACCTCTCTTTGAGCCCTGGAGCGATGATGACTTCAGCAAGGTTTAGAACACCTTCTTGAGTACTTTGTTTCATTTCGAAATTTGTGTGGTGCATACGTGATTTTTTGAACTTTTTATGAATGGTATAAGTTATCACTGACTTTACATGTACTTAGGTGCCTGACGCAGCGTGGGTCAAGCTCGACTCGTTGCTCGTTCCTGAGCTCAACCAGCCAGGCGTGTCCTATACCGACTACAGCCGCGATCTGCCGTTGGACGCTGTAAGACTTAGTAGATGTCTCATCGCCGCATTGACATGCAATTCATAGGCTGTACTTATAATGCTCTAATCATCAGTATATTCGTGCGAAATCACAGTCGCGGATGAATCTCAGTAGCCTACAGTAACCATACACTAACATTCGAGGGCGATTGCGGCAACGGTGGTGCAGGTTACCGTGCTGGAGAACGTGCTCGACCCAAGCCACTTGCCATTCACGCACCATCTCACGATCAGCAACCGTGCTGCTGCGGGGCCAGTGCACTTGCGGGTGGTTGCCAATGGGCAAACAAAAAACAAAATCGAGGACAAAGCCGTCGTTGACACCCAACCTGAGGCAGAAACAACCATGGACCACGAAGAGGTCGTCACAGGATTGGAAGAAGTGGCTGACCTTGGTGCTGCATCTCCGGCTGCCACAACGGCTACAGCGCAGTCTCGTGGCAGTGGTGGTGGTGGGATTGGTCCACAGGGCTTTGCAGCGGTGCGGTGGCGGCCAGGAACAGACTCCGAACCACCTTTAACTGCCAACCCAGCCCGCGGGAACTCGAGCGGCGTTGTATTTAAAGCGCCTCATCTCGTGGTGTCATCGACTGTTCGGCCAGACAGTTTTACCGACTGGAACGTGGTAAGATATGTCATTCACATTTAAGACCACTGAGAAGAGATCTCAGAGTTTAGTACTACAAAAGAGGCGAAGAGGTGCCTGATCACTTATGCATAGCATCTCGTTTTACATTATAAGAAGTACGTAGAGTCATTCATTTTTTTAAAAGTTATCCATTGCTGAGGCATTTTTCTGCTTGCACCTACCTCTAGGTCTATGCAGTGCCATCGAGCCCTGGCCGTTGTCGCTTGTTCGTGCGAGTGGTCTTTGAGACAGGAGCGATGCCGCCGCCCGTAGGCATTGCCATGGCGACAGCGTTCAAGAGATTGCCAAACTGGTGTGTACGAGACTTTCAGAGAGATTTATCCGAAAGCGCATGCGACGCATGAATCGAGGGTTCTTTTTCACTTCTCTGGGTTCATGTTTGTTTTTATTTTGTTCGTGGTCTATGCTCTCTAGGCTTTTGCACGTCAACAACCACAAGATTTTAGAAGACGACAACGTCTTTTTGCATCACCAAGAGCGGGCCCTGTACAGACCTCTCAATCTCCTTGGCGACGGAACAACTGCCACTACTACACAGTGGCGAAAGCGTTACTTTTTGCCCACGCCAGCAAACGCTGCAGTGGCAGCCCTGCGCACTTGGCTCGAGCGTTACGGTTCATTTGAAGGAGTGCTTTGGAGTCCCAATGCACGCTTGTCAGAGCCACCAGCAGGAGTAGCAGAAGTAGCAGAAGCAACAGGTGGAATAAAAGTATATGATGCTATGGAATTGGGAAGCCGCACTAGTGCACTGCGCATGGCTCCGCTTCAACCGCTGCCCTTGGAGGCGCTCATCGAGAGACGGCGGAGCCACACTGCGCATTGCGCTTCCTGTTCTGCTGTCCTCGCTAAGGCAGAGCGAATTGCGAAAATGAGCAGCACGGCTACGGGGCTGCTCTTAGCACTGGCGGTAATCACCCAATCTATAAACTCTTCATTTTCAGCAGTGGTGCCACCAGCATTCCTAGCGGCAGCGGCTATAGTAAGCGCTGCAGTGCGGGTAGCAGCGGTGCAGATCACGCAGAAACTAACGGAAGGTGAATATCCACCGCCCCGAAATCGACAAGACTGAAACATGATGAAAAGGTTACATAAACTTGCTTCTGAATGAGGTCTTAGACTTTACCTCGCTGCTCGCCTCGATCTTGGCTTCTTGACGATCAATCCGCTTATCGAACTCGAACTAATACAAACCCAAATGGCACAGAAGCCAATGCTGCGGGCAGAAGTGGGAATGCGCGTGCGTTGCGCAAACAAAGCAAGTGCGGAATGATTCAGGAGGGAGAGGGGCATTG
>Ga0307982_1000401_pt1 | contig 34174 bp, 14 predicted proteins | sample OrgLakmetagen989_FD_201847 | JGI IMG/M metagenome (GOLD analysis project Ga0307982, IMG submission 201847) | Saline water microbial communities from Organic Lake, Antarctica - #989 | ecosystem: Environmental > Aquatic > Non-marine Saline and Alkaline > Saline | place: Antarctica: Organic Lake...
AGGCCCGTCCAGTGCGCCCCGCCCATCAGGCCCGTCCAGTGCGCCCCGCCCATCAGGCCCGTCCAGTGCGCCCCGCCCATCAGGCCCGTCCAGTGCGCCCCGCCCATCCGGCCCGTCCAGTGCGCCCCGCCCATCAGGCCCGTCCAGTGCGCCCCGCCCAGCAGTCACTGGGAGCAGTCCATCTACGAATGATAACCCACATGCTAGCTCTCAGTCCGGCGTGATTGCACCACTGGCTGCCCACGATGCGTACTCTCGTGACGCAGCTGTGATTGCAGACTTGCGCATGCGACTAGCTGATAGCAGTCGCCATGCTGTTCAGCTACAGAGCCAGCTTGAAGTCACCAATGCCAAGTCGCAGCGGCAAATGGAGCACCTAGAAAAGCAGATGGAGGCACTCGCCGGCGTCGTGCGATCAAGCACGGCACCAGCACCCCTGCCAGCTCAGCCTAGTGAGTTACCTGGCGTGCAGCTTGCTGTGCCGGCTCAAGCACCACCCCCCAAGCCAGACCTGGCGACCGAAGTGCTGGCTAGTGGAAGCACTGCTGCCATCTCTGCTCCCAAGGCTGTACCGCACAACCGCTTCACGCCACACTCGCAGCCCCCCCCTCCCCCCCCTGGTATGCAGCAGCAAGTTGACACAAGGCTTGATGATGCAGTAGCCCAGGCACCCCAGCAGTCGAGTATAGCTGCCTCTCGGCGCTACCAGCCGTCATCGCCGGAAGCCGCTGCGCGCATCCAGCAGCGGCTGGACTTTGAGCGCAGCGGGGGCAGCATGCTTGCGGGCGCCCTGACCAGCAGCGGCAGTGATTCTGGGTACGCACGGGGCGACATGGTGTCCAGGACCGGCCCTGCCAGCAGCATGGCTCAATTGGCTGATTCACCGCCGCCAACACGCTCAGCGGCGGCGCCTGCTCTGGCAGCTTCCCCAGAGCGCGACATGCGCAGCGCACGCAATGCCGTGGCATTTCTCAACTTGCCAGCAGCAAATGGCGACACCACTGTGCAAGCTACACGGAGTGTGCTCTCAAGGCCATCTCCGTCCACGTTCGCTGCACGGTTCTCTGAGCGGCAAGCAGCAGCCGCGACGGCGACAGCGGGCACCACCAATGACGCCACTGAGCACCGGTACCCACAACAAACGTGGTACCTGTCGCCCCCACGCGCAGTTCAAAGCGTAGATTCCCATGTGTCAACCATTCCGTACACCTTGGACAACACGTTCGCGCTGCAGGCGCCTCCAGCGTCAGCGGCCCGCCAGCCTGCCGCCCACCACAGCCAGGCAGGGGCGCTTGCATCTTTGAGCCCTGGGTCACCGTGGCGCAGCACAACCAGGCATGAGCCAGGTGCGTCTCATCACGCTGGAAGCAGTACCAGCGCCCTGCAGCAGCACAGCGGCAGTCGTGTCAGCCGTGGGGCTGTGTCCCTGCACACCCAGATGGGCACCATCCCAAGCTCGTTCTACGCGCAAGCGTCCAGGAACATGACACGATCCAGCCGAGGCTTCGACCCCCAGTATGCTGCCATGCCGCCGGCCATGCCCTCCCAGCACAGCGCCCAGGGCAGCGCCAACTTCAGCCACCCTGCTGTGCAGCACGCGATTCGGCAAGCCACCCAAGCCGTGCATGAGGTGCAGTCGCAAATGGCCCAGGCACGGCGCCAGCCACGGTGAATGCAATTCATTTCTATTATGAGTGCTGATTTCCTCCTCAGTCCTCCTCGTCTGAGCTGAAGCCTGACGCTGCTGCTGCAGCAGCCCCGCGGCGTGTGTTGGACTCCAGGCCGCTGCCCTGCAACTTCAGCTGTGGTGGGGCTGGCAACTGGCTCAGGTACCGCTCGCTGTGCTTGCTGCTATGTGCCCCAGGGCCCAGCGACAGGCCTGGTGGCTGGGCCGCACCTCCAGCCATGCCGCCGTGACTCGGTGAGCGGCCTGTGGACAGTGGGCTGCCGTGGCTTGAGCTTGCCAAGGAGCAACGCAGGACTCGCGAGTGGCGCACCTTGTGGCTTCCCTCCAAGATGTCCCTCCATGTCTCAGCTGCAATCCATGGGTGTGCCAGTGCCTGTGCAGCGCTGATGCGCCAGTGGGGATCCACGCGCAGCAGCCGAGCAACCAGGTCCTTGGCTGGCACCGATACCATCTTCCACAGGGGATCGCGGAACAGCAGCTCGGGGCGGAACAAAGTTGATGATGCTGCTGAGTGTGTGCTGGCTGTGCTGCGGTTTGAATCTTGCCTTCGCAGACCAGCTCCGGCTAAGCCAGACAGACTTGGGCTTGGATGGGCTGCCGGCACTGGGTGGTCTTGCTGCCCAACGCACCACTGGCGGAAATGCACACATGTGGGGTCAGCAACGCCAGACGCCTCCAAGATGTCATCTTCGTCGGGGAGCTCGCCGCTAAGCATGACGAATAATACGACACCCAAGGAGTATAGGTCACACTGTGCATCATAGCTTCCTCGAGAAATTTCGGGCGCATGGTAGTGCTCGCTGCCGCATACTGTTTGTGCACGGCGAAGCTGCAAGCTCCCTCCTCTGTTAGCTGGTGGTGGTGATGGTGTTAGGATACCAGGATCTGTGCTGACTGCCTCCGGCACACCGTTTGCGCTCGCCATCCTTTGCATGGCATTTTGAAATAGCTTGGCCAGGCCAAAATCGCACAGCTTGATATTGGTTGAGTGCAAATTTCCACACGACAAAAGGATGTTCTCTGGCTTAATATCTCTGTGGATGACGCCCCTCTCGTGACAATACTGAATCGCATCCAGCATTTGCCTAAAAATGCGCCTGACGGTGTCCTCGGTGTACCCAACACGTCCGTCGGTATGGTGGGCCACAATGTTGTCGTACAGCTCGCCACCACCAACATGCTCCATAAAAATGAGAATAAACTCATCGGATTCGCGCCATTCCTTCACCTTGATCACATTGGGATGCTCCAGCTCGCACAGAATGAGGGTTTCCTGGCGAACGAGCTGAAGAAGATGCTTATCATCAGAATCAGCTGGGAAAGATGATTTCGAAACAATTTTCAGGGCATATGAAGCTGCATCTGTTGATTTCCCCTGATTGGCTACTTGCACCAGAATTACAGTGGAGGTAAGACCACTGCCGAGCCACCCCGTGGCGCTGTACTTCTCGCGAACTTCCCTAGGAAGTTTTGCAAATACTGCTTGAGCCTTGGCAAGGGAGGAGGCGTCTTGCAAAGTAGGCCCGACGATCTCAAGCTCTAATCCTTCGTTCGCTGGCCGAGCTGCTGAACTCTGCTTCCCTTTTGCTGGGCTGGGACTGCGATCAACGGCAAGGTTGTTTGGGATGGACCCCCACAGGTACTTGTACAAGCCATATGCAGCCAAGAGGGAGCCAATTCCAACACAAGTGAGCTTTAAGGCGCTTTGCTCCGATTTACTGTCATCTTCTCGTGGCATCGCAAGATTCGCAGTGCTCAGAGGAGGTGCACTGCACTTTCAGTGGGCCCGGTGCCACTAGTGTGGCAACAACTACATTGCCACCTTCAAGACCCGACAAATGTCGATGCCGGCTCGCAAAATAAGCGGCTTGGTCTCAAATTGATCATGCGCTCGACAAAGCGAAGGCACGTGTAACGGTATGCTTTATGCAGGGGGGTTTACAGAGAGCAGCGGTGGGGGCAAGCCGTCTCTGGCCTTGGGGCCGTGCAGGGCTTCGTCAGGTCCAGCCCAACTGAGCCAAGTCGTTGAAATGCCATTCAAATGAAATTACTTGTATCTTATTCTGTAATTTTCCTTTTGATAGCACCGCAAACTGGGCCGATCTCAAATCAGAACCCAAACCCCCCTGAGGCAAAACACAGATTTCTTTATATCTGGCGAGCCCAGAAGCCCCCTCAACATAAATAGTCGCAGTAAGCGCACTGAAACAACTACGAGGTTGTTTTCATAGGATGCGGTGGGCGTTACATGCCGCGTTCTTTGTTTACAGTGGACTGAAATTTGCGACTGCGGGTGAGTGACTCGAATATTCGAAAACTGGGTAGAGTGATTTGTAGATTTGTGTACAGGCTCACCACCTCCGCCACCTCCGCCACCTCCGCCACCTCCTCCAACATACTGTGCTGCTGGTAGATATCTTTCTGGATACTCGTGCTTTCCATGCTCCGTAAGTTTGCGATCACTGGCACACAGTGCAAATTCCGCCTGCAGGTGCCTTGGTAGAATCTCCTCAAATTGCTAAAATCTGCGATTTTTTATACGGATAGTTGGCAAACTCTAATTTCCTACAGGCTGGACGATTCATTTCGTCAAACTCACACAGGACCACAGCTTGCACCTGTTGCAGCTCCGGGCGCTGGTCAGGAGGAGGCGCTGCAAGTTGCACCTGTGCAGCTGCTGGAAAGTTCATTGCTTCCTCTTGTGTTGGAACATCAAGTGCACCTGCATGCGCAGCTGGACTGTACTCTGGCAGTTGTGCGTCTTCATGCTCAAGCTGCTCAGCTGGAAGGTGGGGCAACAGCGGTGCAACATCGGCATCGTGTTCAGAAGCCTGTAGCGGTGGCTACTATTGTCCTGCGTCGACAAGTGTCAGTAACAGGTTCAACTACCCGTGCGGAAGTTCTGCCTTTTATTGTCCTGCGGGCTTTGGAACAAGGTCATCAGTTCCCGTCGGATACTTTTCATTGCCATCCGGAAGCACAGCTTCATCGATTGCACAATGCACTGCCGGCAAGTACTGCTCTTCTGGGGTGAGCTTTGACTGCGCTGTGGGCAAATTCTCGGCTGCTGGTGCCTCAGCTTGCACAGTGTGCGCACTCGGAAGGACCACGACAGGGCCTGGCCAGTCTACGTGCAACAAGCAACTTTGCACAGCAGGATACTACCCGAGTAATGCTGTGGACTCTGTGCCACCACCAAGTGCACCAATGGAACCTGCACCACCCCCGCCACCACCCCCGCCGCCCCCACCCCCTCCAGTGTTCACCCCGCTTCCAATTGAAGACTTGTGCCGCCGTTTGAAGCTTGATGACGAACAGTCTGTTCTGTTGAACAGGGCCACCTTGGCAATTGACTCGATTTCATACTACTGTAAAAGGCAGCTGGGTGGTTCGCTGAAAGCGCTGCGTGAGACTGGTGGCGCTAAGTGGAGTTTGCCTCCAGCCATTGCACTGGCCCTGCAAAAAGCATCACAATCTTTGGCACGACCACAGGGCACTTTTCAACTACTTTCGTCAAATTGGACGATATCGTCAACAGAAAATAATACCGAGGAATACAACCGAGCTGTGCTTGGTCCATCAAGCCTTGAAATTACAGTACTTGCTGCTGGCACTTCAACCATCGCCTCCAAAACTGCGACCTCGGTTCAAGCCGCACGACGTTTGGTTGGGTGTCTGGCATGCGCTGCTGGAACCTATGGGCCATCTGGCAATGGCTGCTCAGCGTGTCCATCGGGACAGTGGAGCTCAGCTGGGCGCCCGAATTGTGCAGCTTGGGCAACATGCTCATCTGGAAGATACATGTCAACTAGTCCAACAGCTACAAATGACCGCGCATGCACCAATTGCGGCAGCGGAAGGTACTGGCCCAATGAAGGACACTCATCGGCCGTGTGCTTGACCTGGGCAGGTTGCCCTGCAGGGCAGTACGTCACAGGAAGTGCTTCCTCAACCCGTTCACATGTGTGTGGGGCATGTGCCTCAACTCAGTACCAGCCCAGCAATGGGCACACTGGTGGCTGCCTGACTAAAGGAACATGTCCCGCTGGACGATTCGTATCCTCCAATGGCAGCCCGACCACAAATAGGGCTTGTACAACCTGCTTGAGTGGACAGTGGTCTGGATCCACGAATGCCGCTTCGTGCACCTCCTGCTCCGTTGGCTGGTATGGACTTGGAACGGGCTTGACCACGGGAGTCTCCGCTTGTGGCAAGTGCCCCCACGGAACGAGCAGCAATGCTGCCGCATCCGCTTCCATTTCAGCGTGCATAAACTGTCCTCTGGGCCAGGCTAAGAACTCAGACGCCCAGGATCGCTGCACCGGCTGCACATCTGGCTTTTACGTGGATGTGGGCGGGCAGCGGTTTTGCAAGTTTTGTCCGGTTGGCAGGTATGGCACATCTGGTTCCAAAACATCCCTGGGAACTGCATGCCAAGGCTGCCCAGCTGGGCAGTTCCAAGACGCTGTTGCCCAGAACTCGTGCAAAGGCTGTCCTGGGGGGACATGGTCGGCGGCAGTGTCATCATCCTGCCCATCTTGCCCGGCAGGAACCTGGAGATCAACAAGTTCTACTGGCTGTGCAACGTGCCCTTTTGGCCAGTTTAGTGCCTCAAGGGCTAATGCATGCACAGCATGTCCAAGTGGCCGGTACAGGCAAGCGACAGGGGGCACAAGCGTGGCTGCCTGCGAGTTCTGTCCTGCAGGAACATTTGGGACTGGACCAGGCAAAACGTCACTTGCAAGTGGCTGTCTGGTGTGTTCTGCTGGCGATTGGTCCAGCAGTGGTAGCAATTCCTGTTTTAATTGTCCACAGGGGAAGTTTCAAACTTCAGCAGGCTGCGCTAGCTGTTCCTCTGGGTTTTATCAAGACCTGGTACGAACAACTCAGTGCAAAGGGTGTCCTGAGGGCCGGTTTGTGGCTATCACTGGCGCAAGCTCCATGGACCAGTGCGCTTGGTGCAGTGCAGGCAGCTACACAAGCACCACGTCTGCGCCTTATGCAGTGTATAATTCGCGATCCTTCTGTTCGGCCTGTCTGACTGGCCGTTTCCGCCCCAGCAGCACAGGCGGAGCTTGCTCTCAATGCGCACTTGGCAAGTTCCAAGATGTTGCAGGCCAAGTGGATTGCAAGGCGTGCCCCAGTGGAAGATTTCACTCCTCTGTGGAAAAGACGAACCTTGCAGATTGCCAGCACTGCCCCCTTGGGACGTATAACCCAAGCACTGCAAGATCAACATGCCAGTCTTGTCCCAAGGGGCTCTTTGCCCCAGTGGTCGGGAGGAGTGCTTGCACCAGCTGCCCTGCAGGACTATACGGCGAGATGGCTGGGCGGTCATCATGTTTGTCATGTCCTGCAGGCTTTTTCACGTCAAGCCAACGGGCGACGTCTTGCACCCGTTGTGCAAGCGGCAGATTCCAGGCTTCCATGGGCCAGAGCTCCTGCAGTTTTTGTCCGGCTGGACGGGAGAGAGATGCTACAGAAACCGGTCAGCAACCAGGGACAGCTTGCTATGATTGCGCTCCAGGCACGTTTGCAAGCACCGCTGGCGTCAACGTGGCCTGCCCCGCCTGTCCAGCAGGCTTTGCGCAGACAAGCTGGGGCAAAACGAGCTGCGCCGCATGCAATGCGGGAAAGTACTCACCATCCAGTGGGAACTCACTTTGCACTGCGTGCTCTAGCGGCTTTTATGAGGATCAGTCCGGAACCGTGCCGGTGACAGCATGCAAAGCTTGTCCTGCGGGGCACAGATGCGCATCTTCTGGGCTCACTGGATTTGAGCAGTGTCCTGCAGGTTATTACCAGGGCTCCACTGGCAAATCGTTCTGCTCTGGGTGCAGTGCGGGCACGTTCACGTCAACGACAGCCCGTCTTGCATGCACAGTTTGCGCAGTCGGAAAATACCAGCACAGAATGTCTCAGTCGATATGTATCAATTGTGCTTCCGGGTACTTTGCCCCAGATAGTGGGCGTACAGTCTGCTCTGCGTGCGCTTTAGGCCGATTCTCAACGCCTGGGCTGTCGGTTTGCTTAAACTGCAACTTTGGAGAGTACGTGAATGAGCCTGCCCAAGGGGCGTGCAAACTCTGCCTTGCTGGCACCCACCAGGATCAGATTGGCCAATCAAAATGTCAGCTCTGTACACCTGGCCACTGGTCCGTTGATGTTCGTGGGGCTGATCGCAATCGTGTCTGTGGAGCGTGCTTTCCCGGGCTGTTCCAGTCAAGTCAAGGCCAAAGCAATTGCAACAAGTGCGCTGCGGGCAAGTATGCCCCTGAGTCAGCACGCTCTTATTGCACCGATTGTTACTACGGAGCATTTATTGATGCACAGGGGGCTTCTGTGTGTCAAACCTGCATTCCAGGGCGCTACAGTAACGTGAAAGGGTCTTCGCTGTGCACAGGTTGTTCATCTGGAAGGTTCTCCCTTGATGCAGCAAAGGGGGACTTGGACAAGTCCTTTACGAATATGTACTGCTTGCCTTGTCCTCCTGGTTCTGTTTCTTCCGGACTTGACTCCGTGAAGCTGTCGCTGGTGGCGTCAGCTGTGCTGTCCCCGGCCACGGCCCTCATCACGGCGCCTGACTTGTACGAGCTTGTGGGATTCATGGGAGAAATTTAGCACGATGCCTTCTTGGAATCAAGGAAGTCGTCTGTGTATAGCTCATCGATGTCCCCAAGCCCAGCTACCGGGGTGTTCCGGTCTGAAGTGGGCTCATTGGGGTTGCTCAACTCGCCCTTGTCAATCGCTTCACCGGAAGCCCGCATGGCGATTGAGAAACGCATCTCGGGGCAAGGTTGCATGATGTGCACACCTGGTAGATTCCAAGCCGTGTTTGGCACCTCAGCTTGCGGTAACTGCCCTTGGGGCCAGTTTCAGCGGGGCCACGGCCACGCTCGGTGTGAACGCTGCAGTGTTGGTCACTACTCAGCTGCCAAGCTGATGAGTGGAGCACCCACAGGACTAATCACCGGAGCGACGGTTTGTAGTGCCTGCACGGCCGGACATTACCAGGATACGCATGGAAGCACTGTCTGCAAGAAGTGTCCGCGTGGGTACTTCATGAGTGACAGTGGACAAGAAGCATGCCAGGCGTGTGCCCCCGGACGGCTGGCGTCGAACGAGGGACAAAGCACCTGTGATGCTTGCCCAGCTGGTTTGTTCCAGATGATTGCAGGTCAGAGCAAGTGCCTCCAGTGCAGCGCAGGGTACTACTCGCCAGCCGCAGCGCGAACGAGCTGCACAACCTGCAGCCGAGGCACTTTCATGGGGTCGTTGGGTGCATCTACATGTAACCAGTGTCAAACTGGTCGGTACACCTCTGCAGAAGCATTCACTGTGTGCACCTTGTGCGATGTCGGCAAGTTCACCTCGAGTTTCACCAGCCGGGGCGTGGGGGTCACAGTGTGCGAAGTATGCGAGCTCGGGAGGTACATGGCAGCCAGAGGGGCATCCATCTGTACAATTGCATCGCCTGGGTACTATGTTGACCTCTTGGGTCAGTGGAACGAACTCAAGTGCCCGCGCGGGAAGTACTCTGCTTCGACGGGGGCTCGCAGCCCTTCGCCCAGCGCTTCACCCAGCTGCCAGCTATGTCCTGCAGGGTTCTTCTGTGATTCAGAGGGGACCTTTGATGCAAGAGCCAAGCCTTGCCCAGCTGGGCGCTGGGGCCGAGCCGGTGAGCAACGCCCCAGTTGCTCGGGGGTTTGCCCAGCGGGGTACCGATGCCCGGCTGGCACGAAGGAGAATGGGTGGCTGCTGTGCGGCCTGGGGAGGTTCTGTGCGGAAGGCACTGGAGCTAGTGGGCAATCAGTGGCTTCTGGTCACTACTGCTCGTTGCCGGCATCCAATGACCCCGTGTTGAGGTGGAGCACTTGCCAAGCCCAAGCTCGCTGCGAGCAGGGCCACTTTTGCACTGGGGGCGTCCGTGAAGCATGTGCGGCAGGCAGATTTCAAAGCGGTGTTGCCCGCACCAGCTGCAGTGGAGCCTGCTCTGCGGGATTCTTCTGCCCCGCTGGCTCAACAACCGACAAGGCCGAGCAGTGTGCACCGGTGGCGTCGGCGCATCCGGAGAAGTTCTACTGCCCATATGGCACCGCACTGCGACACGAGACAGCAAACTATGCCAGTGCCAGTCTACGAGGTCAGTACACTGCGTCAGCACAGCCAGCCACACACCGCACTGCAGCCCTCACGTGCGTAGCAGGCACGGCGTGCTGGCACGGCATCAGGCACCCACTTCTGTCATTCTCTGATGACATCTGCGGCTCGGGCACATTGGTAGTCCCCCTGCAGGTCTCACTGGAAGCCAAGTCCAGCATTGTTAGCTTCATACCCGTGTCGCTGAGCTCTGTGGACAGGTCTACCGGCGCGGCTGGTACGCTTGTGGCTACGGGGGGGCTGGCCTACTCCCTGCTGGATTTTGCAGCTTTCCCTGGATGCACTGTAACAAACCCATTCACCATTACGGCCACTGGCCAACTTGCAGTGGCTCCCATTGCCCTGTCTCCGGTTGCGTGTCCGTACTTGAAGTTGACTGTGCGAGCATCGAAAGGTTCCGAGGCGAGCGCTGACTGCAAGGTAGTTGCCCGCCTCAGCACAGGGGACATCATCACAACAAAAAGCTCGACAACCATGGCGGTTGGGTCTGCGGTCGTTTGCATCATTTCGGAGTCAGCAAGCGGCACTGTGTGGGGCGGGCAAGTGGCCTGTCTCGGCAACAGCGCAGATGGAACTGGTCGGGTGAAGTTGCTGTCCGCCTCCTCTGCACTATATGGATTTGTGCAGTTGTCTGCCGGTACCCGACATGTGTGTGCATTGGATGCTGCCGGCAAGCTGAGTTGCTGGGGGTCAAAAGCAGCACCGCAACTAGGCCACGAGCACTTGTGGAACACAGCTGGGACATCTGAACGCCTCTGGCACGTTGAAGCAGGTGAAGATTTTACTTGCGGCATCAGCCGGGGCATTGAATCTGACTCGGCGGTAGTTGGTGTCAATGTTTTGAAGTGCAAGGGTCAAAATGCCCGATTGGCGCCCCAGTATGAACAGTATAAAGGCTATTTCGCGGCAAACCCGGTCGCTGCTGTGAGTGTCACTAACAGTGCCTTCTGTGTGATACTACAGGCAACATTCTCCATTCGCTGCTTCGGGATGGGAGTGCCCGCCCTCCTTGCTAATACCCCCACTTCTGGAAAGTACACAGCAATCTCTGCCGGCTGGTCAGGTAACGCTTGTGCCTTGCGAGCCCTCGACGGTTTCATGGAGTGCTGGGGTGTACAGTGGGGAAACACACGCCAAGTTTACACGACACGATTCGACTCAATCGCAGTGGGGGAAGATTGGGTTTGTGCTGTCAAAACCACCGGGAAAACCTTGCAATGCTACGGCATGTACGTGCCCAAGCTGTTCGTCTCCTACACTTCCGTGCCGCAAATTCCCGTGGCACAATTGAGCGTGCACGGTCAGACGCTGTGCATTGTTTCCACTGATGGTGACTTGCATTGCTTTGGTACTGGAACTGCTGCTCAATCTGTTCTAACAGGCGTAGGTTCATCAACTCGCAAGGTGGTGCAGGACGTTGCGTGATGGGCCGACAAACACGCGTTATCCTTTTTTCTATTACCTTTTCCCTTTTCTCTCGGGGCTCTCATTCTGTCCTCACGCAGTGCAGGTGCTTTGCCTGGCCACTGCCGCCCACCTGGCCTGGGCCTGTAGAAGGAATGGGGGTCCCTTTCTGAACATACTTTTGCGTGCTGACTGTGCTTGCTGAATATATACGCGTTATCATGTCCAACAAAAAAGGCCAAGGCAATGAGCGGTGAAGCTCACACGTCCTAGCCGTGCTGTACAAGTCAATTGAATTCAAGTATGTGTTCACTGGTGCCCAAATGACTCACACGCCAGGCCAGTGCCGAGCAGCAAGTTCATTCGACATGCAAGCAAGCACAGCTTGCATTCTGAGGTCCCTTTTGGCCCTGCATTGTCCTCAAGTCTTCTGCCTACTGTGGAGCGTATCATCGGGAGAGCCGTGTATCGAAGGCCCCCCAAACCCACCAGGGGCAAGTGCTTCGGGGGGTGGCTGACGACAGGGACACGTTTGGAGCAAGTCTACAAAAAATCGGGCGTAAGCATCCCCCAAATCATCCCAACTTCACTCGGCAGCTGACTTATATTGCGCTGTGCAGCGGCTGGATCCAGACTGGTCCGGAACTCTGCTCCGCAACGAGGCTTCTGTGTTGTGTTTGAGCTTCAAACAACCATTCCAAAATGCAGGCATTCTTTGGCAAAATCGGCAAGCAAAAGGGAGGAAGCGATGCAAAGTTTTTCACGAGCAGTGGCAAAGGTTCGTCTTGTTGTGCCTGCTCTTGGCGTGTTGAGCTCGTTTGGTCAGCCTTGCTCACCACGGCGCTTTGCAGGAGAAATCGGTGAAATCAAAACTGAGTTGAATTCTTCCAACCAAGCAACAATCAAAGATGCTGTGAAGAAGGTACGCAAGCATGCTCAAGCAGCCGAAGACTGCTGCATACGGTACATCGAGTATCCGCACAGGTGATTGCCGGGCTTACTGTTGGCAAGGATATGTCAGGTGTCTTTCCTGATGTGCTTAAATGCATCACCATCGGTATGTTTGCGTAGCTGCCTTCCTCAATTGACCACGAGTCAGCAGTGATGTCGACGGCGCAGAGAACTTGGAGGTGAAGAAACTAGTGTACCTGTACTTGATCAACTATGCCAAGAGCAACCCTGACCTGGCTCTTCTGGCAGTGAACGCATTTGTGAGAGTGAGTTGTTAACAGCGTTGCCTTTCTTCGACTGCGCGAAATCACTTTTGCGCCTGCAGGACGCAACTCACCACAACCCGCTCATTCGAGCGCTTGCCGTTCGCACCATGGGCTGCATTCGAGTTGAGCGCATTACTGAGTATCTTGAGGCACCACTGAAGAAGGCTCTGTCAGACGAGGACCCGTATGTGCGCAAGACTGCTGCCATTTGCGTGGCCAAGTTGCACGACATTTCCCCGCCGCTGGTGCGCGAGCATGGTTTCTTGGATTTGTTGCGCGAATTGCTGAATGATGCCAACCCCACTGTTGTTGCCAACGCGGTTGCTGCCCTAACTGAGATTCAGCAGTCCTACCCCGGCACAGTTGTGTTTGAAATCCCCCCCAGCACCCTGCTGAAGCTGCTGGCTGCACTGAACGAGTGCACAGAGTGGGGCCAAGTGTACATTCTGGATGCCCTGGCCATGCTATACACCCCCACAGATGCGCGCGAAGCTGAGAGCGCCATTGAGCGTGTGCTGCCTCGCCTTGCCCACCAGAACTCCGCCGTCGTCCTCTCCGCCGTGAAGATCGTGCTGCTGTACATGGAGCACATCCACAGCGAGGAGACCCTGGCGGGCTACCGCCGCAAGCTTGCCCCCCCACTCGTCACCCTGGCGCAGTCCTCCCAGCCCGAGATCCAGTACGTGGCCCTGCGCAACATCGCCCTGGTGGTGCAGAAGGAGCCCTTCCTGCTCACCAGCAAGATCAAGGTGTTCTTCTGCAAGTACAACGACCCCATCTACGTCAAGATGGAAAAGCTGGAGATCCTTGTGCAGCTGGCCAACGACCGCAATGTGGAGAACGTGCTGTCAGAGCTGAAGGAGTACGCCACAGAGGTGGATGTGGAGTATGTGCGGCGGGCAGTGCGCACCATCGGCCGCTGCGCCATCAAGCTGGAGTCGGCAGCCGAGAAGTGCATCAAGGTGCTGCTGACGCTGATTGAAACCAAGGTGAACTACGTAGTGCAGGAGGCCATTGTGGTGATCAAGGACATCTTCCGCAAGTACCCCAACCGGTACGAGGCAGTCATCAGCGCCCTGTGCGAAAACCTGGACACCCTGGACGAGCCTGAGGCCAAGGCCAGCATGATCTGGATCATTGGCGAGTATGCTGAGCGCATCCAGAACGCTGATGAGCTGCTGGACACGTTTGTGGACGGTTTCCACGACGAGCCGGCGTCGGTGCAGCTGGCGCTGCTGACCGCCACGGTGAAGCTGTTCTTGAAGAAACCAGAGACGACAGAGGACTTGGTGCAGGCTGTGCTGGCCATGGCTGCGGAGGAAAGCGACAATCCCGATCTGCGTGACCGTGGGTACATCTATTGGCGCCTGCTGTCTGCTGACCCCGATGCAGCCAATGCCGTGGTGCTTGCAGACAAGCCAGTCATCCACGATGACTCCACCACGTTTGGGCGCGAGTTGCTGCATGAGCTCATCAGCAACCTGTCCACCCTTGCCTCCGTGTTCCACAAGCCCCCAGACAGCTTCGTGAAACGGCGCGACGCAGGCACCTTCGAGGAGGAGGAGGACGACGATGACAGCGAGTACGGGGAGGACGAGACGGACAGTGCAAGCATGGCGGGCAGTGCAGCAGGCACAGGCGCCGCAGCTGCCGATGACGACTTGGACATTTTGGACTTGATGGGCGGCGGGACGCCTGCTGCCCGCACGCCTGCCCCCCAGGCCGCCCGCGCCCCCGCCGCGCCTGAGGCCGGCGCTGACGACGATTTGTTTGGCTTGACGCCCACTGCTGGCACCCCCGCCGCAAGCAGCTCAGGCACTGATGTGCTGCAGCTGCCGGTGCTGTCTGGCGACCACGCCATCAAGGTGCACGCCTGTTTGGAGGCCGGCTCCCCCGGCTCTGTGGTGCTGCGCATCGGCGTGCACAACACGCAGAGCACCGACATGAACAAGGTGGCCATTGCAGTGAACAAGAACTCATTTGGGCTGGCGCCAGCAGCCCCAGTCGCCGATTTGTTGGCGCCTGCTGGTGGCAGCGGCACCGTGGATGTCGACTTGACTTGCAATCCCGACCGCGCCACGGGCTGGCCTCTGTCTGCGACTGTGGACATCGCCCTGCGGGACAACACGTCTCGCTCTCAGGTGATTTTCAAGGTGCCCTTGAATTTGGATGCTGTGCTGATGCCTGGCGGCGGCGTGTCCCAGACCAACTTCACCCCCACGTGGGCATCCATCGAGGCCTCCAACCAAGAGGCCACTGTACGTGGACTAGCCGACCCCTCTGCAGATGCTGTGGTCAGCAAGCTGATGGCTGCTCGCTTCAACGTCGTCACCCGTCGTGACTCCGACCCAACCACGCACATCGTGTATGTCACCGGCGCTACTCTTGCATCTTCTTCGGGGGCTGCTGAAGTGCTTGTGGAGCTGAAGTTCAAGGCTGGCTTCAATGGTGCACGCGTTGCTGTGCGCAGCGCCACAGATGGTGTCGCCAAGGCTGGCTTCGATGCCGTGTCCAACCTGATCAAGGCTTGAGGACCCCTGCTCGTGTGGCAGCATGTGATGAATTTTGCAAGATTTGCTGCGGTACGGAACTCTCCACCATTTTCAAACATTGCATCAGACTCGTTTTCTACGTGACACTGTACTCTGCTGCAGCTTGGCACTGCTTGTTGCAAGCTCGGTGCTGTGAAGCAATTTCACGGTACTATCTGCCAGTTGCTGCCGTCTGCCTTTGGCAAACACGACCAAGCGATCGTTGCTAATTGGAATAGAGTACCACAATGTCTTACGGAAATTTCGTCCGTGCATTCAAGGAGTTCGGTGCTGTGGGCACATTCAAGAAGCTGTACCAGCAGCGCACTCTCAAGTTCGGCTCGTTGGTAGGCACAGACCGCCTCGGAAACAAGTACTTCGAGAACACCGAAGACTACTTACATGGTGAGTAGATGTGTTGGGCTCAGTGAGGATGCTTTCTGTTGGGAAGTCCAGCAGAAGCAGCATGTGCTGTTGTGGGCCTGTGTCAAATTCCGTCCTCGCAGGCCAGCACAGGTGGGTAGAATACGTAGGAAATCCCAGTTTCTACGAAGCAGACCCTTCAACTGTTCCTGCCGAGTAAGTTGCTTTCGCTGCTGGCATTACTGAGGCATGTCAAGCAAAATCATTGCAGGTGGCACGGCTGGCTGCATCACACAACCGACACGCCCCCAACTGAGGTACGAACGTGCTTAGCAGCTGTATGATTGAATCCCCCCACAGCTGTATCTGTTCAGACAACGGTTGGCGACACACATCTGCACAAGCCTGCCGCTTTGCTGCACCATTCAGATGCCACTTTCAAGCGGAATTTGGGATGGATGTCGGGTGAGGATCACGGCAGCAACCTCAGCCACCACCGCCCTCGTGGGTTCGATCTGAACAACGGTCTGCAAGGAGGAATGGCGGCTAGCGCAATCAACGAGGAGCGCTTCTGGACCCAGCCAGGCCACCCTCTGGATCCCCGCTACAAGGCCTTCAAGATCAACTCTGCACGGCCGTGGACCCTGAAGGACACCCCTGCCAGCGCCGAGCGCAAGCAGAAGCTCAAAGCATACCGCAAGGGTGAGCTCAGTGCCTCTGATGTGGCTGATTTGCTGGAAGAGGGCTCTGCTGGCACCTTTGCGTCCGGCGCGTCAGTGCAGCTGACAGCCGAGGAGGAGGCGTGGGTGCGCTCCAACGGCTTCGACGAAGAGGATGACTTCGAGGACCTGCAGTCTCGTGTCACCATGCTGCAGCAGATCGTGTACGAGTTCGCTGCAGTGGAGGGGGGACAGACCAAGGACGCCCTGGCCGCCGCCCAAGAGGAGCTCGCCGAAGCACAGGCCGAGTGGAGCATGGTGCAGGGAATCAAGGCCAAGTACGCAGTAGCTGACGGCCATTAGACACCGCAGCACACAACAAATCAAACCAATGCATTGAGCACCTTCACGCTGCATGCGCGGTCACGCAAAGCCAGCCCCGAAGTCGCTGAGGGCGGCGCCCCCCGACCCCCCCACTCCTGCGCGGGTGCTGGCAGCACTGACCACAGGCAACCCTGCACTCCAAGCAGCAGTGCGCTCTGCTGCACTTTGCTGCGCCAGGTCTTCTGGCAGCATGACGCACGGCAGCAGGTAGGGAAAGGGGTCAATGTCCACGGGCACGGCGACATCTGCACCGTCGTCCGCTGCCCCAAGATCGGCAGCAAGATCAAAGTCCCCAGCCACCCGCGGGAGGAGTGCTGCATCTGGCGCAGTCTCCCCGTGGTTATATGGCAGCAGAGCCTCGGCTTCCGCCTTGCCATAGGGCAGGGATGCCCTGAAGGTGGTCTTGGCAATCACTTGCTGCCGGTCAAAGCTGGACAGCAGCACAGTGCCCGCAATGCGCTGCTTCACACAGCTGCTCAAATCACCACCTACATCCAGCCCTTGCACTGCGGGCTTGGAGGGGGGCACGAACGCCTTGAAGTACTCGTTGTGCAGTGCGGCCTTTGCGTCTGGGCGCTGGGAGGGGTCCAGCACCAGCATCTTGCGCAGCAAGCGAGCATGCGCTTTGGACACACCACTCTGCAGCAGCAGCTCTTCCAGCTGCGGCGGTGCAGCTCCCCCAAGCTTCTTTGCCTCGCTGCGCTGTAACTCAGCAGGCGACACCAACGAGTGCAGGGGCAGGTACCGGCAGGCAGGCCAGCGCTTGGTGATGGGCCCAGCGATGGCCACAATAGAACGCAGCACCTCCTGCCGGGTACTGCCTGCAAACAGGGGACGACCCAGCAGTGCGTGTGCAAGGACGCAGGCGACGCTCCACGCGTCGCTGCTGGGCAACATGAAGCCAGCGCCCATGAGCAGCTCCGGCGCCATGCACTGCAGCTGGCTGGGAGGAAGGCGCCCCGAAGTGTCCGCATCGTCTGCTGTCTTGCGCAGCAGGGCTTGCCCCGTGCGCGTGCCTGATCCCCCAATCTCCTTCAGGATGCCTGCCACCTGCTTCACGTCGAAATCCCGCACGGATCGCTGTCCAGATGGGCGGGGCAGTAGCTTCACCATACCGTCACGCGCAAAGCACACACTGTCAGGTGAGATGCAGCCGTGCGCATACGCCAGCTGGTGCATGCGCAGGACGCCCCGCAGCAGCTGGAAGCCGAGGCGCTGCTGCTGCCCAGCAGACAGCAGCACGCCCTCCATGCACAAGCCGCTCAGGTTGTGCGCCCAGTGCTCAAACACCACGTAGCTGCTGCGCTGCAGGTGAGACTGTGGCATGCCGTCCACCAGCAATCCCCTGCCACCCCCCTCAGCCATGGGTGTGCTGAAGAAAGTCTCAAGGTCTGCTGGGGGGGCGTGCACTCCGGCAGCAGTGAGGGTGCCGCCCGACGAAATCGCCTCTGCCGCATTGATTCCCAGCACAACCTCCACAGGAGCTGCCACGTGAGCGTTGCGCTTGACAGCGCTCAGTATTCCCACGCCATTGCCGACAATGCCTTGCACACCCTCGGCAGTGGCGTCACGACAGGAAATCCCCCGAATGGTCACCACGGCAGGGCTGGCTGCCCCAGCGCCATCCCCACGCCCCCGCTTGGCTGGGCCCTGATCCCCTAGTGCATCCAGCACCATCATGGGGTGGGCGGCCTGACCCGAGACATCCGATTTGCCCACTTCGCCCAGGTACCCGTGGGTGTTGCGCAGGGAGGACACCTGTGCAGCCCACTTCTGCAGCGACTGCACACATTTGCCACCCTGCACACTGGGTGCTTTGCGGTTCAGTGCTGCCTGCGCATCTGTATCTGCTTCTGCTGAGGCACTATCGCCAGCCGCAAGCTGCTCGTTTGAGGCTGCTTGCAGCTGCACCTCGCCTTCAAATGCCTGCAGCACGACCAGTCTGCAGGTGATGCCTCCATCAATGGCAGTGTCCAAACAAGGCAAGTGGGAGAACCTGAGGTCCCGTGCCAAGAAACGCCCGCCCCCGAGACTGCGCAGGAATTGGAACTCCCGGGAGGTGCGCATGCACCCACGGGGATCGGCTGCACGCATGTTGAACTGCTTGATGCTGCCGTCTGCAGCTGTGGCCACACCAGCTCGAGACTGCAGTGCGGCCAAGGACAGCGCAAGGGGGTCCGGCACAGCACTGCAGTCTCCTCCTTGGGCGCAGGTGTTCAGCAGTGATGCCGCATGAGCAGCAATGCCCTCGGGTGAGGGCAGCTGTACATCATGACCCCACTCAGGGGGGGGCTGCTGCAGGCAGCTACCCAGCACGGAATGTACTGCAGCAGTGCTCACCTCAGCACACAAGGCTGCTACAGGGGCGCTGGCCAAATCACAGACACCACCGGGCTGCAGCAGTGTTTGGCCCACAGTGGCCGCTGCCCAGGCGACATCCAGTGCATCCACCAATACAGTGGCCCCTAGTTGCGCATCGCGCCCCTTGGCCAGACTGCCAGCTTTGTCTGGCTTGGTTGGGGGCACCACAGGCACCGTGCGGACACTGGCGCACGCAGCGGCTTCTGCTACAGCCTCAACAGCCGCTGTCCGTTTGTATGTGCCAGGGAATACCATGGAAGGGGGCATTGCGCCCCCAGCTGGCGTCATCTCCAACCGGACACCTGTGGCTGAAAACGGCACTAACCACTCAGGGCACTCCAGGGACAGCATGGACTGCAGGTGCGCCACGGAGCAATACACGTTGCCCAAAACCCAGGCTGGGAGTGTGTGCATGAGGCAATCATGGGGGGCAGTCACCAGATTGCTCAGTACCATGGCGTGGGACAGCACATTGAGCACCAGAGGGGCGACTTGGGGCAAGCCGCTACGCCAGACTGCGTCATACGCCAGGCTGGAGCACGCTGCAGCAAAGCGCTGTTTGGCAGCACTGTCACCGGCCATGGCTCCCCAATAACTGCTCTGCGCTCCTTGCTGGATGCCCCCCTTTGCGATCTCGGCAAGGGTGGAGCCTGCAGTAGCGGCGCTTAGTGCATGCATGATCCAGTCAGCTACTCGGCCATGGGCAGAGGCTGCGATGGTGGCAGCAGCTAGTACGCGAACAGTCGCAGATGGCTGCTCTCCAGCTTGTGTCGCGACACCCAGATCACCAAACAGAGCTGGAAGTGCCACCGCCTGCCCCAGGCACTGGGCTATGATGCTGCTGAGGTCTGGCACGGAGGTGTCCCATCTACAGGCCACTAGCAAGCTGGACACGCCTAGAGATGCGTCCTGTGCTTCCAGCTTCAGTCCGGTGCTACCTGCCTTTAGCACAACTAGAGCTGGACGTGCCTCCTGGCTGCTGGAGGCGTCTGTTGCGTACACAGCACATGTTGACGCTCGGTTGACATCGCCAGAGACGGCGCCGCGGGCCGTCGTCCATGCCGCCCCTTCAACAGATAACTTGTGCCATGGGCTAGCAGAGCCTGCTAGAGCTAATGCTGCTGCCACTGCCGGTCGATGTGCCATGCCACGCGTGGACCGCACCGCCACAGCGCGCTGCAGGAGCACTGCTGCGTGCAGGGCAAGGTTCAAAGGCAAAGCATCCACCACTGCAGCCTCCAGCAGCAGGCTGCCCACGCTACGGCGCCACTGCTGCTCAGCGCCCAGAGACACACCGTCTCGCCTGGAGGGCGTGTCGCCCAGAACCTCTGTGGCTGTGAAGCGCCAGCTAAGCGCGAAGGGTGCAGCCATGCCAAATGCAGGCACAATGTCCTCCAGATTGGCGTCACCGGGGAGGGCATCTGGGAGTCTGCCCCCCTGGGCCCCACACACGTCCTCCACAGGTACTGGAGCAGGAATGAGGGTCGCTGGTGCCGGCCTGAACTTGGGAGCACGCTTGCTGCCCACAGCTGTGAGGGAAGCCGAGCGCACTGCGCCCACTGCCGAGCGGCGTGCTGCTTGAGCTGCGGCTTTCTGAGACGCGCGAGCCAGCTTGCGGTCTGCTGCTGTCGCCTGGCGTTCATCCTTCTCTTCCCGCCGGCGTTTCTTGGCGGCTGCCCGCTTCTCTGCGTGTGCTTCGGCTGCTGCCGCCCGCGCCTCCTCGGCGGCCACCTCTGCAGCCTCCGCTTGCTGCTGCAAGTACTCAGCCATTTTCATGTCTACCTGCAGCTTGGCGTCCAGAGCACTTGTGCCGGCCGCAGCCCCCGTGGCTGCTTGTGCCTGCAGCTGCGCCTGTGCTGCATTGGCGGCGACGCGTGCGGCGTCAGCAGCAGCCGCTGCAGCTTGCTGTGCATACTGCGCTTTCATGGCCTCCTCCCTGCGCTTGTGCGACAGGGCTAGTGCACGCGCGGCAAGGTCTTGCGCCGCCAGGGGGGCCCGTCCCTCCCCCAGCATATTCTCAAGGGTCACGTCATCGTCCTCCTCCCCAGCCTCGCTGGCGGAGGGCGAGTCATGTGCGTCCTCCGTGTCCTCAAGAGCTGGTGCATCCATGTCATCCCCAGCATCATCGTCTGCGTCGGCGAACAAGTCATCTCCGTCCTCGTCGCTGTCCAGGGCAGTGCCGCCCGGCGCCCCCGCCCCGGGGCCGCTGGCAGAAGCCTCCTCTGCAGACACAAGCGGGGCCAGGGACTGCACGCGCACAGGTGCATCGGGGCTGTCCAGCAGCATCCACGGCCATGCATTGTCTTGGGCGTCCCCGCTCTGCTCCAGGTGCAGCGTGAGCCATTTGTTGTTGTGCACCAGCTGCACCCTGTGCTGCTTGGCCACATCATCAAACACAAGCACATGCCCAGTGAACCACTGCATGTCGCTGCCTTCAGGGACAGTCTGCTGTGCATCACTCCACTGCGCTGCAGCCTGGGCAGCCTCGTTTGCCCACGTGCCGTCCCCGTGAGCACTGGTGGCGCTGGGGAGAGGAAGGAAGCGTGTTGAGGCAGCAGCCTGGGCAGAGGCAGCAGGCAAGCACACCTTGATGAAGCACATGTCCAAGCCATGCCCAGCAGTGCGCTCCGGGGCAGTGGGGGCGCGCCAGGAGCCTGCAGGCGGCGCTGCAGTGGCCTGCAGCTGCTCATCCGTTGCGCCCAGGTACGCACGGCAGTTGTCAGCTCCACAGTGGCACACTACACGGGTGATGCCTACTCGCTGCCACTGGTAGTCCAGGGTGAGCTCATCACCTGCAGCAATGTCGCTGGTGGCAAAGACACCCACTCGCTCCTCGGCACCCACTTGCCACACGTTGGTGGCCACATTCGGCGTGCAGCAGTGGTTCAGGAATCGACCGTAGTTTCCCCGCAGGGCAGCATCGATGTACTCACCACCACCTAGAGACATCATATAGAAATGGGTTCGACCCTGCGCAAAGCGGTGTATCTCCCCACCTGGGGCAGACATGCTGTGCAGCCGGGCTTACCTCTGCGTGGTACTTTGCCATCCGCTCTTTGTACACCTCTTGCGATATGACTTCACCAACATACTCCATGATAAAATCACCCGTTGCGATGTCTTGCAGTGTGCGCACGCCGTTTCCCTTGTCTTCGGTCTGTGGACACATGCTTGCCGCTTACTCGGCTTCCATGACCAACTTCCGCACTCACCTCAAACACCTCCATCTTGGCCCATTCACGGCGCTGAAAGCGCTTATTCTGGCACCGCTTTTTGCTGCATGTGCCCATAGGACACTCAGTACGGCTAGCCACATTCTCGCACTGAGCTGAGGTGCAGATCGGTCCATCTTTGTCAGCTTCACGAGTTTTGCAGGCACACATTTGCAGCTGAGCTTGCTCCTCTGTCAAAAAGCGCTTCTGCCGGTTGACATATAGAAGTTCTTCAACAGTTTCATACTTGTTGGACTCGCTCACCAGCCGCTGCTTCCTAGTTGCATGGGCAGTGCTTGCATCTTGTGCTGCTGCCATGGCTTTCTTTGTCGCAAGGCGCTTCAGATTGCAACACGATTGGACAACAATCAGTGCAACACTCCTGCTTGTATGCACTGCAAGGAGCTTTTCCATCAAACTTTAGGGATGTAAAAGTAGGTGTTCATTCAGTCGCATCAGTGTTGATGGTGGACCATGTCTTCTGGTTGCACCCTTCCACTACCAACGGTCATCCAACATGTCTGCAGTAGCTCCTCCCATCCGCAGCCAGCATGTGCTCTACCACTGGCCATTGAATGCAGCAGCATTAGGGTTGAACGTGCGCTTTGGCCGAGGTGCCGCTGTGGTGGCCGGCGTAAATGCCGCCGCATGCACAGCTTCCTTCATGCGGCGGGCAACATCGGGGTCAGCGCTTGCGGCAGCCGCCCCAGAGGAAGCCGGGTGAGCGTACGCAGGTGCAGCAGCCTGGGTAGATGGGTACATGGCAGCTGCCTGTGGCATTCCCCATGCAGGCTGGGGAGGCGCCCAAGCAGCAGCCTGAGGCGACTGCCCTGCCATGCCTGCACCGGGCCACTGGGCGGGCACAGCGAAGTAACCGTCAACACCAGGCAATGCCATGGACATACTACCAGTCTGGCTCCAAGGAGCTGACCATGTGTGCTCATCAGCCACTTCCTCGCGGCCGGCGTCGTCCTTGTCCAACGACGCCCACTGACCCTCGTCGATATCGGGAGTGCCTGCTGAGTCGCCATCATCTGGTAAAACTGCTGCAGATGTTGAAGCAACAAACTTTTCGAATTCCAGCCACCGCTGTTGCTCCTCAAGCGCCGCTGCATCGGCTGCCTGTGCAGCCTCTGCTTCACGTAATTTTTTGTCAGCAACTGCTTTCAGTTGTTGCTGTCGACGAGCGACTTGAGGGTCAACATCGTCGTCACTGCCATCAAGGTGAGGTACTGATGACGTTGTTTTTGTTGATCTGGTTGATGACTGCACGGGGGTTTCTTCGGATGGCTGGGTCTTGCCAACATCATCGTCCTCATCGCTGTCACTCATCACAACTTTGGATACATGGAGCTGCTCACGAGCAGCAGGCTGGCTCAAGCTGCCAGTTGCAAGTGCTGACATGATTCCCTTGTGGAATGCTGACGCTCGGCTGATGCCGAACTACGCAGAATGCTCTGGCAACGCGAGCGTTGTAAATGGCGTGGTGGCACAGATGCCGTTTTTATGCGTGAGACTGCAAGTGGGGAAGACAATCCGAAATTGTAATTGTAATATCAAAATTGAGGCTGAGTTGTGCAAGTTGTTGTGTGCGCGAGGTCGCTCAATTAGTCGGCCCCCCCTCGCATCACCTTTTCATTCAACATTTTCTAGATGATGGATTGCTCTTGGGCAGCTGATTTTATTCGCCTGCAAGTACGCCAAAAGTAGCCGGGAGATTACACAAGAGCAAGTGAATGCAATAATCTGTGCTGCGGTGTGCAGTTGCTGGCTCTCGAGGCACCCTCTGCGGGGGAAGCGGCGCCGCTGACAGGTTTGGCTGATACGTGCAGCAGTGCTTCACACAAGAGGTAAAACGCAAGCAGCCCCAGCATTTGCATGGACACCTCCGTCTCTGCAAGCTGCCAAGTGCACCCCCCTGCACTGTCCAGTCCCTAGTTTGCTAAGTGTATCCGCTGGCCACAGCGGCTGGGGTGCAGGTCTACAGGTCTTCATCTGAGCTGTCAGACAAGATCACCTGCGCTGACTGCAGCATGACATTGTCGTACGAAGCTGCACTCTTGGCAGGCGCTGCATTGGTGCTTGCTGCTGCCGGTTTACTCCGCCCAGTCGCTGCAGCACGCGGGGCCTGGGAGTGTTTCTTTGCTGGGGACGACTTCGCGCATGCAGGTGCTGTTTCATGCATGGATACGCTACTATGCACTGGTGCACTGTGTTCATCGTCAGAACTGTCAAGCAGAACCCGCGCGTTGGGCAGCTGGGCTGTGGCATAGCCCGCATTGCTCTGAGCGGTGGCTGCTGTAGCAGTGGACGACGCAACCTGTCTGCTTTGCTGTGCACGCTTATGGGGTTTACTGCGTACACCCCCCTTTTCAGTGCCCCGGGTGTGCTGTGTGGAGGTCGCGTGTGCCGCCGCTGGGGATGCTCCGGTGCCCCGGTGCCCGGTGCGTTTCGTAGTTTTGCCTGCTGGGCCACGCTGTTGGCGCGGGTGACTTGATGCGCTGTCAACACTGGCAGCAGACGAGTTAGCGCGTTGTCTGGAGTGCTTGGATTGCTTGGGCTGCGAGTACTGCCCGCCCTGAGCAGCTGTAGATGAGGCAGCAGTGCCTTTCGCGCGCCGCCCCTGAAGGCCACCACTACGCGAAGGAGAGGAGCCTTGAGTGGAGTGCTGCCTTCGCCCATCTTGTCGAGCAGTGTCCTTGTGGCCGTATTCTTGGCGAGAAGGTGCGCTGGCGCTGCCACCACCTCTCCCTCCACCTCGCCCTCGCCCTCGCCCTCGCCCTCGCCCTCTCCCTCGCCTGGCAGCTTGCTCTTCACTGCGTGCCAGTAAGGCCCTGTCAGCCTGGCTTATTTCCGCCGATTCGTAGACTGGTGGAACATATTCATCGACCGCTGAAGTGTCAACGCAGTCACCCCAGTTGAAATCATCCACGCTCGCCATGTGGGATGGCACAAAACGCGGACGAAACTTTCTTCTCACCACGCCAAGCTGTGATCTGTCTCAGATGCACACGTGTCGGAGGAAGCAGGTTATACGTTATGCTAGCATTTTCGCACCCATTTAGCACATACTGAATGGAGCTCAACGTAATACTGGAAACCCCACTGCTAGATTTCACACGGGCTACAGCTTTTACACCACCCCAGCACTTGCCGTACCGCGTTTCGTGGACACGACTCACAATCCCATCTTCAAGAGGGGCAACCAAGTTAAATAAGGCACCTGCATAGTAGTTGCACACAATTGTTAAGGTTTTTTGTCACTTCTTCACGGGTCCATGCAGTTTGGACAGAGACAGGGTACGTTTGAGTGAAAATTCTGCTACACGAAAGTGCTGTCCACATTGTTCCTTAGCAGCAGTTCACAAGGTGGTGCGTACTTTTTAGTGAAGGTTTCACTGAGGGAGGTGTCAAACTGGTCTTGCGCCATCAGTCACAAATTCCCACGGCACCATTACAATGGATGCTGGTGCTTGGGCAGAGAAACTGAGCTCAGCTCGAGCGAGGCCCTTGAGTACACCAGTTCCACTCAGGGAGACTTTGTTGCCCTATCAGCGTGCAGGGGTCCAATGGATCTTGCAGGGCCTTAGTGAGGCTGGTGGGTGTATTCTGGCGGACGAGATGGGACTGGGTACGTAAAGTTGCCGCATTTTCTCGCCAACATCCACCATTTATCACGCCAATTTTTCATTTTTTAGGCAAAACTATTCAGACGATCAGCTGCATGCAGCACTATGTGCAACAAGATTCGTCAAACCTGATTCTTGTTGTCGCCCCAACCAGCATTGTTCCGGAATGGGGAAGCCAGCTTCAGCAGTGGTGTCCGTCGCTTTCAAAAATTATTGTACGTCGCGCTCTGCTTGGCCGCAAACAAAGTTTCTCAATCCACCGCTTGCAGCTCGCCGGCGATGCAGACCAACGAGAGGCACTCAAGCAAAGCTTAAATGCAAGCCGACTGGCCGTTTTTGGGCAGTCTGCTGCATCTGCTGCCTTCTCTGTGCTGGTGCTGTCATACGAGACGCTGCTGCGCGAAGGCCCCTTCCTGCAATCCTTCAAGTGGAAAGCGGTGGTGTTTGACGAGGCGCATCGCCTGAAAAACCCCAAGAGCAAGACGTACCAATGCGTGCAGGAGTATCTGCGGTACGACAAGGCCATCCTGCTCACAGGCACCCCCGTGCAGAACACCCTGTCAGAGTTGTATGCCCTGCTGTGTCTGGTGCAGGCGCAGGTGTTTCCAGCCAACGAAGAAGCCACTGCCAAGTTTGTGCAGGGCATGGAAGGTGCTGATGGGCAGCTGGGGCAGCTCATCTCCGCCAGTATCCTGCGGCGCACCGTGGCATCCACGTCACTGCAACTGCCCTCCCTGCGACAGGTGGTGGTGCCCTGCCCACTCACGCCGCTGCAACGCAAGCTGTACCTCAGCGCACTGCACCACAATGTTCGCCATGTGATTGCAGCTAGCGAGAGTGGAGCCTCGGTTGGCAATGCCGCATCCCTGAAGCTGCAGAATGTGGTGTCGGTGCTGCAGACGGTGTGCAACCACCCCTACCTGGTCGCGGGAGTGGAGCCCGAGCCGTTCGAGGAGGGCGAGCACATCGTACATGCATCTAGCAAGCTGGACGTGCTGGACCAGCTGCTGCGCCGCCTCATTCCTGGTGGCCATCGAGTGCTGGTGTTTTCTCACTTTGCCCGCACCCTGGACGTACTACAGGACTACTGCAACATGCGCCAGTACAGCTTCGAGCGCTTGGACGGCTCTGTTCGTGGGGACGAGCGGTGGGATGCCGTGAAGCGATTCCAGTCGTCAGACACCGTGGCCGCCGGCGCGGGGCCCAGTGTATTTCTGCTGTCCACCCGCGCCGGGGGACAGGGCCTTACCCTGACCAAGGCAGACACGGTGGTGCTATTTGACAGCGGCATGAACCCGCAGTGGGACGAGCAGGCCATCAAGCGAGCTCATCGCATGGGGCAGACAGCACCTGTGCTTGTGCTGAGGCTGGCCACGCAGGGCACAGCTGAGGAGGTCATCCTGGCACGGGGCATGCGCAAGCTGCAGCTGTCGCAGAAGGTCATGCAACACACATCTGCTGCCGGGGCGACGGCTGCCTACCAGGACGGAGAAGACGGCGATGAAGCCAGCAGCAGTGACCTGCTGTCGGCCATTCGTTGCGGGGCGGCTGCGCTGCTGTCACAGCCGGGGGCAGCTGAAGACGCCGACGATGTGGCAGCTCTGTCCATGAGCGTGAGGCGTCCAGAGGTGTCGTCCTGCGCCCTCAGCGAAGCTGAAGTGCAGCACATCTTGAGCATGCGCACCTCCCAGGCGCTGGCTAGAGCAGCCTCCGCGAGTGCAACCAGCGCAGCGGACAGCGAGGACCCCGTGGCTTCGGTTCCAGACACATCCCACGTGTATGTGCTGGATGGAGTGGATTACTCCAGCAAGGTGGCGGCCAGTGGCCACCAAGACACTGCCGCATGGGATGCCTGGGCTGCCAAGCAGGCCGCTCGCAAACGCACGGAAGCTGCAGTGCCGGGGCACCCAGCAGCCACACCTATGTCAGCTGAAGAGCGGGCTGCAGCGCAGCTGGCTGCTGTCGATGCCCGCAAGGAGAAAGTCCTTGAGCGATGGCGGAAGCAGCAGGAGCATTGGGAGGATGTAGGGTACCGGAGCCTTGCCGTGGAGAAGCCACGGCCAGGGGAGTCCGAGCGCGCGAGGGGATGCACAGTGGAGGAGCTGGGCTGGGCTCCCCTTGCAGAGTTCACTTTCCTGCACGGCAATGTCGCCAAGCCAGCGGTCCCCGCCCAGCAGCAGACGCTGCACGTACAGCATGAGGCACTGGAGGGTGAGGGCTCACAACATGCGGAGGCCCCTGCACTGTGCCAGGTGCTTGTGCACTGTGTGGACAACAGTGGCATCTGGGCTCGAGGGGGTGTCTTCTCGGCAATCGACGTCGTGGACCCCAGTGGAACCGTCGCCAAAGCGTACGCCGAGGCAAAGGCTCGAAAGGACCTGCACCTGGGAGATGCACACCTTGTGCCCATGACTCAAGAGCCAGCTGAGAGTGGTGCGCCACAGTTGTTCTGCGCGCTACTGGTGTGTCTCCAGCGCAGCCAGGCTGGGAAGCGCCCTCGGCACGGCGGTGGCGGGGGCGGAGGAATATCCCTGAACACTCAAGCTTTGAGCCAGGGGCTTGGTAGGTTGGCAGCACACGTTATGGGCGACTGCAAGTCACGCTCAATGGCGCAGCACAGCTACACACTGCACTGCCCTCGCATTGGCGCCGGCATCCGCGGCACATCGTATTACGCAGTGGAGCGGTACTTGCGGCGGCACTTCTTGGACAACGGCCTGCACACATCAGTGTACTACTACCGCCGCCCTGGCAGACAGCTGGGTGCTGCAGACGCCGCCGCTTTACGTGCAGCCATGGTGGCTGGGGCCCGACACATGCAGGGAGGAGCTGGGCAGGCCCACTCCAGCAGTGGGTCAGACGCGGAGAGCGCCGGTGTTGACGACGACTCAGAGTCTGCTGAGGGCACTGACAGCGACAGTGACAGTGCAGGGAGTGCAATGGTGTCTCTCGGCAGCGATGATGGTGATGAGGATGGTGATGGGGTGGCGGGCGAGGGTGCATCTGGCAGCAGCGACGACGGGGGGCACCATGGGCCCAAGCGGACCCGCGCCCCAGCCTCGAAGCGGGCACGACGAGCACCGCTTCATCAAGAAGCAGAGGACCCTGGCATGCATTCAAATGCAGGGGGTGCCGCTGCGGCGAGCTGCGGCGGCGCAGGGCTGCCCCCTGGCCCCCAAAGCGCCCACCCTCGCAGCAGCGTGCAGTGGTGGCTGCTGGAAGCTGCCAAGCAGCACGCAGAAACAGAGTTCCCCAAGTACATCGACAACATTCACTTCGTGTGGGACAAGGCCCACGGCGACCCCGCGCAGCAGGCCTCTGTGCGGGAGGCCATGGCAAATGTGCAGCAGGGGGCAGCGGCGGCGGCGCAGTGCGGCCAACCGCAGCGGGCCAAGGTTCTTAGCTTCTTCGGGAAAGTCATGCAGCATGCGTTATCCACCGCCGGTAGTGCTGCTGCAAGCGCCTCTGCAGGGCGAGGCTGATAGGGGTGTGGAGGGGTTTGGAGGGGGGTCGAAGTTGCGCTTTCCCTGCACTCTGCCTGACTGCAATTCAAAACTACCGAGCAATAACTGTAATCGATTTCAGGTGGTAGTCACCAAGCGTATTGGTTCATTGTATTCAGCCAGGAACTTACCAGGTCCTGCAATAGCTGTCCCTGACAGAGCCCGTGACACTAGCATATCAGCCTCCGTGCCACCGCAGCCACTGCTGCTGCACGCCACAATGAGCGCAAGAGACTTCAGCTCAGGCTTGTATGCTGATGAAATATCAGAAGAAGAGCGCCGGGCTGCTGAGCTGCGGCGCAGTGCACTCGCTGGCCGCCTGCAGATGGCTGCTGCGCCTGCATGGAATGCTGATGGCACTGCCGGCAGCACTGGCGCGCTTGGGGTTAGCGTGCCAAAATTGAACCTCAGCAAGGTCAAAAGTGAGCACAAGGAACTTACCCCACGTCGGCCACTGCCGTTCAGCATGCGTAGCAAGAAGCTGCAATCGCCATCGCTGACATACCTGGGCATGTCGTCTCGGCGACCAACAGCGCCTGTTTCAGGCAGCGCTTCGGCACGCACAACATCAACAGCTCGTATGGGGCGCCTTCGTGATGCAGATGGAAGTGCTACTGTATTTGGCTCAACGGAGCGTAAAGTTGCCACGCCACCGGAGGCTGTTGAGCGTGCCCCTGCACATGAAAACGCCCAACGCCAGCAGCCTACCTCAAGCAAGCTCACTGCGAGACAAGCTGCTGCTGGCGAAATGCCTTCTTTTATGGACGTCTTGCAAGAGGATCCCAATTTTCATATCAGCCACATCGATGGCAGCTCCTTTGTATACCTTGTGCCTCGACTTGGCTCAATGTATGATCTGGCAGTAGCAGACCCGCTGCAGGTGGACCCAAGCGCATGCATCACTCTCAGCAAAGCAGGCCTGACATTCAGCAAGCCTGACGGTGAAATCGAGTTTCTCAGCATTGATGAGTTTGAGCGCGAGTACTTTCTGTACCACACTATTCTCAAGGTACGTGAAGCTGCCGTGAACGTTTTCTGTGTCGCTCTGCGACCAATTGCTGTGCCCGCCAAATCCTGTCACGAATTCTTTTGCAGTTGCCCTTTTTCCGCAAGTACAAAAAATGGCGCATTTTTACTGCTTGGGCAAAGCTGCTTCGGCAGCGCAAGCTTCGTGCAGCGCGCAGCCGTGTCAAGCAGCGGCTGTTTGTGCTGCAGCCCGCTACCTCTGCGTGCCTGAAGACACTGAAGAAGAAGATCGACACCACCCTGAGCAACATGAGCCTATTTTCCATCGATCCTCACACCACTTATGCCCTGTCGCAGTTCGTGAGTCGCCAGGAGCAGGCTCGCCAGGAGGCAGCTGCCCAGCTGTCCACGTTCACCGCAGAGGTGCGCCGCCTGGTCCGCCGCGCCTGCGACCTGGCCATGCGGGATTTCCTGGTGGAGCATGGCTTCACTGGTGCCACCGGCGGCGACGACTCCCAACAGCCCACCCACTTGTCCCCAGAGATGACCCTGTACGGTGGCACAACCGTGCCTGGGCAGGTGAACAGCTTCGCCGCCTCCGCCCGCCGCGCTGGAGATGCAGCCAAGGCGGCTGCAGCAGAGCGTGCTGCTGCCAGCAAGGGCACCCGGCAGCTGCTGCAGGGGCGCCGCATGCCCACCATGAACATTGAGGAAGAGACGGGGGGGGTGGATGTCGCTGCCGTGGGCAGCTCCCGAGACATCACGTACTCGGAGCAAGCTGCGATCCGGCGCATGTCCAGGCAGCTGCTGCGTTTTGTGCGCACGTGTGACTTCCTCCTGTTGGACTCCCTGCAGGGCTTGGGTGTGCGCTCCATTGCTGAGCTGCGTGATGCCATGGACCCAGCCCGGTACACCAAGGAGTACCGCCTGCAGCAGCTGACGCGCACCCGCGGGTATGCAGCTGGCAACGACGAGCAAGTGGACGTGAACGCCCTGTTCATGGTGGAAGTGCATGCGGATTTGAGCATCCCCGACATTGACGCGGGGGGTGAAGTGGCTGTGCCGCGCCCCAGGCAATTTGCAGCGGAGACCCCTGACCAGATGCGCCGGCGTGATCGACGCAGACAAGGCAAGTTGGAGCGCCAGGCATGGCTGGATGAGTACCAGCACGAAGCCAGCGACGATGACGAGGAGGCCGCCGCCTTGCTGTCTGCTCAGTACTTCCCGCTGCCCCACGGCATGCAGCTGTCAGCGCTGGTGGAGGAGGAGGAGCGTGCGTCTGCCAAAGCCCTTCCCCGCGCATCCAGTGCACGCAGTCTGCGTGCTGGCGCATCTACCACTGCCTCCACCGAGCAGAGCATGGCGGCACGCGTGGCAGCCGCGGAGACGCCTGAGGAGCTCATGGAGCTGCTGTCCCTGCAGGAGCACCTGCCCGTGAAGCGGCGCAACCTACCTGGAGGCCCCCTGGAGAACAAACACGAGGGGCTGGTGTTCCACCCCCGTGCAGTGTCCTTCAAGCAGAGCATTGAGGCCGTCGTCGCAGCAGCGGTGAAGGCCATCTCCACTGCTTCCTCCCGCCTGGTGAAGCACTCCGACTTCAAGGCGTTCCAGACAGTGACTCGGGATGACAACAGTGCGGAGCAGGAGGGCAGCAGCTCAGGCAGTCTGGATGTGGAGAGCTTGATTCTCCGCACCAAGGACTTCCAGCGGGTGAGCGACGACATCTTGGAGTCCTTGGAGCAAGCGTTTACGCAGGCACAGGACTCATGCTTCGAGCTGCAGTCCTTCAGGATGACCGCTGTGAGCAACTTGCGAGTGCTGCAGCACCTGCACCGACACACCGTGGATGGCGTGAGCTCGTCCCTGCTGAAGCGTATGCTGGCCAAGCACCGCCGCCAAGCCGCCCGCCTGCAGCTCATGCCTGAGGAGAAGCTGGTGGGGCTGCTGCGCCTGGACAGCTCGGGGCTCAAGGCGGTGCTGCTGCCCACCCCTGAACAAAGCGCCACCACGCTGCTGGAGCTGCTGCCGCCGGTTGCCCAGGATCGCAACGAGGTGCTGCTGGAGCAGCTGGCTGCCTCGGAGGGCAAGCTGGCCTCCGGCGTGCAGGACGTGGGGCAGTACGTGGCGCTGATGGATGCCTGGTCGGAGGCCACGGAGCGCCTGGACGTTTGGCGTGAGCGGGAGGCGTACGTGGCAGAGCTGTACACCATCCTGGAGCGGGAGGACTTGACGGGGGAGCTGCTGTCCGTGGAAAGCACCATGGAGTTGAAGGTGATGCAGGAGAAGTACTCCCGTCTGCGCACCCGCATGCACGAAGTGGAGAGCAATGCAGAGGCCAACAACGCGCTGTACGCACGCGAGCTGGACATGAAGGTTCCCCAGCTGCGCACCAAGGTGACTGACACCCGCACCGCTGCAGATGCCCCTGTGGTGTATGACCCCGAAGCTGCCCCAGAGGACGCCGTGAAGTTCCTCAAGGACATGGCCTCCAAGGTGCAGGACATGAAGCACACTGGGGACGAGTACCAGCGCTACCAGCGCACACTGAAGTTGTCTGTGACACCCTTTGAGGCTCTGGAGGAGCTGGACAGGGATGTGTCCACCAAGCTGAAGCTGTGGCAAGGCATCCTGGACTGGGGGGTCGCCAAGGAGGAATGGCTGGAGCAAATTGTGTGGGACATTGAGCCTGAGCAGTTCAGCGAGTCCATCACCTCCTTCGTGCGCACCTCCATTGCGGTGGAGCGAGCAGCTGCCGACCACCTGACCGACACACGCGTGCTCGAAATGTTCAAGTCCGCAGTGAACCAGTTCCGCCTGCTGATTCCTGTCGTGACAGACTTGCGCTGTGACGCCCTGGAGGCCCGCCACTGGTCCCAGCTGGAGGAGGTGTTCGGCCAGAACATGCAGGAGGCCAAGGATCTCACCCTGACACAGCTGCTGGAGATGGGTGTCCTGAGCAAGGCAGCTGACGTCTCTCGTATCGCCAGCGAGGCTACGCAGGAACGTGTGTTGCTGCAGATGCTGCAGACCCTGCAGGACCGCTGGGCGGAGGTGGAGTTCACGGTGCAGCCGTTCAAGTACGCCCCTCGCTCAGCGTTCATCCTCACTGGGTGGGATGACATCCAAACCAACCTGGACGAGTCCTTTGTCATGCTGCACACCATTCTGTCCTCGCGGTATGTTAAGCCCATCCGGGCACAGGTGCAACCCCTGCAGGAGTCCCTGAACGACCTGCAGAATGTCATCGAGGTGTGGGCCCTGTGTCAAAAGGCCTGGATGACGCTGTTCCCCATTTTCGCCGCCCCGGACATCCAACGCAACCTAAACACCGAGTACACTACTTTCAAAAAAGTGGACACGGAGTTCAGGGAGCTGACCAGGCAGGTGCACCAGTCACCCAACGCCCTGCGTCTGTGCGAAAAGATCCCCGGGCTGGACAAGCGCCTGGTGCGCTACATCGAGCGCCTAGAGTACGTGCAGCGGGGGCTGGACTCGTACATGGAAAGCAAGCGCCGGGCATTTCCCCGATTCTACTTCCTGTCTGACTCCGACCTGCTGCACATCTTGGCAGCCGCCAGCACCAACCCGCGCGCGGTCTCACAGCACTTGTTGAAGTTGTTTGACAACATCGCCAAGTTGCACTTTGAGGAGGCACTAGGCAGTGGGTACGACATTGTGGCCATGGAGAGCAGCGAGAAGGAGGTGGTTGTGCTGGGGCCCAACCTCAAGGCGCGTGACGCCCCCGAGGGCTGGCTGGACAGCTTGGAGACTGCCATGCGCACTGCCATGCGCAACGCGTTCAAGGAAGCCCTCATATCCTACCCTACCCTGGACTCGTTGCCCGAAGCGGCCGAGCTGGTACATGGCTTGGAGTCAGGCACCCTGCACAAGGCGCAGAAGGCAAGGGACGACGCAAAGCGGCGGCGGCGGCGCCGAGGGCGACGGGGAGGCAAAGAGGAGGAGGAGACGGACGATGAGCTGCCGTGGGAGACGAAGCTGGCCAAGGGCATGTCTGCTGCCCGTGCAGAGTGGGCAGTGAACCAGGGCTTGGCAGCCCAGGCTGTCTGCACCGTGGCACAGATCAAGTTCACGGAAGGC
>Ga0307982_1000403_pt1 | contig 34162 bp, 21 predicted proteins | sample OrgLakmetagen989_FD_201847 | JGI IMG/M metagenome (GOLD analysis project Ga0307982, IMG submission 201847) | Saline water microbial communities from Organic Lake, Antarctica - #989 | ecosystem: Environmental > Aquatic > Non-marine Saline and Alkaline > Saline | place: Antarctica: Organic Lake...
ATCGCTTGGTGAGAGAAATTCTGCGGTGCTCTGCTGTGGGCATGCTCACCCAATGACCAACACAGGACCACCCGAATTATCTGCTCTGCCTTTGTTATGTCATGGTCAGGAGTCATCAAGTTCCACGCCACCCGCCCCAAGGCTCGCAAGGGCCGCAGCCCGGGCGTGTATGTCTCCAACCACAGCAGCATGATCGACTTTATCATCCTGCAGCAGAGCCACAGCTACTCTGTGGTGGGGCAGAAGCACCCTGGATGGGTGGGTTGGTGCCAGGATTACCTGCTGGGGGGGCTGCAGCCCATTTGGTTCAACCGGGGCGAAAGCAAGAACCGCAAACTGGTGAGCGACAAACTGAAGCAGCACGCTGAGGACCCGGAGCGCCTGCCCCTGCTGGTGTTCCCAGAGGGCACCTGCGTGAACAACGAGTATGTGGTGGAGTTCAAGAAGCGTGTGTTCGAATTAGGTGTTCCCATCAACCCTGTTGCCATCAAGTACAACAAGATCTTCGTGGACGGGTACTGGAACTCCAGGGCGCAGTCCTTTTCCTCGTACCTGTTCAGCCTGATGACCTCTTGGGCAGTGGTGTGTGACGTGTGGTACATGGACCCCATGTTCATCCAGGACGGCGAGAGCGCCGTGGAGTTCGCCAAGCGGGTGCAAGTGGCCATCGCGCGGCGGGCGGGCCTGAAGCCTGTGGACTGGGACGGCTACATGAAGTACTGGAAGCCCAGCGAGCGCTTCTACGCTGCTCGGCGGCAGCAAGTGTCCAGCGCCCTCCTCAAGGCGCACGGCATGAAGGCGGAGGAGTGGGGCATGCAGGGGCCAGGGGGCGCCCGCAGCCTCAAGGAAGCCACGCCCAACTTGAGCTCTGTGCCTGCAGGAGACCTTGATGCAGCTGCGGAGGCGCTACAAAAGCAGCAAACGGTGCGTGCTTGAGTGCTGGGTTTCCTGAGGGGGCTTGGTGTGGTGCTCTGAGCCGAAGGTGGGGGGGCCTCAACTCTGAGCTTCCACTGTGAATTGTCGGAGCCACCCATCAAACAAGTGCCCGAAGTGATTGGACAATGAGGTGCATGATCTTTCTCAACCGCTTCTGTGTCCTTTATATACCAGGCCACTGCAGCATTCAGAAGTGTCACTGATACATGGCTGCGGCTTTTGCTTCAGCCAGCGCGGCAGAAAGTAGTGCTGTCCGAATGATCGGAAGCAATGCCTTGACAATGGCATCTGCAAATACATCAAATGCGCCACGAAAAAGCAAGAAACGCAGTCTGGATGATGACTACAGTGATGAAATGGCATTTCCAGATTCTCGATGCCAGGCGAAACGTGCTACTGGGTCAGATTTGCAAATGAGTAGCCACGTTGGAGGTGCCTCATCAGCTGCATCTCAATTGCACGGTTTCGCTTTTGGATCTTCTAGAAAGCGAGACACATCTTGGCGGGATGCTGATTCGGCAACCTTTGATGAAAACGCAAAACGCAATCGGTTAGTCCAGTGCATCACGCAGCAAACTCCGCAGGACTCACATCTTGTACTGTTGCTCAGATCGACTTCTTGGCAAGCTGCTGCTCCACAAATGGTGACTGTGAATAAACACCAACTAGAACTTCACGAGGGGCAATACAAAGCCGAAATTGAACGGCTCAAGTACGTTGATTGATGTGTCGACGCATGCAGAGACTTCACAGACACTTCTCGCAGGCACCAACTTGAGAGTCAGCGCCATGAGGCTCTGAGTCGAATTGGCCTGCTGGAGCAAAACTTGCAACAGACTCAACAACGCGCAGAGGGGCTGCAAAAGCTGCTGGAAGCCAGCACTGGTGCAAGCAGCAGACTGAAGCAAGAGCACGGACTGCTGAAACGAGCTGTCGAAGTGCACCACCAACGCAGCCAGCAAGCTCAGCAAACAATTCAAGATCAGGGACAAAAGGTGGCACAATTGACCCAGCTTGCTGAGAATCTCTTTCAGAGCAACCAATCGCTCATGGCACGGCTGTCGGCAATGGAGTCGGGCAGTGGCATCACACCAACTGGCGACCAACACTACCCTCACTGGGGTGACAGCAGGTAAACATGTGCTGCTGCAATAATTCGAGTATTCCCAGTGGCTGCTTCAACTTGTGTGGGTCCCTGGGACCGGAGGGGGCTCAGCGCCTTGTGAATGGGTCCCAGCTTTGTGCTGTCTGGGCGATGCTTCGGTATAATTTTATGATGTTCGCAACAATACTTGCGCGCATATCTCTGAGCCAATTTCGAAAGGTCGCACTTCTTGATTGCACATCCTGTCTCTGGGATCCCCCTTCTTGGCGATCTTGCACCAAGACATTTTCCCCCAGCGATCATGGCAGCTGAGGCACCAGCGTCCAGCTTGACCGGGCAAGTACTACCTCGCCAAGAGTGGCTAAAGAATGTGTACTCCAGACAGAAATCACGCATTTCGCCAGAGCAGCTCACTGCGATGCGTAAGAAAGCTGAGACAACAAAGCGAGCAGGTAAGCAGCCCGTGCCAGCTACCACGCCGTGCATTTCTTGGACACTTCCTGAATCGTTGCAGCTCAGTACAGCAAGAAGGCATCGCGACTTGGTCGAGCCCAACGCACAAATGCATCAGCATGGATGGGTTCTGTTTCTGCATACTCAGCGGCACCTGCGGGCGCTCGCTCTCAGGTGCGGGAGCGTGCCCGACAAGACTTCGAGGTCATGCAGCAGGCCCTGAATGTCCTGGACGATGAAGGGGACGAATTCGACACTGCATTGGACGAGATGACAGCATGCATGCCTGCTGGAGCCGTTGCCCCAGCTGAGCTCAGCACCCCTGCCACAGACATGGCCACCTCGGAGGAGTTCCAGGCCCTCCTGGCCAAGCTTAAAACTGAGCCCTCAGACCCCCAAGAAGTCGCCGACAAATTTGGGCTGTACGAAGAGTTCCTTGAGACTGTCGTCAGCATGCGCAAGAAGACCTACAGCCTGTGGGAGGAGTGCAAGGCGGAGTTCGCCGACGCCCCGGCTGTGCAGGCTGACGTGGAGCGGCAGCTGCGGGCGGTGGACAGCACGGCCAACATGTCCCTGGGCACAGACGCTTCGGTGTGGTTTGTGCACGGCATGACGCTGCAGGCCAGCCGCAACAGCGACAGCTTGGGCAAGGTGCTGGGCGGTATGCAGGGAAAGCTGGAGCTGCTGGGCAAACAGGAGGAATGCCCCATTTGCCTGGAGGCACTGCCAACCAGTACGCCCGAAGCAGATCCTCAAGGAGGTGAAGGAGGGGGCTTCACCGCCGGCCACGATGACGATGTAGCTGCAGCCGACGCGGTGCCAGCTGCCCGCCCTGAGCCAACACACGTGTTCGGCTGCTGCCACAGTGTCTGTGGTCCCTGCTGGACACACTGGTCCAGCATCAAGGGCCCCTCTGCACCCTGCCCCCTGTGTCGCCACGAGGACTTCCTTGCGGACATTGTGCAAGGACGGGCGCTGCCCCACGCGGAGTTCCTGGAGATCTCCGGCGAGGCGTGATGCGTGTGTGTTGTTGAGATGAATTATTATATATACGTGAATCATGCGCATTATAGTGAGACGATCGTGTCGAAAGACGTATCTCGGAGCTGCTCTGCCGCAGCCCCCCCCTGCAGCCCCAGCTCCCGCAGCAGCACAGGCGCCCCGTTGCGCCCCAGGCGAGCCATGGTGCGTACCGCTCTCTGCACCAATTCACTTGTCTGCTGCACCTGTGCCAGGGCTGCACCCTCGTCGCACAACAATCCCCTGAGCTGCGCCAGGCACGCCAGTACCTGTGCCGCCTGCCCTATGGCTACGCCCTGCAAGGCAGCGAGGCTGAAGGCATCTGGCTCGGCCGGTAGGCACTGCCCCAGGCCCAACAGATGCTCTGCAATGCCCGTATATCCCTGGAGCAGCGGTGCTATGGCCAATCGTATGACCCACACAGGGTGGCTGAGGGGCAAGGGGGCCGCTCTGGCGAGGCGCCACAGCTCCGCTCGCTGCTCAACTGGCAGCACCGGCAGTGCACCTGTATCCTCCCTGGAGGCAGCCTTGGCCTTGGCTGCAATGCGCTGCTTGGCCTTGAGGGCGCGGCCCGTGTATGCTGCCAAATGCCACTCCCGTAATGCGTCCGGGGTATCCTCCAGCAGCTGCACTGCCGCCGCCGCCTCAGCGTCGGCAGCCGCTTGGGCTGCTGCTGCCTCCCGCTGCCGCTGTATCCCCCGCAAGATACGCTCCTGTGCGGCAAGCGCCGTGTGCATACTCAAGCTCTGGGGCAGGGCAGCTGCCGCCAACTGCCGTGCTTGCATCTCGTCGCGCTGCTCAGCGGAGGGAACATGTGCCACCCGCGCCTGTCCCCACGCCTGGGAGCGGGCCTCTCGTTCAATCTGCAGGCGCCGGCGGCGGGCAGCTGCCTTACCCTCCTCCAGCACCTGGGCCCTCAAGTGCAGTGGCAGTTCCCCCAGCACACGCCTGTCCACGCCAGCGGCATCCAGTCCCTCCACTTGGGACTCCGACAAGGCTTGCTCCACGGTATTCCCGGACCGCACCCCCGTCAAACCATAGGCACTTTTCCAGATCGCAATGTCGGTCTGTCGACCACCCACCACCCCAGCTGTGCCCCCCCCTTGCACCCGATTCACCCCAGCTGTGTGCAAATCCTGAGATTCATCCAACAGCATGATGCTGCTTTGAGAAGCCGCGGTTGCCTCAAGTGCAGACCGCACCTCCGCCTGCACCTGTGCACCCAAAGCACCCCACAGCCCAGCAGAGAAGCCTTCCGGGACGGTGGACCCTCGTGCGCTCTTCGTGGGAGGGGGCATCTCCATGGAGCTGTCCACATCCGTCACCGGGCTGAGGGACAGCGCAGTCAGGTCTGTGGGCCGGGGGGTACCGCTGGGGGGGCTTGCCTGCCGTGCAGCCCAAAACGCCCTGCGCCTGGCCCCTCGAGCATCCAGTGCTGCTGGTGGGGCCCCACGGCGCAGGGGGGGCGGCTTGAGCAGCTGCACTTGGGCCACCATACGTGCATCTGTGTCTGAATCGCTGCCTGCATCTGTGTCCCCCCCTTGGATCAGGCCCTGCGGAAGGTCGTCACCACCATTACCGCTGGGCTCAATGATTGTCGCTTCACTATCTTGAGAGAGATCCTGGCCGTCACCCTCCTCTGCACTGCTGCACCCCCCCGGCACAACGGCATCGGCCTGCTGGGAATAGCCGTCACTGGGCGTGGCTGCCCTAGCACCGACTTCTGCTGCCTCGGTGCCCGCACCCGAGGGAGAGGAGGACAGCTCCAACACCTGGCTGTCTTCGATGCAGGTGTATGCCTGCTGCATGGGAGTGGATATGTGCTCGCCGCCGCTTTGCTTCATGTTGGGCTGCAGGAAGCTGTGCATGCGGCCACGCTTCCGTCCCCGCCGCCCCACTGTGTCCTGCATGTATTCAGCTGCGATGTGCCGCGGCAGCGCTGCCCACACCTGAGGGTCAGCCTGACTCAAGTTGGGCGCCAAATCGGCTTGCTGCAGCTCCGGCTGTATCGGTGTCCCGTGCCCAGGGGCAGCGTCATCTGCCGCATGAAGCGGGCTGGCAGCCTGGGCTGTGGCAGCCGCATTGATGTCGAGTGAGCTTACTGCAGGAGCTGTGTGTAACTCAGCTGGGATGCGCACCCGTGCCTGTTGCTGCTCCAGGCGGCTGAGGGACACCCCCAGGCCTCGGTAGTCCCCAATAGGCACATCCAGGCCATCCATCAGCCGCAGCACATGCTTGGTGATGGCTTCCCCCGCAGCCAGCACGCCGCCATCATCCGCTTCATCTGCCCCCGGGAACAGCACTCGCTCCCGCACTAACACGGGAAAGGGGGGGGTCACCATGCGGCTCAGGCTGTCGCACAGCCCATGCCCCAGGTGCTTCACGGCTTCAGGCGCGTCTGCCCGCCGCCGCATGGCCTTCAGCGTAATGCCGCGCCCCACAAATGCAGCCACGCGCAGCTTTCTGGCACCAGACATGTGATTGGGCTGTGCAAAAATATGCGGTGTGTGTGTAGCCAGCACTAGGGCTGCTTGCAGCCTGCGGGCACACTCCATGCACAGCTCCTGCACAAACGCCCGCAATTTGTCCTGGGTGCTGAACCGGATCCCCCAATTCACCTCTGCAGAGACGCTTTTCCTGGTTGTTTCTTGTTGCACTTCAATGTCTCCATCGTCCCCCCGGGCGGCCTTGTACAGCACTTCCCCCGCTATCGGGCCAAACCACTCCTGCAGCGAAATGAGGGGGGAGCCTTGCAGCTGCAGCACCGTGGTGATACCGCGTTCCTCCTGCAGTTTGCGCTGTGTAGCCCACCCGATACCCGGCATGACCGCCACGGACATGGGGGCCAGGAAGCGCTCCACCGCCACATCGCTGGCGGGCAACATCATTTGCCCATTGGGCTTCGCTTCCCGGGTGCTGAGCCGTGCCAGAAGCTTGTTGCGTGCAATGCCAGCTGAGGCAGTGCAGCCGGTACAGGCGAAGATGGCTTCTCGCAACACCCCCACAAAAGCCTCCGCGTCAGGCGTACCGGAAATATCCAGGTATGCCTCGTCGCAGGACATGGCCTGCACAGCATTCACCTGGCCATGCACTGTATGCTGCCGTACCAGCTGCCCCTTGACATCCAGGATGCGGCAGTCCCCCTTGGCGAAGCGCACCAGGGTGCTGAACACAGCCCGGGACGCCCTGTCTATGGCTTCGAAGTCATACGGCAGCACCATGAGATCCGGGCACAGCTTCACAGCAGAGGCCATCCACATGCCCCCCTTGACGCCGAATTTGCGGGCCACGTAATTCGCCGAGCTGATTTCGCCCCCCACCCCCTTCTTGGCTGCGGGCTGGGGGACGCCCCTGCCGTTATCCCCAAGGGCCCCGCTGTGCACTGTGTGCGCTACTGCGACGGGGGCATGCACGTACTGTGGCCATTGCAGCAGCATGACGGATGCGAAGAAGCAGTCCATGTCAATATGCACGATGGTGCGCGCCACAGTGGCAGAGGCCGCCCGCAGCGCCACTGCCCCAGGCGGCGCAGCTGCCGCAGCATCCACACCATATGCCCCCTCGTGCATGTACTCATCATCGCTTGACACAATATCCCCAGCAAGCGGGTGCTCATGTCCCGTGGCGGCGGAGCTGTTCAGCGCTTGGTGCAGGTTGGCCACCCCCCTGCCTCCCCCAAACGGCTTTGAGGCATGCTGCTGCGCTAACGCTAAGCCATGAGCTCCAGCCGCCAGAGTTGCATGAAGGTCAGCTGCAGCGTGTGCGCCGCTTGCAGCATGCACCCCATGCTGTCCGCCGCCTTCCTGCATGCCCTGCTGCACAATGGCTGACACCTTTGAGCGGAAGGCGCCGATGAAGTGTAGGCGGGAGGCACTGTAGAACTTCTGCATGAAGCCCTCTGTGTTCTCTGAGTTACGTGTGGGGACGACGTCTACAAATTGAGCGAGGGGGCCCTTGTGTCTGGAGTACCCCCCCTGCGGCTCGCCCACAACAGAACCCTGACCAGGTGTTGATAGTGCTTGAGGAGCTGTATTTGAAGCATGAACCCCTGATGTATCTACGGTAGACATTGTTTCAGTTGGTTTAGCACGGAGCATTCCCGCAACATCGCCTCCCCATCGTTGCTGAAAGGCATCAAATAGATACGGCCGTTCAGGCAATTTCTTCCCAGCAGCGACACTGTCCAGAATCCACTTGACTCGCACGACTGGGACACACAGCTTTTCTTTCATCAGTTGCTTCACCTTTGTGTCGGGCAGATTGTCAGCAACCATATGGGTGCATTTGCTCTTGGAGTAGTAGTGCATTACTTTGCCACCATGACGCCCAATCAGCTGCTTCAGCTCCTCAAGCGGAGGAACTGTGCGGCCTGCGCAATAGGTAAGGCTGAGCTTGCAGAAACAAGAGAAAATCGTAATCAGCAGTACCATTGATATAGGCCCTGACTCCTTTTAGGGTCTCGCTCTCAAGCTCGGTACTGCGTGGGATAGAAACTGGTCTTGGTGCATTGCTGTGCAAATGCTGAGGAAAGCCGAAGGCACTTACGCAGTCTCTTGAGCAAATTGCAAGTGTAGTTTTGCCTTTTTGTGTGCCATGTACACCCCGAAATCACCATCATGATGCTGGCCGAGGGCGGGCACGAGCTCCTCAGCCTTTCTACGGGACATGATGTGGTCCGCAACGCAACGGCAGCAATGTACCGTGCGGGCCAAACAAGCTACACCTGGGTAGGCCCATCGAGCTTGGCGCTATCAACTGATACACCAACCGTACACCTGCTTTTTCAATATTCTAGATGGTAGAAATACCAAAACTGCATAAAAACAAACAACAGGCCACGTCAAGTCATGGCTTGGGGCTGCACACGGTGGCGAGGGGGGGGCTGGCAACATGCCGCTGGATCCCCCACACCATACCCGGCGACCGCACATGTCGATGCATGACATTGTGTGCCCTGGTGGCGCAGCAACGACCACAACACTCACTCCAGCTGCCTGACGTTGCGAAGCGCCACCGCACCCAACGGTAGATGAGCAAGCCAACCAAAGTCAACGTGGTACCCACAAAAGAACACAAACGTGCAGCAGCAGCAATACTGTAAGACAGCATACATTAAGGCATGCTGGCTGAGCCCCCTCACTTCTGCTTGAGGGGGGTCGTGCGCAGGTACTGTTTGCCGGAGGGCACCTCCAGCACCTTGTGGTCTGGGAACTGCTCAGCTGCCTGCTCTGCCGTCACGCCGGGTGTGATCATGACGTCATCGCCCTGTTGCCAGTTCACGGGGGTGGCCACACCGCCGCCGTACTGCGCCCCCAGCTGCAGCGCATCGATCACCCGAAGCAGCTCCACGGTGTTGCGGCCCACACTGGGGGGGTATGTGATGGTCAGCTTCACCTTCTTGTCGGGGCCAATGATGACCACAGCTCGTACAGGGACGGGCAGTCCGTCCAGGTCGCGCTCGCTGGGGTCCAGGAATCCCAGGGCCACGGAGAGGCTGCGGTCGCTGTCAGCAATGATGGGATACTCCACTGCAGAGCCCTTCACAGCACAAATGTCCTCTTTCCAGCCTTCGTGCTCTTCGTTGCTATCGCAGCTAAGCGCAATGAGCTTCACGCCCCGGTTGGCAAATTCAGGCTGCAGCTTTGCGATCTCAGACAGCTCGGTGGTGCACACAGCTGCGGAAGTTGACATGGCTGATGCGCAGAGACTCTTCGGCACCCAAATCAGAAACGTACGGGTATAGTCACGGGGATGAGAGAAGAGCATAGTCCAATTATCACCAATAAATTCGTGGAACTTCATCTTGCCATGGGTTGTGTCAATCTGGAAAGGGGTCAGCCCGTGCATGCCAGTGCACGGATTCCTCGCTTGGCGTGGTGAATGATACACTCAAGTCCGTTGCAGCCGCAACGCAACAGGCACGTACATCAAAGTTGGGGAACTCCACGCCTAAATTCAATCGGATGTGTTGATCCTCGGGGATATCTGTTGCCATCCCACGAGCAGGGGCAGCCACCAAGGTAGCAGCCTGTGGCAAGCGCAACAATGAGCTTCGCCCAGCACCTGCTGCAGCAGCAAATCGGGACAGGGTTCTAGCAAGCATTGCGGAAGGAGATAATGGGTATGCATACAACTTGAGGAAATCGTTGGCAAAGATGGTGTGACGTGATTTGCATCAATTCGCTCGTGTCTTTTGAGAATAACACTCATTTTGTGACCCCCCTTCCTTGCCCCTTTGCACGCAGGGATCCATGCGAAAAAATTGTCTACCCATGACTAAGATTGCGCGATGCACTGCGCTCTTGGCGCCGCTGCACAGCTAGCAAGAAGAGCATGAGCCACTGCGCAATCACCCACACCACCCTGTGGGGGGAGGCGAATCGCACCACGGCAGGCAGCTCCATGACTGCCGCATGGTCCAGGTCACGCCCTCCCACACTGTGACCGGACAGCTCAGACATGCGGCGCTCATGCAGCTCGCTTCGACGTGCAGCATACTCGGCACTGGCACTGCCAGACGCACTGTGGGAGCCCCCGCTTGACGGCTCCTCCCCAAGGCGACCCCCTTCCACTGACCCTGGCATATCGCCACGACCAATGCTAGGCGCAATGCGCGGCAGAAAATCGTCGGCACCAGTTGTCAGACCCTGCATGCCACTGTAGGACACGCTGTGCTGCCGACACCACGCCCGCGCCGTCTCGTCCAGGGCCGCCACCAGGGCGCTGTCGGCCACACCTGGTCGCAGCGACGCAAGAGACATGAGGGTGCTCTCCCTGCGCTGTTGCCCAAGCAGTAGGCTCTGCACATTTGCCCATCCAGCTCCAGCCTCGCCTAGCGCAAGACACAACACCCTGCCAGCCAGACCGGCGTCAGCAGTAGGAGCTGCTTGAGAGCGGAATGCACGCACATCCCAATCTTCAAAGAACAAAAAGTGCAACCGGGACCGGTCCAGCACAAAATTTGCACGGCTTCGGGCATCCAGAGCCTGAAACCATACTGAAGGGGGGCTTCCATCGCCGCCGTGGGGCCCCTTGGCTAGCTTGAAGCGCTGTCGGCGCCGAGCCCGCGAATACACGAGGCCCACGCCTGTAGCCTGTCGCACGCGACCCCTGGCCCGCCATGCTGCAGCCCGCATGGCAGCACGCACACAGCAAGCTGACACAGGGTCCACTCGTGCCGTCAGCAGGTGCTCTCCCGCTTGTGCTTGTGCAGCCCCCCTCTCCGCCCCTGCCGCAACACCACCCTGCTTTCCTTCCCCCAGCCCGATATCGGTGTGCTCCTCCTTGCTCTCCAGGTGCGCAGCTCCCGCATACATGCTGCACAGACGCCCTTGTTCAATCTGGCCAGCTGGGGTGCCTTTGGCATTGGTGGGGCTGCTGGGGCCCCCCAGGTGTGCAGGGGGGGGCACAGCCTGGAAGGCAGCCCACTCGCCGCACTTCCGATTATCCTGCACTGTGTACTGTTCAGCAGATGCAACGACGCTGTCTGGCAGCTGCAATTTGTTGGGAGGCTCCGTCTGCTTGTCTGCCAGTAGCGCCTGCAGCCACTGGGCCAGCACCAGTAACGCGGGGGGCATGCCGTGCACCCGACCAGCGGTTAATTGAAGCAAGCCACGAGATGCAAGTACTGCCAGCAGCAAGTACCGTAGGCGGGCAGGTATGCTGCGGGTGGCCCGTCGTGCACACCGCGCCACCAGCACAGAGGGGCAGGCCAGCAAGCCGTGCAGCGCAGACACGGAGGGGGGGGCAGCCAGCACAACACACAGTGCAGCCCCAATGGCTGACAGACGAGGGGTGTTCGGGGGTAGCTCTGTGAGCGCAATAATGTCTGTGTGGGGCACACTGGCAAGCGCAGACTGCGCCTGGTGCAGTGGGAGGGGGGGCACCTCCGTGGGAGGGGGGGGTGACTCCAGCTGCAGTAGCTGTGCAGTGCTGTGCGTGTGAAGCATCCCCCCTTCCTCCTCGTCCTCTCCCTCGCTGCTGGCCTCATCCTCCTCCCGTGCTTCAAACAGGATATCCAGGGCGTCGTCCACCACGCCCTCAATGTCGTCATCCTCCTGTGGACGGGCGAAGTAGGTCGGGGCGTACTGCAGGGGGGCGTCGCTGCTGCGCTCGGAACGGAAGCTTTCGTTATGTGCCACTGGAGAAGCCGACCTGCCGTGGCTGGCTGGTCGGGGGGAAGGCAGGCTGCTGCTGGCACTGGTGATGTCCCCAGGGTTGGACGGCAAGGTTGCTGCGCGCTCCACAGCTGCACTTTGTGCGGACGGCACGTCCAGCTTGTAGTGCACCGCCTCATGCTCATCCTGCACCCGTGTGGCGCCTGTTTCCGCCACCAGGGCATCCCAAGAGGAGGAGGTGCCTTCCCGGGCGCTGTGTGTCTTGGGCAGCCCGACCTTGCCGCCGTTGTGTGGGGCCTCGTGCTGCTCAGTTGACTGCACCAGGGAGAAGGATGAGGCGCCAAGCAAGTGCCCACCAGCAGCTGGCGAGGCGCGGGGAGACTCTGACCGTGTATAGGTGCCCTGCGGTCTCTTGCGCTGCACCTTGGCCCGTATACGTTGGGCGGCGCGCTTGGCGGCCACAAACGCCTTCACGTGCTCCGCCAGGCCCCCCTTGAGGTCCAACCCCTTGTCCCGCAGCGCCTGCTCGATGTCGCTGCGCACGCCTTCCTCCTTGCGGAGCTCCGCCGCCACCACGGAGGCAGCGGCGGCAGCAGCTTCCTTGGGCTGCTTGTACCCCACCATGCGGAAAGCGCCTACCACTTCATCCGACAGGAACTCAGCGGCGATGTCGTACACGGGGGCGCCTGGCTGAGGGGCATCTGTCCATGTAGCTGCAAGGATGCACCAGCTGTGCAGGAAGCGTAGGGCACGCTGCCCCCCGCTCCACAGCTGGGGGGTGACCTTGCTGGGGGCGGGGCGCTGGGTGGAGGGAATGGAGCCGAGGGGCGCAGTCACAGCATCCACCAGCACACCCGTGTCCAACTGCTCACACAGCTCCCGCACTTTCTGCTGGTGCAGAGGGTGGTTCTTCAGCAGTTCCCGGGCGGTGCGTTGGGAACGCTTGCGGAACAAGCTTGGGTGCAGCATGGTGAGCTTGTCCACAAAACCCGCTTTGCGCATGACTCGTCGAGCAGTGCCCCAGGAGGGCTTGGGGATCTCTAGCAGCACGCACAGCGCCGCCATGATGGCTGTGAGCCCCAGGTCGGGCGTCTTGATTGCCCGGAAGGCTTTCCAGTGGGCAGACTCACACGAGCCCACACAGGCAGCCACAATGTTCCAATTACTCTCAGACAGGTGCTTCCGAACTGGATCCGCCCTTGACGATATGATGGAGTGTGAGGGTTCATAGGGGTCGTCTGACACGCCAACAGGCGTGTTTGGCGCATCACTCGGCGTGTCCCCGCCGGTTATTTCCTTGGCTGCCTCGGCTGCAATCACCTGTGCATCTGTGGCGTCGAAGGGCATGCTGCGCTGCGCCCCACCGGCATTGGGAGTGAGGGGAAATAAGCCCACATGCAACCCCGGGGCGAGGTGCTGCTGTGGAATGGGCGTGAATGAATCCGTGCCCACGCTATCACCGCCCCCGGTGTCCAGCCGCAGCACGGGTGAGGCCAGCACGAGGGCATTATCGGAATCCCGCTGCTGCATATCGGCGGGTTGCTGTACAGCAGGTGTATCCATGGGGGCAGTTGACTGCGCAATGGTCCCCCCGTCGCTCTTCATCGTTGCCCTGCAGTCACCCACAGCGGGCACAGGCACACGGGACACGACGGCGTTGGTGGGCGTGTCATCCAGCGTTCCCAGTGCAGCGCTCGTGGGGCTATCTGCCAGGGCGTGTGGCTCCACTACATCGGGCACTTGCACAGAGACCTGTGGGGCCAGGGACGCAAGGTCGTGCGCAGGGGCGCCCAGCAGCTCCGTTGGGGCATCATTCGGCGCAGATGAGGAGAGGGATCTGGACTCGTGGGCCTCACCATCCCCGCTCCTGCTGCCCTGCATGCCACCAAGGATGGAACTGGCTTCACTCGCACTGTCGCCTCCTGCATGAAGGCCGGCATCGTCGTTGGGGCTTCCGGCAGCAGCGTCGCCGCCGGGAGCATCGTCGTCGCCAGCAGCACCATCATCGTCAGTGCCAACAGCATCGTCGCCGCCAGCAGCATCATCGTCGCCAGCAGCATCGTCGTCGCCAGCAGCACCATCATCGTCGCCAGCAGCATCATCGTCAGTGCCAACAGCATCGTCGTTGCCATCAGCATCATCGTTGCCAGCAGCATCATCGTCGCCAGCAGCACCATCATCGTCACCATCAGCATCGTCGTTGCCATCAGCATCATCGTTGCCACCATCATCGTCGTCGCCAGCAGCACCATCATTGTCAGTGCCAGCAGCATCGTCGTCGCCAGCAGCACCATCATCGTCGCCAGCAGCATCGTCCTCAATGTCAACGGGACCTGCATGGCACGATCTGTGCACCCCCCCCTCCTCTGCATTAGAGGGCTCGATTCCGAAGCACACGGACACTGCCCACCTGTGGAGCAGCTGCATGAAGGAGGCTGCGACCTGAGATCGCACACTGGCCAGCTGCTTGTCTCGAGACCCCAGCACTGCCTGGGCTGACACACCCTTGAGCCACTTTCCCAGCAAAGCGCACTGGGACGGGTACGCGTTGCGCCACTGTGGTGAGGGCACCTCGCCGGCTTGCTCCGACAGCACCTGTCGCACAACTGCGGTGTGCTCTGGGTGGTCCACCAACTCTCTGCGCCCCCCTGCCATGGTGTATCTCAAGGTCTCCTCGCCGCTGGCCACATCTGTCACCAGGTCCAGCAGGCTCCCATTCTCTGCCAGGCGCTGGAAGTTACGCCATGACGGCTGTCGTCCACACAAGGCACACACAGCAGCCATGACGTCCCCTGCACCCAGGTCTGTGTCGCCACTGGACACCACGGCAGCGCTGAGGGTCGCCACGGCCAGCGGTGTGTCCAGCAGCAGCGCCGCATCGCTGCCCACTGCAGGAAACACCTTGATCGGTGAAGCCTCCTCCTGAGATGAGTGCAGCAGCGGGGCCTCTGCGCCCTGTGGTGCTGGCTGCTGCTGCGGGGCGCCCCCCCCCTGTTGAGCCGGGGAGGGTAGCACACGCCCCGAGGGGGACTGCACTAGCAGCAGGGGGGCGCCACCCTCGTGCTGCTCCAACTCCTCCTGGGAGGGCCAGCGGCTGACCACCAACGGCTGTCCCCTGGCATCCAACAGTGCCCCTGGCGGCACCTGCCACTGCCCTGGGCTGCCTAGCCTGCTGGCTTGGCTGCCCGGCCGCATGCCCCGGGCACTGGCACTCCTTGACACAGGGCGCCCGTATACCGACCGGCCCAGCTCAGCCAGGGACAGTCGACCTGGCTGGTATGATCGAGCCAGCGGCACCGGTGGGCTCGCGTACGGTTGCCCCATCGCACGCCCGCTGGAGGGGGGGGGCTGGCCAATGTCGTGCGCTCCATCTTGCATGCGCACCTGAAGGCTGTCGCTGTGCTGCCCAAACGCAGAGAATTGCGAGGATCCGAACGCGGCTGCATGAACCCCCCCTGTAGCGAATCGCGAGGGGGGTGCCTCCCCGTTCCCCGAGGACCACTCGTGGGGCAGGCCAGTGGGCTCAAGGGGGGCAGTGGCTGGGCGTGCCCCCCCTCCATCGTCGCCCCGGGCGTGGCGGCCCGAGGAGAGACGTGCACTGGCTGCAGCTTGCACGGTGGCCTTCTTGCGTCGCGGGGATTTTTTCTTGCGCCTGCGTCTGCGAGGACTGCTCCCTGGGGGGGGGGGGCTGCTACTGCAGGGGGGGCTCCCACCTGCGGAGTCTACGAGGTGTCCATCACCGCTGGTGGGCTCACCCATCGCCAGTGTGCGTTCTGCTTGTGCATCTTCCTGCGAGGCTTCCGTCCAATGGGGGTCGGCTTGCTGCATCAGAACAGGCGAACGAGCAGCAGCAGACCAATATGCCCCCCCCTCCTCAGTAGTGACGGGGGGCGGGGCTTGACCTTCGTGCCGATTCCGAGATCTCCTTGCCAGGCTTGACAGGCTGGTGGATACCTGTTCCTCCTTCTTAACGCTGTTCCGGTCTCTTTGTTGGTGGGAGACAAGGAACGGACTGTCTTCATCGCCGTACCCACGGGGGACGGCATGCAGCCCCTGGTCGCGGGGGCGGCTGCCCAGGCCAAATGCTGCACCTGAACGCCCACTGCTGGTGATGTGATTGGTGGGCATGCCTCCCATGCTGCGGCCCTGGCTGGAGCGACTGCCCGCCCTGGATCTGGGGCGTGCTGCTCCCGCTCCCAGACGGCTGCTGGCGGAGCGAGCTGCATCCAAGGCACGTCTACGTGCATGGTGATCGCGCCGCTGCTGAGCCGCCTCGTCGTACACCCCTTGAGTGGCTTGGAGTCTGCGCATGGAGCCCCCCCCCCCACCCCCTGGTGGGGGTGCAAACATGCCCGTGTAGGAGGCCAACTGAGGCATTGCAGCGCCATCTGACAACTGCACGTCGCCATCTTCGGACCACAGCGCCCGCTTAATGTCAGCTGCGCTGGCGCCGTTGGGTTGCGGGCCCTGGTCCCAAGCGCTGGCCTGCTGCCTGGCGGAAGGTGGGTCACGAGTGCCCTCCGATGCCGCACCGTGCCTTCGTGTGGAAGGCCTCACACGAATTGGTGAATCCGTCTGCAAAAGTGCAAGTGTGGCACTAGCGTGCAAATGTCGGGCATGTACTCCTCCGCGTAAGCAAAACTGTACCTCCACAGCAGTGGGAAGACTGAGCGCTCTTGTTGAGCTCCGCGGAGAAAGTCGCTTACATGAGGAGGAATCGGCTGCATGGTAATTGAAAGCGAAATTTTTAGTGCAATGGTGCTGTACTGCTGTGCTTGATGGAAGCTTCGCCCACTACAGTACAATGTATATTACCTGCAGTAAGCCGTCGCTGGCGACCAAACTGAATGAGCTTGGCTCAGCCCGCGCCTGTCAGGCGACCATTTGGGCAAAATACACAGTGTTCGTGGTATTGGACAGACTTTGTCCTCTTGGGCAATTTTCAGTGCTGAATGCATCTCACCTTGGGGGGGTGCGCTGCTGAGAAACGGCGCCGGCCCCTCCCCCTCCCTGTGAACCCCCGTTGTTACCTCCCAATTCTCAGGGGGGTACCTTCGTACACTTGCATGACAAGAAATGGCAATAAAATTTGAGGTGCGTTTTTCCCTGCGCACCTCTCCTCCACCGATCAAAACTTTCGCACTCTCCCCTCTGGAGTGTGCTGAGCTGGACTCTTGTTCCGTTCTTCACAAATCTACTCAGGCTGTGCCTCCTTCCAGGCGCCCCGCTCCCTTCTCGTACTTGTCCGGTGTAGGGGCCTCAATCTCTAAACCCATGGGCCTCTTCTGCACGCATGCTTGGAGACAAACGAGGGGTGTGGGGCACTAAGTGTGCACCCTCCTGCCTCCAAAGCGCACCGATGAAGTGCATTGTTCTACACGTAGGTTGCTGCTCTGAACGTGGGAGCTTGTATTGTCCACTTAGAGGGCACCTCCCCGTGTGTGCCCACACATATCTGGCGTCGATACCGGGGTAGGAGGCAGCACGCAGCACCCTTGAAGCTGGCAAGAGACGTGGTCGGGTAAATACATGAAAATACACATAGCTGTGTGTGGCGTTTCGCAGCGGTGGCAACCGGGAGGTGCTGCGGTGAGGGGCTCCCGCCCCCAGCGGGGTGAGCCCCTCCCATCCCAGCCAGCAGCCAACACCACATGCGTTGATGCCAGCCGCACCGCAGCCGCCTCCTTTGTGCTTTCACAAAAACATACCCCCCCGTGTGGGGTCAATGGGCTGCGGACCTTGCTTGCAAGGAGACGCTGAAATGCATAACAAGTCACAACCCCCCCGTGTGGGGTCAATGGGCTGCGGACCTTGCTTGCAAGGAGACGCTGAAATGCATAACAGTCACAGTCACAAAAACATTACAAACACAAAAGCAGAATTCAAAACGTGAAGAGCATCCGCCGTGTTCACTGATTGTTTCATTACTGGTCAGCAGTTCCCATTGCCCGAAACGAGGCACAGCGACATCCAGCACAACCGGCTCAAAGCTTGGCGCAGACCACGCAAACACACAGCAAAGCCACACAAACAAGATGGCAGCCGAAAACATTTACAACTGGATCCAAGAGGAGCAAGAGGCAGCTCATAAACCACCAATGTATCGCAGCAAACATAATCCCCAAGCGCCCTTGCCAGCGTCCACTTTCGGCGTGAAGAAGTCCGCAAACGGTATCGGAACCTTTGGACGCATCGTAAAAGACACAGTCAAGCCAAACAAGTATTTAAAGGGCCGCGAGCGATGTGGAAGAGGTGTACAGCCCTCATCTAAGCGTACGTCCAGATTGCAACTGAGGTCGCGCGAGATCAAAATCCGCACGCCGCACTATCGCTTTGCAGCTGCCAGGACAACTCGCCCAAGGCAGAAAACCAAGCCAGCCATTCCCTCTCGATCGGATAGGCCAGTGATGGGTGTGAAGCACGACAAGGATTTCGTGACAGCAAATGCTGTGGAGAATATTCTTGCAGGTACGTCGTTGCGAGTCGTGAAGTGTGTGCTCTCGCCTTAGCATGTTGTGTGCACAGTACCCCCGGCCCGTACCCGGCAGCAAGAACTGCGATTTACACAAAAGAAGGAGTTTGGCCGTGTGCCAAAGTACTTGGACACCGTCAAGGCTGACATTGAGGCCGAGCGCGACTTGATCCGCATGATGCTGGATGAGCAGGACATGCAGCACGAAGCGGAGCAGCCACGCATGAGGCAAATGCCCGAGGATGAGCGAGCAGAGATGCTGGATGCCCTCAAGGAGAAGTGGGACGCTGTGAACCAGCAGTACCAGAAGATCACCTTCAAGAGCATCAGCACATCCAACAGCACCATTGGGCAGATCCGCTCCAAGGAGGCGTGCGAGCAGCAGATGTCTCAGCTGGAGCGTGACATCAAGCGGTTAAGTGCCAAGGGGCCAATCTATGTACTGGATGATGAGTGAACAGCGTGCTGGACAATGTGGGTGTCACAAGCCGCGCTTGCGTAGCCCCCATCCGAATGCAGTGAATTTGCAAACACGCCACACACATTCACCACGCCAAATCATGCACGTGTACATGCTCAGCGTTTGCCCTTCTTTTTCTTGCGGCGCTGTTTGCCCCCGGACTCGGCGGTAGCAGCTGCAGACGCATCCGCATCTTCGCCATCCCCGACAGCAGACGCATCTGCATCTTCGCCATCCCCGACAGCAGACGCATCTGCATCTTCGCCATCCCCGACAGCAGACGCATCTGCGTCTTCGCCATCCCCGACAGCAGACGCATCTGCGTCTTCGCCATCCCCGACAGCAGACGCATCCGCGTCTTCGCCATCCCCGACAGCAGACGCATCTGCATCTTCGCCATCCCCGACAGCAGACGCATCTGCATCGCTATCTGCATCATGCTGCCGCAGATCTGCGACCTGCACGGGTGTTGCTGACAGGGGGTCCAGACCGTCGCTTGGCCCCTCAGCGAAGTACCCACTATCCACTGCTCGGGGGGTGTTCGCGACCACGTCGGGGCTGCTGCCAGCCGCGGCAGATGACCCCAGGCGGCTAAGGGCGGCAGCTACTGCCTCCTGCTGCTGCCGCACCACAGATGACTGCTGTCGCTCCACAATGAACCCCTGCACCGTGGCATCCAGCTGGCCCTGCGCCTCAGGGGACATGTGTGTGAAGGAGGCGTACTTGGCGAGGAGCGCTTTGATGTCGCTGTGCGACACGCCGAAGTCCAGCATGTTGTACGCGTAGAAACCCAGCTGGGAGAAAGACACTGCTTCGGACACCCCCCCTCCCGCGGAAGCCCCGCTGGGCGTGGGAGACCCCCCTGAGGAGCTCTTGTTGACCTTGGTCAGCTCTGTGCCGATGCTCTCAAACACACTGCTCTCCCAGAACTGCAGGCTCGTCCACACACGATGCCCACGCACCGCATCGCGAAGGTGCACTTTCACTTCGCTGTGTGCATCCACCCCCCCCTCGGCAGGCTGAATAGGCACCATGGTGTGAAATGTCTGCGCGATCACCATGAGTGAGCGCACGCTGGAGTACAGGGAGCGCTCTGCGGCGACATCCAGCGCCGCCAGCAGCAGGCCAGTGAGTGCCTGGAAGGCGCTGTTGCCCACATCTGTGCGGGCGGCGCGCTGGGCATCCATCGCCCATACAAACCTGTCCAGGCCCCCCGTGACACTGCGGATCTGCCGCCGCACCACAGTGAGCAGTGCGGGGAGTGGCACGTCTTCGTCTGCACCCACAGCCTTCCAGCGCCACTGGCTGTTATCGCTGGGCTCTCCACCCGCCACGAGCTCCCCCTGTATATCGCTGGGCGCATCGTCCTCCTCTGAAAGCTGAACACCAGTAATGGGGATGAAGCCGGCTTGGAACAAGGCTACAACTGCAACTTCAATGGCTCCGCGTGGCGCATCAGGGTGTCCTGAGGCCGGCAGCGCCTTGTTGGCGGGGGCAGCAGCCTTCACCGAGGCGCCTGTCTCTTCATCAGCAGTGTAGTCGTCAGAAGTTGCACCCAGGAATGCACTGCCGTCACCGGGGCCGTCGCCGCCGTCGCTGCCGGTGGACTGTCCAGCCTTGGGGGTCACCAGGCCCTGCGTCGTCTCCAGCTTCCCTGCCAGCATCTGTGTGTCGTACTGCACATTTGCCAGCAGCGAGGACTGAATCACGGCGTACTTGCGCCCAGCATCCATGACCACATCGGTGAAGCCGCGCCAGGTGCGCTTCAACTCAGCTGTGCTCACCGCCAGAGCACGTTCGAATGCATCCACTAACGCATCGTACTGCGCCCAGGCATCCTGGCACTCTGCAATGCGCTCATACGTGGCGTTGATGCTGCTGTTGGCCATTCGGCGCAGGGCGGTCAGCTTGTCGCTGGCGCTGCCGAAAACACTGGTGAAGTTCGTTTTCAACCGAGAATACACCCCACTGCCACTGCCACCAGTGCCGCTGGATGCAGCCCCACTTGAAGATGAGCCCCCCCCTACACCCCCTACCTTCGGGCTGGCAGCCGCTCGTGCCGAGTGGATGCCTCCTGCCCCTGGGCCGCGTAGGCCGCTGTTGCTGCGTGTACGGTCAGACGGATTGGAGGCTGTGCGGAATTTGAAGTCATCGATGGCCTGCCAGGACTGGGTGTGTGGAGGGGGATTCCACGTCAAGTCAGCTGGCGAGCTGATTGCAGCAGCAGCACACGCATCCACAGCCTTCTTGCGGGACTCCACGTAGTCCGTGAAGATGCGCAGGCATGCCTCAGATGACGCCCTCATTTCTGCGTGCTTGCTCTGGGCCGCCATGACTGTCCTGTGCATGCCCATGGTGCCCCCCTTCCACTCCTGCATGGGCTGCAGCACATCCACGTCCAGACTGCCGGCTGCCTGCTGGTGGGAACCTGCCTGGTTCTGTGCATCTCCTCGCAGATCACTCAGAGCATTTGTGATTGCTCCTGGTAAGGCATCTTCCCCGAGGTCTGTGGTGTGAATCTCGTGAAACATCTTGCGGGACCAAGGCGGCTGTATGTGCATGTCACGCACCATTGTTGGCAAGCATCATCAGTTGCTTGGCGCGCTCCTTCTCGCTGTCACGGCGATTACGCATGAAGACGATGAGCGCATCGGTGGACCTCAGTGCTTTATCTACCTGCGGGCGGGGTGCTTGCTTACTGCGGAAATCGCCGGCGGCCTCCGCAAGGCGTACCTTCTGCCGCCATGACTCAAACTCGCGATAACGCGGATTCCTTTCCACAGAGGGTACAAGAACTCGCTTGGACATTGTGCTTGTCACCACAGCAACAAAGTTGCACTTCGCTGAATGAAATATACCCGGCAGTGAAGACCAAATGCACTGCACTTGTCACTTTATCGCGTGAACGCAGCAGGGCCCGCGATTCAGCCAGTGCAGATGGCAGAGTGCAGCTACCTACGATACAACGCAGAGCAGCGTTTGCGTTATAGTTTGCAGGGTCTTATCCTGTCCTGTTATTATCTCCAAACCCACTCGGCACGTGATCGACCCCCCCGCTGTGGCGGTCCAGAAGGGGTGCCACGCCGATGTAGGTCAAAAATACATTTTCTCGCCGAAAAATGCAGCCTATCTCATGCACAATGTGGCTTCGATAGCTGCTGGTTGCCTGTTGCAATCGCCTTGGTGATGTTGCCCCTCGTTCCCACACACCCACCACCCTGCCCCTCAGCCCAGTTTGCCCAGGGCCTGTTTCCGCTGCACGGACTTCATGCCCTTGTACACAATGCTGTCCAGCAGCCCCAACACTGTGAACACACCCCCCACAATGGCGCACAGGGACGTCACAAACTTGTACAGCGGCACGTAGCTCTCCGTGGTGAGAACGGACAGCGGGGACAAGTCGTACGAGAACACTGCAGCCGGCGGCTTTTCCGAGTTCAGGAACATGTGGCTGTTCACGCTGTACTTGTATGTGGCCAGGGCCTCTGCAACCCCGTGCAGGCGGAACTGTGCCCCCACCACCCGCACAAAGTGCTCGTGGTGCACGTTGGACAACGGGGACAGAAACTCAGCCTCATCCAGCTCGTGCAGGCCAGCCAGGGTCTTGGGCGGGAGGCGGTCGCTGTCCACTGGAGACAGGGGTGTTCCAAATGTCAGCGCGTGCACGACGTGCGACAGGTTTGCGGCGCCTGGGTTCAGGCTGTGTCCGCCGTGGTCCAGTGTGAGGATGAGCTTTCCAGGCACCCGGCTGACGCGCACGGTGCCGTCAATGTTGCAGCCCAGCGTGGGGGCATCCCTTTTCTTGTTCTTGTTCACAGCGTTGTTCAAATCCTTCAAATTCCGCTCTGCTGCAGCCCCGTCCTTTTGCCCTGAAGGCAGCATTTGCACATTGTCCAAATTGAAGTCATCTCCAGGAGCGGGGATGCCGGCCTTCCGCATGGCAGACGCCAGCTTTGCCCACAGCGGCGCCGAGTCCTGCACAGGAATCCAGTGCCCCGCCGCCCCCAGCCCAGCAGCCGCTGCTGCCCCCGGGCCGTCCTTCAGGGCGCTCCGTCGGGCCTCATGCAGTGCCCGCTGCACATCCCGGGGGTCTGCGCCTTCCCCAATGTCGTGGAACTCCGCCTGTTGTTCATCCTTGAGCTCACTCATGTGTTCGTATCCGGTCATGAAAGTGAGCAGGGCTTCAGGGGAGCGGGGGCCGTAAAAATGCACATGGCTGTCTCCCTGCATGGGGCGAAACAGCATGATGGTGGGGAAGGCGGCCACTTGGTGCCGCCGGCACACCGGCTCCCCCAGAGGTGTGGTGCAGTCCACCTTGGCGATGCCCACCCGCCCAGGTAGGCCCGGGGCCACCACGCCCGCGGGGGCGGGGCCACGTCGCTGTGCGACCTGCTCTGCAGCCTCCGGTGCCATCATCCACGCAGACCCTGCGCCAGCTTTGAAGTGCTCCTTGAGCTCCCCTGCGTAGTCCCGCCCATATGAGCTGGGGCCGTCGGCACCTGACTCCTCCAGAATGCGCTCTGTCAGCTCCAGCACAGGCATGAGGCGCTTGCACCAGGGACACCAGGGCGCCATGAAAGCCACCAGCACGAGGTCGTGAGAGGCCATGAATGCCTCCCAGTTCATGTCATCCAGCAGGAAGGTGTGCTCCCCCGCCTCGTGCTTGAGGTCCACGGTGGTTGGCGCCAGGGCTCGAGTGCGCACCTTGTGTAGGCGCCGCTGCTCAGCCCAGTTCACGGTGTATTTGTTGATGTTCTGGGTGATGTTGAAGCTTTTGACGCCGAGCACATCGGACATCTGTGACAAGTGGGAGGCCTGAGTAAGCATTGCATTCACTGCCAAGGCCGGACTTGGCACTCACATCGATGCTTGTAAACTGACACGGAAGATTTGGGAAAGTGACATTGAAGTGCACATCCAAGTGTGAATCAATTGACGTGTCCATAACGATGTCAGATTGTATGCTTGGGCTTAGATAGCTCATGCCTTCCTGCAGCACCAGATATACACTGAGCACCACTGCTGCCACGCTGACTGCAGCACCCCACTTGGAAGCTTCATATTCATCGAGATGGCGAATCCTTTTGTGCAAAAATAGGTCAATGTTTCTATAAAGCGAACTCATTCTTAGAAAGCGGTGTATCAGCAACAATTCAAACCTGGGCGCAGAGATATCTCGGCACGCATGCAACAAATCTTCCAGTATCGGCAAGCCTGGCAGGAAAACAAGCCCTGGTTGAGATGCCGCTTCAAATTTGGGATTCTGCTGCTACCGAATTTTCGGCAAAGCAGGCCCAATTGAGCCCGACCCCCATGAACACAGCTTTGCTTCTCTCTAAACAAAACAAGCTGCATGAGCATGAGCGCTGACATACTTTGTTGACCTGAAGTCTCAGTTGCAGCGAAAACATTTTCAGTGGAGGTACTGTAATACGGCTAGTTACCAGATACTCAGCCTGGGCATCAAGCGTGCTGCGCTCTGCATTGTAAAAGGTACATTTGCCCGACTCGCCAAGTTCAGCTTCAAAACCATCGGGTACTGTCTCTGGTTTGCGACGCCGCAGCCACTGGAGAAATCACTGCCAGATTTTGAGTGGCCGGCACCAAAATGGCAACGACAGCAATCGATAGCGGTGCTGTTGCTGCATGGGCGATTGCCACAGCTATCCTTGCTTTGACCTCAGTGACCTTCGGACTGCTGTTACTAGGGCTCAGAAATGAACTAAGGCAGGGAATTTGTGAAACAGCAAGGGGCAATTTGTGCAGCAAAGGCCAAGCCGACACTGCTGGCTCCCAATCAAACCTTTCGGGCAGCGGGGGCAGTCGTCGCAAGTCAGTTCTGCAGCGACTGAAGAGCACAGCCAGCACTTCATCCATTGAGTACGTTGTCGATTTGCATACAGTAAGTTTATTGCTTCATGCTCCAACTGTTCAGAAAGCAATCTGAGTGGGAAGTTGATGTCACTAAACTGAAAATGAAGAGCATCATTGGAAAAGGCAACTTCGGGTGAGTCCTGAAACGCCACGAAATGCTGCCAGAAATTTCGTGTGAGCACCAAGAGTCGTTTTTTCAGGGAAGTGTGGCTTGCAACCTGGCTGGGTTCCCCTGTGGCAGTGAAAACGTTGCTTTCGAAACTCCAGAATAAAGAGAAGGTCGTGAAGCGCTTTTTGGATGAAATTCGCATGATGAGGTGAGGCTTGCTGCTGCGGAGCTTGCTCATTCCGGCATGACCAGTGCACCCTCTTCGCAGCACACTGCACCACCCAAATGTGGTCATGTTCCTTGGTGCATGTACCGTGAAGCCAAATCTCTGCTTAGTCTTGGAGTATTGCGTGCACGGCTCCCTGCACCACTTTCTGAAGAACGAGGCGTCGCACGGCGTGGGCATCACCATGTCCCTGGTCCTGCGCTTCGCCCTGGACATTGCACGGGGCGTGTACTACCTGCACCGCAAGCAGTCCATCGTGCAGCGGGATCTGAAGGCTCGCAATATTCTCATTGACTCAAGCTTGAACGCCAAAGTTGCGGATTTTGGGCTCTCACGGGTCCTGGATGAGGACGAGAACAAGCTCACCGCTTGCGGAACTCCCGCGTGGACTGCACCTGAAGTGGTGCGGCTGGAGGCATACACTGATAAGGTGGACGTATACTCGTTCGGCATCATCCTGTGGGAGCTGCTGACCCGGGACGAGCCCTACGGGGGGCAAAAGGGGGTACAAATAGCGTACGCAGCCGCGGAGCAGGGGCTGCGCCCAGAAGTGCCCTCGTACTGCCCAGATGACTACAGATCTCTCATGACCTCCTGCTGGGCCGACAACCCGCACAATCGCCCGGGGTTCGGTGCCGTCTTGAAGCAGCTGTTCCAGATGAAGAAGGAGGCCGATGCGGAGCTGATGGGTGACTGGGACACCACTCCCACCAGCGCCACTGCTGCACTGCACACGGGGGACGCCAAGGGTGCAGTGCTGGCTTCCTCGGCTGCCGAGGCGCCACCCAGGGGGCAGAGGGACAAAGACGCTGCTGCCGCTGCCAAGCCCGAGCAGCCAAGCCAAGCTCGCAGCAGCACTGCTGCACAGGATGCAGTGAATCGGGGCATCATCAGCAAGCCAGTGGCCCAGAGTGCCTGGGATGGCGCAGTTGAAAGTGAGTCGGAAGCAGAGACTGCCATGCATCCCCGCCGGGGACGCACAGGCAGCTACGCCACCGGGAACAACTCCGTGGCCATCGCCATTGATGACAGCGATAGTGCAAGTGCAGGCCGGTCCAGAGCTGGCGGCGCTGCGGCGTCAGGAGCACCTGCTGCTTCGCCAGTGGCCAAGGTGGCGCCTGTCGTGTAAGGCTGCATGATGAATGCAGCCAGCCCCCTTGCAGACGCGCCTCGAGCAGCAGTTGACTCGAAAATAATCTTTGCAGCATAAAATTCAGTTCACTCGACTTTTGCCATCTGCTTGCATTGTTCTGCAGAGCCGCTTTATTTTGCGCTGAAGCGAGGAGCTCTTGATCAAACAAACACCTGTGCAGCAGCTCAGCAGTGCATTTTCGGAGGAGCACTCACAGCATCCCATAAGCCCTGGCATCCAAAATCATGCCCAAAGCAGACAGTGTGGGCACACCATTGCCTCCGTCAGCATCTGGCACAGACACTGTGTATGCTATTGAGGCTGCCAACCCAGAGCTTGCCGATATCATCAAGTCCTTGAAGACAACATATGCCGTGCTTGGTGGTCAATTTGAAGACAACACCAAGACCCTGGACACTTCAACCTTTGATGGACGCAGAACCTTGATTCAGCATGAACTGCATCGTGTACGTTTTGCCCTGCGTTGTGCAGTTCAGCATGGGCACCATTCCCTGCTTTTTCCGCAGCTTGAGATCCAGTGCGACACCAAATCAAACGCAGGGCTGAATCCCCGCTCAAAGGATTACATTCGATTGAAGTTGCAAATTGAGAAAGGGCTTTCATCTGTCAAGGGGCACTTTGCTGAGTTGCGCCGAATTAACGACAAGGACTCCAGTAAAGGCGTGAGTAAAAGTCTGGCAACGCCGCGGAGCTATCATCAATAACAAGCTGGATGAGAATACAAGCAATGTCTGTACAGAAAATTAAAGCAGCTGATGGCCAGCGTCGTGGTGAAGACTTGATGTCCATCGCGCGTGAGGTGCAGCGCGTGCAATCCCTGTATCGCGGCGAGGCCATGATTGCCCAGGGCGACGCTGAAAGTGGCCAAAACGGCATGCGGGTGATCGGACTGGGCGAGTTGGAGGAAGGCGCCAAGCCAGGGCAGCCTGGTCGCCGTGTGGTGCAGCAGGAGATGACTGCCCAGCAGCAAATGCAGTTGACTGGCGTGCGCAGCACCATCCGGCAGCAAGACGAGCTGCTGGACGAGATCATGTTGAAGCTGGGAGACCTGGAGCAGATCAACCAGCAGATTGGCGATGAGCTAGAGCTGCAGACGGAGATGCTGGCTGACACGGAGGAGCAGATGGACAGGGCGCAGTCCACCCTTGACAAGGTGAACGGCCGCCTGGATGAAACGCTCAAGGTGGCCAACGCCAAAAGCACCACCTTCTGCTCATATGCCATATGCATCTTCATCCTGCTGGGCATTGGCGTGGTGCTGTTCAACCTCATCAGCGGCTGAGGCCTGCGCCGCAACTGCCTCCAGCCCTCACACCGGGCTTGCAGCAGCCAGTGCACCTGCCCGGACTGCATGGGTGGTGTGTGACAGCCTGTTTGCAGCGACCACCTCGTAGAAGACGGCGTGTTGCTGCGTGTTTGTGTGTATCGCTCTGCCACCAAGTTTATTTAATTCACCCGCCTCACCCAACTTCGCCGCAGCCACTGGCATCACTGCGCAGTGGCTGCAGCAGCCCGGTGCTTCATGGCATCGCACCACAGCTGGAAGGCATTTAACCCCATGCAGCTGTCCCCTGCAGCGCCGGTGTGCGCAAAGGCATCCCTTGCCAGCTTCGTAGCCCCGCCCACGTCCCTCATCTCCCGCTGCAGGTAGCCTGCCAGCTCATGCAGCTGCAGGCGCCAGCCGTCAGCACTCAGGGTGTGGAACAGTGTAGCCGCCTGTGTGCGGCTGTCACCACAGCTGTGCACTGCACCGCATTGCAGTAGCTCCCACAGCAGCTCCAGGACATCCTGGGGGGGGGCTGCCCAGCTGGACGCCCCGGGAGCCTGCTGCAGCGGCAGACTGCTGAACATGCACTGCAGCATCGCAGTGCGCACAGGCGATGCCTCTTGCCACGCCTGCACTTCCGCAAAACCACCCAGCACATCGTCGCAGTTAGACAGCACAGACAATCGGAACACAGTGTCCACGAACACGTCATATGACAGCAGGCCGCTGGGCGCCGGGAGCATGACTTGAGAGCAGTGTTCCTCCACAGCATTCTCAAAGGCCTGCAACAGGTGGTCGCTTTGGCGACGGACTGCAGCCGACACGACTGCCGTGGCGTCCTGGGCCGAGGCACCCCGGATCAAGCACGCGTCCAGGGCCCGCTCTCGGAACACCACAGCCGGCATTGTGTGAACTGCACACCTCACAATGTCCTGCAGTGCCCCATCTGTGTCTGACATGTACCAGTGCAGCAGGCTGCTGTAGCTGGCCATCCCAGGGCCCAGGGGGGTGTACGCCTGGGGGCCCTCCCGCTGTGCCCCCACTGCCGCCAGCACCAGATCGGCAATGGCACCAGCCTTGGTGAACAGCGCTCTATTCCCCGCATCCTCCCCGTGCCCCACATGCTCCGCTGTGTGGCTGGCTTGCCGGGGCGGCACCCCTGACCGCCCAGAGGTGCTGCTGGCGGTGCCACCGCGGCGAGGAGAGGGCAGACGCCCCAGCTCCCAGCCCCCGTCCGTCTCCGAGTCACTGATGGCCCAGGACAGTGCGCTGGACGCCTCACTGGCGACACTACACAAGCTGGGCCTGCGTGATTCCTCATTGCTGAGCTCTGGCGGGGGGAGTGTGTGTGTATCCACGAGGTGTCCCATGCCGGTTGAAGTGTGCACCCCGCTAGTTGCAGCGAGAACAGCATGCACGAACAGCATGACATCGTATCGGTCCACCACCCCCTTGTCGTGCTGGTCCATGAGCAGCAGCGCGTGCCCCATGGCTTGGCAAGCGGCAGCCTCGTCCGCCGCGCAGCTGCCGTCCACGCCCACCTGCAGCACAGCCGTGAGCCCCTCCCCCGGGGACAAATACCCGTCCCCATCGGTGTCCAGCTCTGCAAATAGCTGCTGTAGATCTGCTGCTTCTTGGTCCAGGTCGCCCTGCGTAGCGTGTCCTGCCAGGATCAGCCCGTGCGGCAGCCCCCCGTACGCGGCTTCAAGTGTGCTGGCCACGAAGTGGGAGCAGCTCACGGGGGCCCCGGCCTCCGACAAAAACACCCCCAGTCGCTGGTGAAAGGACAGTGCTGACAGGCAGCTATGCTCTGCCAGTGTATGAGCAGCAGCACTTGCACGCGCCAGCACTGCCTGGCGCTGACTGGGGGCGGCTGCAGCGCCCTCCTGTGCCGACAGCTCTCGGGAGGGCGCGGCGCCGTGCAGGGCGTGGAGCTCTGCAGACAGTGGCTGTACCCAAGCTACCACGCTGTGCATGACAGTTGCGGCTTGAGACAGGGTCACGTGCTCCATGGTGCCTGGGGGCCGGGACGGCTCGCTGCCGGGGGGGGGCTCACTCCCGTCACCCCCCCCCTCAACATCATCGCACACACTTTCAACAAGATCTCTCGCCACCTGCAAGGGGTTATCTAGTGCGTGCCCATTCACCAGTGTCTCGCTGGCGCCCCCCCCCATGTACGGTGCAGCCCCCTGCATCGCCGCTGCCGCCCAGATGACCGCCGCGGTGTGCCGTACCAGCGCTGCAGCAGTGAGGCCCACACTACCTTGGCGACGCAGGCCCTGTGCGCCATGTGCGGCGATACTGCTGCGGCTGCGGGGCGGCTGGTCCCCCAGCAGTACGATGGCAGGCAGCGCTGCCATGGCCATAATACGGCCCACGAGGCCATCCGGCTTCACAGCTCCAGGGGACGCAGACAAGACGGATGGCGCCACAGGAGGCTGTTCAACAGGAGGAATGCATGCTACAGAGAGCAGTGACAGCAGGCTGCAGATGCCAGGCGGCACACCAGGCGGGGCACAACGCGTGAGGCACTGCACCTCGCACAGCGACAAGCATCCCTCCAGCCGCGCAGCCAACGCCTCGCAGAGCACCTGTAGCGGTTGACCAGCGTGACCCCTGTGATAGAAGAGGTAGTGTCCTTAGTTCCCCGCGGATGGATTTGGGTGGTGCATATGCCGAAATTGGAGCAGCGGTACATCCGGTCGATGGGTGCCGGCACAACAGTCTCGCCTCAGCGGCAACGGCAGCACTTACAACAGGAGCTTAGCCAAACCATCAAATGGAACATTCACAATTTTGTTAAGAACCTTGTGCACCGAGTCTAATGAGTCACGATGGTCCATCTCAGCAAGAGGCATGCAGTGCAGATTAGCATGTATGCGGCATTTGGGAGAAAGTGAGGAGGAAGCAGCCAGCTGCCTCGCTAAAGCTTTCCTGCAGAACGAAGGCGCCAACAAAATTGCCTCATGAAAGTGTATACATGCATAAGTTTTTCCGCAGGTTTGCGTTTCAACAACCACTCCCCTGCCCCCCGCTGGTGCGCTGGCCTGCTGCGGCTGGCAGAAAACCCCGCCCAGACCTGGCTATTCTCCAGCATGACCACGATGAGGGCGTTCCTCTCCTATATGCCCCCCCTGGCCGTCACTTGGACTCCCCACTGCTCATGCCCCGTAAGGGCCCCCGGGGGCTGTCGCTGGCCACAGAGTCGTGCTTGCCCTCGCCAGGGGTGTGCCCCCCCCTGTCCCCCTTCCAGGTTCTGCTGGCCGACACAGCACCACGCAGCTGTCGCCAGTGGGTTGGGGCGTCTACACCCCCCGGCTTCTCATCAGAGCTGCTGGACTCACTGTGCGATGTGCCCCCCCCCAGGCTGGAACGATGGGGGGGGTGAACATCACCCCCCTGCGCCTCCCCATACGACTGTGCTGAACCCTCCCCCCCGTAGCTACCCCGTGCAGCGCCAGCACTGTGTGCTGGACTCACCTCTGCGGTTTTCGCTTCTCTGCTGGCGCCGCTTGGCAGCGAAGCGAGATCAGGGGGGGCACGCAGAGGTGACGGTGCAGCTGGCGAGTGTAGCTCTGTGGGCCACACATGCAGCCCTGTGGTATCGCTGGGGTACAGCTGCAGGCCCCCCTGGCTCAGCACCCGCCCCGGGGTGATGTCCCGCACCAGGCCAGCCTGCAGCAGGGAGTGGCCCATCTCCCGAATGGAGGCCTCAAAGGGTGTCCAGGGGGGCATCCCAGCATTCAGCTGCTCTGCCAAGTGGGTTTCGTACGTGAACTCCTTCTGGGATAAGTGGGGGGCCAGAAGCCGCGCCTGGGCGCTACGACACACACACGCCGCCAGCCACACGGTACAGTCCCAGCGGCGGGCGGTGGGCACCAAATACCCATCCACAGCAAACTCTTGGTGCAGCACCCCCGCCAAGTCTTGCAGGGAGCGGTGGGCTGTGCAGGCAAGCACCCGCCGCCCGTTGCTGTTCTGGTCCAACATGGCAGCCACGTGCAGGCGGGCTGCGTCCCGTACATCTGTGAAGCCCAGGTACGCATCGGGCACACTGCCACTGGTGCCTTCCAGCAGGCTCTGCACTTTGTCTGCGCTGCTGCAGCGGGTTGGCAGCAGCAGCGGCCCCACCAGCCGACCGGGCAGAATGGTGGCGAAACGCATTCGCCCGCCACTGCGCTCGTGGGCGACCTGAACATCCCAAGCCTCGCGTTCCGATAGGATTTTGGCTCGTGCGTATGGTAACGCATCGGGCGCAGCACCCCAACTGTTTTCGTTCACGTAAGTCGTGGATCGCTCGGAGCCACCGGTCGCTGCGAATTATTGCAACGTGTGCATTGCGGACGCAAAGTGTGAGAACCAACACAAGTCACACACCTGCACTCAGACATGATGTCATAACAACAGCTTCCAACCCATTTTGGTGGCAACTCTGCAATTACGACGTGGCTTTGTGCACCTGCTGCTTCAGCGGGAGGACATTTCCTCGCGGACTTACAGTCAGGAGGCTGCGTACTCCCACCACTGCGGGGGTCACGACAACACTTGGATCAACCATATCATACATGGCACTCGGACATGCAGTGTGGATGCAGTAGTCGCACCCAGCAGCCAAGCTTGGCCACCCAGCTCCCTCCGCCAAATCCTCGCAAGCGACAAGCTCAAAGCTGGATGCGTCCAGCTGCAGCGATGCAACCAGCGCACGCAGCTCCTCAGACTTGGCACTCCCGACATTCCGGGTGGCTGCCCGCACGCGGAAGCCGCAGTGCAATAGCAGCCACACACAATGGCTGCCAAGGAAGCCAGTGGAGCCCGTTATCAGCACTCTGGGCGGCTGCGCAGCCGCCTCACCTCTCGACATGCTCCTCAATGCGGTGAAAAGCAGTATGCCTATAAAGTCATTTGAATCAAATACATGCACATGTGCTCACACTGCAAGTTTCAGAGAACTGTTGCTGATCAAAGCAAGCTGCTGAGGCTACAAAAGCTTGCCAAAGCGCCACCCATGGGGGCTTGGTTGGGGGAGCAACAGAACCACAGAGAGGCTGGCCTGACTGCGTGTCGGAGCCACGACAGGCATTGTGAATATGACCTTTGCGGCTGTGTGGTTGTCAGTGTCCAACAGATGCTTCGCTCAAGCTCTCACCTGTCAGGAATCTCAGAGTATATTGGGCTGCGCCCAGCCACGCCAACTGCACAGCCACCGTGCAGACGAAGGCAACGCACAGAGGCAGGCAAGCAGCCTACTACTCAAGTAAAGTACCGGCATGTCACTTCCCAGGCATGACATTTTGGCCCCGGCGCTGTACATCTCGCCACAGCAGCTGCACTCCCGGGCCTCCGCCACGCCAGGGCACAACAGCTCCCAAACACTGAATACCTCCACAGCAGAGTAAGCGTATTGACTGCAAAGTATTGCATGCATATTAAATATTGTTCTCCACAGGGCACTTGGAGTTTTGCATCAGCTTGGTGTGTATTGTGGCTCCAGCTTCGCTCGGAGCTGAGGTCGCAAGCGACGAGATGTCCTGTTTGCACGTACTTTTCTTTGCAGCCGACCTATCCGCCATAGCATCAGAGATCATGGGAGGAATCATAACAGCAGTTGACGCTACCAACCAACGCATCCACTCAGTGGCTCAGCGGTCTGCTGCAGCCCTTCGCCGCAGCCAAGTCCTGCACGCGTCGCTGTCGGATGTGGCTGCTGCAGAGGACATTGCGGCTGACCGCGCAGAGCAAAGCACCGGCACTCGCACACCAGCCCACCCAGTGTATAGTGAGCACATTGTTGTGTTTGGTCCAGAATCGCGTCCTGACAGTCTGGAGCGCACCGTGGAGTCAGCGGAGCCTCCGCCTGACCTGGGGTGCCTGGACCAGTACTGGCGCCTCTCCGGACAGATCCCCGGACAGGGGACCCGGGCGCGGCAGATGAGCATCAAAGCAGCCGCAGTGGCGGAGGCTGGCGATGCTCCTTCCCCAAAGGATGACCTGCTGGTGCCCGAGAGCACCACAGCTGCCAGCTTATACTCCAACCCAGGTGCGTGCCCCCCGCCGATACTACGCACACCACTCTGCAGCCAGCCCTGAATCCCATTGCAGATTTCTTCCTCCAAGCTTGGGTCAAGACGGAACAGTCCAGGCAGCGCTTGGAACGCAAGGCGCACCAGGAGCGCAAAGCACGCGCCAAGGCAGACCGCGCCGAGCGAGACAAAGCTCGTGCTGCCGAGAAGCAGGCTTCTCGGGATGCTGCACAGCAAGACACTGGCGCCAAGAACTGGCGGCAGCGGGCTCGAGAGGCCTCTCGCGCCTCGGAAGGCAAAAGCGAGCTGGACGCCATGCAGCCGGTGCTGGGGCCGGCAGCAGGCGCTGGTGGCGCTGCCGGCCTCGTGTCCATTCAGACCCTCCGCAGTCGTGTGCTGGGCGCCCCCAGCGGCATTCGGGTCGTCTTCGGCGGGGAGGTGGTAGGGAGCGGAACAGACCCCCTCGCCCCCCTGATGTCAGATTGCGAGTACGCCCTGCGGCAGGGACTGCAGCAGCCCGCTGCCCAGGGCCGCACTGTCCCCAGCAAAACCATGGGGCGACGCAGCAGCCTTGGCATGGGCCCTATTGGCTTGGTGGAGACCAGCGGCGTTCCCAAGCAATTCCAGGTGGACACTCTGCCTGAGCAATCCGAAGCCCCCCCCAGAACCCCCACCAAGCAAGCAAGCCACGATTCACCAGTGCACTCGCAAAGTGTAGTCGCTTCAAGTGCGGCTGTTGAAGATGTGGGCCCATCCACGCCGCTGCCCAAGGTCGCCACACTGCCCCCTTTGCCGCAGCGCACTTCAACAGAAACCCCAGCCGTTCTCCCAGCACCAGCTCCGGCCCCTGCACCAGCCCCTGCACCGGCCTCATCCCGAGTGCCGCCACCGGTGCCATCTCGACAGGCAGCCCCTGCACCGGCCCCTGCACCAGCCGCAGCCTTTAGTGA
>Ga0307982_1000404_pt1 | contig 34063 bp, 25 predicted proteins | sample OrgLakmetagen989_FD_201847 | JGI IMG/M metagenome (GOLD analysis project Ga0307982, IMG submission 201847) | Saline water microbial communities from Organic Lake, Antarctica - #989 | ecosystem: Environmental > Aquatic > Non-marine Saline and Alkaline > Saline | place: Antarctica: Organic Lake...
CCCCCTCTCAGCACGGCGTCCCACGAGGAAAAGGCAACGCTCAGCGGGGTCTGTCTTTGCCAGACGGGGCTGTGCTGCCGCCTGGCCACAGCACTGGCCCATACAGTGCTATACGAATCTGCGGATTCATCGTATTGCCCCTGCTGCCGCCTTGCATCGTCATCCTCGGAAATGGCACCCCCATGTACCTCGTTTGTGTCCATGTACTCAAGCAGCTGCATCGTAGGCAAGGCACGCTGGCTCACCGCGGCCGCTGTCCAGCAACTTGTGAGCAACGAAGCGTACATGCTGCATGTGAAGGCATCAGGACCGTCCAGCAGTATTGCTGTGCGCAGGTTTGGCAGCCACGCATCCACAGGGCACGGCAGGGGGGGGGCAGCGTGCCTGCTGCTCAGCACCTCCTCGTGCTCCGAGAGGTGTGATTGAAGCTCACACTGCAGTGTCTGCATGTACGCCTGGGTGACTGCGGGCATGCCTTGGCGTGTTTGGGGCACGCTGGCCCACGCGTTCTGCTCCTTGCTGCTCGCGCCGCCGGCGACCTTCAACAAGCGCGCACCTGCCACTGAGGTCGCATCAAAGCTGCCACACAAGGCCAGTGCTCGCACACACCGAGCAGTGATGAGCGTCCTGTCTGTTTGAGTCAATGCGTCGGCAGAAGCACCACTGCTGGTGGTGAGTGCGGCTGCAGCAAGCTTCACCGCCTGCAGACACAGCTCGCGCCCCGCGTCAGGCAGGGGTCTGTGACCAGATACCACAGGGTGCACACGGTGCTGTGCAGGGCTGTCTGTTTCCGCCACCGCTGCTGCCGCCGCAAGCTGCACAGGTGGCAGCATGGTGTAGCGAGCAGGGTGTGGCGAGACAGCACCCACTGCAGGGGTCGCGTGGGCGCCTGTGGGAGGCACCGACCGTGCAATTCCCACCATGTGGGGCTGTACATATGCTGCTGGTGACGGGCAGTAGTGCATCGCTAGGTACTCTGCGATACTGCTGGCAGCGTGGGCCTGCTTCGCTGCAGACTGGCGCTGAGGCGGACTAGAGGAGGCGCCTTGCTGCGCCCACACACGATGCTTCACACACAAGCGCAGCAGCTGGGCCATCTGCATGGACAGCTCACTGCTGAACTCCCCAAGGGCAGCACAGTGGCGGGCCAGGGCAGCCGCAGGCAGCAGGGCAGCGGCTGCCGATGAGGCACAGCACACGTGGGACAGCTCAGCAGCGGCAATGGCAAGCATGTTGTGAGATATGAGAGGAGCCATAGGGGTGCCTGCAAGGTTGTGTGCTTTGTACCAGCGAGCCACGTGGTGCAGCTGCATGGACCAGGTGCCATGATTCTCCAATTGTTGCAGCAGGGACACGGCAGCTGCATCAAGGGTTGCCAGATGTAGCACCCGAGCATTTGCTTGACTCAAGATGCAATCCACTACCTCTTGCGGTTGCAAAGTGTGCATGCCGAGCCGGAGGGCTCTACTGGCTGCACGGGAAATGTTGCGGGTGAGCGAGGGAGCTTTACTGCAAAGCAAAGCCAACTGGACCAACTGGCTTGCAGAGTCCGCACCACAGCCCTTAATTGTAGCCAAATTAAGACGCTCCCATTGTGTATACTCAGCTTGTGGTGTCTTCGTAGCCCGCAGCAGCTTCCCTAGCTCAAGCACGGCAGCACTCAGAGTTTGAGCCTTTGCTTGCCGTGACTTTGAAGCCGAGTGGATTGATCTGCAGCCTACCCAGCTTCTAGCGATAGGAAGACCACAATTCAAATTAAATAATTGGTTTGCAGCTGCTTGATGAATCCTCTGCTTCAATGGTAGCTTGTGCGCAGAAAATGCTACACGATTTGCTGGTGGCCACAGCCACACAGATCGCTGCATGGTGGCGGATACGCGGCGAATAGGCCATCCCAAGAAAAACAATTGTACAAGAAATCGACATGAATTACACATTTTGGGCGGTAAGCGCGGCAACAATGTCGTCCGGGGGGCCTGAGGCTGACCGCGAGGGGGGCTCCTCAGACGTGTACTGGGCATCCTCCTCATCGCTCGGCAACGCAGGCAGCACAGCAGACACCTGCGACAGCCCAGTGAGTAGCAGCTGCACGTGTGCAACGTCTGGCAGGAAGTACCTCGCCCCAGTGCGTTTCCGCCCCACGGTGATGGTGAAGACGCTCTGTAGGTCCCGGCCCACCCCCCCCGCGGCGCCCTGCCCCGCAGCTGCAAACGCCTCCATCACGCCAGTGAACATCTCCTCATCGCTGGCATCATCCCCAATGGCCGCCACGAAGTCAGCGTCGGGTGCCAGGCTCAGGCCGTGTCGCACCAGCTGCCGGCGAGTGGCACCCCTCAAGGACACTTCCACCCTGCTCTTCCGCTGATGTACCTTCACCAGAGGGGACACCAGGCGACGAGCCAGGTCTCCCGTGAGGTACTTGGTTTGCGCCTGGGCCCACTCAGGGTCGGCGTTGCGGTAGTCAAACACCACAGAGGTGGCAGCAGAGCGGATGACGGCACCGGTGACGCGCCACTGGTACTCCCGCATGATCTGCTCAGCGACGTCCTTCACGCTGTCCCACTCAGCCTTGGCGTCTATGCCCCCCCCCAACACATTGGGGTCCTGCGTCCAGCGCCGCGGGGCGCCGTGGGTGCCGGCGCCGTGGCTGACAACGGCGCCGTTCTCTGCTGCGATGTTCAAATGGGGCAGCTGCGCCAGCTGCGTATTGCCAATCACATCTGCACTGAGCCCGGTCACGATCCACAGCTCCGTGGCCGGGTCGGCGCTCAGTGCCCCGATAGCACTCACCACACTCATGGGCAGCTTCCGGCGGCGGGTGGACCCAATGAACTCGTGCTTCACATACGTCCCCATGCCCTCCCGCTCAATCAAGGTGCCCCCGTAGTCCACAAACAGCACCCGTTTCTTGGCCCGCACAAACGCCGAGAGCACCTCCCGGCGCTCCAGCAGAAGCAGTTCCGCGTTGAAGCTGGCACCGTGGCGGGCGGAGCCGACGCTGTCTAGCGACAGCTGCTTCAAACTGTTCACCCGGTCACCTGCAGACGGCAGAGCAGCGTCAAAGCCGGTGCCAGTGCCGCCGCTGTCGGCAGTGTGGGGGGGGGCAGGCAGTCCCGTCACCACAGGGGAGCCCCCCACAGAGCTGACGTCCTGCTGCAGCGCGGTAGACGGCGCCGCCCCTTCGGACGAGCTGCGCGCCCCGCCCAGTGTGGTGCGGCGGGTGACTGTGGTCAGCTCTGACGCCTCCATTTCCACAAACTGCCCGTGGCCAAAGGTCATGCGAGACTCCACCACGTCCGTGAGGATCTGCCGGGCCCACCGGTAGCTGGGGTTGCGGGTAGCGTACAAGTAGTCCCGCATTTGTCGCACTGCCCGCTCCTTGTTATCCATGCGCAGGCCCTTGTCCAGGGCAGTGGCGGTGTCGGACACGGCCCAGGGGTTCACCACGATGTGGCTGTTCAGGATGTGGCTGGCTGTGGAGGCCTCAGACAGCACCACGCAGCCACCACGGGGAGGCGGCGGCAGCGGTGCCACCAGGGGCTCGCTGTTCACCGGCACAGCCAGCTCTGCCTGACTCTCGATGCGCTGCAGCTCCCCCCCCGCGATGCCCGACAGAGCGGGGGAGCTGGAGGCGAGAGAGGCGCCCCCGACGCTGCTGGTGTCTTCGCCCAGGGAATGCCCTGCGTCAGCTGCACCGGTGGGTGTTGCTCCCCCAGCAACAGTGTGACCCCCCCCCCCTCTGGCTGCAGGGGAGTTACGGTAGCCCCCCCCCAGGCGAATGCCCGCCAGCCCAGTAGCCCCCGCAAATGCAGTGGTGTGCGCGTTAGGCCCCTCCTCTGGGCTGCCATGCCCCCCCTGCCCCGCCGCAGTGGGGCTTGCAGCCTCCCCTTCTTCCACTTCTGGGATGGTGGGGGTGCCCCGCCTGCCGTGGGAGGAGAATAGGGAGCCAAGCATGGAGAATAGGCCGCGCTTGGCGCTGGGGCGAGCGGCGGCCTTCTTGCTGGAGGAATCCTGTGCGCCCAGGGGGGGCTTGCTGCCGCCTTCGCTTACCACGCCGCTGCTTGTGCTGTGGCTCGGCGTGCCGCTGTCACTGCTGGGGACACCCGTGCCCTGCGGTGACTCGGAGCCTGTTGAAGTGGCGTTGGGGGTGCCTGAGGTGCCGGTGCCGTGTACCCGCTGCAGCTCCCACCGTGTGCGCACATACACGTACTGCAGGGGCACCAGGTTCAGCCCCTCCCGCAGGGGCGTGTGCAGCAGCACGTCGCTGCAGTGGAAAAGGCCGATGCGGTAGGTGGGGGGGTATGCCACAGCCTCTGCGTAGTCAATCACGGCGCCAAAGCGGCTGCGAATGCGGGCCACCAGCTGCTTGATCTCGGCGCTCGTCTTGGCGGTGTCTTGGTCCGGCGCGTCCCTCATTTCACAGCGCTGCACCAGTACGACACGGTCATGGTACCGCGGGTTCTCTTCCATCAGGCGCTCATATGCTAGCAGCTTCAGTGCAATGCCGCTGAGGCGCTGGCACACATCGAAGCCCCCAATGATGACGCGGTTGGGGTACTTTGTGCGCAGGGCACGTGCAAAGGCGGCCGCCTCCTCTGACGCCATCCACTCATTCAGCACCGGCACATCCACCCCCATGTGCGTGATGTCCACCACGACGTCCCGCCCCCTGCAGTCCAGCCCAAGGCGCCCCCCCCGCGAGGCGTAGTTCAGCCCCAGGATGCGCTTGCAGCATTGCAGGAAATGGCGGGCGTGGTTGAAGGTGTGAAAGCCAATGACGTCTGCCTGCAGCATGCCGTTGAGCAGTTGCTCGCGTTCCGCCAGAGACCGGAACACCTCTGAAGTGGGCCAGCTGGCGTGCATGTAGAACACCTGGGGCGGCGGCGGCGTCACCAGCCGAGTCAAGAAGTGAGGCACCATGCACAAGTGGTAGTCATGTGTCCACACAATGTCCCCCGGCTGCATGGCTGCAGCCGCCACCCGCGCAATGTACTCATTCACTCGGGAGTAGGACTTCCACCCCTGGCTACGCAGCCTGTATGTGCGGCTGGTGATACTTTGGTCGAGCCCGCTGCACGGCACGGGCCGCGCATGGGGCATGTCTGCGTCTTCTGCTGCTGCAGCTTCTTCCTCTGGCGTGGGGGTGGGTGCTGAGTAGTCCTCGGCGCTCTGTGCAAAAATGCTGTTGGCGTCCCCCAGGTCAAGTACGTTGTTCATGGCTGCACGCAAGACAGAAGAGCAGTACAGGCCGAAGTCCCGCACCATGTGACGTGTGAGACCAGAGGCCACTGCCACTGGCGCCGCTGCCGTCTCTGCGGCGCTGGCGGACACTGCGTGCGTCGGCACCAGCTGCCGGTAGGAGCCGGGCTCGTCGGGGCGGCCGTACCAATACGAGCCATCTGCTGCAGAGCGGTCAGTGGCTGCAGCAGCATCGCTTGCTGTCCCTGCCGGCGTGGAGGCATCCACTGTGGCAGTGCACGTTCCCGTGCCTGCAAGGGATTCGTCCGTGACCGACGTGTCCGTCATCACCACATTGTCGTGTCCCAGAAACACGGGCACCACATTCATGGGGCGCAGTGCCGCCCGAATGGCGTCTCTGTCTGCAGCAGTCAGCTCCAAGATGTCCTCATCAGATACACTGTGTGAGGACGCGCCGGTGGGGGGCTCCGCAATGGGCAGTGGCGACGGTACTGCTCCTGTAGCGTGCGGCGAGGACACGTGGGGGGGGGGCTGCACTGGCCCGCCCAGTGCAGACCGCGTGTGCGTGCTTCCCTTGGAGTGCCCTGCGTTGCCGCCGTCCAGCGGCCCCAGGGGTGAGCTGCCAATGCCGGCACTGGGCACTTGCAGGGTGACGCTGGAGCCATCCGCGCCCTCCCCGGAGGTGTCTGGTGTGGCGAAGGAGTACCGGTGTCCCGCTGAGCGACTGCCATCCACGTCTGCAGGGGAGGTTGTGATGGTGGCCATCGTGCTGTCGGAGCCGGCTTGGGCGGCAGCGGCAGTGGCGGCGGCCAGGGTGGCAGCTGATGCCCCCGCGGCGTCCATTGCGGCCACCGCGGCATCCACGTCGGCCTCAGACAAGCGCCCTACATCGCTGCTGCGCTCCTGGCGTGTGCCTTCGCTAGCTGTGACCGCGTCGACACAGCGGCGGGTGACGCAGCCCACCCAGATCACCTGAAGCTCAGAGGCCACGGAATGCTTGGACCGCGCCAGGAAGTTGTCCACGTCCCACGTGGCTGCCCATGTGCCGTCTGAGGAGCGCCGCAGGATCACAGGCAGGTGGTACGAGATGACAATGACGCGCTTTTTGCCAAGGAGGCGAGCCAGGCGCCCCGCAGTGGCAGCGTGCCCCACCCCAATGGCAGGCAGTCGCGGGGGGCCTGTGGCCTGCCCACCCGCTGCTGCAGCGCCGGAGAACCCCATGCCGTGTGCCGGGGTGGTGTGCAGGCGTTTTGCTGCCGGGGTTGCAGACAGATATGCCCCATGGCCAAAGGGGGCTGGGTGTCCTGACAGCAGCAGCGTTTGGGGGGGCTCACCCCCCCCCTCCAGCTCAGGAGCAGAGCCGGCCCGGAACGGCAGCGATGTGCCGATGAGTGGGATGGACACGTCCTCTAAATCATAACTGTGCGGCAGGCCCACTTGCACCGGCACGCTGGGCGGCACCACAGCATTGCTTGGGCTGGGGAGGGTAGTGGTGCCCATGCCGCCGCCGCCGCCAGCGGTCATGTGGGCGAGCGGGGATATGGAGACAGACATACTTGCAGAGGCAGGCAGCATACCGTGCTCCATGGTGATGGCCCCCTGGGGCTCCCTGCCCATGGCGGCGTGAAGCATGGGGGAGTCCTGAGCCGCCCCCCCCCCAATGACGTGGGGGTCCTGCCCAAGGATGAACCGTGGGCCCAACAACACGGAAGGCAGCGAGCTCTCCTCGAGAGATCCTATGACGTGATCTTCATGAGGTGTGTCTGTGGTGTCGGCAGGCGTGAGCTGGCTGGTGTGGCCATCTCCGGATCCTCCCGAGCTTGTGCTGAAGGTGCCGCCGCCTGACATCAACTCAACCCTGGGTGAGCCAGCATCTCCCCAAACGTCGTGCAATTGCAAGAAAGGCTGTGTGGAGGATAAAATACGATCACCGCTAATGGGCTCCCACTGCCGAATGGTTCCACCAGAAAAAACTGAAAAATTGGACAACCAAGATGTAAATTGCTTGGCGTTTCGTCGCATGCACAGGCATTACTCACTCGCGTACTTGTATTGAATACGAATACCGAAAGGCACAACAACAGGCTGTGTTGTTTTCCAAAGGGGGTAGATCTCGGGATCGGTGTGTAGAGTGACTGCTTGTGATGGAGCGAAGGAACCCATGGACGGGACATCTCCACACACAACCACTGTTTCGCCACGACGGGTGTGGGCCCGAACCTGGACAAAGATGTCGTATGAGCGAAGGCAGACAAGTGCAATCAACTTGAACACGTACTTGGAAGTTCAGTTTACACCAAGCATTTTCTAGGGCACTCATGGTGTGAAGCGGTTCAGACTCGCTGACAAGAGTGAAAACACAAGCGCCGGCAAGGCTCAGTCAGACAAGGAATGGGAGCTGTGAATGATTCAGCCCGAGTTGATTGAGCTGGGCAGACCATTCGCAATCTGAAGATAGTAGATTTGGCAGATGGAGAATTCATCATGTTCATTCGCAAACAAGGCAGACTGTCTGACTTGCTAGCCCCCTGGACATGGTTCTTGTGAGAGCGCCATCTGGAACATTCGCACGGGCCCAATACCAAGGCGTAATGCCCATGCCCATGCCCATAGTGTCCACCGCACACGTGGGTTGGGAAACGGTGTAGAGCATTTGTGCAAAGCTGGGCACCTCGGCAGCCGCCAGGCACCAAACCGGCCATACCTGCAGCTCCCAACAGCTCGCGGAAAGACGCGTGGACACAACTCCTGCTATGTGCTGCACACGAGCACACGCTGCTGACTGCATGCTGGCAGTCACGTGCTTCACCTGCGAGCCTTCTTTGCCTGGATGTCCCGGATGATGGGCTCGTGGTACTCCCCCGGGGCAAGCGTCACGTCATCGAAGGCTGCCAGAAGGGGGTTTCCTGTCAAATCCAGCTCCTTGATGGCACAGTTGGAGGCCTCGGCGGCCCCCCCTGCCGCCCCAGCCGCCCGCACACCCAGGGGCAGCGCATCGCCCAGCGCGGCAGCTGTGCCTTGCTGCAGGGTGTGGATTTTGTTGTGGGACAGGTTTACCACAGCCAGTGATGGCATGTGTAGAAGCATCTCAGGGACTTCTGTGAGCCGGTTGCTGTTCGCAATCAGAGTGTGCAGTGCATGGCACTCAGCCAGACTGCCGGGCAGCTCGTGAAGCTGGTTACTGTTGATTGCCAAGTATTTCAGCTGGCTTAAGTGTCCAATTGTGGTGGGTATTTCGGTTAATTTGTTCGATCTGCGAATTACTGTGCTGCACTTGGTTGCATGAAAGGTGGCGTTGAGCTGAAGCGTACTGGACAAGTAATTTCCTCAGCTTGGTCAGCGAAGCGAGCTCCGCAGGTAGCTGAAGCAATTCATTGCCATCCAGGGCAAGCTCTTCCAGCTCACTAAGTTTCTCGATGTCGCTTGGTAAGGAGGTAATTTTGTTCCCAGATAGCCGCAATGTCTTCAGGGTCTTCAGGTGAAAAATGCACTGCACAAACAATGTCTGCTGCCATGCGGCAGAAGCGCGCACAGTTACAAGATATACCTCGGGGACTTCCGTAAATTGGTTATCATCCGCCCAAAGTACTTCCAAGTGCGAAAAGCTTCTCATCTGCACAGCGAAGTACTTTTGACAGGTCGTCGCAACGAGGCACGCAAAATTTGAACTCGCCTCCAGTGGCAGTGAAGGCAGCAAGTTTCGCCCAACGTTGAGAGTTTGCAGGGGAGAAGAAGAAAAACAGCCAATACCAGGTAACTTCTGCAACTTGTTGCCATACAAGCTCAAGTAATGCACGTTGGTGATGCTCTCTTCACTAATATCGTCGCACAACAGCTGCAGGCGAGACAATTTTTCTTGCAGCATTCAGCCAGTGACTGCGTGAAGGCAGCATCACGTACATGAGTAGAGCCATTGAACTCGGCCTCTCTGCGGGCCAATTTCAGATGAGTTCGCAAGTCATTGCTGTCTGCAAGTATTTCGCGCACTTTTCGAGTGTCCTTTTTGATGAACATTGTGGGTGGAGCTTTCGCAAGTGGAGCAGCCCAGACAAAGCAGAAGGTAAAGCAGCCGAATACACCAAAGACTGCGCCCAAATGAATTTGGGCAACAAGTTCAGTTGTGGGGAAAGTGGCGAACGTGGCGAACCAACTGACCCATCGTGGCTAAGCCGGTCTCCCCAGCCAGGGGAGGGGGGGGGTGCAGGGGGCTGCTTCGAGCAGCCCGAGCAGCCTGGAGCAGCAACGTGCACAGCACCAGTGCCAAGCTCGTGCCCTTGTGCTGTGGTGTGGTGTTGGACAAGCTGGGGCTTGCACCGCAGGATGTCTGCCGGGCCCGAAGCACGGCGGGGTGCTTGCAGCCATGTATACCTGATAGTACGAGTGGGCAGGCAGGAATCATTGGTTCGCAGAAAAACGCAGAGCGCAGCCAGCGGCTGTCAACCAAGCTGCAGCCCCAACTGGCCCCCATGGATTCTGTGAAGGTGATGCGCAGCTGACAGTCAAAGAATACAACGCCGAGTGCTTCACGCGAACTCTGTCCCACCAAAAGCTGTTATGATAAATGGATTGAGAAAATACGTCTGCATGCTGTGTACGGCTACTGATCATTGGCAGATGGTCATTGGCAGGAATTACTCCCAGGGGCCAATGCTCTTGCCGGCGGCCTCTGACCATGGTTTCAGTGCAGCCAAGCACTGCTCTTGTGTCACGGAACCAGTAACAACAACCTTTTTGGTGTCAATGTCGGTGTCCACATTCGTTACACCTGCATGACGTCGTGGTGAGAAATGAGGGCGCTCACCACGACAACGCAAAATCTCACCTTCCAACTTTCCTAGGACTCGCTGAACTGCGCCCGAACAACCACCACAGGTCATGCCTACCTTAAGCTCTACGGTACTTGATTCAGCCTGCAAATTCACAATTCTTTTCGCTGCAGTTTGCATGCAGCGTGTGGGCGCGCCATACCATTCTATTGAAAAGATCTCCTTGGTCGTTGACTTTGACCTTCGGCAGCGAGGCTTACAAAACGATAACGTGAATATATTCCAGACAATATTGAAAAAGTTTAGGTTTATTTTCTACAGATCCATTCAAACAAGTGTAACAACAGCGAAATAGCCATCAGCGCACCCCCTTTGGACACAGTCCGTCCTCTCCTCCCCAGCCACCCCGTGACATCACTTCTTCTTGCCGAAAAAGGACATCAGGCCCGCCTGCTTGGCAGCTTTTGGCTTGCCAGCTCCGCCTTTGGGCTTGCTCGCAGCAGACGGGGCGGGCGTCCGCTTGGGTGCAGGCTTGGCAGTCGGCACCTTGCTCCCCCCACCGCTGGCGGCCTCCGGATCGTCCTCCTCGCAGTCCACATACTTCTTGCTGGTGACCATGTACCCCGAATCGTCCATATATGTGTACTCCACAAGCTTCTGACTCTTCTTCCCGGTGCCTGCAGCCCCCCCCCCACTGCCATTTTCACCCCCCTCCACAAACGCATCCATCACCGCAGCATCCGCCTCAGGCAGCACCAAGTTGCCCTTTTTGTCCCGCTTCAGCCCCATTTCCTCGTACTGCCCCTGGGGAATGTCCCCCAGCGTGCCGTCGCCAGAGGTGGGCTCCTTCTTGGACCCCCCTCGGGCCTTCTTAGGGGCCCCTTCAGCTGCAGCAGCCTCCTTGTCGTCAACTTCAGCAGCCCCAACAGCGCTGTCACTGTCACTGTCATCCACCACGTCCTTCCGTGGGCGTTTGCGGGCCACAGCAGGTGCCGCAGATTCCTCCATGGCTGCGTCGGCCTCCGCCTTGCTACGGGCCCCAGAAGCACTCACACCCAGCTTGCTGGTGTCCTCCTCCTCGTCGTCAAACAGGGCGGCATCCCGCTTTGCGCGGGCCTCGGCGCGCTTACGGAAGGCAATGGACATGCGGGAATCAAGCGTGGAGGGGGGGGCAGCGCTGGATTTCTGGGGGGCCTGTTTTGCTGGTTCGCTGGCTGCTGCACGTGTGCCCTTTGCAGCCCCGAAAAAGGAAGAGGCGGAGGTGCTCTTGACCGCTTTTGGCTTTGCTGGTGCCACAGTGGGCTTGTTGGCTGCGATGCGGGGCCCAGATGAGGAGGCGACGCCGGCGGCCACTGCTGCCGCCACTGGGATGGGCGCTGTGGCCTCTGAAATGCTCACATCATCCAGGTGCACATGACCAGATCTGTGCACGGTGCTTGTTTGTGTTTCTTGCGGTGTGGGCTGGCGGTGATACGTACTTGTTGGCCCAAAAGTGCTCGGCCTCGGGGCTTGATGGGTCCAGCACAAACGACCGCAGCTGGGTCATGGACTCGTTCCACAGGGAGTCCGGCGCAGTTGTAGACGATGGTTCGACACTATACGGCTGGCAAGAGAACACCAGCTGCATTTCCTTGCGTGCGGCTGCACATGAATGAGATGCGCACTGTTGCGGGAACTTTCAAAAAAGTAATGCACCAAATACCTTGCACGCCACTTTCAGGAACCAAACAAATACGCATGGAGCCTGCTGGAGTCAGGCCAGACACATAGTAGAGGATGCGTGTGCTTGCCTTGCCTGGGCCAGCGGCGAACTCCTTGAGTACTCTGCGAGAGCGAAAGTGCAGTGATTCAAATGCCGCATGTTTGTCCTGCAGTACACACTTTTGAGTTTCGTGCACGGTGACGCGTGCATGGTTTGCAAGCCATTCGGCACTGATTGATCTTTGCTCTCCCAGCACAAGGCTTTTTAGGTCATTGATGAGCGCTGAGCTCATTGTGTGCCTATCTATACTCTGAGCAAATGCAGTACCGTTACCAGACGAGCAGGACGCCTCAACAAATGCAATGCATTCAACCCACGCACTTTGGTAAGCAAACATTGTTTTGGTGCACTTCGATGCGTGCCATACACTGGCCGCTTTCCTTGTGCCAGGCTGTTGACCCCTTACAACTGGTCAATGACTACAGACCAAGGGTGCTCCACCTTGCCGTACTGGATGGCGGTCAGCTCATCCCACACCCGCTTGGTGACGTGCCCTGCCTGTAGCTCACTGTCAATGGGCACGTCGTACTGGGTGCCCTCCACAGTCACCGCCTTGATTGGGGACACCACAGCAGCAGTGCCGCTGCCAAAGGCCTCAATAAGCCGTCCGCTCTCCGCGGCGCGGATCACCTCGCCCATTGTGAACTTGCGTTCAGTGACCTTGAACTCGCCCCAAGAGCGCGCCAGCTCCAGCACGGAGTTCCGGGTCACGCCTGGCAGGATGGTGCCGTCCAAAGGCGCAGTGACCATCTCCTTCTCGCCTTGCTCGTTGGTCCACAGAACAAACATGTTCATGGTACCCACCTCAGTCACCTGCCCGCCGTCTTCCTCACCGAACAGCCACAGCACCTGCGAGAAGCCCTTGGCGGCTGCCTGCAGCTGTGGCTGGATGGTGGACCCGTAGTTGCCGCCCACCTTGGCGTCGCCCGTGCCCCCGGGCCACGCTCGCACGTACTGGCGCTCGCCGTACAACGACACAGGCGCGAAGCCCTCGGGGTAGTATGGTCCCACTGGGGACAGGATGCAAAACATCTTGGCCTGGCTGGAGGCCCCGACTCCCAGGAAGGGCTGTACATCGGGGAGGGGGGGGTGTTACACGCAGGTGCAGCGCTGGCGACAGTTAACGTACATGAGTGGAGATGCCAGTGGGACGCAGATACAGGCTGTAGCCTTCCCCCTTGGGGATCCAATCCTTGTCCACCTTCACCAGCTCCTTGATGCAGTCCAGCCACTGGGCCTTGTCGAAGCCGGGGAGGGCCAGGCGGGTCATGCTGTTGTGCATGCGGTTCATGTTCATTTCGGGGCGGAACATGCGCACAGTGCCGTCCACTCCAACGTATGCCTTCATGCCCTCGAAGCACTGCGCAAGGCGGGAGAAGATTTTCGTGGGGATTTGTCGTGTCGGATTGCTCAGGCTCTGGCAGGCACGCGAACAGCAGTGAAGCAAAGTGCTGGCATGGGCACTCAAGACGAGCAAACCACACACAGGAGCTAGGCACATGAGCTGGATATTGACTCAAAGCTTAGTTGGCGGAAAGATGCCCGCTAGAGAAAGCTAACTTTTGGGCAGGTGATGCAGTGCAGCAGAGTGCCGCATGACCACGCACCTGGAGAGAATAGTGGAGTGCGCTTGCAGCTGGGTCAATAGGCAAAGCATGGTAGGGAGAAATCAAAGGGGTCTTCCAGCCTTCGCCTGCCTTGAAGTCAACCTCCAGCATGTGGTCAGTGAAAGTGGCTCCGAATTTCAGAGTTTCCTTCGCGTGCTTTGGCTGCGTGTCAAAATCGAATGCATACTTCAGCAGCGCATAAGCAGGAGCAGGGCATACCTTAGGGTTGGTGGTACGCTCAATCACCAGCTTGGATGCATCCAGCTCAGTCAGTGCAGAAAACATGCGCACGTTGGACTTGGGTGCAAACATGCACCTGCTCAGGGCAGCTGCGAGGGCCATTGCGGAGTGCAAAAAGTCTGCACAGCAGCAGCACAACAAAGCAATCAGTGCAATGTCAAATGGTAAATGAGAGCAACAAAACGGGGAAACTGTTCATCGTTTCTCCGTACAAAATCGCCATGGAAAGCTGATAAGGTGCAGGGCTGGTGCAGGGGCCTTGCTTTTTTCCCCTCAACACCTCCAGTCCACAGCAGATGCTTGGCAGCAGCTGTGCAGGCCTAGTCTGGGCTGGGAGTGAACTAATTCGGGGGTTCTGAGTGTGCCTATCCTGGCAATGCTGAGAAAGCTTGGCCAAATTGAGTGAAGCAGCACAGGGCAGGAGGAGGCTTGCACTGCGAGTGAAGCTCTGATCTGAGGGGGCCTTCCCAAGGTACGCTTTGATTGGACGTTTCAGAAGCTTGAATTGTGGATCACCGGTGCACGCAAACTATCTCACCCAGACTGCCCTTCCATGAATTGGAGCCTTACTGATTGCATGCTTGTGTGCAGCAGAGGTCCACACACAGTATTTGTCAACGGCAGCATGGCAGCAGCCAGCGAAAGCAAAGATGCACACGCAGCCCTTGAGAGCAAGGAGGGTGATGAGTCGCCCCTCTTGACTAAACTGGTGGCCGCTGAGCCGCTCGTGTTGCGGGCAGAAGATATTGCCGATGGTCTATCACAGCTGTGAGTAAAAACCGCATCGCTCGACCCAATTCCAGCGTTGGAAAAACGCACAGTTCAACCATTTGGTACTCTTCCAGCTCTATTGATAATAGTAGCACACTTGTCTATGCAGGCAAAAGACTGTTGATGGAACTGGCTTTGCGTATTCTAAGCTTAATGTCGCTGGTCGCTCTGCGACCTCATTTGGCTCTGCACTCAGCAATATGAAACACATTCGCTACCTGGATGCCTCACACAACAATTTGACTGACCCCCGTCCAGTTGCAACTGGCATGCCATCACTTTTGGCAGTCAACTTGGGCAACAATTCGCTGGTGACGACTGTGGACCTCAGCGGCAGTCCCCACCTGCAGGTTCTGAACCTCGCTCACAACAAGCTGACATCGTTTGAACCTCAGGAGCCACCACCACCGCCGCCATCCCTAGAGGATATTGAGCGCCTCCGGCGTGTAGCCCGCAAGGAAGCTCGCCGCTTGGCCAAGGAGGCAGCCAAGGCCGCTGCTGCAGGCCGCTCCCGCCGCGCCAAAGCTCGTGACGATGACGACATCGAGGGCGAGGACGCAGAGGAGCCCGCCACAGAAGAGTTGCTGCTGCAAGAGATGCTGTCCAAGCAGCAGCAGGAAGCCGCCTCTGCTGCCCGGGACTCATCTGGTGACGTTGGCAGCGCCCTTCTGGAGCGCTTCGCCGCCCCGGGACTACTGCATTTGGTGGCCAATGGAAACCCCCTGACCTCCCTGCAGGGCCTTGCAGAGGGGGGCTTGCCCAAGCTGCTGCGTCTGGAGGCGTGTGCAGCCCTGCCTCTCCGCTCTCTGAGCAGCATCGGCGCCCTGGCGGCGCTGCGGGAGCTCATCGTCACAGACTGTCCCCAGCTCACGGACCTCAGCGGCTTGCATGAGCTGCCATCCCTGCGTGTACTGGTTGTGGACCGCTGCGCTGTATCCTCCCTGCGCCCCCTGCTGAGCGGGAAGCCCCTTCCAGCCCCCCCCCTTGCCCAGGAGGAGGGGGAGGAAGAGGAGGAGGGGGGAGGTGTTGCAGCCCCCCAAGAGGAGGGCGAGCAAGACCCCGAGGGGTACGATGAGGCTGGCGGTGACGGCGTGCACCGGGGCAAGTGGGGGGGGGAGGAGGGTGGCAAGTGGATCCCTGCCGAGCTGGAAGATATCGCAGCCGAGCTGGGCCTGGAGTCTGACGATGAGGACGAAAGGGTGGCAGGGGGGGGTCAAGATGACGAGGAGGAGGAGGAAGGGGAGGGCAAGAGTGCAGAGGGCGCCTCTGCCAAGCAGCTGCCTGCAGCCCTGCGTGCGCCCACCCCCCACGCCCGCCTGACCACAGCCAAGGGGCAGCACCCCCTGGGGCAGCTGCGCGTGCTGTCACTGGCAGGAAACCCCATCGAGAGTCTCGCTGAGGTGAATCGCCTGCGGTACCTGCGGGGCTTGGCGTCGCTGAACATGCGTGACACGCCTGCAGCCGATTCAGTGGGCGAGGAGGACTTCGTCACGGAGGTGCTGATCCGCCTGGGCGGAAAACGGGGGCAGCGAATGCGGCTAGCAGCACAGCTGAGCTACGACGCTGCTGCTGCCCGCGTCACCTCCAGTGCCGGCCGTGCAGCAGCGGAGGCGGGGGAGGAGGAGGCGTCGCTGGAGGCAGCGGCAGCCTGCAATGTCGTCGCCCGGGTGAATGGCACTGACGTGAGTGCCGAGGCAGTGTTGGCTGCCCGAGCAGAGCGCAAGGAGCGTGTGGCTGCCTGGGTGACGGAGTGGGAGGGCCGCAAGGACGCCCGGGCGGAAGCAGCCGCCCAGGCACGGGAGCAGGAGGAGGCCGAGGAGGAAGAGGACAGCGACTAAGCGCAATAGAGAACACAGAACACAACGCGATGGATCACAATGCATTGCTCATACGTGCTGCACCGACTTGCCAGAGTGCTCCTCCGGCAACACGCCCCGCACCTCCCGCAACAGTTGGGGCCCCCAAGCCTCCGCTGAGGGGGGGGCTGCGAGGCACTTCCCGCTTGCAGCGCGAAACAAGCGGTCTACCACTGCAGCTGCCATGCCGTGCCCGCTGCTCACGGCAGCAGTCGCTTCGTCCCCATTTGCCAGGGCGGCGGAGGGCAGCAGTGCCAAGCGGATGGCGCTGCCCTCCGCCGCAGCCGCCTCTTCTGTCCACCGCAGCGCAGCGTACACGCCCTGGGCAGCGGCAGCGGCGTCCCCCCCCGGGCTCAAGTCTCGGTACGCCCCCACCAGGTCCTGCAGGGCACTGTAGCTGCCCGCGAAGTCGATCAGGGCGCAGTGCTTCAGCACAGCTGGATCTGCGGATCCCATGTGCACAGCGGCACCAAGGGGCAGCATCGGCAACATGTAAGTCACAATGTCAGGCGCGTAGTGCGTGAGCAGCTGTCCCGGTGCCGCAGCAGCCTCGCTCTCCTCCGGGGCTGCACTGTCCCCGCTGGCGCCGGCACTGGCATGGGCAGCTCCAGAGGACGCCGCCGCCACAGCTGTGCTGTCGCTGCTGGCTGAGGAGCGCGCTGCTGCAGCGGACTCTGCCCAGCTCCATCCCCGCTCACCAGCGCAGTGCAGGGCTGCAGTGATGTCGGCCTTGGGCAGTCCACCCCGGCGAAACATGGTGAGGGTGCGTCCGTCGTCGCTGATGCCCAGCACAGTGGACTCAATGCCCACCGCGCAGGTGAAGGCTGGAGTGGCGGCGGTGCTGGTGGCAGCCTCCCCGTCCAGTACGGCAATGGGCTGGTTGCCCAGGTCTGACAGCACATGTGCTGCGCTGGTGGGCGACACGTGTCCAAACCTGTTGGCACTGGGCGCAGCCACAGGCAGCTGGCTGGCCTCCAGCAGGGCAGACGCTACAGGGTGAGCCGGGGAGCGCACGCCCACATACCCGGTGCCTGCAGACACCTTCAGGGGCACGGCTGGCTGGGACTTGAGGACAAGTGTCAGTGGTCCTGGCCAGAAAGTGTCCGCTAAAATATCAAAGATGGCCCGATTCTGTGTGTGGCACAGTCTGTGAAACGCGAATGGCTGAGGAAAGGAATGCTGTGGAACCTACCTCGGGCGTGACGTGCACCACAGTTTCTGCTACTGCCTTGCTAGGGACATGCACAATCAAAGGATCAGTCAACGGTCTTCCTTTGTACTTGAAAATGTTCAGCACTGCCTGCTCATTCAGTGCGTTGGCTCCAAGCCCATACACCGTTTCTGCAAACAAGCTCTCAGAATTTGCCAGCTGCTTCACGCTGTCATTCGAGGTGACGTACCTGTCGGGAAGGCCACACATTTCCCGGCATGGAGCCACTCTGATGCTGTTTCGATTCCGTTCGAATCAATTGAGAGAACTGTCGCCATGGCTGCAGCCTCCTGTGCAAAATACCTCACACGCCCGTAAGCGTTCCCGGCAAGAAGTGTCGTGCCCAATGAGCAACGAGCACTGTACGGCACACACAATCGTTGCAAACCCAACATTGCGATGCAGATTTATTGACATACAATCAACGACAATTTTGCTCAACAGGTGCACGAGTTTGTCATTGCACACAGCACCCTCATCGAAAGGGGTGTGTGGGGCTCAAACGCTGCTGCTTACATTCAAAGCATGTATTAAATCCACGCAAGCTGGCATCAAAACCTTGCAGCGGCATCATCGTGTGCTGTATGGCTGCCGCTGCCGCTACTGCTGCTGTGGCCTCGCAGAAAGGGCTGGCTGGCGGGTGGCAGGGGCACGCTAGCCCCACCGTGCACCCGGGCGGCGGGGGCTGAGCCCCAGCTGCCCGCCGAGTCCTGCCGAGAGAACTGCATGGGCCATCCCCCAGACTCCTGCCGTGCAAAGGAGCTCTGCTGCATGAGGGTGGGCGGCTGCGGGGGCAACACGCCGCTGGGCACGCGGGCAAACCCACCCGGCCCAGGGGGCAAGGAGGTGCCGATGCTCAGTAAGTCGTGCACCCCCCCCCCGTGGTGGCCCCCACCCCCCATGGAGCTGTAGCTGGCACGGCTACTTTCCCGCTCCAGCCCGGCAGGGCCCATGTCCTCTCCCCACCGCCCCTCCCGCGCAGAGGCGCTGGCGTGCCGCTTAGCTGCGTCAGGGGGGGGGGAGCTGCCACCTCGTGACCGCTTGCCACCCCCAAAAGTGTGCCCAACACTGCTGCTGCTGCTGCTGTGTTGCAGCAGGGGGTTGTGCCCCCCCTGCGCCGCAACCTGCATACTCTGCTGGGCCACTCGAACAAACATGGTGCCTACCGATTCATCCCGGGACAGCGCAGGAGGGGGCCCTGGAGGAACAGGGGGCGAATTCCGCAGCTGCACAAGCGACTGCACTGCATCTTCAGTTAAGGCTGTATCGTGAGGCGACAGCCCAGAGGACAACCCGGTGTGTCGTGGTACCGAGGTGTGCCCGCCCAGCTCATTCTCCAAGCTGTTGGAGCGAGCGGCAGGAATGGCGCCAGTTTTGCGTATCTGGGCCTTTCGCTGCGCTGCAAGGGTGTTTTGCTCCCCATGCACATGCCGCACCAGCGCAGTGATGGACTCGCGAGTGCTTTCCGCGTACTGGGTGACGGCCCCCCGCAGCTTGCAATCTGGGAAGTGGCTGGCAGTGCTGGGGTCATCGCTCTGCGCGCTGCACATGATGCAATGCACCTGCGCCTTGCCGCTGGCCGATTGAAAGGTGTGCCACTGCAGCTTGTGCTGCAGCAGGTCCAACACGTTGTTGCTCCAGTTCACCACTTCGTTCATACAGCGCCGTAGGTGCTTGGCGACGGGGCCCCTCGGCACCCCCTCGATGCCCCCAGACATGCCCGCGGCTGCATGTGGCGGGGCGTGCATGTGCGTGCGCTGTGCAGCAGCAGCGGCGATGGGGGCAGCCACATCCCCCAGCAAGGCGGAGGCTGCTGCCACCAGGCCAGCACTGCTGCTGGACAGTGCCCTGGCCGCATCACGGCTGTCCTCGAAGTCCCCCAAGGATGCCGCGGAGCTGCCTGCAGCGGACTTGCCCTTGGTTTTGCGGCGCTTGGAGCGCACTTCAATGGCGTGGGTGTACCCTGGAGCAACTTGGGAAGCGACGACAGGCCCATCCATCAAGGCTCGCGCCTCCCCCGACAAGCTGTCGCTCAGGTCAGCTGCGATGGCCAGGCGGAAGAAACGCCCATCATGGTTCTTGCTGACGTCATTCACGCGGAATTTGATTTTGGCGCGGCCGGTTGCAGGGTCGATGTGCCGCACAGTGGCGGGGGAGATGTGCAGCAACTGCGTGCCCCCCGCACGCCGCCGCCCCCCAGAGGAGCAGTACTCTGGGGAGGCCACAAAGTCCACGTACACCAGTTGCACATTCAGGTGCAGTTTGATGCCTGTCACCAGCATGGGGGCTGCGGCGGGAGTTTCCTTGTTGGCAGCAACCAAGGCAACCTCAGCCTCCATGCAGCGGTCTTTAGAACCTTCGTCTTTGAAAAACAGCTCGGGAAGGTACACCCAGGACCGAAGCAGCACGTTTGCATTGGTTGGGTCCGCTGGGATGATACCCATTTGAGTTTCAGAGAATGTCTTGGAAGCTGACACGGCAGGCGGGGAGCCTGCTCCAGAGGCGGGGATGCTTTCATCAGGTAGCTCCGGAGTAGAAAGCACCACCAAAGCATATGGCGCAACAAAAATACCGGGGGACTTGGAAGTTGCGGGGCGCACGGAATCTGTGTCGGGCTGCAGAAGCAGCTGCAAGCGCCTGCCGTCAAGTGTTTCGCTGCTCACTTGCAGCACAGCTGTGACGTTCACTGGCGCACCACCCTCACGAACAGGCACACAAAGCGGTGAGGGGGATATGATTTTGATCTGCGAATGCATTTGTGTGGTGTTGCTTTCCCATCGCTGCTTGAGCTCCACAAGTCGATTTCAAATGTGCTCAGCGGAAGCTGTCCCAGCGATTGTCAAATAACGACTTACAGCATTCTCAACAACAACCTCGTCTGATGTAACTCCTCGGCGCCCAGAGGCTGCATCTGGGGCTTCGATTGCCACAACTTTGAACTGAATAGACCCTCTGCGCTTGCACGGTATGTATACGAGCTTGGCGAAGAGCGGGCTTTGCAGGCCAACGCGAAACATCGCCTCCGCAGAACTTACAGCCCAGCAAGCGATGCCGCGTTGCGCCTAACATCATCCAGCACAACACTGAAATGAAAAGGTCTGCCTGGGAATGCCGACACTGGTGGTTGTCTCCCGAACTTCAGCATGATTTACAAAGCACACTTTCGAAGCCTCACACCCCGAGTGCGTGTGACAAGTTTTGAGCGGTACTGCAAAGCAACGCCCTGAGCTCAGTTCCTAGCAAAAGCCACGAGAATGAAACGAATGGTGGCAGGGTCGCCAGCGATAGCGAGATACTGCATTCATATCTGACTGTATGCAGGACCCCCCTTCCTGTCCGGGGCGGCACAGTGTGGTCGGGGTGCCTGCCAGATTTGCTCCAGTGGGGCTCAAACCCCTGACACGACTACCTGGAGAGCTGGCAGTAATGCCTGCATGAAGCCTTCCTCAAACGCCTCGTCTGAAAACTTGGCTGCATGCATGCGTGCCCGTTGCACCATCTCGTGCACGGGGAAGGTGTTGTCCAAAGTGTCTGCAATGGCGTCAGCATACTCCTCTGCAGTGCAGGCAAGGAAGCCAACACCACCATGTACACCCCTGGGGACGATGATGTCAGCTTTCGGGCCACCGCTGTTGTGGGCGACCGTCACCATCCCGGCAGCCTGCGAAAAAAGACATGCAGCAAACAGCCAACCGACAGCACTGTATGCGACGCACCATCATTTCCACGACGCCAATCCCGAAATGTTCATTCCACATGGTGTGCAGTCCAACGGCACCGTGACATAAAGCGGCCATAAGTTGCGGAAACGGCTCGTTCAACTTGAACTGCACGTGCTGTTGCACACCCAACTCCTCCGCATACTGCTTCAATGCTTGCACGAGTCGCTCATCTTCAGCATGCCGACAGCCCCCAATCAATTGCAGTGTCACGTCGTGGTACTCAGTGCCTCGTTTTCGCAGCGCTGCCAATGCCGCCAACTGCAGCCTGTGGTCTTTCTCGGGGCGGAACTGCCCAACACTGACCAGCACACGGGAGCACAGACGCTGCGTAGTGTCGAGGGGTGCTTGCTGCAGCTGTGTTGTATTGCAAGGCGGAAACACCACCAGCGCTCCGGGGCGCGTCTGCCCCAAACTGAGGGGGGCCCCCCACAGCGCATCCACGTGCCCCTTGGTCCAGCTGGAGTTCACCATCACCACGTCAGCACAGTACCCAGCCAGGGAGTACAGCGCTGCAAAGGCCTTGTAGTACAACAGCTTGGCGCTGGTGAGGGTAGTTGAGGAGGTGATGCTGGAGTCATTGTTGTACGATGGCCTCGCCTCGTGCACCCGCTGCAGCATTTCAGCAGTGATGGTGGGGTAGTGGGTGTATGTGACTACTGGGCATCCGACCAGCAGCTTAGCCACAGGGTAAGCGAAAGCGAAGCCTGTGTAAGCCGTGCCTTGAGCAGGCGCACAGCCATGGGCAATGCATGGCACACTTACCTGTGGTGTCGATGAAGACACTTGGAGGGCACCGCAGCAAGGCTTCTGCCGCAAGAATCATAGAGCCCACACTTTGGCCCAGCATTGTAAAGCGGGGATACAGCGAAGCCTCTGCGTAGGCCAAGCACATGCTTCTCCAGCCATTGGCGGCAAGAGACGCTTTCGGACACTCACCAATCAACCACCTCATGCTCAGTCGTTGGAAATCAATATTCATGACTGGCTCGCTGATCAAGTCGATGTCAAATCGGTCCTGCGTCTCAAGTCTGGTAGACGCAGAGCACAGTCACCTGCTGGAAGTTTCTTGAGCTCACCTTTGCACGCTGCAGCATAGCCACGGGCAGCACTGCATCTCCTGTATAGATCACCACGCGCAAAGACTTTGAAAGCTTTGATTTGCTCAGCGCGGCTAATGCTACCCAGAGTACACGCTCTCCACCTCCTCCAGAATTGCTGTGAAGCAGTCCACGTGACAAAGCTGGTCTGGGCCAGAGGCAGCGTGCAAAACGCTACATACCAGTAAGGGTGGAAAAAGCCTATGGTCTTTTGTGAACTTGCATTTTTAATGAGTCTGCAGTAAGCTGAAACAACCAAAAGCCCCAGTAGCAGCAGCACTGTTGCCACAACAGCTGCACTGATAAATGAAGAAAGCATTCTCTTGGATACCAGCGCTCCTCGCAAAGCAGGTCAGAGCACATTGCAGAGCTGTGCCCAATTCAAATAAACATTCTACAGAAACTGTTTTGCGTTCGAACCATTCTTCAAAGTCATGCATTGTCGTACACAGGCAGGCCCCAATACAGTCCATCTACGCCTGGGCTGCCTGTTGCTCGCTGATGCTGAAGAAGACGTGCTGCCCGACCTTGAGGGACACAGTGGCGCCATTCAGCTTGAAGGAGACGACACCGTCCTTCTCCGCGGCCATGCGCTGCACGACGGCCAGGGGCAGCTGCAGCAGAGTGCTCTTGGTCAACGCCACGAACTCGGCCAGCACTGCAGTCTCGTCGGCGCCCTTGGCCACAAAGGCGCCGGCAGAGCCGGGCAGCACCGTAGTGGCGAACTGGGTCGCCTCCTTTGCTGCGGTGGTCAGGGCTCCCTGGAGCACCTCGTCGCTGGCAAAGTGCACCGCAGGCGCAATCAGGCGCAGGCGAAGCAGGGCGCCAGACACGAAGTCGTCCATGCTGTGCAGCACGGCGCCAGCAGGCATATCGCCGGCTGTTAACGGCAGCAGGGTGCTGCGGGTGCCCTCCTCGATGGCTGAGATGGTGGCCTTGGTGGCCGCAACCAGTGCAGCCACAGCCTCCTCCTGACTCAGCTCAGGGGCGACAGGCGTGGACGGAGCGGCGGCGGCGGCGGCGGCAGCCTTATCCTTGGCTTTTTTGGCCTTCTTGGCCTTCTTGTCTCCACCCTTGGCCTGCTTGTCGCCGCCCTTGCCCTTCTTCCCGGCGACCTTGGAGTCATCGCCTGCAGCAGCACCGGCCTTGGCGGCAGCAGCGGCGGCAGCAGCGGCGGCAGCAGCGTCAGCGGCTGCCTTTTCCATAACAGCCTTGTATGTGCCGGGCTGCAGGAAGCTCTCCCCTGCAGCAATGGTGCCTGTCTTGTGCGCCTGCTCCTTCAGAGAGGCCAGGGTCAGCTGCTGGGAGTACGTGTCGCGGGGCAGCACACTGACCTGCACGTCAGCGGGGTCGGACAGCTGCAGGCCGGCGGCCTTGCGCAGCTTCTGGATGCGAGCAGACACCTCACGGGAGAGCCCTGCTTGGCGCAGCTCCTCATCTTGTGTCTTGTCCACCACCACCAGCATGGTGCCGTCACTTGAGGCCATGCCGGTGTACTTGCTCTCGTCCGCCTTGAACTCAAGAGTCACAGCCACCTCCTCAGACGTGATCACCTGCCCAGCCACCTCGAACTTGCCAGCATCGATGCCGGCCAGCACAGCAGTCGTGTCCAGGTCTCGCAGGCCAGCAGACACAGCCTTCATGGCCTGAGGAATGCGCGCCGCCAGCAGCTTGAAGTCGGGCTTCACGCTCAAGGCGCCCCACTCCGCCAGGTTGTCACTGGTCTCCACCTTGAGTGCGTTGAGCTCGTCCTTGATATACGCAGACAGGCCCTGTGCAGCCTCCAGCATGGTTGGTTTGGTGCTCACAATGGTGACACTGCGGATGGGGTACTTCACGGAAATGCTGGCCTTCTCGCGGGCCTGGCGTCCAGCAGTCACCATGTCCTGCATAGCTGCCACGCGCATCTCCATCTCGGGGTCCAGTAGGCTGGGGTCGTACTCTGGGATCTGCAGGAAGTGCACCGAGGCTGCGGCCCCCACCACTTCGGCGTCGGGGCCCTCGCTTGCGCCGTAGGCTGTCCAGGCACCGCTCGACTCAGCATCGGCAGTGGCATCAGCGCCGGCGCCGCTGGCAGCAGCAGCGGTCAGGAACGGTTTTGCGGCTGGGTGCACCTTGCGCAACAGTTGGTACAGGTGCTCCGTGAAGAACGGCGCAAATGGGGACATGAGGCGGGTGGTGATGATGAGCACTTCATACAGCACTGACAGGGATGCGGCGCGGTCCACGGTGTCGTTGGACACGCCCTTCAGCCGCAAGCGGTTCAGACGCACGTACCAGTTGGTGAGCTGGTCAATGAATGACACGAGGCGGGGCGCCACTGTGTACAGGCGGTAGCCATCCATCTCCTCCCGGGTGAACTTGATGAGGCCCTGGGCCGCCGCCATGATCCACTTATCCATGTCGTTGCTGCTGCTGGCTGCCACGGCGGCATCGGGGGCAAACTCAGTGCCCGTCTCCTCCTCAAACAGCTGTGCGCAGGTGACCCACAGTCGTGTCGCGTTGAACCAGGGCAACAACAGATTCTTCAACACCTGCAGCACGCCAGGCTCAGAAAAGGGCAGGGGCTCTGCGTGCACCGCTGGGGAGTTGATGAGGAAAAGGCGCACAGCGTCAGCGCCGTAGCGCGACACCACCAGGCGGGGGTCGGGGTAGTTCTGCAGGCGCTTGGACATCTTCTTGCCGTCCTCTGCCAGCACCAGGCCGTTCACAATGAGGTTCTTGAAGGCGGGCTTGTCAAACAGCGCAGTGGAGAGCACCATGAGGGTGTAGAACCAGCCGCGTGTCTGGTCCAGGCCCTCCGCGATGAAGTCAGCCGGGAAGCCGCTCTCGAAGCGCTCCTTGTTCTCAAAGGGGTAGTGCAGCTGCGCGTAGGGCATGGAGCCGCTCTCGAACCAGCAGTCAAACACCTCGTCCACACGCTTCAGCACGCCGGAGCCGTCCTTGGAGGGGATGGTGATGTGGTCGATGCTCTCGCGATGCAGGTCGGCCACGGTGATGCCGCTCTTCTCAGCCAGCTCTGCAATGCTGCCGATGACCACGATCTCAGAGAAGTCCTCGTTGGCCCAAATGGGCATGGGAGTGCCCCAGAACCGGTTGCGCGACACGGCCCAGTCTCGGGCATCCCGCAGCCAATTGTGGAAGCGGCCCTCCTTCACAAAGGCGGGCACCCAGTACGTCTTGTCGTTGTTAGCCAGCAGCTGCTCCTTGATGGAGGTGACGCTGACGAACCAGGAGGGGATGATGCGGTACAGCAGGGGGGTGTCGCTGCGCCAGCAGAAGGGATAACGATGCTTGATCGTGCCTTTTTGCACCAGGCGGCCCTCTGCCTTCAGCTGCTTGCAGATGCCATCGTCCGCGTCCTTCACGTACACGCCCTTGTACGCGGCCACCTCCTCGGTGTACCGCCCATCTGCGTCCACGGGACAGGGCACGGGGCCTCCCTTGACGATGACGCCGCCAGCCATGCACACGCGGAAATCATCCTCGCCAAAGGCGGGGGCCTGGTGCACCACGCCAGTGCCGGCATCGTCGGTCACATACTTGTCTTGCATGACCCGGAAAGCGGTCTCACCCATCAGCTCCTGGAAGCAGTCGAACAGGGGCACGTACTTCTTGCCCGCCAGGTCGGAGCCCTTGTACGAGCACACCTCCTCGAACTCACCCCCCTTGTACCCCTTCTTGGCGATCTTGGGGTACAGCTGCGCCAAGCGGGAACGGGCCAGGATGTACTTGTTGCCTGTGGCAGTGTCCTTCACCTGCACGTACTCCAGGTCAGGGTGCACGCACAGTGCCAAATTGGAAGGCAGGGTCCAAGGGGTGGTTGTCCACGCCACAAAGGCCACAGACGGGTCCTCCTCCAGGGGGAAGGACACCACCACTGCAGGATCCACGGTGTCGTCCTTGTAGTTCAAGCCGGCCTCGAAGTTGGACAGGGGGGTGGAGCAGCCAGTGGAGTACGGCATGACCTTGTAGCTCTGGTACACCAGGCCTTTCTCGAAGATGGTCTTGAACACCCACCACACAGACTCCATGTACCACGGCTCCAGGGTCTTGTAGTCGTTGTCGAAGTCGATCCAGCGGCCCAGGCGGGTGATGACGTCCCGCCACTCCCCAGAGTACCGCATGACGATGCTGCGGCACTCGGCGTTGTACTTGTCAATGCCCATGTCCAGCACATCCTGGCGCCCAGTGATGCCCAGTTTCTTGTCAATCTCAAACTCCACAGGCAGGCCGTGGCAGTCCCAGCCGAAGCGGCGCGAGACGTAGTGACCGGTCTGTGTGGCGTACCGTGTCACCGTGTCCTTGATGGTGCCTGCCAGGATGTGGCCGTAGTGAGGTAAGCCAGTGGCGAAAGGCGGGCCATCATAAAAAGTGTACTCAGGCTTGCTTTCTGACAGCTTCAGCTGGGTCTGCATGGAGAAACTCGTGAGGCTGTGTCGGCGAGAAGCAGCTCACTGCCAAGCAATGTTCTCGGCCTCCAGGGCAAGCTGCAGCATACAGGCGGACGAACCTTAAATGCATCTAGCTTTTGCCACAGCTTCAAAATATCCTCTTCAGCTTCAGGGAAGCTGAATGCAGCGTCGACCTGGCCAATAGCAGCCATCTTGATGTTGTGTGAGGCAGATGCGGAATCTGCAACGCGACACAACTCGACTGTATCAATGAAATGATGGAAGCAGCAAGGAAAAACTGCAGTAACCAGAATGCATATTTGCCTGGCTTCCTCTAAGGCATGTTTGCCACCTGTGCCGGCAGCTCAACTGAAGGGGTCTCAGAGGGCGGTGAAGGCGTGCAAAAAAAACAAATTTGAGTGAGGCGGGTGCAGATGCTGACGACCGGGAGAGGCTGCAACACAAATCGAAATTCCTTTGAATTTCGTCGTGTTTGCACTGTACCCTGGAATCTCAGTTCAGTAAGGCCAAGACTTTTACATTGTGCACGGTGTGAGCTGGAGAGAGTTCCCCACTTTCAACTGCGATGCGCACTTTTCTTGCATGCTTGGCTCTGGCAGCCAGCCTGGTGACCTCCCATGCAGACACAACCATAACGGCCACTACCAAGTATGGCGACATCATGGGGGTCGAGTCTGAGAATGGCTATCAGGTATGACCACCATGTGCACTGCACCTGCAACTCATCCACAGCTGCACGATTGCCGCATCTGCAGTACTTCAAAGGAATTCCATATGCCGGATCTACTGCACCTCCAAACAGATTCCTTCCGCCGACTCCTCTGCAGCCGTGGACCGGCACTTTGAATGCGACGGAGTTCGCCCCAGGGTGCGTGCAGACCCATCACAACCCTGATGTGCCTGCCCAGCAAAGCGAGGACTGCTTGAACCTGAACGTGTATGCACCAGCCGGAACGCAGGCCGGAGATGCCCTTCCCGTCATTGTTTTCATTCACGGTGGTGCGTTTCAAGAGGGCTCCAACCGTGGCCCGTTTGACATGTACGAGGCGACGTATGGTGTGCAGCAGCACCCAGTCGTGTGGGTCACCATCAACTACCGCCTGGGCAACTTTGGGTGGCTGGCACTCACAGATGATGTGCCAGGCAATATGGGCATCCTTGACCAGCGTGCCGCCCTGCAGTGGGTGGCGGCCAACATCGCCGCCTTCGGGGGGGATGGCTCCAAGGTCACTCTCCAGGGCGAGTCTGCTGGCGCCATGTCCATCGGCGTACACATGGTGTCGCCAGGCTCCAAGGGGCTGTTCTCCCGCGCTATCCAGGAGAGCAACCCTGCAGGCTTCCCCTACCGCAGCCGCGCTGAGCAGGCGCTGTACGGCGCGGCGTACTGCAAGGCGGTGCAGTGCGAAGTGCCAGCAGCATCACTGCGGGGCGCACACACGGCAGCACACAGCCAGCTGCTGAATGCAGCCAGCATCGACAGCAAGCAGTGGCTGGGCAAGCTGTCCCTCATGCCCCAGCAGGCCAGGGAGAGCATTGCTCAGGCAGCACTGTCGGCGCACAACGGCAAAGTGGGCCCATATACCGCACCTGAAGCGCTGGCTGCAGACCTGCCCGTGCTGGCAGCAGCGGCACCACGCGCACACGCAGCTGCTGTGCGCAGTGCACGACAAGGCCTGCAGAGCACCACTTGCAGCATGAGCTGTCTGCAAGGGCTGACCACTGACGCCGCCAAGGCTGGTTGGAACAAGGCAGACCCCATCCTGGTGATCCTGGAAGCGAACTTTGGCCACTGGTTCAGTGCTTTCCTGGCCTGGACGCCAACTGTGGACGGCACCATCCTGCCCGAGAACGAGATCCCTGCCGCCAAAGCCGGAACAAGCTGGGCATACCAAAACAAGGTGGACATGCTCATCAGCACCAACACCAATGAGGGCGCCACCTTCATCTACGCTGCCATTGACTTCGCCCTTCCCCCCTGGAGCATTGGCATTGTGTACGATGTCCTGTTCGGCAGCAAGTACACCCAGAACATCACCGCCATGCCGGCATACAACCCCAAGGATTTCGAAGATGGACGCCAGCCCCTGTCGCACGCCACCACGGACCACCTGTTCCGCTGTCCCTCCCAGGCGCTGGCCTCCGCCGTGGCCACTGCAGGCGGACAGGCGTGGGTTGCCCGCTACAACCATGTGGCCTCCTTTTCGTACATCTTCGCCAAGTTTGGGCTGCCAGATGTGTGTGTGACCGAGGTGTGCCACGCCAGTGAGCTGCCCTTTGTGTTCCATGCCAGGAACACCACCGGCGCATCGCAGAACATCACCTTCACGCCCGCGGAGCTCAGTATGTCAGCCAACATGGTGCAGTACTGGGTGAACTTCGCAATTACTGGCAACCCAAATACGCCAGCAGCAAATGACAAGAACGCACGGCAGCTGCCTGTACAGTGGCCAAGCTGGAACAGCCAACACACCGACTTGATGATCAACAGCACACACTACTTGCCGGAGTCAACGCCCCAGTGTCCGCTGTGGGACCTCATCGGATACGAACAGAGCTCAGAATGAGTTGAGGCTTAAATTCACGTTGAAAGCAGTGTGGTGTGCACAGCCTGTGCTGTGTGGCCCCTGCACTGCGCCGGCGCCTCCCGGGTGCAGGGCTTGCTACGCTGTGCCGAGCCCCAGCGCACGCATGCACTTCAGTCATGAGTCTTTGTGATGGCACATATAATGCCATGCGTGTTTCTTGGTGCGTGGTGTTTGCGCAGCCACCAGAGCATTGGAGAAGCGCAGAGGCGCTCCCGCCCAAACATGGGGGCCCACGGCCAATACCAACACACAAAATGCACATGGCTCCCGTTCGGAACAAATTTATGGTAGCCATTGAAGATGTCCTGTATGTTTGTTGTAGCACTGTGCAGCTGCAGCGAAACTCTTGAACGCAAGGTCGTTGGCCAGGCCTGTCAGGATAACTCTCCACAGTACTTCGCAAGTCAAACTAACCCATTCGACCATGGCCTCGTCCCAATTGAGTGGCCTGCGCATGCAAGATTATACGCATCTCTTGGCGTGTGCCCAGAAGAGCCTCTCCAAAACTGATGTCTTGGCCGTCTTGAAGCACATGCGTCGCAGCAAAGTACGGGGAGCTTTTTCCGCAGGCAAACTCGCGTACAAGCGTGCTTTTGCAGATAACCGATCCAGCAAACTGTGTCGCTTTGTCTACAAAGGTCATCAAAGACATGAAAGGCTCTGTTTCCACTGAAGACCGTGAGTTGCATGAGGGTGCTGCAGCTCTAAATGCCACACTCCATTGCTTGTGCAGTCCTGGCCATCTGCGAGCAGCATGTGGAGGCCTCGCTAGAGCTGGGTGACACGGACAGCGCTATGATGGGCTTTGATGTATGTCAAAAAACGATTCCCGCCTGTTTGATAACAAGATGCACACAGTTGCGGTGCAGATCATTTCGGCCCGATTTCCTCCCAAAGCCAGCCAGCGCACTAAGCGGCTGCTAGGCATGATCCTGGAGGCCAACGGCGAGCTAGACGACGCCGAAACTCTGTACAAGGGTATGTTGGAGCTGAACAAGGCCAATGCACTGGCATATAAACGCCTTATTTGTGTCGCCCTTGCCCGCGGGGATGCCGAGGATGCCGTGCGACAACTGAACGAATACGTCAAGAACTTCACTGGCGACCACTCGGCTGTACGTACTGCTGCATGCATTTGACAGCGCATCCACGCATCCACACTTGGCGCTCTCCTACAGTGGCTGCAGCTGGCGGAGCTGCACGAGCAGAGCAAGCGGTGGAGCTATGCCGCGTTCTGCTACGAAGAGGTGCTGCTGCTGAAGCCAGCAGAGCCCTATCCCCAAGCAAAGCTGGCAGAGTGCATCTTGAGACAGGTGATCGACGCCGAGAGCGAGGTGCACCGCAGCACTGACGAAGCCAGCGGCGCAGCACTGCAAGCCCGCAAGCACGCTGCACACGCCGTGAAGCAGTCCAGCAGCACATACCCCCGAGCCCTATGGTGTCTTGTGGCTGCATGTCGAGCTGTGGCCTTCATTGAGGCTGGCCGCAAGGGTGATTGCCTGGATGTGCGCTTGCTGGATGCGCTGGACTTCGCCGCCCCCCCCTCCTCCGATGCCGCACTGGCCACTTCTTGGACAGGGTACGTGGCGTCCAGCGCTTCTGTGGCGAAGATGTCCCTCGATGCTGGGCTGATTGCAAGCAATGACAACTATGGATTGTTTGCGGCGGCAGTGCAGGGCCTGGAGGAGCTGTACAAGCAGAGTAGCGCAGCCGCAGACACGTTCACAAAACTGGAGGGCCTGCGCGTAGCCTACACACCAGCCAACTGGGACGGCGAGGTGTCTGGGAGCTGGGCTGATGCGGGTGAATACCTGCAGGGGGTCTCCAATGACATCCTCTCAGTCGCTAAGTAGACTCACTGGGCTGCTGCAGCTCAGCGAACCGGTTGCAAACGACTGCATCTGCACGAGAAGACGGGTGCGCTCAGTCTGCAAAGTAGGTGCGTGCAACAAGCGCGTACCTCGAAGCTGCTCTTCGATCTCCTGCAGCAAGTCTACTTCAAGCTCGCCGGCAGCCGGAAACAAGCTTCTTGCGGTAGCTTTAGTAGCTGGTGTTGCTCGGCTGAGAATACTTTGAATACTTTCCATGATGCTGGGCACGATCTTAGTTGATCTGATGCGAGTGGACGCCGCAGCTGCGTCCTCCATCAGCATGGGCTGTTTCAACTGAAGCCTGCGTAGTGCCAGCTGAATGGCAGCAACAATGCACTGCAGACTCTTGCTTGTGGAAAGTGTGTTCTTGCTAAGGTCGTTGAACTCGATCGGGTCTTGCACATTTTCTCGGAAAACGTTGGTTAGCAGTGTCAGGCGGTGGAATAGCAACCCCCCCACAACAGCCCCCCCTGCACTTCGCAGCGAGGCCACAACAGAGGGGATTGCCCCATCGTGAGCTGCTCCCGCCATAAGTTTTTCTTCCTGCACACAAGTAAATCCATGATACTGATCGTTAATGCACATCCTGGACCAATTGTCTTGAGAAACGCACGTCAGTCAACTCCCGGGCGGCTGATAGCAGCAGGCCAAACTCAGCCCAATCCACTGCCTCCAGGGCTTTTGTAGTTGCGCATTGCAAGCCACCTTCTACAAGTGGAGCCTCGTTTGCATAGCGATACAGCCAGATGTCAGCAGTCTGGGTTTCCTCGCTGGCACTTGCTGCTTGACCGTCAGATGAAAGGCCGTTGGTGCTCATGACAGCCCAGCACTCAGATTTCAGGCCAATCGACTGAGACGATCCAGCTTCACTGAATGTAACAGACAGGTGAGCTCCTGCGTCATACCTCCCGAGAGTGCGACCCATCAGAAGCAACGCGCCAGCACTGCGCTCTGGCAGCGAGCAGTGCTGAACAGTGACTCGCTTGCGTTGCAGTTGAGTTTGCTGTAGAACTTCATCAAGGTGCTCTTCTGAATCAAACAGTGGCACGGGGCAGCAAATGCTCGGAATTGCGGCTGAGTTCGCAGAGCGGCTTGAAGCTGGGGGCGGTGTGCCCACTGGGGCCGGCTTTCGTGCGAACGAGATTGCATGTGAAGATAAAGATACAAGTTGCATCCCAGACAGCAGCAGAACTGGAACAGGCGCCGAACGTCTTGCAGGATGTCCGCAGCTCCCTGTAGAAGCCATATGTGGCTGTGGAGTATGAGACAGTCTGGCTGGTGGCAAAAACGCTGCTGTCTTGAGGTATTGAACAATTTGTGGAACAAGGCCACTCAGCTTGCCAGGCACAACGCATCGAACAGCCACGCATGACTCCCCACCAAAATCATGAGAGAGCTCTGTCTGGAACACAGGAAGAACAGGGCTCAAGTCAGAGCTGCTGAGGCCATGCTTACCCTCTGCTGTGTGTGATGATCTGCGATGTGGAGCTAAACTGATCATGGACAGAGTTTTTGCAGTTGGCCTTACATTCAGCGCACCAGAGCTGACGGCCTGAGAAGGTGAAATTGAACACACATGCAGTGCCCCAGGCAAAGATTGAAGTTGGCTGTACAGCGAGGCAGCTGAAGCAACCACTGCCCCTGTGGGCCCCCCGTCCGCAGTTGCACTAACCAAACCTTCAAGCTGTATGCCCAGTTTGATTTTCAAGTCTTCTTGGAAGAATCCGGAGTATGCAGCGGAAGCTATTGCAGCAAGCTTTGCACCGAGTCTGTGAATGATATGACATTGGGTTTGATTCGGTTTGTCGACATACATGCTTGCAGTGGCTCACCCGTACTTGCCCACGGCACCTCCTCCAGTTACCTGTGTGCCGGACTCAATGCCACTTTCATCCATTGGAATAGATACATTCTGCACAGTATAAATACCTGGCAATGTGTCCTCGGCAATTGTAGTGCCCATCGATACGTACGCTGTCACGTTGCTTGCTGGTGCAATGCAGCGTCCCAAACAGAGGTTGTAAGTCTTGCGGGCTTACACCGGAGCCAGTATTGATCACAGTCACAACACAGTACTCTTCACTCGGATAAACCCTTGTAGAATTGTGCGCTTCTGTGATTGATTAGCGTTTGCAGAAATTGTAAGGTGTGTAGGTAGACACCTGAAGACTGTTCAAACAGAACTCCAACACTGCTTACCTTTCAACAAAGTCATAGATTGCAGCACAACATGCACCTTACACAGTTCTTTGAAGTTTACTCCTGGAGGATCCTGCATGTTTTCTAGTTGCCGCAAAGCTTACTGTTGTGTTAGTATCAAACGCACGAGTTTCGAATATGCGCGTGAATTGTTTTCATTCTTTGCTGCATCAACTGCATTGTCAAAAAGCTCTCTGAACACCATGAATGCAGTCTTGTCCCGTGAAAAGCCAGAAATCTGAAGGCAGGAATGGTTTTGAACAAAGCTTGCTATTTCGTAGCAGCAGTCGAATGTATATGTGAAATAAGACTGGCCTTGTGAAACGCCAACTGCGAAAACTCACATCTAGGTTCTCAAGATGGAACTGGATCTGGCCCCTTATATTGGCCATCGAAGCAGCAAATGTTAAATTCTCTGTATTTCCTATAACTTGGCCTCCTCAATGGGCAAACTTTTGTGCAACAAGTTGAATGAAGCCGACATGGACCTGAAATTCAGCTGACAAAGCGTTGCAGTATTTGTGAGTGCAAATTGTCAAACAGATGTACTTCTCCTGCTTATTGACTGCAATGAAGTGTTCAGCACGCTGCTCCCCCCCTGTGTAGCTCTGTCGGTGTGCTATGAGAACGCTTTGCGGGGGCTCTGTTACGCAGGGGCCCGTAGGGGCCCAGCGTCGAGAGGCCCCAACACAACTGGAAGAGTGCCGAGAGCCCTGTGCTCGAGGCATCGTCATGAGGCAGTACTTTCCATTGGGAGTGCCTC
>Ga0307982_1000405_pt1 | contig 34032 bp, 17 predicted proteins | sample OrgLakmetagen989_FD_201847 | JGI IMG/M metagenome (GOLD analysis project Ga0307982, IMG submission 201847) | Saline water microbial communities from Organic Lake, Antarctica - #989 | ecosystem: Environmental > Aquatic > Non-marine Saline and Alkaline > Saline | place: Antarctica: Organic Lake...
GACTGAATCTCAGCCAGTTGCGACCGAATGATGTCTTTGTACTGCGTGATGAGCTCCGCAGCGACCTGGGGATCCAGCGCACTGGCCTCTCCGTCGAGGCCCCCTGCACCCCCCTGGCCGGCGCTCAGGTACGACTGCACAATGGCGTGCTTCAGTGCAGCTTGTGCTGCGCGCACCACCACCACCAGCACTGCGCCATGGCTCAGGCACGGACTGCACAGCGCACCAGTTTGATCGCCGGGTGCTGTGCCCTGGGGAGGAGTCCGTGCAGTCAGCTGCAGCGCCATCACAGCCTCTGCCGCTGTAGCAGGCGCTGTCAGGTGCGTCTGCAGCTCTCCTGCATGTGTCACCAGCTGTTGCAGGGGCGGCAGGTTGCTGTCCCCTGCCAAGCCCAGCTCGCTGCCCAAGAACACGACATACCGTTTCCACGCCCCTGCAGATGCTTTCAGCAGGGGGTGCCTATTGAGGCTTCCAATCATGGCGCTGTGCCGGGAAACGCCGATGCGGCGCTGCAGGAGGGACATGGTGCTGCTTTCGAGGCCCCCTGCACCCCCTTGGGTGTTGCTCTCTGCCAAGGCCGAGGCTGCGAGAAGCAGAGACACCATTCCCTGTACCACAGGCGCCGAGCTGGCGTCATGCTGTGCCTGCGAGCTCGCAGTATGTTCCCTCTCCAGGCATGCCATTGCAGCTGGGAGGAAATCACCCCCCCACACCAGCTTAACCGTGCTGGGGCTGCCGTGCACCGCCACAGAAAGAACAAAGAACACAGATGCCACCACTGCAGGATGCACTGTAGTGGTGGCTGCGTTGTCCACCATACTTTGTGCCACCCCCAAGACAGCCTGGAGCAGCGGCACCCGCTGCTGCTCGGCGCCGGCGGGCACAGCGGGGTCGCCTACCCGCACTGCAGACGCCACCTCCCGGGCAGTGCTTGAGGTTCCTAGCACCACGCACAGCATGCGACAGCAGGCGCTGAACACATCCACTTCGTCGTCAGTGAGGCGCATGTCCTGTGCCACAGCTGCCATCAAGGGCTGTAACACCTGCAGAAGCAGGGTGCCGGGGGGCACCACTGGCGCAGGGGACTCAATAGCGCCCGGAGGGGCCCCAGGGGGCAGGTCCTCTGGCGTGGGAAATAGCGGGGGGGGTGCCAGCATGTGGCTGAGACATGTGACCGAGGAGGTGTCCCCTGTGGCTTTTCCACTGGGGGGCGCGGAGGACAGCCAGGCAGCCATGGCATCCCAAGCGGCCAAGCGCACACTGCTGTGCAGTGTGTGCTGCCCTACACCCTGCACCTGCACAGGGGCATCTGGGCCCACCAGCGCCAGCCGCATCACCGCTGTCCACGCCATGACAAGCGTGGTGCATGGCTGCCTTTTTGACAGGGCTGCCCGTGTTTCAGGGGCCAGCACTGAGGCACCGAACTGCGTGTACGGGGGGTGCGAAAGGCTGCTCACTGCTGCGTCCTTCGCTGCATCTGGCAGCAGCGTCAGCAGCGTCAGGGCACCCTGGTTTCCCTCGTGCCGCCGCACTAGATCAGCCAAGGCGTGCAGCGCCGCTGCAGTGACGGGGGGGGGCACTAGGGGGGAGAGCGCTGTATGGGCCACCGCCTCAAGCAGCTGGGGGTGTGCCCCCATACTGCTTTGAACAGACGCGCTGTTCCGGGCCCGGGCTCGCAGCAGGGCCGCAGTCTCAGATGGGCTGCCGGCCTGCTCTGCGTGGGGGCTGGTGGCTGTGAGCAGGCTGCACTGTGTGCAGGCAGAGAGCACTGCAAGCGCCCCCAGAAGCACCCGCTGCGCCTCCGCGGAAATAGCGCCGTCTTGAATGTCACCCTCGTCCAGCTGCAGGCAGCACAGCAGAGAAGCAAGGCAGGGGGAGTCTACCAGGAGCTGCTGCGCTGTGCCGTTCCCGTCCACAATGTTCAACAGGATCCGCAGGATGTCATCCACAATAACACCACGGTACGTCTCGGTTTCCAAAATGGCTGAGAGGCGGGGGAAGCCGTCTTGAAACGCCAGGAATGTTTGCATTTCCATGTTTTTGTACGTGAGCAGAGACAGCAGCAGCAGCAGCTCGTTTCGGATTTCCTCCCGCGAGTCACTGAGTACGTCCAGCAGGCGCATCATGCCGCCGCCACATGCCAGCAGAGAGCTGCCAGTGCGAGCAGGGGTGGCGATGTGCAGCGCTGTGAGGATTTGAATGGTCAGCAGGCGTGTCCACAGCGCACGATGCGCCAGCAGTTTCAACAGAACATCCACCCAGGAAGTGTTGGACACCACGAGCTGCGCCATAGCTCTGGGCCCGTCTGTGGCATCCTTTGTGTTGAGCTGGGCGGCAGCGATGCCGTCAGCTGCGGTGCCCACATCTGGTCTGCCACCAAGCACCTCAAGCAGCAACTCAAGGATGCTTTGTGTCAAGTCCTCATGCTGCTCATTTTCGTCCAGCACGGCGATGAATACTGGAAGGGCATTCTGCCCTACGACATCTGGATGTTCTTTTGCATGCACCTGAGCACAGGTGAGTGCAGCAGCAGTCGATACGTGCGGATTTTGCGTACACGTACTGTGAGATCCTCTACCAAGTCTTGCTGGTCCTGCTTGGAGCTTGCGTGGTGAAAGCGGTGACACAAGGATTTAATGCCAGTTTCAGGACCTTCATTAGCGGGACTGCCCCCCCAAGCTGCACTGAGCATGGTGCAAAAAGGCTCCGGTGGACTCTCAAACTGCTGCTGGCAGGGCAATAATTTTCAAGTGGTCTCTGAGCATGTGGCAAGAAGGCCTCAGCAACAAAATCCAGCAACAAGACCAAAGTGGCACTGACATCTGAGCCAATGCTGAGCCGGGCTGTAGAATACGCACATTTGTGATGCAGCACGTCAAATGCCACGTGCAGTACTAAGCAAAATGCTGCACCGCGCCGCTGCGGAGGGGGGCCGAAGCAGCACAGCAGGTGATCATGATGGATGCATGAAAACTGGTGCAGGCATTCTGCAACAATTTCAACTTCCCATTCAGGCATGCAAAGCTCTCTTTGTGTGATTCTTCCTGTCGGCTCAAAGTTGAGCGGCACCAATTGATCAGGAGATCAACGGTCACTGACATCCAGCGTGCTCCTGCCGTGGACTTGCCAGTACACCTCAACTGCCACAATGAAGGTGTTTATTGCTTTATTGGCAACTTGCGCTGTTGCAGCTGCAGCTGCAGCTCCTCTCCATGTGGGCCAGAGTGCAGAGCTTTCGGAGAAGCGTCTGCTGCTGTCGACACCAGCGAACCACTCACCACTGCTGTCATTCATGGTGAACAAAGCCTCCAAGGTGTCCATGTGTTATGAGCCTTCCCGTGATGCTGCATCGTGCTCTTTGGTCACTGAGGGCGATGTCATCGTGCCAAGCGCAGTTGTTCGCATGTCTTGCCAGTAAGCGCGCTGCTCAAGTGCACTGCCTTTGCATCTTGTCATTTCAGCTTCACCCTTCGCAGAGGCGCCGTGGAAGGAAATTGCGTCATTCCCCTATACTTCCACATTCAAGATGGTGCTCCCAGCGCAATGTCCGGTGCTCGTCTCCATTTTGCCGCCGTGCAGCCTCACGCCGTGGCGTTGCCTGTCAAGCAAGGCCCTGCCGCTCGTGCACTGGCCGATCCCCCGGTGCACACGATCACCTTTGGCTCCGTGTCAACAGCCACTGTGAACACTGGCGAGTACGCAAAGTACAACCTGGCCTTTAGCCCCACGCAGCACCCTGATTTCACCATTGAACTCACCCCCACAGGGGGCGACGCCAACCTGTATGTGAATGTGGGGGGCCCTGCAGACAACTACCCCACCTGGCAGAATGCAGACCATAAGAGCACCGCCTTTGGCGTGGACACGGTGCGCATCGTGGCCAGCGACCCCAAGATCGCTTCCAACTGCAGCCCCACGCAATGCACGCTGTACATCTCAGTGACGAACAGCGATCTGTTCCAGCCTGGAGTCACCTTTGACCTCACTGTTGTCGGAACCGGCAACGACATTACTCAACTGACTGAAGGCGTCGCTGTGATTGCTGCTTTGAATGTGCCACCTGGAACAAGCGAGAACGTGTATGACTACTTCAACTTCAACATGCCCAACGCCGAACCGCGCATCGTGTCCCTTGCCAGCCTCACTGGCGACGCCGACATGTACATCGGGTACGGCCCTACCATGAACCGGCCAACCATGGGTAACAACAACGGGAAGTCTGTGTCCCTGGGTAATGACGAGCTCACCGTACAGTGCCCCCCCCCCAACAACGCAGACGGATGCGCCCTGTACATTGGCGTGCACGGGTTCGCCAATGGGAACACTTCCTTTTCCATTCGCGTTTCTGTCCCCCACACCTCTATTGAGCTACTGAGTGGCATCGCCCAAGACGGCCAGCTGTCCCGGGGCGACACGCAGCAGTACACCTTCCGCCTGCCCGATGCCGAAGTGCGTGGCGCCAGCATCTGGGTGCTGCCCACGAGCGGAGACCCTGACCTATACGTGAATGTGAACGGGCAGGACCCAACCCCCGGCAACAGCCAGAAGCACAGCTTCCACTTGCAAGGCATCGAGTACATCCAACTCACGCCTGACTGGCTGGCCACCCAGAAAACAAGCTGCCCACCCAACGGCGCCTGCATTGCCCACATTGCCGTCGTGGCGTACGATGACTGTGAGTTCTTGATCACTGCGTCCGGCAGCGAGGGCGCAAACAACTACACTGCCCTGAGCAGCGGCCTGCCCCTGGCAGGGTCTGTTGGGGGGGGTCAGTATGTATACTACACCTACACTCCCACCACCTATGACGTGATCACCACCATCGCCCTGACGCCCCGCTCCGGTGACCCCGACGTGTACATCAAGGCAGGCAGCCCTGACACCCCCCTGCACCCCACTGACAACGACTTCACGTGGTCTGCTGCCGGCTTCGGGAATGACACGGTGGTGATTGAGGCAGACGACGCTCGCTTGTTTGCAGGCTCAGTGCTGTACATTGCTGTGCGGGCATTTGGTGTGTCAGAGGCCACCTTCTACATCCAGGCCCTGTCTGACACCCCCCAAGCAGTGACCCGCATCACCCCAGGGGCCCCCCTGCGGGGCGAGACAACCACCCCCGGCAAGCTCGTGTACTACGCATTTGGCACCAGCGGTGACGAGAACTTCGCGTCTGTGCAGTTTGAGGCTGTGGGGCTGTCCCACGACATCCGCATGTATGTGGCCGTGACTCCCGCAGGGGCGCAGTTCAAGCTGCCCGCAGTGGATTGCGTCACCACCAACGGCGACGGCATGTGCACTCAGTACGCCGTCGTGCCCAACACTGTGGACTACACAGGCAACCAGATGGAGGATGGGAATTTCCTGATTCGCCTCAGCGATCCCGCCGTGCTGGCCAAGCACCAGACCTTCATCATTGCGGTGCTGGGAGTGGACCAGGAGGGCTTCAACTCTGAATTCGAAGTCAGTGTCTCCGTCACCGAGTCCACTGCAGCTGACGATGACAAAACCCCTAACACGCCCCCCATCAACGAGCTGGAGTGGGGGCTTGCGCAGGACGGCGTGGTGTTCACTTCTGACTCCAAGCATGGCGAGCACTACAACTTCTACTCAGTACTGCTGGACTCCAAGTCTGACGTGCGTGTGACTGCTCTGGCAACTATCGGATCCACCTGGCTGTACGGTAGCAGCAGCAAGCAATACCCCAAGCTGGGTAACACTGACTTCCGTGGCTCGGAGGCTGGCGGCGTCCCAGGTCTGGCTGAGATGTTCATCCCCTACGCCGCCCTGCCCGCCGCATGCACTGGCAGCGTGGATGCAGGCAGCACCTGCACACTGTACTTCTCTGCGACGCACTCCAGCTTCCAGAGCGCCCCCAACACCACCTACTCCATCAAGGCGGAAGTGACGGGCTCCTCCCCCACCAGCCCCTCCACCCTGGCCATCGGCGCCGAGAGCTTGTCCTTTGTGGGGCGGCAGCAGTACAACTACTACATCGCAGAGGTGGATGTGGAGGACGGCACGCCCATCTACATCTCCCTGGTGAGCTACTCTGGGGACGCAGACCTGTTTGTGAACATCGGGGGCCCTGACGTCACCTTCTACCCAAGCGGGAGCAACACCGCCATGTATTTGTCCCTGGACATTGACGACAATGACGTGGTGTCCATCCACCCAGGGGACGCACACTACTGCACCAAGTGCAAGCTGTACATCTCAGTCAGCGGCTTCAGCGCGGCTGGCAGCTTCTACGGGATTACATGGAGCACTGCTGACGAGCTGAACACCCTGGGGGTGAACCGGCCATTCCTGGCAGGCACGGTGCCTGCCTCCGGCCTGACGTACTACCGTGTGGACATGTCCCAGTACGCGTGGCGCCATGTGGACCTGACCATCAACTTGAATGTGCTGTCTGGGCAGCCCAGCCTAGTGGTGATCCAGGATGATGGTGCCGCCCCCCCTACACTCCCCTCGGAGCAGTCGTACACCTGGCGCCTGCCGTACTACTCCCCCCACAAAGCCCTGCTTATCGGGGCAGACGATCCCAAGGCCTGCAACGACCGCAACTGCGCCTATATCGTGGGCGTGTACGGCAGCGCGCTGAGCGAGGCGAGTTTCTCCATTGGCGCGCACGTGGACACGGCGCCCCCAGGCGTCACTGTGCTGAACAACGGTGAGAGCGTGGATGCCACAGTGAAGGCAGACCAGTGCGAGTACTTCTACTTCGTGGGCGCCTTGGACAACACGCTGCCCGTGACCACGGATCTGGAGTGGGAGGCGCAGACTGGCGGCGCCATCTCGGCGTATGTCACCAACCAGTATGTGCCAGGCGTCAGCAAGAGCGACGAGTTGCCCAACAGTTTCTCCACAGACGGCTGTGTGCTCAAGTACACCTCAGGTGAGACACGCACCCGGCTGAACCAGCAGTCTCAGCCGGCGGCCTGCTACGGCCCCGGGCACAACATGACCTACACCATCGGCATCTGCGGCATCAGCTTCTCTCACGGGGGCACGGTGGAGTTCACCATCGAGGCCAACCGCGGGGGCTCTCCCACCATCCTGGAGGACGGTCGTGTCTCCCCCATTTTCAGCGTTGACGACAAGTACATCCCCTCCAAGGAGCTGGAGTTCATCGTGACCGACTCAAGCAAGGACGTCACGCTGACCTTTGACGCCCTGCAGGGTGACGTGGATGTGTACGTCAACCCCCCCCAGCCTGATGGCAACGCGGACGTGCCCTCGGCCACTGACTTCATGTGGTTTGCCACCACCGCCTCTGGCTTCGCCAACAGCAGCCTAGCAGGGGAGACTGAGATCCGTATCCCCGCCGGCAACCCCTGCCAATTCGCCTCCCACGGATGCACCTTGAGCAAGCTGCTGGTGGGCAAGTACTTGATCTCTGTCACGCAGCGTGGGCCCATCACTGGCCGCTTCAACGCTCTGTTTGAGACCGCTGGCACCCACGTGCACCCGACCATTGGGCAGCCCGTCATGGTGAGCCTCACCAACAACTACATCTGCCGCACCCGCGACCAGTCTGGCGCCTGCACATCTACTCACCTGGGCAGCGCCGCCATCGCGTGGCTGTCCTTCGACATCCCCCAGGCTTCCCTTGTGGCTGTGGAGGAGGGAGAGTCCAAAGGAGCCCTGCGCACTGGCACCAGCAGCACATCTGCTGACCCCGACGCCGTGTACGCCGCCTCAGTGCAGTTCCATGTCTCCTGCCCCGGCGGCGAGGGCCCATACTGCGGCCCCGGCAAGGTGAACTTTGCTGTGGCTGGGCAGGTGTGCAACTCAGCGGTGTGCAGCAACGCCGATATGTGGCCCACGGCCGCGGACCCCGGGGCGTCACCCCCCCTCTCCGTCATGAGCTCAGACATGCAGTTCCACCTGCTGGTGCCCGCCGATGACTGTGCCCAGAGCAGCACTGTGGATGGCTCCTGCACTGTGTTCATGGGGATCTATGGCGTGGCAGCTGATGGTGCCCCCCCCACCTCCATGCCCCCCCCGCAGGTGCAAGTGCTGGTGCTGGACAACACCGCCACCACAGAAGTGCCTGATGTCTGCTTTGAGAAGGGCCACGCCTGCGAGTTCCCCGTGCAGACTCGCTCCCCTGCCTTCCACTACTCCCGCTACTCTGCGCTTGTGAGCGCAGAGAACCCTGTGAATGTGAAGATCAACGTGCAGCAGTGCTACGCTGGAGGGCAGATCTTCGTGTGCAAGGATGAGGTCACTGCTGGTGGTGAGAACGTCTGCAACCCTTACAACATGCCTGGGCAGAGCAACTTCCAAGTGACTGCCACCTACCCTCAGCAGGAGGACAAGGGGCTGCCGTGGACCACCGTCACCCTGGCGCAGCAGAAGGCGCCCTTCTTCTTCTCGGTGCTGCCGGAGGCCCAGGCATCACTGGACAGCACCCCTTCATTCCAGATCCTCATCCAGTCCGGCAGCCTGGCCAGTCTGCTCATGCTGCCGGAGGCGGGGGTGCAGGGTGACATCCAGGGCGATGTGCTCACCGTCACAGAAGACGGCAAGGGAAACTACGATGTGACGTATGGCCCCGTGTACTCTGAGGCCACTGGGCAGCGCCCCGTTGAGATCAACGGACTGCTGTACACTTGGTACCTGGCGCCCAACGACGCCATCACCACCGGCGCTGTGCTGAACACCGCGTGTGGCGTGCAGGTGGAGTTTGCCCACCTGGTGGACAAGGGTGGCGTGTCTGGCAGCGGCGTGGCTGGCAGCGCAAGCATTCCCATGCCTTCCAACCCCGGGTCGTACAGTATCATGCTGGTGGCCCGGTGCTCTGCCGGGGGGTGCGGCGATGACGACACCCTGGTGGGACAGAGCATCGCGTACCAGCCCGCCACCGTCACCATTGCAGGCAGCCCCAGCAATGGCAAGGGCAAAAAGCCAGGCCCCGCCGCCGGCCCCATCGTGGGCGGCATCTTCGGCGCCCTAATTTTTGTGGCCGTTGTTGTCGTGGCGTACCGCAACTGGGACAGCATCAAGCGCCGATGCAGCTCCCCCGGAAAGGGCAGCGGGTATGCCCCGGCAGACGACAGCTTCTACAGCTCAGCTGACGTGGGAGCAAGCTCGGGCTATGACCGCCTGTAGACACCGCCGTGCCAGTATGATCCGTGCCAGCTCATTTCTCCAGCGGGAATGCGCGAGACACTGGGATAAATACACAATAGATTAAACCATGCACTCGATGCTCTAATGCACAGCATGCCTAGCTGCTGTTGCTCTGGGAGAGGATCACTGGAATGCAGATTGCAATGAGGATGACGACCACAATGCCCAGAATGCAGCACTGCTTTTTGCGGGCAGCCTTTTGCAGGACGGTGGCATCCTCCAAATGGGTGTTTCCACGGTCAACCCGTTCAGCTGTGGTGGTGACGTGGCCATCAATGGCTTGGATCTGCTCGCTTTGTTCCTGTACAAGCCCCGCCAGATCTTGCATCGTTTCGTTCAGCTGCTTTGACTCCACCAAGATCGCATGTGCGTCCTGGTTCCGCTCCTCCAAAATAGCCATGTCCACCTCCCCGAAGTCCTTCATTTCCAGCACTACATCCCCAGATTGTTGCACCTGAGCCTGCCGCCCCCCACGTTGATCAGCCCCGTTGCCAAAGTCGCTGCTGCCGCCGGCGCTGGCGCTAGCTGTCAGGGGCGGCCCTGAGGGGTCATATCGCCGCGATGTCGTCTTAAACTCAACCACGGCCTTCTTCAGTTCGGCTGCAACAGTCTGAGAGCTCCTTTCCATGATTTGAAGGTGCTTGGTGTTGACATCCGGCTGCGCGAAGCGATAAGGTGCAGCAGCCGCCCGCTATACGGAGCCTCACACGCTCACCTGCGACCGCAGTGCCGAAAGACCCGTTTCAATGACAGCTGACTCAGATTCGGCCGCTGCAATCAGCTTGATCTGCGATGTTCGAGGTGTGGCTCTTAATGCTTCTCGCGGAAATTGCTTGGCGCTCTGACCTGCTTGTCTCTGAAAGCATACGTGTCGCGCGGTGTACCAAGTTGCGCGATGGCCTTGCGAATACGGGCAACCTTTTTGTTTAGATCCTGCAGGGCTTTAGTTGCAGCGTGCATGTCATGCAGACTGGCTGATCTGCCACGAGTGGCCATGGTTTGCAGTGTAGCAGCACTCGGGTGGAGGGTGTAATTGCAGCAGCGGCACGTAAAAGTATGAAGAGCAAGCACACACTATACACTCAGATGGGATTCTGCCGTGCATTTTTGAATCCACGATGGTATTCACTACGCAGAAATGACGGAGGCCTGCGGCCCCAAAAGCGAGCCCCCCGCCAAGGAAGACTGGTGCCTTGTGGGTAGTGCAGCACCACGAGAAGTTTCTGCCATCATGGCTCTGGGCGGGCTGCCTGGGCAGAGCTGAAGCGTAGAAAGATTAGGTTGACTGTCAAAACATGCTATGATTCAGCGGTAGGCCCCTTTGCACTGCTGTGAGACTTGCACACGCGCCACCTACCTCCACATGCCCCTCTGCACTCCAGATCTAGATCTGCAATCCAGTAGCCACACATATTCGATGTGCTTGTGTGTGAGACCATACCCCCCTCGCATGCTATCTGGGGTCTACTATGAGCACAAGGTGTATAAAGGCACATGCTGAGCTTGTTATGGTGTGTTCATTGTAGTAAAACTATGTGAGGTCACTGAGCTGCGATTTCAACGAGCAGACGGCCCAGATGACCGTGTTCCGAGGAACAAGTACATGGGCGCCTCGTCGGCGTGCGCGACATAGCGCTCACACAGCAGGGACACAGCCTTCCAGAACTCCCTGTAGGAGCTCATCTTGTCCAGTGCCCGCTGCATGAGGCGCGCACTCTTGGTGCTTTTCAGCAGCGCTTCACTGTGCTCCTTGCCCTGTGTGACCAGGTCGATGACCAGTTCCATGGAGCCCCAGAAGGACACACAGCGGTACAGGAGCAGGTCCACCCGCTGCAGCTGCTGCAGGGCGCGGATGAGTGCCTCGGCCTCCTCCAGTGTGAGTGGCACCCCCCCCCCCTGCCCCCCATGGGCGGCCTCCAGGGCGTGGGAGAGGGCGTCGCCGCCGCGATGGGGCGACCATACGGGCCCCACACCCACCCCCGCCCACGTGGCAAGCGTGGTGGAGTCGGGCCCTTCATTATCCCTAGACACCGCCTGCCCCGCGACGGCAGCACCCGGGCCCGTGGCGCCAACACTCACCGTGGAGTCCTGCCGAGTGCCCGAGATGTCAATCACAGCGCCGTTGGCATACCCTGATACGCTGTGGTGGCTACCGGTGCTGTTGGCTGTCCCGCTGCGACTGAGCTTCAGCACATCTGGAGTCACCTTGCCGCTGTCAGATGGGCCCACTAGGGGTGACATGCCATCAGCGGAAGGTGGGGGCGGGATGGACACGTGACTTCCTGCGGGACTGGCAGGTGGCTGCTCTGCCCGCTCCGGCACAGCATCATGGGGCTTGCTGTTGGAGGCGCCAGTGTACTGCCGCAGCAGGGGGGTGTCCCCGCCTCGTGCTGCCCCCCCCTCGCGATGAACGCTGGCCCCCACTCCCGTGCCAGTGTGCACGGAAGGCCCTGCAATGCCCGTGCCAGGAAGCCCATCACCAGCAACAACCATGCCGTGCTCTGGGCCGAGGGAGCTCTGGGGGGGGCGCACCGTGCCGCGGGTGCTGGACACGTTTGAGTCTGTGGTGGTGGCGGCGGAGGCGGGGGTATCATCCCCCCCCGCAACTGAAGACCACCCCGTGCCGTGCCCAGCAGAGGAAGGCGTGGTGGGCGATGCCACCTGGGGCCCTTTTGGGGAGAACACGCCGTGGTGCCTCGGGGGGCGGGGGAGGGAGCCATCCGCCGGGGCGCCATCCAGCCCCCAGTACCGACTGGTCGCCTCCAGTTCTGAGCGGGGCAGCACATTGATGCCCTGCCCCGACAGCAGCGCGTGCAGGCGCTTGGTGTTGCTGGCTGCAGCCACAGGGTCAAAGAACAGGTCCACCATCTCCTCGTCTCGCAGGCCGAGGGCGGAGGGAGACAGGGCGCCGTTTGGTGAAGCCCCCCCTGACAGGGCTGAGCCCCCACTGCTCTCTCGACCAGCCACTACAAGTGCTACAGAGTCCATGCCAGAGCTGCCATACCCCCCTGAAGGCGATGGCGCCACCATGCGACGCCCCCCACTGCCGATGCCCCCCTCCTGCAGTAGGCGAGGATGGGCACTTCGTGCACTCTCTCGCAAGGCACGTGCGCGCTCAAGACTCAGCTGCACCTCCTGAATCACCCGGGCGTGCTTCTCTTGTATGGCCGCGCTTTCTGTCTTGACGCGCTGAATGACGGTCTTCAGCTGCCCAAACAGCGCCGCGGTGGCGTCTGCATCCCCATCCTCAACGGCGATATTCAAGTCAGTCAGCAGCTCCAGCACGCCGTCTGCCTTGTCTCGGAACCCCGCGATCATGTTGCGCACATTCTTCTGCAGGTCGCGGCACGCCACCGCATGTTTCCTCACTGCTTCCGCTGCGGCGGGCAGCTTGGACACGCCGTCGTACGCCTCCGCCAGCGCCAAGGAGGTGCTCTTCTGCAGGCGGTACAGTGCCATGAGGTCCAGGGACTTAGAGACGATGTCGATGACTGACATGGACAGACTGCTGCGCCCCCCAATGAAGTCCTGCCCCGTGCCCACGGGAGACAGGGGGGCTTCCTGCCCCAGAGCTCGCCCCGTGGGCGTGGAGGAGCTGGAATGCAGCGGAACTGTGCCTGCATGGAGCGGGGCTCCCCCAGTGCTGGATGCAGCAGCACCAAGTGCCACTGGGGGGCCGCCTACAGGGGTATAGGCGTGATCACGCAGGGGGGCTGTCTGAGCCCCCCCATACGCCCTTTGCACCCCCCCTCGATTGAAGGGCGCCAGCCACGGGTGCTCCAGGCACTGCTCGACGCTCCAGCGTTTGTCTGGATTCACCGTCAGCATGTTCCGAATGAGATCCTTGCTGGCGGCGGAAATGTGCGTCCACACTGGGGGGACAAAGCGAAACTTCCCCGCTTTGATGCGCTCCTCCCAGCTGTTGTTATCGCCTGGATGGGCAGCGTCATCAAAGGGCAGGTATCCCCCCAGCATAGCAAACAAGGTCACCCCAACCGACCACACGTCCACCTTGGTGCCGTACCCGTGGTCCCCCCCCCGGGCGAACAGGATCTCAGGGGCGACGTACTGGGGCGACCCCACAAAGGTGGACGCACCGTACCCAGAACTGACGAACCGGGAGGTGCCAAAGTCCGCCAGCTTCACCTGAAGCATACTCTCCTGCTGCCCAGTGGCTGCAGACTCAACTAGGCGAGAGCTGAACACGAGGATGTTCTCGGGCTTGATGTCACGGTGCACCACCTTGCGGGCGTGCATATGCTGCAGCGCACACAGTACCTGCCACACCACATGCTTGGCTTGCATTTCGCTGAAGTTCCCACTGGCGAGAATGGAGTCGAACAGCTCTCCCCCCTGCGCCAGCTCCGTGACGCTGTAGATGGTCTCGTCCTCTGGGCGGTAGTACACGTCGAAGAGGCGGATGATGTGGGCGTGGTGCAGGTTGGACAAGATACGCACTTCCGCCAAAAGTGCCTCGGGGTCGAAGGTGGGGTTCAGCCTGAACCGGTGCGTGTCGATGCACTTTACGGCCCGCAGCTGCCCCGAAGCCAAGTGCTTGCACTTGCGCACCACAGAGAATGTCCCCCGACCAATGCTTTCCAGCAGCTCGTAGTCGTCAGTGAAAGCGTGGTCTCGGATGATGCGCAGCGGGCGAGGCATGGCTTGCTCGCCATTGCCGCTGGCGGGCATGTGAGCCGAGCTTGTGTTGGGATTCGAGTCCAGTCGAGAAACAGCTTCAGAACGGCTTGCTGTATGGTTTTCTGCTGCTGCAGTTGCCGCGGTGCTGCTCGCAGCTTCTGTAGACTGGAATGTAGTGCTTGTCCGTTGAATGCCGATGCGAAGGCTGCTCAGCCGAGAGCGATCGCTGCCCACGCTGCTGTCACTTGGTTGTTTGACCATGGCAGGCATCATGTCATCGCTATCACTATCAGAAGCAGCATAGGCTTTGGGAGCCGGCATGTGGTTGTGTTTGGGTTCAGCAGCAAGGGCGGCGCCGTTCTGATGAGCTTCAGGCGAAACGCTGCCACCTGAAACGCCGACTGGAGGTCGACCGTGATCAGGCTCTGCAGACGGACAGGTGCTTAGGCCATCTGACGGGCACCGTAAGTCATCATGTATGCTGCAGGTTGTGGTATTTGACACTTGACGCAGCGTCACTGAGCTCTCTGGAGCTGGTAGAATGTTGCCACTTGGCATGGGAGCAGCAGAACCTTCGGTCTCAGGCAAACCTTCCGTCGCCTCGCGTGCCTCCTGCTGGGTGTTTGCAGCTGCCTCAGCAACTGAATTGCGTTTTGCTGCATCATACTTGATATATGCATATGCAGCTCCAGCTGTGACGGCCACTGCAGCGGCTGCCACGAGCAGCATCTTGGTGGTCTGTCCTCCCTCCATTTCACAAGCTTGCTTTCCGCACTGAGTAGGTGCAGCATGCGGGCCAGCGACGCAGCGTCTTCCTGGCAGGGGTAATGATCCAGCAATCTCATGTACAACGCTAGCATGCGCAACACTGAGCATTCTGCTCATGTTTGGCGAGCTGGGTACAGCTGAATGAGTTGAGCGGGCTGTGGGCAATTGCCGCACCCCCCAAAACAGGCCAGTAATACGGGCTGGCACGCACTAAAAATAGGCAGTCACAGACAAAGGACAACGCCTAACGCACAAGTCGACCACATCAGTAGAACTTCGAATGGTGTTATTTATTTTCCTTCAGCGTATTTGTCAAGCAACCATCGTTCGTATGCAGGAGTCGTGAGCTGGCTATAGCTAGCAGGCCCCCCCGAGACAGGCCCATAGACACCCCTTCCACAGTGACTTGTGGCGCAGGCCCCAGACACAATAGACTCACTCATCTTCCGACAGCCTTGCTTCCAGCCTGCTCACCACTGCCTGGGTACGAGATCCAACCCTGTGGCCCAGCGTGGCACCTTGCCCAGCCGCAATGCGCAGAATGTCTTCCAGGAGCTGCTTATTCAGCAGAACATCCACATGGTCCCCCGCCTCAGCACTGCCTGCTCGCATGAGGTCCAGCCCCCCCCGCAGCAGCCCCTCCTCCGCCACTGCGTACGCCAGCTGCTGCAGCGCCGACGATGCTGCCGACAGCGATGCGCTTTGCATGTCCGCCAGCATACTGCGTGTGCTGGAAAGCATTTTGCGGGGGACGCTCAGCCCCTTGCGTAGACTGGACAGCCATGCTGCGAATGTGGAGGCAGCTGCACCCGTGGCGCCACTGGCACTGCCTGCAGCAGCGGCTGCTGCGTCCCCGCTGCTGGCGGTGGCAGGTGTGGGGCCGCTCACCCCAGGCGGCGCCTCTGTGGATTTGTTGGTGGAGTACTCCCGTGCCACGCACGAAATGCCCGCTGGGTTGCGTTCCTTGTGGGCCCACCCCCTCAGGCACATGTACGCCATGGACATGAGAGGCACAGTGGAGTCGCCAGCCACTTGCGCGACGCCATTTTGCACACCTGCGTCTTCCACTTCCAGACCAGAGTGCACATGCAGGGGCATGTACACTTGACTGGGCAGACCATATCCACTGGGGCTTTCATCAACCCCCAGGGCGCCCTGCTTATTCATCTCTCGCAGCCCGAACACATCCACCTCCCGCGGATGAGTCATCGCGGTGGCCCAGCTTGTGTCTGGAGCCGCCCGCACCCCCTCATAGTGGTAGGAGCGCTCAGCACGCTGCCCCACACCATACAGGCTGAATATCTTCAGGGAGGGGGCGTTGGGTAGGGGGGCAGCTAGGGGATTCAGCCAGTACGACTGCGGCAGCGCCCCTGCGGCAACTCCCAAGCCTTGCCGCAGCACGCTGGGAATGTGCTGTGAAAACCCAGAGCGGTCCACCTGCTTCGTCAGCCAGGTATCTGGGGCATATCCTGTGCCGTTGCTGTGGCTTTCGTGTGCCACCATGCGCCGCAGCTCAGCCTGGGAGGGGGGCCGCCACGCAGAAACAGCCACATTTGACAGCACCTTGTGCATGAAGCGCGGAGCTTGTGCAGCCATGAGACGCAGCACAGCCTCCACACTGTAGTATGCAGTGTTGTTTCGCTGCACGTAGCTGCCGTCCACAGTGGACCACACCCCAGGGGCCACTTGGTGCAGTGCACCTGCTGACAACTCCTGCTGTGCAGCCTGTCGCCCTTCATCGGAAGTGGCATCTGCAAGTGGAACAGAGGGACCCACCGTGGGGCCGTCTCGAGGAAGAACACGGAACAGGGTTGTGTTCACGTCGTACAAGTGCCCATCAATGGGCATAGGCAGCCCCGCCGTCTTGGACTGCAGCAGCCTGTCCCTGCAAGCAATCAGCGCTGCAGTAGCATTGAACGTGCTTTGCTCGTATCCCAGCAGCTGTGTTTCATGGTGCGCGGCGTTCAGCACAAACTTGGCGCAGTCCTTCGGCACTGTTGAAATGACAGCTTTCAGTCTGGCGCAGGCTTCGTTCTTCTCAGGCTCGCTATCCAGCAGATGTATGCAATTGTCCAGATCTGAAACAGTGGCATTAGCTTCCGCCTCAGATGTATCTTTCACGTGTTCTGGTGTCGTGGATGCGTTGCCGCCCGCCATCGAGAACATGTCTTGCACCCGCATCGCCACTCCACGAGTCTCGTTCTGCACCTGCAGTGCGATGCTCAGCAACGTGGCACGTGTTGCAGCCAGCGATGTGCTGTCTGCGGTATCGGGCGTGTAGTCCCGCAAGTGCACTGTAAGCATTGAACCCATGTCGGTGAGGCCCACCTCTTGGTCTGGCGCCAGCACACTGTGCGGCACCTGGGCCCATGGGGTGTCGCCCTGCTCCACAGGCAGCCCCGCAGCTTGACCATCTGAGCCCACTGCCGCAAGTGCGTTGTTCGTGCTGGAACACGCCACATGGCACACATCATCATGCCAAGAGATGGCCCTGGGTGCAGCCCCTCCCTCGTCGCCAGAGCCCCCCCCCTCGCAGGTATCGCTCAGATCTGAGTCTTGCAAGCCCCCCCCAGCACATGCGCAGTTGGCCGAAAGGGTGTGGGGGGCCCCATGAGCGGACGCCATGGCTCCAGCGGCGGGCTTGCCCCACACCCTGTCTCCCCCCAGCGGCAGCATGGTGGCCACACTGCCGCACGCCCGGAACAGCCGGCGGATATCCTTGTCTGACAGCAAGGTGTCCTTTACCGCCCGCAGTACAGGCGGCAGCGCCAGGGATTCCCGTGTCTCGCCGCTGAACAGCGAGGCGACAGACTTGGGCACCCCCAGGAGGGGCGACGCCACGAAGGCGATGCTATGCAGAAACTTCTCGGCCCACCACCCGGAGCGCACCTCCAGTGCATCACAGGGCTTCCCAGTGAATGTCCCCTCTGCGACTGCTCCGCCCGAACACGGAACAGATTCTCCGATGCCTTGCGCCAGGGGACTGTGCACCCAGTGCAAAAAGTACTGCAGGAGGTTTGCGCCCATGGAGTGCACTGCGATGACAGCGCCCTCCCGGCCATTCACTTCGTACATGAGCTCAATGGACAGCTTCAAGTTGGTGCAGTACCTGTCGCGGCGCTCCAAGTCCCACGGGCCCAGGCGCCAGTCATACGCTGCCATGTGAATGCTGTTGGAGTCGTACCCAAGGTCAGCCAGGGAGCGCACCAGGGTGCCCCACAGGCTGTACGCGCCCATGAGGACATCAGCAGCGCCAATGCCCATTGCTGGCCGCAGACGCACCCCCTGGGGGTCCAGACCTGTCGTTTCGTTCAGGAGCATGTGCTGGATCCAGCAGCTGTTGTGCAGCAACAGCTTCCGCAGCATGAGTGTGCCCCCCCAGATGCGCTCCCGGAAGTGTGAGCGCAGGCACTCGTGCCCCTGCCACACCTCCAGTCCTGTCGAGGTGATGCCGGGGATAAACACCATGGGGTGCTTCTTGCGCAGGCCCTCCTGAGACAAGATCTCGCCAGGGCGCTGGGCCGGAGGCGGTGCAGACTCCCCTGTGCCCAGGATGCCCCCGTTTTGGAAGTGTGGCCGCAGAGCATCGCCCAGGGCTGGCAAGACCACCACGGCAAGGCCAGAGGCCACCATGCTCACAGCAATGAGCACCCAAACCAGCTTGATGGACTGCCAAACGCACCCAGGGAATGTGCTGCATTTCTGTGTATATGTTGGATGTTCCTCAGGCGTATCTGCCTGCTCCTCTCGTACTGCACCAGATTCTGCGGGGTGGGGCGTGGTGGTTGCTAACCAGTGCGGAGTGTGCGAAAGCTGTCCAGGGCAGCAACAAACTCACCGCTCAGTGCATCTGCCTCTTTGCCGTCATCAGTTTCCACTTTTGCTTTTGCAGTGCTCGTGACAACTGGTTTGGAAGGTCTGCGACAGTCCATTCCCCCAGAAGCCAGTGCGGAAAATGGTGCTTATCAATCAGTCAATCCGCATGCAAGAGTACACAAACAGTCTCCGAAGGGCAGCCGTGACCAACCAAAGAATCAATTTATAGCCCGCAGTAAATGACACTGGTCTTCAGAATATGTCTCCGGCAGTTCCAAGAAACTCCATAGTGCCGACGCACCCCCCTTTTGCAAGGGTGCCCCCCCCCTGCAAGCCGTACACCCTCAGCAAGTGAGACAAGTCCAGGTGCTTAAAAAAGTAATACCCATACACTCCTCGCCGCCATCTTTGCCTGTGCCTGGCGGGCGCACCATGCAAAGTGTGGGTGGCACAAGCCATCAGACGGCGCGCTTGGAAGTGGAGCCCTACTCCGCTGTACATGGGCAATATAGACGATGCCTTGTTGCAACTGGGACAGACGAAAGGCCATCCATATGGAATTGCCGCCTTCTAATACCCCTGTGCCTGCAGCTGCCTTCCTTATTCCAGGCCATGGTTAGGGGGGGGGTCAGCAGGCGAGCCTTTACACCCGGGGCCCGGGCGCGTAAATGTGGTCAAATGCAAGTCCGCACTGGATGTACGGTACTGTGCAATCATAATTTCGAATTGGGGCCTGCTCATCTGTGGCTTGCCCACGGAGCGTGCACCTGACTGGTGCACTGCGGGTGAATCGAGCGGGGCGCCTAGCGGAGCAAGTCCCAAGAAGCCCAGCGCGGGCGAAGGTCTGATTGGTGGTACCAGCACTGTGGGTGGCTCAGACCATTTTGGTACATTTTGATGGCCGCGGAACACATTGCAGTGCTCCCATTCCCAGATGCCGTGCCGTGGCTGCAAGTGCACTGCACGATACGATCTGACTTGACACACACACAGTATCATGACGTGCAAGGCAATCGTCTGGACAAAAGTATTCAATTATTTGGCACACATAAAAGTATAGAGTCTACTGTGTCCTCAGTGTGGGCCGAGCTGGTGGCTGGGTCAGGTAGCAGCAATAGGGGCAGTTTGACGAGAGGCGAAATGTTGCGCACGTCGCAGCGATCGACACAACCCAGCGGGTGCGTCAGCGCAAATCAGGGCAGGATTGGAAGCAAGGCATGGAGGCAGAATGGATCACAACTTCCTGTGTCCAGCTGTTTGCTGAAGCGTACCTTCTCTCTTCGTGCCAGTTGCAGTACACAACAGCCCCTTATACTGCTGGGCCCTCCTGACTCCGAGGAACAAACACAGAGCACTGCGAGCAGCGCGCACAGTGATCACCAGCTCACCCCTTCAATTGCAAGTTCATCTACTGAGGCAAGTATAGGAGGAGCTGCTGAGCTGGACCTTGCGTCCATTAACGACAGTCTGCAGCTGCGCATGCGTGCAGACTCCAGGCTGGACAGGAGGCAGCTGTCGGTGACCCAACACCCCTCCAGCGCCCCCCCCCCGCTGAAAAGCACAGGAAGCAACTCACTTCGCACGCCACCTACGCGTCGATTGGCTCAGGCCCTGCAGCGTGCCCTGGCTCGCTCCAGCCAGTGCCGCCGCGCCCTGCAGGCGGTGGCTGCAGCTGCTGCCAGCGCTGAGCTTGACGTGTGCCGCTGTCCCTGCCCAGCCTGTACACGCGACCACAAAGCTGCACGCACAGTCAGTACTGGCGGACATGCACAGCGTGTGGGCCGTTTGCGGCAGGCATTCGCGGCAGTTGCGCAGGGGGCTGTTGCACACATACAGGCAGCTGCCCAGGCAGCCATCTGCGCATTCAACAAGCACACGCAGGCGCCGACTCTCGGCCCAGCACACAGCCGACCACACACCAGACAGTTGTGTCCAAGTTCGTGCGTGACCGGTTCACTGTGCATGCACAGCCGTCGTGCAGCAGGCATGTCGCTGGGCGAGCAAGCTGTGCTGCAGGAAGCAGCACAGCTTGCTGCGCAGCCCTGCCCTGGGTTCGACGCGCGTGCGCAGAGGGACACGGCATGTACAGGCGAAGCTTCATGTACGGACGCCAGTCCACATGGGTTCTCGTTTTGCGACGATGGCTCGAACGAGTTGCCCGGGCCTGGCCATGGCGAAGACCATGGCGAAGCATGTGCTTCCGCCTCGTACATTGAAGCCCTGGCAGCCCGCACGGCGCCAGGCTTGCAATATGCCCCTCGTCCAGATTTGGGCGGGGGCCAAATTGCAAAGCGGTTCATTCGGGGCTCGCTTGATGCCGACGCGCGGGCAGTTCGGGCTCGGCTGCTGGGAAGTCGCAGCGCCCTGGCAAGCAAGCAGTACGCAGCCCAGCTGCAGCGCGAGGCTGAGGAGGGCGAGCTGCACAGCAGCATACAGCGGGCATACCATGCTGCCCATAGCGCTGATGCCCTGCTGACCACCCAGCGCCGCACAGCAATGCTCGACAGCGCCGCACAGCAATGCTCGACAGCGCCGCCTGGGCTGCCCGTCATAATCTCCCCGGCAGACAGCAGCTGTCATACCGATGGGACGCGCGGAGAAGGGGAGCGGTCCTTAATCCTGCAGCAGGGGTGGGCTGCCTTGAGCGCACTGCAGTGCGAGGGCAAGGGGCAGCAGGCAGTTGCTTGGGGGGGTGGCAATGAGCACTTCATGGGCCCCCTGTATGCCCCTGCTGTGTGGCAGTAGTAGCTATGGCTTCGCGCAGTCGCCTCAAACAGCCTTGGTTTATATGTCGTGTACTTGTTGACATAGTATGGCTAGGCAGAGGTGTTGTTGGACTTGGCGCTTACTGTTCTGGTTATTTTTGAGGCACAGGTGTGCAGCCCAGTTGGCCCGGGCCCCTGGGCCCCTGGCGGTAGAATGTAAATCATGGTTGATGCGATGGCATCGAGCAGTGGTGTTGGTGGTCGGATGCTGTAGGGGCACCCGACGATTTGTTGCCATTTCTGTCCGAATGCGTGTCTAACACAGGTACGGAAGGGGGCGCTTGGCTTCGAGCCACGGGGGACACGCACTGACGGGCAACTTACTTCAGTATTGTCGACGACTGCTGCAGTGCACAAATTGGTTTGGTTTGTATTTATATCAGCTGCATACGCGAGCCGTGCACAAGCTGTGCTTTCTGCCAACCAACTGCAGTGAGGCACACAGCAATACCGGCAGCCATGGCTTCTGACAGCAGCAGCCCAATTACAGGGGCAGGCACAGATGATACACGCCCAGTATATGTACCAATTGCATATGGATCCATGGCATTCCCACTGTCCAAAGAAGAGAAGGGGGAGGGTGACAGCACGCACCGCTGGCGAGGCAAGTATCTGCGCAGTTTCTTCCAGTACGCCCAAGCAAACCTGCCCGATTTGTGCAGTTTACCTGCGCGCAGCAGACAATCGGGACCTTTCTTATGTTGTTAGATCGGTCTCGTTTACTTTGCACCCAAGTTTTGCAGACCCCGTCCGAGGTAAGTATTGCGTCGACAAGGCTGGAGAGCTTTCGTCACAACCATTTGACTTCCTTATGCAAACGGTGCACACTTGAGAAAGCTCACAACGCCCATCTCAGACATATCGAACGGACCATTTGAAGTTGCTGAATTGGGCTGGGGCGAATTTGAGGTGGTTATCAAAGTTTTCTTCGCTGATGACTCTCTCAAGCCGGTCACATTCAAACACACCCTGAAACTTTACCCACCTCCAGGCCAGACACTTCCCCCGGGACACGTAAGTGAAAAAGTGCGTCGCAACTTTGTGTGATTTGACTTGCCTTTTTGCAGCCTGTGGTGGTTGAGAACTACGATGAAATCGTGCTCAACGAGCCTCACAAAATGTCTCCGGATGCTCGAGCCAGCCTCATTGCCGGTCCAGCTGGCTTCACCCAGCTTACATCAGACGATGCACACTATGTCGAGCATTCTCCTGATGCAGATTTGTCTATTCTCGCTGGCGCGCATGTTTTTGTGCGGTCAGAGACAGAGCGTAAGTGCCCTCATCGTCAAAGCTTTGCCTGGCCGACGCTTACTCACACACCCTTTGCTGCATCTGCAGGCTTACGAGAGCGCCTGGCGCGCGCCGAATCAGATGCAGCACAACTTGTTAAAGATGTGGCGTCGCTTGGAGGGGCCCCCCACGCCAACGCCCCCACCCCCCTGCAGGCTGAGGCTGCCCACATGGCACTGCAGGCTGCACATGCCGGGCAACTGGGATGAGCGCAGCGGCACCGGTACACGCCATTTCAAGAAGGCCCCGTGCACAATATGCACAATATCTGTACAGTGCATCTTGGACGTAATCGCTGTCCATTCGCCAGCTGGAAAACCAACAAGGCTTGCTGCCTCCAGGCAGGCGGCAGGATTGGCTGCGTTGCGCACGCTTCAATGCATTCATGGCGATCAAACGCGTTTCTTCTCGCCACCACCAAGCGTGCTTATGTAGTGGAATGCAGGTTGCAGTTGTTGAAGGCCCGGAACACTGGTGTTCCACCCCCACGCCATGCTGAGCAACAACAGCGCGTGGCAAATGAACACAATGCCCGAAGACAGCTCCGTGGGCGGATGGAACTCCCAGAAACGCATGAAGAAGTACCCCCAGACAGGCCAAAAGATGCCAGTGACACGGCTACTCACCGCGTGCAGCAGTACTGCGTGCCAGTACCACACAAAGAATTGGAAATGGATGGAACGAGCCAACACCACGCCGACAATATTGCTGGATGCCAGAACAAGCAAAATGTGATGCTCAATCACTCGAGCAGCAGTTTCAGCGGGAATTGGCACGCCTGTATTTCCCACAATGCAGGGCCCTGTGAAAGGGGAGGTGGGGTGGCGCCCAGGAAACAGCACGTCTGCGCGGCGTGCCCTGTCCGCCTTGCTCGGCGGCTTCCGAGCCAGCGCACACACTGTGAAACGCATGAAGCCAAGGCAGGCCACCGTAGCGGCCAGAAGGCCAACTGCAAGCAGCTTCGACGAGAACACTGCTTCAGGCAGGAACACAAAGTTCACGCTCCATTGCTGCTCAAACTGACGCCCCAAGTTGAATGCACCCATCACGTACTCCCTGGGAAACTGCAGCAGGAACGGCGCACCCAAGCCTACTTGCACTGCAGCACAGGCTGCAATGTACCCCAAAGAGTGCCGCCAGCCGGTGTAATGCATCAGGAGCACAGCCAGGCCAGGAGCGAACAGCAAGTTATTCATCTTGATGGCAACAGCAAAAGAATACAGAACGCAGCCGGCCAGCCAGCGCCGTCTGGAGAGCAGCAACAGTGCAACTGCAATGACTGTTGCAGCCACCGCGTCATTGAACAGGCCAAGCGCGAACACCTGCCGCGCCCGGCGCCCCTTCAACACGCCTACCAGGATTGTGAGGAGCCGTGCGCCATAATCCAGCGCTTTCCATGCACCCTGCCACTTAAAGGATGGCATGATCCGTGTGATGAAGTACAACCAGATGCCCAGGGTGAGTGTGTACGCGGCAGCGAACACGCACTGCAAGCGGAACAGCAGCGCGTGGGGGCGGTGTGTGCGGCCCTCGTAGCCCGGAATGTCCTTCGGGGAGTACTCTGTGGTCCAGTGGCTGGCGTTCCAGCCTGTCAGTTTGAGGATACTGCCGTACACCAAGACGTGTCCTGCTGGGTAGACCAGCGGGCCAGTGTCTCCGCGGATGGCTGTGTAATTACGCTCGCCATCCAAAACCATCTGTGCTTGCTCCATGTATGCATCGAGATCAAACGCAATCGTCTCTTCATGCTGCAGATCGTGGGCCACTTGGTACAGCTCCGTTGTAAAGACTGCTAGGACGAAGAGGCGGAGAAACATCTTTGTGTGCCAATGCAGCTGAAGCCTCCACCACGGCAATCAAGCCGAGACTTTGCACAGGAATATGCCCAAGAGGGCAGTGCACAAGAAAGCTAGCTTGCCTGTATTGACGGAAGCGCGCTGCCTTATTGCCAGAAAGTACAGAAATGCCAGCATGGACTGCAAAGGTGACTTACGACGAGGCCGAGCAGCCCTGCGCAGGACGACACCCCCAAACGCACGACAAAGCACATGGAAAGATGTGTTCGCCGAGGAAAAGACCTCCGAGACATATTTCGTTTGAGAGGGTGACGTGGTGACCGTGTGGGTTTCAACTGCAATTGGCCGGCTTCGTGGGCGAGGACGGATCTCCCGCGTTGTTTATTTCTGTTAGCCACTTCCCCACATTTAGCTGAAGTGGCGTTATTGAGGCCGCAGATCTTACAGACTGAAACACTACAAACCAAAATATCACCATGCAGGCTGCGTTTCAGGGTGTTGCAACGTACGGCTGCACGAACTGAGCTGAGAAATGCTTCTATGCACGATCGTGCTCCATCGCAGAGCTGCTGGATTGGTCAATGCGCTGTATCGATCGTTTAAAGCATCATTTAGATATACCGAACCCAACCCACCTGAGCAATCACAACCAGATGCGGCTGGTTACTCCCCACAGCTTGTGATGCAGTTCTGGTGAGACATCTCCGAGAAGCTTCTTCAGTGCTAGTTTTTCAATGTTTTCTCCGCAGGGTTACCTTTTCTGTACTCCAAACACTGGCAGCATTTAATCTGTGAGAATTGTGGGGATATTTGTGCGACACTGGTTTGACGATTTCGTTGTGCAGGCCCTACATGCCTGAGCTTCGCATGGTGCTGCTACTACTGTTTCTCCACTCAAGCACTGTAAGACAGGCCGTCTGTTATCACACGAATAACTTTTGTGCACACCCAAGCATGTTTACAGGCTGTTCCGGTCGTGGAAGGCCTCTTTGCACGTGCTGCTGCGCCGGCCATCGAGGCCACGTTGCCACATGTGGTACCACGTTTGAAGCGCATGCAGCGCAGCAGTCAGAAAGCTACCCTGGCAGCACTGCAGCCCTTGGTGGACATGGCCAACGGCATGTTGCTACCTTATGCAAGTGAAGATGGTAAGAAATGAAGCTCCCCTTTGCCCGTCCTGCGCTCACTCCCCCCGTCTTGTGTGCAGATTTGCACATGGCCCGAGATAGCCTGCGGGAGATGCTGCAGCAGGTGCGCAAGCGCCGCAGGGCTGTGGAGGTGCATGACTTGGCCCGTGGCTTCACTGGCTCCCGAGCAGCAGGCGCCATTGGTGCAGCCGTGGCAGAGGGGGCGGCCATGCTGGAGCGAGGGGGGGGTCACCCTGTGGCACAGGGGGCCCGCCCAAAGCTGGTGCGACAAGCAAGCGACCGCAGCAGTCTGGAGGCCGCGGCACAAGGGGCCTGGTCAGCTGTGAATGGCTTCATGAGTATGATCCCTGCTGCACGCACAGCAGCCAAGCCCCCGGCCCAAGCGGCCACGCCACCGCCCAGTATTCCTGAAAACGATGAAGTGCGGGAGGTGATACCGCCACCTGCCGTCACTGGCGGCAGCGCTGACTTTTCGGAGCCCCCCCTCCCTGCCGCCGCCGCAGGGGGTGGGGGCTCGGGGGACTCGCCGTGGAAGGGGGCCAAGTTGATGGAAGATTTAGATGAGGTGGACGACGACGAGGAGGATGCAGTGCCCCTGGCATTTGTGGGTGACTCCAGTGACAGCAGTCGGGAGACCACCAGCACTGCAGCAGTGATGCCCGGACGATACTCAGAGGGGCTGCCCCTGCCGCACTCCAACCGCGTAGCGCACGGAACTGGGCGGCAAACTGTGTTTGTCACGCCAGGATACAAGATGCGCAAGCGCAGCAGCGGTGGGGGCAGCACTGCCTCGTCTCTGTCCCCTGGCGTAACGCCCCCTGCAGCAGGAGAGCAGGAGGATGGACCAGGTGACGACGACACTTCCAGTTGAGACTGATGGAGACGCAGCGTTGGAGGGCCTTGTGTGGCTAGGGCCAGCATGCAGAGCTATGCCGTACTTCCTTCAGTGGGGGTGTTTTGCTGCGAGCTGGGTGAAGGGGCGTGCTGCCAAGCTGTCACGGCGGGAACTGTAGCTTGCGATCCCGGCCGAGGCCGGCGGCCTGCCAATTCACTGTTGCGCTATATTCGACTGGTAGTATGCAAGCCATATTGCAGGAGAGAAAGTACTGGACATCTCTGCCACCAACTTGTGTGGCGAAACTGCGCGTGCAGCGTCCGTCACGGTTCTGTGCCTATTTTGGCCTTTGAATCCGAGAAGAGCCGTATTTACAGCAGGACGTTAGTTTATCTTTTACACTAATTGTAATTCTATCATGGTAAGTTCCCGCTTGGGTGAACTGGGGCTTGTGCCTGGCTCGCCGGCTAAGAAGTAGCGTTTCATGTCCGCTGCAGCCCCAGCACGCCTTGATTACAGGGCGTCCCGAAATTCTACCGCTGGCTATCTGAGCGATACCCCACCATCAACCAGAACATTGAGGATGACTCGTTGCTTCTGGAGTTCGACAACTTATACCTAGACCTGAACGGTGTGATTCACAATGCCAGTCATGGCAACGAGGGCGTCACGCGAAAGGTTCCGGATGATGTGATCGCACGGACGTGCTGTGCCACAATTGATGGCATTGTGAAGCGCATGCGACCTACTCAACTCATCTACCTCGCAATCGACGGGTGCGCCCCTCGGGCGAAGCAGAACCAGCAGAGGGCTAGGCGGACACGTGCGGCCAAAGACCGCACTGAGGCTCGAGAGGAAGCTGCTGCCAGTGGAGAGGTGATTGAAGATGCTGATGTGTTCGATTCTAATTGCATCACCCCTGGAACTCCCTTCATGGACATGATCAATGCAGCCATGCTGCAATTCGTCATTTCTCGAATGAAGGATGATCCAGCTTGGGTGGGCCGACGGGTCATTTTCAGCAGCAGCAACCAGCCCGGGGAGGGAGAGCACAAGATCGTGGAGTACATCCGGGGCCTGCAAGGTGAAGGCGATGCCATGAACCCCAATCTGCGGCACTGTATGGTGGGCCTGGATGCTGATTTGGTCATGTTGTCTCTGGCCACGCATCAGCCGCATTTTTCCCTCCTGCGCGAGCACATCGACTTCCAGTCCTTCCAGCGCAGCCACACGGGCACTAAGACCAACACGCGCCAGACCAGTGACACCAAGTGGCAACTGATGCACATTGGACTGCTGCGGGAGTACCTGGAGATCGACATGAAGCCCACTGCATCTGCGCTGGCAACGGCCCCCGCCGGCTTTGTGTACGATGGCGAGAGGGTCATTGACGACTTTGTGCTGCTGACAGTGCTGTGTGGCAACGACTTTGTGCCGCACCTGCCGTCCCTGGACATTGGCGAGGGTGCGCTGGATGAGCTCATGACTGTGTACAAGGAGAAGCTTGTGCTGATGGGGGGGTACATTTGCGACAAGGGCGTGATTGACTTCGACTGTCTGCAGGTGCTGCTGGACACCGTCTCCAAGAACGAAGCTGAAGTGTTCCGGGAGCGCGCTAAGACCAAGGCCAAGTTCGCCGCCCGCGACGAGCGTGACGCTTCCCGCGACGCACGCTACAAGGAGAAGTGGACTCTGCAGAACGAGCAGGAGGATGAAGATGCCACGTTTGCGCTGGACGTGGTGGCCGAGCAGCTGCAGGGAGGCGGCAAGACTGCTGGTACTGCCGGTGGCGCTGCGGCAGGTGCTGGCACTGCCCAAGGCGAGGATGATGACGCTGGTAGCTGGCAGGGCGGGGAGGAGGAGGATGACGGTCTAGATGATGAGGTGAAGACACTCATGCCCCTGAACCCCAATGTAGACCCGGATCAGGCAGTGAAGGCTGCCCAGCTTGCCGCAGCCACTCCCGCCAGCGACTTCAAGGCCAGGTACTACTACTCAAAAATGGGCATTGGCGCAGGCATTGACGGCAGCGACGTGACCAAGGCACGCATGGTGGCCAGCTTTGCCGAGGCGCTGCAGTGGGTGATGCTGTACTACTACCAGGGTGTGCCGTCCTGGGGCTGGTTCTACCCCTTCCACTACGCCCCCATGACGTCAGACCTGGTAGGGCTGTCCGCCTTGGAGATCGTGTTTGAGCTGGGGCAGCCCTTCAAGCCCTTTGAGCAGCTGATGGCGACACTGCCGGCCGATAGCGCGCAGTTCCTGCCCGAGCAGCACCGCTGGCTGATGACTTCCGCCGAGTCCCCCATTGCTGATTTCTACCCCGACGTGCGCAATGTGCGGCTGGACAGCAACGGCAAGCGTGCTCCCTGGGAGGCTGTGATCCTGGTGCCCTTCATTGACGAGAAACGCCTCCTGGCAGCAATTGCTGCACACGTAGACGAGAGCAAGCTGACTGCAGATGAGCTGCGTCGCAACAGCGTGCTGCCCATCGAGATGATGGAGCACGACCCCACAGTCACCAGCACTGCTGTGAGCCGCACCACTGCATTCCCAAATGTGCCCATGTGCAATGTGTCCGTTCGCCGGGACTGGAAGCAGCCAAGCATCCCCGCTGGAGAGCTGTTCAACCCTATCCCTCCTGTGGGCTGCGTCATCCCAGCTCCCGGCTACCCCACTCTCCATGTGCTGGCCCTGCGGCATGAGTTCAAGCAGGTGAAACTGAACATCTTCGGGTCCTCTTCCCGCAAGCCCTCCACTGTGGTGGAGCCCATGGGCACGGTGACTGCCGGGGAGCACGGAACACATGTGCCTGTGTTCAGCACACGGTATGCCCCAGGCACCAGCGTGCAGCCGGCAGCAGGGGCTGCTCCCCTTGCACCCCAGTACGAAGCACTGCCCAAGGATCTGTACATCGACCTGAGTGGCAGCGACCTGCGCGCAGCGGCCACTGCCCTTCTGGGGCGGTGTGTGTATGTGGAGTTTCCTCACCTGCGTGCGGCACAGGTCATCAGCATCTCCACGGAGTCAGGCGAGGCCACATGGTTTGCCTCGAATGACGAACTGCAACCGACACTGCCCGGAGTGCTGCAGGCTGCCGGCGGCGGGACGGTCACCATCAAGTCCTTCCGTCCTGAGCAAGCTGTGCAGTGGCAGCAGAATAAGCAGCAAGTAGAGCGTACACTGCTCTCAGGCGGCCGCGGCCTGGCCCAGTGCGGCTTGGAGGTAGGCGACACCACCTTCCTGCTGCGTGTGCGAAAGCTGGTGGGCATGCGTCGCGACCCTGGCACAGGTGCACTGCACCGTGTGTTCGCTGCCGGCGCCCCGCTGCCCCCAGGGGACCCTGATCAGATCGCAGGCTCCACTTGTGGCGACGTGATGGTGCCTGGACAGCTAGTGCTGCGTGAGCATCCCCATCCCGACCGCCGGTGGATGGAGCAGCCCCCCATGTCTCCCCAAGAGCGTTTCCCCGCTGGCACTCGAGTGGTGGTGCTGAGAGGCCCTCACCGCGGGACTATGGCCAATGTAGTGTCTTGCTCAGCTGACGGGCAGTACGTGGACCTGGAGGCCCCCCGCACCCCCCAAGAGCCCCCCTTCAGCCGCACCCTCGCGGCCAAGGTGCAAGACGGGTACTTCACTGGCAAGCAGGTGTCCAGTGTGCTGGGCATCACGCCACTTGCCCTGGGTCGTCTCTCTGGCAGCATCATCGTGAAGCCTGGCAACTTCGACCTGGGGTTGAACTTGAAGGTGCAGGGCGGCAAATTGTTCATGGCTGGGTATGTGAAGAGTGTCGGCAAAAGCACACAGAGCCTGACTGCCTGGGCCTCAGGTGGCAAGCAGAGCGTGAAGGTGGCGGCTGGCGGCCCCAAGGACCGCTCAGGCCCCTGGGTGTACTCTGAGCGGGCACTGCAGCTGCTGGCAGCATACAAACAGACTTGGCCCCAGGTGTTTCAAGCTTTGGATGAGCTCCCAGATGAGTACTCGTACAACCCTCACCAGCTGGGGGGGCTGCAGGTAGTTGAGGGGGCTTTAAAGTGGCTGCACCAACTGGATACTTTCAAGAAGCCCCTTGTGGACTTGAGCACCCAGGTGCTATCTCCAGTAGCAGTGAAGCAGATCGAGCGCGGCGCGGCTGCCTGCAAGTTGAACTTTGCCAAGATCGTTGCAGCCGACCCAGCTGCGTATGACGTGCGCCCACTAGGAAAGGTGGCTACAGACAACCTGTTTGTGCCTGAGGACTCCGGCTTCGCTGTTGGCGCCGTTGGCGGCGGCGAGGGCGTCAGTAGTGCTGGCGCCGATGCCACTGTCGGCTCAGCTGGCAGCGAGCCCACTCTGGGCGACCGCGTGCTGAACCTTGCCTTCACGCCTCTGCCTGTGGGCGCCAAAGGCGTAGTGGTGGCCACTCACGCTCGCAGCGGCTACGTGGAGGTGGTGTTCGACGACGAGTTCGTGGGGGGCAGCTCCCTGGAAGGTCTCTGCTCTCCTGGGCACGGCGGCCTGGTGCAGTGGAATGAGCTCCTGTGCTTGTCTGCGCCGGAGGATGGCGCCGCTGAGCGCGCTGCAGCCGCCAAGGCTGCTCGTGGCTGGGAGCGCAAAGCCGCCGGTGGCCAGGCGGTAGATGCCCGGCAAGCAGCCTCTCGTGCTGCTGCAGCAGCCGGCGTGCTGCCCACAGGCAAGGTGAGCGCCCTGTCAGCTGCACAGGCGGTTGCTACCCCTGCCGAAGCAGCTCCTGCCCCCGCTGCTGCCTCGAAGAAGGCCAAGAGCAAGAAGCCCAAGGCTGCCAAGCAGCAGCAGCCCGTCAAGGTAGGCGCCTCTGCCCAAGCACCGGCCCCGGCCCCTGCCGCCGCTCAGCCCATTGCTATTGCAGCCCGCGGGCCCGCCCAGCGGAAGGGCCAGGCACAACCTGCCCCCCCAGCGGTGGCTGCTGCCGCTGCCACCGCACCCTCGGCGCCTGCCCCCGCCCCTGCCGCGGTGGTGCCCCGTGCTGACCTCACCCGCCTTGCCGCCGCCATTGCCGCCATCCTGTCACCCCGGGGCCTGAGCCTGCCCTTGAATGTGAACCTGCTGAAGGCTGTGAACTCCGGGGAGGGCTGGCTGCCCCTTGGGAAGCTGCTTCTGCACCCCCAGCTTGCCCGCATGCAGCTGCACCCCGCCTGCCGCCAGGTGCAAGTGGTTGGCCCAGTACTCTCATTCATGGCCAAGGACAGCCTGGAGGTGACCAGTAACTTTTCCGCCGTGCGACCGTGCACACGGGGAGCGGCCCTGGCTGCAGCCATCGCTACTCTGGGCGGCGCCTCGCCGCAGGCAACTGCCGCCCCTGCCGCCGCCGCTGCGCCACTGAAGTTGGCTGGGGACTCATTGCAGCCTGCCCAGGTTGCGCGCGGCGTATCTTCTGCATCGGCAGCCAGCGCAGGGTCTGGTGCTGCCTCCCGCGGGGTGGGTGATTTGCTTGCAGCAGCAGCAGCTGGGGTGCAGACGCGCCTGCCCGCGGGGGTGGCGGCGCCTTCTGCTGCCCCATCAGACCGCAATGCAGTGCTGATGCAGGCATTGCACCAGGTGGGTGGAGTGGACAAGCGCGGCGCCAAGGATGTGTACGCTGCAGGCCCCCCCCAGGCCAGCGGCTTTGGGGCTGAGAAGCAGCCTGTGGGCTTCGGGCGGAAACGCCGGGCTGCCAAGAAGGCCCGAGGGGCGCAGCACACGCCTGTCACTGCACCTGTGGCTGCACAGCCTGCAGCCGCTGGTACGGGGGGGCTGCTGAGGCCCTCTCAGCTGCTGGCTATGGCCCGGGGTGGCAAGTGACACACACCAAGGTAGCTGGGGTGAATTGATTGATTGGAATGTCGCATGTTTTGCGCAGCTTCGTTTGCTAACTGGTTGAGAATTCGAAGACGTAAGCTTTCCTTTCAGTGAGTACAAAGTGCAGTCTGTCGTTTCCGTCATTCTGGACTGAGCTGAAAATGGCTTGAATTTTCATGTTGCTGGCATCCTCGTCGAACCATGCAGACAGCACGTTGCCGTGAAGGTGCTGACGCAAAAGCTCCAAATCAGCACACGCTTCGTCATGAAAAGGTGTGGACTCCTCTGTGAAGCTGGTATGCGCCTCATCGACAGTGCCATCATGGGAAACTTCTCCGTTCGTGAGGCTGCCGATCTCGAGAAAGCTCTTAACTCTCCTGCAACGCCGAGCAAGCTGGCAATGTTCGGCTCCGGAGAGTCTTCACGCGAAAAAATAACCCGATTCCAATGGCTAGCAGAAGCGTTGCTTGCTGGAGCCCATGCAACTTTCATTCCTTTCATGGCTTGGTCAAGGTCTTTTGAAAAGGCACATCGTTCAGCACAATTCATCTGGAAGTCTCCGTCGCCCCATAGTTGTGGCCTGAAGCGGCTCATGTACGTTTTACGCACAGCATCGTCGCATTGAATCAATGCAGTATTCTCAAAGTTGTACAAGGGCACAAACACGGCATTGGCAGCCGCTGGTGCGTCATCTGCCATGCTGTGGATTTTGTGCCAATTGGATTGGGCTTGCAATCGACAAGGCCGTGTTTAGACACCAACACCAGACCAAAGGTGCGTTGAATAGTTGTACAGCTGTGGGCGATGGTTGTGCTGGGCCGTCCATGACATGAGATCTCCCGATAGCAGCTGCCCAAGGCGTGGTCCTAAGTGCTTTGAGGGGGGTACAGCGTCGTGGCACAGGCAGCCAGGGCAGTGTCCGCATGTACCCTGCCTAGCCCATGAATGGGCAGTGCCCAACAGTGCGGTTCAAAGGGGCGCCACAGCCGCCACAGCAGGTTGCCTTGTGGCCAGTCTAGCACAGACGCATAGAGCCCTCATCCACTCAGCTTGTCCAGAAGTCAAAAGTGTACACCCGGTGCTTGCTGAAGATGAAGAACTCTCGGTGGTTCCCGTTGTTTGCGCTGCTTTTGTGCACAGCCTGCACCTGCAAGCTGCGAGCGTCCTCGTCAAACCACGCTGACATGACGCAGCCATGCAGCTCCGTTTGAATTGTTGCCAAATCAGCCTTTGCCGCTGCGTGCCGTGGATCAGATTCGTCGTAAAAAATAGTTTGATACTCGTCCACCATACCATCATGGTCTACCTCGTCTGCCTCTAGGGCTCCGAAGCGAGTAAAGCCATTCCAAAAGCCAGCGTCTGTTAGAGGCAGGTACTGATTCGTCGTCTCAAGCTTTGGGAAAGTCGCATCGCGGTAGTAGATCGGAGAGCGTTCATGCAGCGTGATCATTGCAGCCGACACATCTTGCATGGCTTTGTTTGTGTCTTTGGCAAAAGCATCACGCGGGGCCACTGCAGCTAGCAGTTCAGCATCACCATACATGTCGATGTGCTCAAATCGCTTCATAACCTTTACCTTCTCTTCGCAGCTAGCACGCAGGAGGCTTGTATTATGAAATTCATAGAGCACCTTGAACGCCTTTTCACCCGCTGGCTGAACAATTTGCTGGGCCATGCCAGCTGGCTGATCCTGGAGTACAGAGACGTATTCGTCAAGATAATTACTGCAGCGCAGAACAAGCAGCTGGGGCACACGCCTCACGATGTGCAACATCTTCATTTGGTGCAATTGAACTGTTTTGCGTTTTAGCGTCTCCTTGCAAGCAAGATCCGCGGCCCATTGACCCCACGCAGGGGGGGGTGCAGGACGGTGAAACTACCGCAGTGAGCGTTGCCGCCGCACTCAAAGCGTCAAAAGTGGTGCAATGAGCGTATATGACATTAACTAACGCAGGTTCGGGGCACGCAGTCCCTCGAACCCACTCCAAGGGGGTACGCAGCGTATCGCTACCTGTGCCAGGTTCACCACTGCACCCGTCACCAGA
>Ga0307982_1000406_pt1 | contig 34023 bp, 17 predicted proteins | sample OrgLakmetagen989_FD_201847 | JGI IMG/M metagenome (GOLD analysis project Ga0307982, IMG submission 201847) | Saline water microbial communities from Organic Lake, Antarctica - #989 | ecosystem: Environmental > Aquatic > Non-marine Saline and Alkaline > Saline | place: Antarctica: Organic Lake...
GGGGGCAGCGCTGGTGCACACGGCAAGTCGGCGTGAGACCCCCCTTCCACCCCCCTCAGGGGCAGGTCCCCTGGGCCTTGTACGCGCCACCACTGCTGCCCTGCGTCGCCAGAACATGCTCAAAGTCATCTCCGCTGCAAGGGCGGTGGCCCCAATTACCGCAGCCATGGGCCCAGCTGCCGCCGCTGCCGCTGCCCAGGGGGAGGTGGGTGCGCTGGCTGGGATCGCGGCAGCCGTGTTCCAAGCCTACGCCGGAACACAAACCCTGCGAGACGCAGTATTTGGCCCTGCGGACGATGCAGATTTGCAATGCCTGGATCTCTCAGTGGATGCGACCGTCGCCGCCGCAGCCACTGCACCCAGGCGAAGCAGCCGGCGAGCCGCAGGCGATACAGACAGGTCGCAGCGACGTGCCAGTGCAACAGCTGCGGCTCGCGCCATGGTGGAACTGGCTACAACAGCGGCATTGGGAGGAACACTCACCTCTGCAGTGCACACCAGTGGAACGGCGGCCACTGGAGGGGGGGGCACAATGAGCTTAGGGGGGGATGGACTAGCCGCCGCCCCCGAAGGCGCCATGGGCGCTTCAAGCCGCTCAGCTGTGACATTTGCGACACAGGAGGCGAGGCACAGTATGCCACGAGACCCTCTTTCACCCCCCCCCCCGTCCAGCACCGTGATGAGCCGGGATAGCTTGGGGGGGGGCGAGGAAGACCGCAGCCCCCCTGCACCCCCTCAGGCCCAGCAGCAGGGGCAGGCAGTGAACCGCCACGCACAGCGGCAGGCCCGGGCCAGAGCTAAAGCACAGAAGCAGCTACGCTCTGCATCTGCAGAAGTCATCCCCCCTGCACTCCCCCAGCAGAAGCACATTCCTGGGGTGCCCCGCGTCCCAGCTGGCCCCCTGGAGGAGCAGCCCCCCCTGTACATGCCTGAAGGGGGCATGCAGGATGCCGCCCGCCTGGCGTTCGAGTGGCTGTGTTTGCTGGGCATCCAGCTGCAGCAGCCGTGGGCCCTGGAGACCTCTCACGCCCCTGAGTTCGCCGACGGCCTGGTGCTGGCCCGGGCAGTGGAGGTGTGTGAGCACGCTACCCTGCGCAGCGGTATCCCCGGCATTGAAGTGCACCCCACCGCCCCTGCCGCCAAGCTGGCCAACATCCGCCGGGCCCTGGAGGTGTTGCAGCTAAACAAGCGCATGCCCCTGCGGTTCCTGTGGAGCGAACTGGAGATTCGGGAGGGCGACACAGGGGTGATTGTGCCCCTGCTCATGCACATGCGCCACGCGTACAAGCATGTCAAGGGGGTGAAGGGGGGCAAGTAGCGCCCTGCCGCGTGCCCTGCCGCACGTCCTGTGCACGGCCTCGGGGCTGGTGCTGGAGCACAGGTTTAGGTGTGACTGCAATGCATTTCGGGTTTGATGTTGACAAATACGAGCCTCGGGTCTAACCACTGGGAACACAGAACAATGCTACCTGGCAGGTACTGCAGGGGGGCAGCTCACGCCCGGTGGCGCCGAGTGTCTAGCACCTCATCCTCGTCGCTGCTGGCGCTGTGGGGGTAGGGGGCGGCAACCGGGCTGCTGTGCCCTGACCCAGTGCTGAGCCAGCTGGCCCGACTGCTGCTGCCGCTGCTGCTTGTATCGTCATCCAGAAGCAGCCGCTGTGCAGGTCGCCGTGTCTGGCCAGTTCCGCGTTTGGGTACCGCTCGCTGGGGGGGGGCTTCATGCTGGATGTGGGGGGGGCTGGATGATGCAGCTGCCCCTGGTACAGGCGAGGCATCGCTGAGGAAGTGGGCCATGTCTTTAGGCTTGGCTTTGGCATGCACCAAGCAGGTGCCGCGACCCCCCCCATACACCCCAACCACCATGTCTGCGGCCTGGTACATGGGGGCTCGATGGGTGACAACCAGGTACAGGGGGGCTGCACGCCCATCTTGCCTTCCTCGCCGCACACTGCGCTGCAGGAGGGCTGCAGCAGCACACACCTTTTCCGCATCCAGAGCTGCATCCACTTCGTCAAGTATGTACAGGGGGGCTGCGTGCATCCCCTGCAGCGCCAGCAACAGGGCCAGTGCCGCCATGGCTTGCTGCCCCCCCGACAACTCACTGAACAGCCGCCAGCCGTGCCCCGTGGGGCTGCATTCCAAAGTGACCCCCCCCTCATACAGCTGTGCCTCACCACGGGCATACAGCAGCGTGCACTCCCCGCAGCGCGACAGCTGAGCAAAGACATCTCCCACGGTTTGCTCCACCGATTCCAAGGCGCGTAGCAGGGTGCTGTGGCGTTGCTGGGCACAGTCTATCGCCAGCTGCGCCAAAGCGTGGGTGCTGAGTGCTATGCCTGTGATGCGACACAGGGTTGCCTGCACCTCGTTTGCCTCTGTGCTGTGCAGCAGGTCGGCCATTGCCTGCAGGGCTGCAGCGGCACTGTTGCTGGCGTGCTGGGCTGCTTTTGACCGTGCTGCCCCCGCCCGCGCTGCAGCCGCAGCTGCGCCTCCCAGCTTCACTGCGGCACTGCACAAAGCCTCAGCGGCTGCACGGGCCACAGCCATCTCGGCGGGCGAGGGGGGGGCTCCAGCGCAAGTGAGGGGGGGTAGGCTTCGCCCCAGCTTCTTGGCGAGGATAGGCAGGGAATCAAGGGGGCTGGGCTCAGACAGCCCCCCCCCTAAAGCCGCATCAGCACACGCTGCTCCGGGTCCCACCGATGCGCAGCGCTGGCACAGAGCCAGGGCGGCGCCCAGCTGTCGCCCCAGCCGCGCCAGGGTCGCCTGTATTGCTGGTGTGTCCCCCCGCACACACTCCACCTGGGGGGGTGTGAGAGCTTCGCTGATTTGCTGCAGTGTAATGTGCAATACAGCGTCAGCGTCAGAGGCTGCATCCCCTGGGGTATCCTGCAGCATTGCTTTCAGCCCCTCCACCTCACCCCCCTCACCCCCCTCGTCAGCAGCAGGAGGGTCACCACTCAAAACTCGTACCATCGATGCGAACCCCACACCCATGGTGGATTGCAGGCGCTGTGCTCCTGATTGTACACCAGCAAGCTCGTCTGCGGCGGCCCCCAAAGCCCCTGCCTCCAGGGCGCCGTGGGAGCTCTCCGCTGCCTTGCTCACGCTGTGCCTGGCTTCAGCCAGCCGCCTTTGGAGTGTGCCCAGTGCTGAGACAGCTGCCTTGTGTGCAGTCACAGCATCTTCTGCGCGCCTGAGCTCCAGGGCAGAGGGCCCCCCTGCACCCCCTTCCCCCCCCTGTGCTGCTGCTGCTGCCTTCTCCAGGGCCGCTTTTGCCGCCTGCAGTGCCCCCCCCGCCCGCAGCTGCGCCACCAGCACCACCCCCAAACGTGCTGCAGTGTGACGGGCGCGCTGCTGTGCGGCTGCCCGCTCACCCCCCGCCTCTGCTACCCTGTCCTGCAGGGCTGCCAGCAGCGCCCCTGGGGCTAGCGCCTGCAGGGCAGCGGGGGCAGAGTTACCCCTGGCCGCACCGTGGGCTACAGCGGCAGCGGCCTGCTGGGCAGCAGCAGCAGCAGCACGTGTCCGCTTCAGTGCTCTTGTCTTGGCTGCAGTCAACGCATTGGCGGCCTGCAGCTCAGCCTGGCAAGGGGCGGCAGCAGCAGCGGCAGCGGCAGCAGCAGCTGTGGCTGCCTGAACCGCCAACTCCGCCGTCTGCAGATCGCGTTGGGCAAGGACCACGTCGCCAGCAGTCTCAGAGGCGGCTTGCAGGGCACGGGCAAGGCTGCTTGCCGAGGGGTGTGGAGGACCCCCTTTCACCACCACCCCCCCACCTTGCTGCAGCACCCGGCTGTCAGTGGTCAACTTGAACCTGGCGCCGACTCCTCGAGACGCAGTAGGCAGAACAAGACCACCCGCCACTTCACCGGAAGCACGGAACACAGTGCCGTCTGCAGTTGCCATGTTCCGCTTCAACCCGCGCTCCCTCAGCAGAACAGCGTCTTGCACCGTCGGCAGCAGCAGCCACCCCCCCAACACCACTCGCAGCACGGGGGCGAAACGGGCTTCACGAACACACACAGCGTGTTCTGCCAGCTGTCCTCCACATGCCTTCACAGCCCTGGGCAGCGCTTGTTCCGGGTGCGTTCCTCCTCCCCTTTGCAGTTCCCCCAGAATGGCACAGGTGACCATGCCTGCTTGGTGTTCGGTGAAAGTAGCCGCTACTCGGGCCCCAGCCTCACGATCCGCCACCAGCACTGTGCGTCGCAGCTGTGTGCGCAGGGCAGCATTCAGCGCCAGGCCCCATCGGGTGCTGGGCAGGTACAACACGCTGTCGCCCAGAAGGCCGAACACGTGTTCCGGCCACAGCACCTTGCACATATCAAGACACTGCAAGAAACGCACTGTGGGGTCCCTGGCTGAGACCTGGGGGGGGGATCCACCCGCTACTGAGGGGGGGGCTGCCCCTGCCCCTGCAGCGGCAGCGGCAGGCGCATCTTGAGCTCCAGCGGCCACAAGTGCGTGTTTCTGCGCAGCCTCGTGTGAAAACGCCTCCGCATCCCCCAGGCGTCGCTGGGCCTTGTCCTGCGCTGCTTGGGCCGCCTGCAGTGCGCGCCGTGCCTCGGCGGCTGCTTTGGCTGGGGCTGCCGCCGCCGCCTGTGCCATGCCTTGGGCCTCCTGGGCTGACAGAAGGGCTGCAGAAGCAGCAGCAACAACGGCAGTGCATCGTTGCACCTCTTGAGTTGCTGCTCTGGCTGCCTTTGCATCCAATCCCAGCGCCCGCTGCATACGGTCAAGGGCATCAGCGGCAGCTGGCCCCTGGGGGGGTGATGCACCCCCCCTTGACACCCCTGCAGCCAAGGCACAGGTCTCGATATCGGCCAAGTCTTCGTACAGCTGATCAGCGCTATGCACCGCGGCGGTGGCGGTGGTGTGCTGTGCGTCTCGAGATGCGACATCCCGGGCAGCGCGGTCAGCGTGGGCTTGAGCGTGTCGCAATGCGAGCTGGGACGCTGCACGTGCCTTAGCAGCAGCGACAGTGGCCTCCTCTGCCCTGCGTTGCTGGGCTCGCAGAGCAGACAGCTGACCCCTTGCGCGAGACAGGGACTGTGCAGCACCCCCCCGCGCCTGGGTGACCCCCCCCTCGGCCACTTCCAGACTGGTTTGCGCCTCAGTCAAGGCATCACAATATAACGCCAGGGAGGCTATAGTGCCGCGCTCTGCAGTTTGTGTATGTTTCTGCAGTGCGTCTGTGCTGCTTCGCAGGCGCGCCAGCTGTGCATCCAGGGGGGGAGAAAGACGCGCCAGCTGCCGGGCAGCGGTGCTGCTTGCACTGTCCAGAGTGCCCTGCAGCACTGCAGACGCAGCTGTGGCACGCTCTGCAGTGCGTGCAAGCATATGCGTTCCCAGCATCTCCTCAATACTGGCAAGCAGATTCCCCCCCGGGGCATTCACGAGGGCGGCCACCTTATGCTGTCCCACCATCAGACAGGGCAGGCGGGATAGCGCCAAACCATGCGAAGACAGGGCCTGCAGGTAGGCGCTGCGGGTCACCTTGCGTCCGTTCACGCTATACTGGCAGGCGCCCCCTTGCGCTGGGATGGTGCGGCGCAGGCAGCAGGCGCCTGTGTCATCACCGCACTGTTGGCGGGTGTCGTCAGGGGATCCTGCTGCAGACAGGGGGGCCAGTGCTAGCTCCACAAAGCAGTCCACTGAGGCTGTGCTTGCTGCAGCGCCACGGTGGATGAGATCCCGCAGCTGCTTGGCGCGCAGCTGCTGAGGGGTGGCGCCGTACGCAAAGACAATCGCCTCCACAAAGGCAGACTTGCCGCAGCCATTTGGACCCAGGAGACACGCCAAGCCAGAAGAGGCTGCAGTATCCCATGTTTGCCTGCGCGCGAAGTATCCAGTGCTGTGTGTATTTTGCCAGACGAAGTGTGCCAAAAACTCTATGAGAGCAGATTGATTCAGACTGTCAGACAGCCATCAGCGCGAAAGCAAACAGCAGGAACAGAAATGCAGCATATGAATATTTTCAATTTGTGAAGGTGCCAGCGACATTTTAAATCACACTTACGGTTCTGGGGCGAAACTTTTGAAAGCACAAACTGTTACTTTCTTCAGCATTTGGAATTACGTTTGAGCAGGGCAGCCGCGCCGTATCAAGGTCAACCTCTCTGCTGACAGCATCAACTATATTCAGGATGAAATAAATACCGATTTTATGTTCTGACGGTCTTGTTGAAGTTCAGGTGGAAACATTGAAGCCCCCAAAGATCTGGCTCGCAATGGAGACATTTCTGCACCCCTCTCTACGCTGTCCAGTTCAGGCTTGCGAGCAGCCCTTCGGCAGCTCCTCCAGGAAAATAACAGCCTTGTTAATCAAATCTGAAGCATCACCACTTTGGTGGTCAGGCGCTCAAGCAGAATGGAGTACGTTGAGTGACATGACCGAAGCCCAGAATTTCTGTCTGATCTGGGAGAGCATGGTCTCGTCAGGAAAAGCACCGCCCTCTGCTCAGAGGAGTTAAGTTCTCACCCACAAGCCATATATTTTTATAGTCTTCCTGTTTTTTTGACAGCCTTTGCTGTCCACAATGGCGGTCCTGCCTGCCAGACACCACTGTCCAGTTCCCTTGAGTTTCGCCGCATGAAGCTGGGTATTGTTTTGCAGCATTTTCACGCACCAATCTGTGGAATTCATGCAAATCCCGTCAACTCATGCATTCGATGGTCATTTTTCAAGGCGCATGCTGGTAGATACAAGTTGCAGGCTACCTCAAGCCCCGGCGCTTGACGAGTGCGGCGCATGACAGCCCCACAGCTGCGCCGGCATCGGCGAACAAGTGATACGTGAAGCACTCGTGTGTCATGTTCCATGTATTGAGGCTCGTCAACGTAGTCAACGCCGTCTCCAAGCAAGGGCAAGCGACCCCCCCTCGACCACACGGGTATGCGGATGTGAAGCTGGTGTGACAAGGTCAGTGCACACAAAATCAAAACATGATTTCTACGAGCAATCGCAGCTGCTGTCGGATGTTTCACCAGCTTCAAGGGAAAGGGGCACACACGCTTGGCGACCCACCACCCCGCTGCCCCTTGTGTGTTGCAGCGACACACTCATGATCACGGCATGCATGGCTGTACAAACAGAGTGTGCGCCTCACCCACCAGCCCTGGGAGAAACCTGGCAACGGCACGGCAGGCGTAGCGTCTGAGGCATCCTACACGCCGCCTCTCGAGCCAGGCAGGGGGAGCCAGGCGGGGGTAGCGGGGCACAAAGGCCAGCCATGCAAGCCACTGTGCGCCACATGCCGCTGTCGCAGGTCACATGACCACCTCGCCCTCCTCCTCGCTGCTGCTGCCACAGTCATCCTCCGGCACTAGTGCCGAGCTGCCCCTCAGGACAGAGGCTGCTGCCGCCACTGGTGTGGAGGGGGGCCCTGGGGAGGGGGGTGTAGCGGGGGGGGGGGATGCCCCGGGCGCGGATGTGTCCTGCGGGTCCTCTTGGGGTGGGGGTGCCGCTGGACCAGGGGGCCCAGCAGGTGCTGCTGGAGCCCATCGTGTCCGGCGAGGCTTCTCGCCTGGCCCTGCCGCATCATTCCCGGGGGCGGTGGCAGTGCTGCTGGCTGGGACAGGTGCCTGTTGGCGCAGGGGGTGGGCTGCTGGGGCTGCAGCGGGCAAGGCGGGGCGGGCCCATCGGGTGGGCCCAGAGCGCACTGGGGCAGGCGCCGCTTCCACTGGAGGTGGCGCAGTGGAGGGCGGAACAAATGTGTGTTCCTGTTTTTCTGTGAAGGTCTTGCGTCGGAGGGCGGGGGGAAGCTCGTTATGGGGGGGCATAATGGACACACGGGGGGGGGGCAGTCTGTACCGTGTCCCCCCAATGCGCGCTTGTACCGCCGTGACCAGGCCAAGGCAGGCTGCATGCCTCAGGCGCTCTTCTACTGCATCGGCCACAGCTGGGCACCGCAGCTGGGAGTCTTCCATTTCTGACACCAGCTCTGCCACTTCGGCGGGCAGTTGCAGGTCCTGAAACAAATTGCGTGTGGCGCTGCTGGATGGTGTTCCGGCTTGGTGTTCCTGGTTTGCCTGATCCCGGACAGCGCAGCACAGGACATGCAAGATCTCAGAGGCGCTGGCACTGCCCCCCTGCAGCAGACGGCGCAGGCGCGTGGCTGTGAGCAGGGCGGTGACAGCAATGGCTGTTGGGCCCACTTCTGGGCCAGGCAGCTGCCCCCCCCCCAGAAGGTCGCTGGAGACATTGCTGTCCCCCACGCACTGCGGGCCATACTGGATCAAATTGGTGTCCTGCGCCAATGCGGCTGGACTGGCTTGGGGGACAAGGAGGGGGGCTTCTCCGGCTGCGGAGCTGCTGGTGCGGGCGGAGGCTGGTGAAGGGGGGCTATATTCCCCTGGAGCCCCCTGGGGGGCGGGCTGCAGCAGGGGCTGCAGAGAGGCCAGTGACTTGCGCCAGCCCCAGCCCCGCCCCCACCGCTCCAGGGCGGCAGGGGCAGGCAGGTACGCTGAGGAGGAGGTCAGGCGCAGGTGCGAGTCCTGCAGCACCGCGGCGATGGAGGAATGCCCTGCGATGCTGGTGAGCCAAGAGCGACTGCGGCGGCGGTCGGGGTCGCGGGGCAAACCGTCTACGTCCTCATCTGGATCTGTGGTGCCGTTGCAGCAGATAGGCGCTGGGGAGATCCACCATGCCATGGAGCAAAGCCAGTGCTCGGGCATGTCTCGGGCTGAGATGTGCTCCGGCAAAGAAAACCATTTTTTGCAGCTGTCACAACACACCCACTCTTGGTTTTGCAATGCAAGGCTCTCTGAGGCTTCTGCTGAGACTTTGCTGGAGTCTTTCTTCTTCGACTCGCTGCGTCGCCGTTTGCCAGCTGCAGCAACGCAAATACCGCACTGCTTTGGGCTACAACACAGTTGCGAGACTTACATTTTGTTGAGGAGCTCATGATTTAACGAACAAAACACACCCAATGTGTGTATTCACAGCTTTATAGTGTGCACAACCGCTTGGCCGTCTGGTCTTGAGTGAATCGAAACAGACAGGGGAATTTGAAATTTCCTGCGCAGGCATTGGAATGATATCTTCATGTCGCACTCGAAACAATCAATTGCGGAAATAGTTGAAGATAGCCTGCGACATCGCTATCATCGTTTCCAGCATCCAGCCTACACATGTTGACAGCCCCCCACGTATCAGCTTAGAGTCATGTCTCCAGGCTCTGGGGCGTCGCTGCCCTGTGACAGCGGGGAGTCAGGCGCCGTGTCCTCCGCGCCCATGCCATACACCCCGTCACGCATGACCAACGTGCGCACCGCCCACAGGTATTCCCGCATCGTCGGAACTGGCAGCTTGCGGCTGGCAGGGGTGCCGTCCCGCAGCCGGTCAAAGGTGTCTTGGGGGGCCAGCGGCACCACGTACCCCGTCAGGGCCCCCTTGATGATCTTCCCTGGGGAGTAGTGCTTCCCCGCCAGGCTGCGCATGGCCTCCATGTATGTGTCCAGCAGCACCCAGGCTGGCGCCCCAAAGGGGTGTAGCCACAGATACGTGTCCCGGGCTGTCTTGGCGGTGCTGCTTGCACTGCTGCCCAACTTCAACTTTGGAACAGTGAACACCGACGTACTCGCATGATTTGCATCCAACCCTGCTGGTTGTTCAGCTGTGGAGTCGTTGGAGGAGGGGGTGGGTGCGGAATCGCCCCCCCCTTCCTCAGCCGCTGTGGGGACGCTCAGGTCACAACCGTCCGCCAGACACAACCGCACACGCACGCCACCCGGCATGCACCCAGGTCGCAGCGCACGTACACCCAGGCCGTAGAAAGGGAAGCGCGTGACCACGGCGATGGAACACCACAGGGCGGCCTGCACCGCAAGAATGCTGCCCCACACCACAGTGAAAAAGGCGTAGTACACGCCCACTGTGGGCAGCAGCAGCACTAGGGAGAACAACAAAACGCCCTGCAGCAGCTGGGCCACGTCACTCTGGGCAGTGTCCACCCGGTTTCGCAGCACGTTGAACTTCTTGTTCCGGAACAAGTAGAACAGCGAGACCGCAACAGACAGCATTTGACGCCACAGGGCTGCGAAGAAGTAGTAGAACAGGAACACGTGTGTGGTGATGGCGTGTAAAATGTCAGCAAGAACAGCCAGCAGCAGGGACAGCCCGAACAGCCCACTGAAGCCCACTGCCCCCGCGATAATTGGTTCAAGGGGGGTCAGGAATGTCGTAAGGCTGTTCCACAGGGACAGTAGTTGCAGCAGCAGCGAGGACAATTGCGCCGTCAGCGGTTCATTCAGCTTCAACCCCGCCGGCACCACGGACAGCCACAGGATGATGCGTTTCAGCACTTCAACGTGCAGCAGCTGACCTGCCCTGTGCATCAGCGCTAGCAGCTGCGAGTCGGCACCCAGGGACGCCTCGTGCCAGATATACAGCGCCGCGCACACCCCCGCCACCAGGTCCAGCACGGTTAGGGCAATGGTGCCGCCCACTGCCACGGCGTGCAAGACGGTGTGCTGAGGCAGGTGCCACTGCTCCCGCATGCGGCGAGCCCGAACAAGAACAGAAGGCCACACCGCGGCCTGTGTGGCCAGCCTGTCTAGTTGTGCGGCGGTGGCCGAGACCCGGCGCAGGCTACGCCCCCCGAACCACGGCACCCAAGGGGGGCTGTCGTAGTTCACAGCCCGCAGCACCCCCCCCAGCACCAACCTCAAGCCGAACGCAAGGGCAAGCACGCAAGAACACACGGCCCGCCACAGAAGCGATGGCTGTACCACCGGGGTGGTGGTCCGAGTGTTCCCACTTGAAGGGCCTCCTGTGTTCGGCCCCGCCAGCACCCGCGCAGACTCCACTCCGGCCTGCCACGCGAACTGCCAACCAGCCTTCACACGGGCAGCCGGAACAAGGGCGTGCAGTGAAGCCAATGTTCCGGCTTGTGCATATTCGTCTGTGGGGTGTGCATCCTCCAGGCCCTTCACCGCGGGGGATAAGGCGTAGCAGTGCGCGTCGATTGCGGCGCTGTCTGGCCCCGACCCCCCCCTGCTCTGCTCAGCAGCAGACTGCTCCCCCCCCAGATCCTCCAGGCGACGCAGGGCGGTCAGAACAAAGAACATCAAATGCGGTGCAACATTGAACTGTCGCAGACTGCACTCCAGTTCGGTGGGCCGTTGCTCACTGCCCCCCCCTGCACCCCCCGTGCCGTCGGACAGGCCGTCCAGAGATGGTGTGCTGCCCCTGCTGTCGATGGTGCTGGCGCCGTCGGAAATGGGCGTGTTGGTGCGCATGCCATATGGTGCGCTTTTTTTCTTCGTCTTCACCACGTGTCCCTGCGGTGTTTCGGCTGTTCCTTCAGGAACCTCGGTGGGCTCAGTGGCCTCTTTTGCAGGCTGCAGTCTGGCAATGTGGTACTCCATGTGCGTGGGGTCGGGAAGAGCACAAAACACAAAGTGGCTTGCAGTTGAGTATGCCGACCCGCAGCAGTGCAGTGATAGCAGGCGAGGGGAGGGGGCCACAGAGTCACTGTGCAGGATGCGGGGGGGGGGTGCCGTGGTGTCTCGGGCTATACGCAGCCACAGTGCTGCGTGCTGTCGCCGTTGGAAGGCATCCCGTACGGCGGTGGGATCCCGGAAGCCTGGCAGAGCGGTGGGGGCAGCGGGCTCTGTGCTGCCACTGCCGCTGCCGCTGCCACTGCCACTGCCGCTGCCGTTGCTGGATAGGCGTCCTGCTGATTGCAGCCTCACCGATCCCAAGCCTGGAGGCGATGAATCGGCATTGCTGGGGCTGTGGTTGTCTGTTGCGGCCCCATCTTCGGGGTGCGTTTCCCCCGAGGGTGCCGGCGCCGTGGGGGACAGGGCTGATGACGTGCCCAGCAAATCGGTGCCACACTGCCACTCGCCGAGTACAATTGCAGGACTTCCACAATACGAAGAAATTGCAGCAGTTCGTGGATTTCGTCGCAGCAGCTCTGCAGGACGGCAGTGTGTTGACAACGGCAGCCGTGGCACTGCAGCATTGGAAGCACTCACCCAAAGCGCCCTCAATATCTCGCAGAGTGCCTACACCGTACGGAATCACCCCAGCCACACAAGCAGTGAAGCTTTGCACATTCCAGCCAATAAGAAAACCAGAGAGGTCTGATCCAGGGCAAGGAACTGGCCAAAATATTCGGGAGGAAGCTGAAGGACTCTGCATCGCGTTTCGCACCGAAACTCCAGCCTGTGTATACACGTCTCCCGTGAGTCGATGCTTCGTCGCACCTGAAATGTAGCTGGCCACAGCCACTATCCATCTCAGAATTAAGTATCAAATTGCTGGCATGACACACCAACTGCCTGAGCTTCCAGCTTCTCTCTCGGCCCCCGTATCGCAGGGGCCCGTAGGGGCCCAGCGTCGAGAGGCCCAGCCAGCAGGAGAGGCTGAGAAGCAGCGGAGCGTGCCATTCTCGGCACATAGTGAATAGTGAAGACGAAATGTTCGTCTTTGGAGTGGCAACTGATATTTGATTTGTTCGCAAATTCAGTACAACATGCCACGCAATGGAGGCGCTGTGGCGCAGCCCACTCCACTGGCCCGACTCCACTCTCTCTGCCGAGCAGCTCGAGCAGCTCCACGCATTCGTGCACGGAGCTCTCGAAGCTGAAGATGAGGCGCACCTCTTGGAAGCTCTTGGCCAATTCAAGCCTCGCTTCCTCATGCTGAGTGCTGAGTCGCCGGAGGGTGACCAGCCGCGGGATGCGCTGAAAGTCATGGCCTACAACATGGAGGCCATGCAATTGACAGACACGACCCTGGCAAAGTCCAAGCGCCTATTCATGGGAAATGCTGACTTACTGCCAGATTGCGTGCTGACACGGCAGCGCCTCAGGGATATCGATGCGCCGGAGCCTGCTGCACCGCAGGCAGCTTTCCGCTTTCCAATACTCACACGGCCTTCACGATCCATCAAACAAGCAGCAAATCACCGGTATGCATCTAAAGCCATCAGTTTCACAGCGACAATGCTCACTGGCCACTTTCCAGTACTATAGCAGCCACTAATGGGCGGGCTCAGCTCTTCATCGCTTTCTTGTGATGGCAACTTCTGAACAGCAGGACGGGTGACCGAGCCCGACGCATGCTGCCCCCCGACCACGCGATGCTGTGCAAAATGCTCTGCCATGACTCCACGAAGCCTGATGCTGCCGGTAGAGCATGTAAATCCCGTGCTGGGTGGGTGTTGAAGCGGCCACAGCAGCCCAGCAGCAGCCGCACAGTGGCCGCCGCCGCGGGCATGCCGTTGCTTTCAATGCACCTCGTCCACGCACGCCGCAGAAACACGCAACGTCGCGCCTGCAAGTGCATCGCATGCCGCCCATGTCGTTGCTCTGCAATGAAACGCTCCAGCACTGGCGTGCAGAATCGAATGCACGCTGTGAATAGCGCCGACTGGTGGTTTGCGTCCCATTTGGTGCGTTCCCGTCTGCAGCCGTCAGCATCCGGTGCTGTGAGCAGGTCCAGACACCGCAGCGCCCCATCACGATACTGCACCGCAGAGCAGGCACGTCGGAATGCACTGTGCTTCCAGGCGTGCTCGAACAAGGTGCAACGGAGACCCATTGCTCTGGCATTTGCGCATGCAGCTCGCAGAATGCGTATAGCGTTTGCATCACCTGTACTGGCACTGGTGCAGAATGCTGATGTCAAATCTGGCACAATTGCGTGAGGGCCGCTACCCAGTGCTCGGATCAGCGCCGTGGCGGCGGCGACCTGCTGCTGCGGAAACGCCTGCGATGCGGCCGGGCACTCCACCAAACGAACGAAGCAGTCGTTGTCCCTGTTTGAACAGGCTCGTACAGAACTCATGTACCGCATGTTACTGGACCCGGCTTGCTTCTGTACGACGATAAAGGGGCTTTGGTCAGGCTGTGCATGCCGCCGCCAAGTCTTGCACGCAGCAGCAAGCTCACACGCCTCCTGCCCCGCCAGCATGTTGCAGGCAGCCTCAATGCATGCAGCTTGGTCTGGACACCCACTGCGACCGCATGCTGCGAATAATAGGGCTTCCAGATTGAAGCCACTGGCCACTTGGGGGTGCATCTCGGCTAGGCGCCGGAGAAACCCTGCTTGGCGCAGGCCGGCGCACAGCTCGGCGGCCTCGCTGTGCGGGTCCCCCATCGCTGCCAACAACACAGTATTGCCAATGGAGCACAGGTGTCCGACAAGCGATGCCAAGACTGCGCAGCTGTGATCTGCATCTGGCGGCACCCGTAGCGCCGCTGCCGCCAGCAGCGAGGGGGGGGTCAGTGCCGGAAGCAGGGCTAGGAATGTGTACCAGCCCAGCTGCCGATCACCATCCAGCAGCATCAGTGTGTTGACCATGTCCAGCCGCCCCTGCGCCACACTGCCGAAACACGCCGCCCCCCGAACCCCCTTCGGCGAGCAGGCCTCAGCTGCCCGCAGTGGCGAGCTGGCAGTGTGCCGCAGGAACTCCACAGCGCCCATCACGTGCTGCAGCTGCAGACGAGCTCCACCCTGCACTGCAAGCAGCAGTCGCAGGCAGGCCATGCTGCCCCCAACAGCGGCAGCAAGCAGCAAGGTGCCTGGATTGTCTGCTAGGCTGTTATTTGCAGCGAGTTCGGCGGGGGTCAGGGGCGGCACGAGCCCAGAAAGAAGCGGATCCACAGGTTGCTGCTGTTCATTATGTATTCTTGACCGCACGAGCATGACCTGCTGCTGTTCCTCGTCGGTCATTTGGGCCACAGCGGCCAAGGCTGCCCGCAAGAGGTCATCACGGCCGTGCAAGCAAGCCAACAAGCAAGCCGCATGCAGACCAGCCACTGAACCTTGAACAACATCATACTTTTTTTGGATTGCTTTGAGTGCATCTGCGGCATTGCCGCTCGCAAGCAGGCTGGCACATTGGTCAGCGGCGATATCAGTTGCCATGGAATCGGCGTGGTGGCTTCTGATCTGATCGCAAGGTTTGCTGCGCAGCGCAGAGGAAGACGTTTTGTCGCCCAATCGACCAAAACAAGTAGCAATGACTGTTTGCCAGTGTCTTGCAAAGCGCCTGTGCTTGCTTGCAATTTGAATGTGCCCTCGCTTCACGAGAAAGCTCTTGACTGTAACAAATAGTACTACCGCGAGTTCTAAGTTGACGCAGTGCCAGGCTTAAGATTCAGCTGCTGTTGTCCAAAAGAAAGTTTGTTGCATATTCATAATCACAGAATCATGATGGTACATTTGTGGATTCATTACTGCTGAATCTGAGTGCAAACCTATAAAGCTCCTAACTCCCCCCCCCCAATTATGGCGGCGACATCCAAGTACTATTGCATCATGCCTATACACCTCTGACCATGCAGTATACTCACATTGAATCACAAGTTTTGATATCCTGCATACCCCCCTCTGAGCGGGGTCAAGGGATTGCGTGCCTCGAGCTCGGTCGAGTTGATTTCGCCTGACCATGCAGTATACTCACATTGAATCAAACATTCTCTGCTCTTGCAACTGCGTGAAAGGCTGTAGTTTTATTTCCTTGCAATCGGGCAAGGGTATGCTGTAAGTTTGATTTACTTCCTTCTTCAGTGCAGCTGGCTCAAGAATCGTTTGCGCCCGGCCCACTGGGAGCTTCTGCCATGATAACATATCATTCGATGCGAAGCATGAGTCACACCACAATGGCATGCGCCATGAGGCCCGGCCTTTCTCGCCTGCCCTCAAAATCCGCATTTGCTCAAATAGCAGCACAATCAAGACGGTGGCAACATTCCTTATCGCAGCAAGGTCACAAACTTACTGCCTATGATTCACGGCCTGGTTCAATTTCAGAAATCATCGCCATCCCCATCTTGGGAAGCAGATGTGCGTCGTTTTTGTGTGCTTGGCGTTATGCCTGGCTCGGACACTTTTCTTTCGCAGTGTTTCAGTATGGCGGGGGCTGGCTTGGGGCCCAGGGCAAGCAAGATTTCAACGCATCGCACCAGGCTGAACTTGTTCCTCGTTTAGAAGCCTTGCCTATCGTCAGCGCCTCTGCTGGCTGGGGGCACGGTGCCGCCACCGATGCCGACGGGCACCTGTACGTGTGGGGTCGGCCCCATGACTACAGGAATGTGGTCCGCTGGATCCGCTCCCAGCAGCAGTCAGGCTTCATGTTACGCAGCTGGCAGTGGACTCTGCAGAATGTCCTCAAAACCGATTTACGGGCGCACCATGTGCCCCCCCCCGACAGCGCCCCCCACACGCGTTTCACGTCCGTGTCCTGCTCACCAGGGGCCCTCACTGCGGCCCTGGACGCATCGGGGCAGATATGGTGCATGGGCAGCAACACCCACGGGCAGTGTGGCAGCGGCGCCAGCTCTATCAATGAGTATGACCCGGTGCCTGTGCTGGGCATGGACCAGCCCGCCACTCAAGTGTCCTGTGGCTTCCAGTTTGTCCTGGCGCTCACAGCCGATGGACGCATGTGGGGCTGGGGCAAGGGGGGCAGGGGGCAGCTGGGCTTGGTAGACAATGACACATACAAGGCCCCTGTGCCGCTGGATGGTCCAGGGGGGTCCCTTGTGGGCGTGCCCTTCGTGCAGGTGGAGGCGGGCTTTTCGCACGGAGCGGGGCTGACAGCCGACGGGCACGTGTATGTTTGGGGGCGCATGCGGTCTCCAGACACCCACACAGAGCGCAGTGAGCGGTTTCAGCGGGACGCGTGGGCGCCGGTGCGCGTGCACATGCAGGGGCGGGCTGTGAAGATCGCATGCGGCCAGGCGCACACCACCATCCTGGGAGAGGACGGCTCGGTGTGGATGCTGGGCATGCGGGGGCGTGGCTTGATGTTCGACAACACTGCCCGCCCAGCATTCTTGGACGCCACGGGCACAGTGGTGTCCGGGGGCGGGGCGGGGCACAGCAGCTCAGGGGCGGGGGTGGGGACCCGTGGGGCTGCACACGGTGGCACGAATGACAGCTCCTCAGCACCTAGTGTGCTGCCGCAGCATTCAAGCGCAGCAGGCGTGCACGACGTGGCCTTGAGCAACGACCCTCGTTTCGTGCCGGAAACCGACATTGTGGTGCACCCTCAGCAAATGCCTCCCATGCCGTGGCAGGACGGCGGCCTGCGTCTGGATGCGGGGCGCAACGTGGTGTCGCTTGCAGCTGGGCTGCACCACTCGTATGCTGTGCTTGCCAGCGGGCAGGTGTGGCGATGGGGGTGGAGGGGGGTCCCAGAGCTGGTGCAGCCCATTTCTGAGGCGGGCGTGCGGGCTGAGTCATTGGCATGTGGATTTTGCCACACTTTGGTGATTGGTCAACAAGACCCCGCCTCTACGGGGGCGCTTGGCGCAGACGGGTCTGCCCCTGCAGGTGCGGAGCCGCAGGACTGGGACACTGCATCAGCCACCGACAGCGATGCTAGCGCAGAGCCCACTGAGCGCAACAACGAAGCGTTTTTCACAACTTGAGATTTTTTTGCTGGAAAAGCTTCAACATACACGTCGATATGGTGAGAGCGGTGGATTTTGGGTTCGGTTGCTGCCATGCGCCCCGCGTCGCAACTCACCAAGCCCACTGCAGCTTTGGTGGCGGACGCGGCGACGTTGCAGCGGCCAAGCTGGAGATCAATCTCGCCCAGATGCAGCGGCTGCCGGAGCAGCTGGGTGCTGCACACACCCTAGCGCTGCAGACGGAGCAGCAGCTGCCTGCAGGCATTGTGTACGAGCAGCCCCTGGTGCAGATACAGGGGGCCGCTGGAATGCAAGAGATGCAGCTGCGCGATGCAGTGACGTGGCTGTTGTCCCACATGCAGGGCGTAGCAGCCGCCTCCGCGCAGGCTGGCACCGTTGTGGATATGAATCACCCGTCGGTGCTCGCCCTGAGGGCCAACACGGCTGCGGGCGGAAGCCTACATGCTGCACTGCAGCAGTGGCTCAAACGACTGGAAGCTATGGACGCAGAACTCACTGACTCATAGCTCCTGCTGGAGGTGTCGGTGTTTGCCACAGTATTTGTGCTGCTTCTCATTGTGACCTCCGCTGTCATTTCCCGGCAGGTGGGGGCAGCTTCCCAGGCCCAAACCAGCTCCATGCAAGCGCTGCTGCTGCTGTCCTGGTAAGCCGTAAAGCGCCTCAGCAGTCGAGCTGCAAGTGCCAACACCGCTGTGCTGCAAGGTGAGGAGCAGAGTCACTCGGATGATGCCGCCGGCAACCATGTGTCCCTTGGGCTCACACGCACCATCAGTGGCGGCACGCTGTCCAGTGACGCTGCCTGCCGTCTACGGGGGCACTCCTTACATGGGGGGCAGTCTGAGAACCCCCTTGCGTTTGACTCGGACGGGGGCATGGGGGTGCCTGACCGGGGCGACGGGAGCCCGCGGGCCATGCGCATGCTGCGCGTCCCCCGGGCCCACATGGATTCCTCCCGCTTCCGGTTGCGGTGGAGCTGCATGCTGTTGGCGCCGCTGCTGGTGCTGGCGCTATGGCTGGGCAGCATGTTTGCCGTGAATGTGCAAGCAGCACTGCGCGCAGACCGGTCCGGCACCCGCCTGCAGCTGTCCAACCTGATTCTGGGCAACGTGCTGCAGCTGCACATCTTGGTGCTAGAGCGGGGTGCAACACCCGCAGTGCCGGCCAATGCCTCATACCTGCATCTGAGCGACGCCCTGGCATTCAGAATTGGTGCCGACAGCCGGCGGCTGCTGCATGGGACAGCGGCTCCAGCAATGCCCCTGACTCGGAGCAGTTGAACCCCTTGCGAGCCAACAGCAGGGCATTCCAGCTGTTTGCGCAAGATGCGTGCAGCGCCATTCGACCAGCGCTGGAGCTGTCGCTGTTTCAGGCTTGCAATGCGACATGCAGTGACGCTGAACAAATTCACGCAAGACGCACAGCGGTACATTTCAATCAAGAACACCAACAGCACCCAGGGGCGGCTGATGTTGGAGGACGTCGCGGAGTTGTCAACCCCCTTGTTCTCCTTTGCCTCGGCAGACTTCCGCCTGGCCCAGGATGGCGTCATTGATGAAGAGCTGCAATTAGCGTACCAACTAGATGCGGCGTTGACGTCAGTATTTGTGCTGTGTTTTGCTGCCTCTGTGGTGTTCTGCTTTATTCCGCGAATGCGGCAGGTTGGCACGTCTGTGCAGTCTGCCAGGGCGCTGCTGGTGCTCCTCGCCCCCATGCTGCTGGGCGCAGACTCCGGCAGCACCATGTCAGGTGTGCTCACATCCCTTGCCAGCGAAGTGGCGGCTGAGCAGGCCGCTGTTAGCTCCATGGCCAACAGCAGCCTGTGCAGCGGGGACAAGGGTACGCAGAGACTCAGCTTGCAGCTGGCGTCCTCGAGCGGGAAGCTTGAGGGGGAGGAGGGCGGCAACCTAGATGTGTATGCAGGGCAGCCGTGCGCTTCGCTGCTGCATCGCATGGGAGTGCCTGTCCATTGGTGAGGACTCCGCCCGGCGGCGGGGCAGCAGTGGTGGCATTCAAGCTTGGCAGCTTGGCCAGCTCCCAAGGTCAAGTGGCGGGCGCTGGCTTTGCTGGTAGCGTCATGCACGCCCGTTCTATTGCCTAGGACGTTCACCGACTTGGACGACCTTTGCCTGGGTAATTACCCACTGCACTGCCCAGGTGCTGGGTGCTTGTTGGTCTCTGCCCAGGCCAGGTGGGGAGCGATTCTCTGGGGGCCTGGCACACTTTCTCCAAAATCATGGTCGTGCAATGCAACCAGCCCAGCCAGCTTCTCGGATATTTTGTGGGGAGCGGTCGCCCCCGCATACACCATGAAGTAGAGTGCCAAGCCGATAGATGGGACAGATTTAAAAAATCTTCACGCTGCTTTACTTGCATTGCTTCTGTAGAATTCTGCACCGTCGACACTCGGTGTGCCAGGTAGTTTTCAAGTGCAGACGGCAATTTCCTGCTGAGCACCTCGCTAGCGACTGCCATTACTTCACTAGTCAAGAGCCACTCGAGCGAAATAGCACTACAAGTCTGCACAAAGATGAAGAACAATCAACTGCAGACATCTGTCTTTGGTGGTGCGTATCTTATGCCAAACTCACGGTGCTCAATTATGGTGGATCAATTGCAAGGGCATGACACGAAACTGTCATGCCACGTCGCTGGCGTGCCTCTCTTGTGGTGCCTTGTTTCTGCTCGCAGCAGCGTGCTACCAGATCCCGCCCGATCCATCGTGTTTGCAGTGCTGCTTGTTGCGGCCAAGTCCAAGCAGTCGGCAACTTGGATGACGGTTGCTTCGCTCTTTGTAGGCTGGCTTCAGCTGATGGCATTTTCCCTCGCCACGGCTCGAACGTGGCGAGCCAGCTCCTCAGACATCCCAGAAGGTGAGAAAAGCAAGAGCTACAACTTTCATACCATTTGATCTTTCGCTGATTTTTGTCCTCGCTACTGCTGAAATTTGCTTCTGTCATACACCATGTCACACAGGCGATGACGTACTTGAGAAAATTTCGTCAGCGCTGCAAACTGCACGGCTTTCAAGCTGGTACGAAGACAGCTCTGACACAGTGGACGCCACAGTGGATGTGATCTTGGCTGTGATGTCCATTGCTTGGGTCATCACATTGCTAGCCCTGCTTGGAGAAGCGACGCGTCGATACAGGTGCGTATACGTGCCTGAGAATGAACGGATGAAAGCCGGGCCGGCCGGGGCCGGCTGGCTGGCTGGGGGGCAGCGCTACTATGCGCTACTGTGGACCCAGGCTTGTCATGCACGACACCTTTTGGACGAACAAGGGCCGTTTTGTGTTTCTTTGTGAACCTCTTGGTTTCACAAACCTTGTTTTTGCTATCTGCACATGCAGCTGCAGCTTCACGTAGAGTTTCGAATACCCGGCTTTCTCCCCCTGCAATCAAGCAAGTGTCCCTGCAGACTGAATATTGTCCAATCGAAACCCATTTTGGTGGTACTTCAGAACTCTTTAGGCCTGACGACAACTATTTTGCTGGTTCCAGTTGCAAGTACGTTTGTGCCACCTGCCCAGCGGTTACAAAAAGTGACTGTGCGGACTTTGAAATTCGTGGTAAATGCAGGAGCCTGCCTCTGCACACACGTTCACATTACCTTTAGGGCTACTGAGCATGCTTTGTCTCATTTGCAGGTCGGCTGCTTGGAACTGCGTCATGTTCTGATGAGGTGCTGAGCGCCCTGGACACGAATTGCTTCGAGGGTGCGCATGCTGCGCTGGCGGTGACCTCCCTGGTGCTGTTTCCCGTGTTTGTGCTGCTGGCTGTGGTGGTCAGTGGCCTGTACGTGAACCACAACCCCCTCAGCAACGCCGTGAGCAGCAAGCAGCACGGGCGCATGGACGCGTACTTCGTGCTGCTGCGGCTGATACTGACTGTGGTGGTGGACACTGCTGGCGGGGTGCTGCCTGCATGGCTGCAGTGGCTGGCGCAGGTGGGCGTGGCGGGGTACTGGGTGTACACCTTTGTGATCATGCAGCCCGACACTGTGCCGTGGATGAACCAGCTGCAGGCTGCACTGGCGTGCGGGTACGCGTGGAGCGTCACTGCGGTGCTACACGCGACCCTCCTGCCTGGCTCTGCCAGCATGGCCGCCCTTCTGCTGCACGGCATCCCGCTCAGCGCTGCACTTGGGTGGGTAATGTGCACTCTGCATCGCGGCCGCATCTTGGGGAAGCGCTTGGGTGATTTGTCTGAGTGGCACGAGTTTGTGCTGTGGTCCCGGGAGCGCCTGCGGGTGCAACACACTGCGAAACGCCTGCAGCGTACGGCGAGTCGCGGAGGCAGCATTTCTGGATTTGCATCTAGTGCCATGCGCAGCGGTGGGCATGAGTACAGACCCGAAGAGAGCGTGGCCCCCTCCGAGATGCTCGCTGAGGAGCGGGGGCAGCCTGGAGCACGGGGGCAAGATGACATGGAGGCCCCCACCCAACACAGCCTTGGGGACAGTGCAACCAGTCCAAGTGTCGGTGGGGCTGCCACAGCCACGGTAATGCTGAACCAGGGGGTGAATATGCCCCTCGCTGCTGCTCGCACACACAGTGCGCTGCAAGCCGGCATCGCATGGTCTGTTTCCCACAGCGGCGGCCACAGTTCGTGGACCGGTATGCTGGGCGACTTGGCGCCAGCCACCATAGCAGCCCTTGCCACCGCCATGGAGGCGCAGGCGGAGGCAGGGTACGCCGCCGCCATGTCCCGCTTTCCCACTGACGGCCTCCTGCGGGTGTTTGCTGCAGCATATTACCGCAGTACCCGTGACAGCCGGTACATGGAGATCGTGCAGCTGAATGCCGCTAAGAAGCTCTCCAGCGCTGTGGATGTGCAATTCTTTGTGTACCAGCGCATCCAAGCGGTGCGGAATAAGTACAACGGCAAGGCCGGCAGCAGCCTGTCAGCCATCGACCGGCTACTGTACGAGCAGCACTGGAACGACGCACTGCGGTCGCGTGTGGCCTGCTACGAGGCCATGGCGGAAGTGTGGGCGGAGCTGCGGCAAGCGACGCCTGATTTGCGTCGCCTGGAGCGCAATGCGGTGTCGCTGCACAGTGCTGTGACAAGTGCTCGTGCACGTTTCGATGCCATGCTGCGGCTGCATGCATCAGCCAAGGTGTACGCGGCGTATGGTAACTTCATGACGGCTGTACTGGGCGACGAAGCCGAGGGCGCCCAGATGCTGCAACGTGCCAGCCAGCTGTCCCAGGAAGCGGAAGGCACTTCCCGCGGCAGTGTGGTGCAGCACTTCCGCTTCGGCGAGCGCAGCAAGACAATCGCTGCTATGAATGACAGCTCGGCAGTCGTGACGGCATCCGGTGACCCATCCACCATCGGTCAGATCACGCAGGTGAATGCTGTGGCATGTCGCTTGCTTGGTCGCAGCCGTGCCGACCTGGTGGGCAGCAATGTGAGCACCATCGTGCCGCGTCCCATTTCCGACATCCACAACAAGCTCATGATGCGATACGCCAAGACTGGGAAAGGAAACTTGGTGGGCACGACTCGCAACCTGTTTGCGATGAGCGCTGGGAACCTGATCCCTGTGAGGGGGGGCTTGATGGAGGCCCCTCCCCGTGAGGAGGACGCTGCGCCGCAATTTGCCATGGTGCTGCAGGAGGTGTCCTGCCGGGAGGAGTTCATAATATTTGGGGGCGAGGAGACTGCTTACCGCGTGTTCAGTGCATCTGCGGGCACACACGCGCTGCTGGGGACGAGTGCTGAGACGCTGTCCTTCCAGGAGGTGTCCGCGGCGGCACACTTCCCCGAGGTGGACTTGGAATTCTCCAGCTTGTACGCAGGGAGTACCCAGGGCCGCTCCCATGCTGGAGATGCTGACGCTGACGCATCTTCTCCGAGGCCTGGTGCGCGGCAGCATCAGCCTTCCAACAGCAACGCCTCGGCATTTGCGCCTGCCCGCACTCGGCCCCAGCCCATGAACGTTGCAGGCGCCATGCCACCTGCCCACAGGGTGCTGGAGGTGGATGCGCCCTCCACCACCTCCCCTGCTTCACACCAGGACGAATCGCTGTCCATGCAGCTGTCAGCTGACACGCTGAGCCTTGAGTCGGCTAGTGGCATTTCACACCACAGTGCAGCAGATGGACCAAACAACGGTAAACGCACCCGATTTGGGGGTATTGGAGGTAGTGCGCACGCTCCAAGTCTTGGCGGGATTTTGGCTCAACAAGACGCAACTGACCACCGGCAGCCGTTGCTGGAGACGTCCGGTCGCGCAGACGATTTTCGTGTGACCCCAGTGCGCACCCATGTGTTTGATGCACCTGAAAAGGTGCATGCCACTGTACAAAGCATGAGTATGCCCGGCCTCGGCACTCTGTACATACTGTACTGGAAATCCCCACGCCGCACAGGGTGCGTCTTCAGCGGAGCCGGCGGGGTGGGGGCGCCAGGCACACCGCAGCCCACTCCTGCCAAGGTGCGCACAGATATCAGACATCACAACAAAGTCATGTTGCCATCAGTGGAGGTGCTACCCGCACGCACCAAGTCGCCCGAGGTTGCTGTGCGAATGTCAAGCTTCGAGAACTTTTCAGGAAACGCGGCACAGTCGGACCCCGAGCACACACACATGACGAGACGCCTGACTGCAGAGCCACATGCTGAGAGCAAGGTCGCATACCACCACTCAGGCGACAGTGGCATGCACCCTCCCGTGTCCACCCCGGGAGGCAATGTGGGCGCTGCAGCAGCCGCCAACAGGCAGCGGTCAAGTAGCGACAGAGGTGAGCGCCCAGTGCTGCTGCACCAGGCATCCCATGACACAGTGGACGGCGTAGACCGCATGCATAGCGCCTCATCCACTGCTTCTGCGCTCGTGAAGTCTGCTCCATCTGCGGGAAAGGGAGCTCCTGTGGCCGCCGGAACACCACGGCGACACAAGGTGCATTCTGGAACACTGGAGCTGTTAAAAATACCTGGGGACACGCCAGAAAGTCCACAGGAACAGTATGAAAATGCTTTGCTGAACAGAAGTGCCACAGTGAAGGAAGCAGGCCCAGGAGAACGCAAGGCCCATCCACCCACACACGCGGGGCCACGGTCCGAGGCCACCGTCCGGGAGACTACGGGCGAGACAGCTGCTGTGTCTGTGCCTGCCGACCAGCACTTGGCCAGCGCACTGTCAAACCCAGGTGCACACAGCACCCGGCGCTCCAGCCCGGCCCCCTCGCACAGCTCGGCCACGGGCCTTGAGCTCAATCGCCGCAAGTCTGTGGACGGAAGCATTGCTGCGTCATCGGTGACGCACATGTCTACACACCTGTCCACAATGCGACGCCTGCTGACAGGTGCAGCCCAGGTTGCTGTGCCGGCTGTCCTGCGCATCGCGCGCGTGTACTGGGTGCTCATTGGCGTCATGATTGCTTTTGCCATTGGGTTGGCAGCGATGCGCAGTGCCACAACTGACAACACGCTGCTGGTGCACAAGTTGATTGCTCAAGCAGGAGTGCAGTCCCAAGCTACTGCCAAGGCCGGGGCCACGATTCGGGCGCTGCAGCTGCTGGGTGAAGGTCTGTATCCGGCCAGCCGCATCGGTTTTTTGAACGACATCATGCTAGATGCACTTGTAAAATTGGGTGACTCTTATCGAGGTGCCATCGAAACAGAGCAGAGCTTGCCGCTTGGGGTCAGCGTGGGGCAGCCATTTGTGACTATTGTGATTGATAACGCAGTGCAGGAAATGACGCTTCGAGATGGTGTGGGATGGGTGCTATCACATTTGCAGACCATTGTGGGGTCAGCTGACCCCGTCACTGGGCTTGTGGACATGACGCTGCCGGACGTACAGGCCCTCGTCACGAACACGGTGGTGGATGGCTCGCTCATGCGTGCGCTGCGAGAATGGCTCTCTCGCCTGCAGCAGATGAACGAAGATTTCACTGACCAGCAACTCGTCACTGAGGTGGCCCTCTTTTCAGCAGCCTTTTTGCTCTTGATGGTGCTGACAGCTGTGCTGCTGTGGCGGCAAATCCAAACAGCTTCCCGGGCTCGGGCGCGCTCCATGCAAGCGCTGCTGCTGCTGCCCCGGCAAGCCGTGAAACGCCTCAGCAGTCGAGCTGCTCGTGCCATAACTGCTGTGCTGCAGGACGAGGAGCAGAACACAGATGACAATGAAGGCCTGCACTTGGAAGTGTCAAGGAACATGAGTGGCAATGCCGCCACTGCTCGCGAGAAGGCCACCCGTGCCACCTCAGCTATATCTGAGGCACTTGACGACACCTGGATGCAGACAGACGACACTTTCTTCAGCGGGCAGCTGCAGGAGCAAGGCACCTCCATGCGTATGCTGGGTACGCCTCGAAAGCACGTCGACTCTGGGCGCTTCAGGCTGCGCTGGGCATGTTTGTTGACAGCCCCACTAGTTCTGCTGGGCATTTGGCTGGGCAGCATGTTCGCAGTTCAGGTGAACATCGTCACACAGGCAGACCAAGCTGCACACCGCGTAGAGCTGACGAGTGAACTCATCAACGATGCGATGCAATTGTACGCTTTGAGTGTGATCCGTGGGGCCACCCCCGACGCAGTGCCCACCAACGGCAGCCTGCAGCTGGCTGCGCTGCTCACTAGGCGCACCCAAGAAGCCAGCAGGCGGCTGCTGCACGGTGACACGGGGGAGGTTCGCCCGTTTGAGTCTGAGCTGCTGCGCCCACTGCAGTCTGATACCCGTGCTTTCCGGGTGTACACAGAAAACGCGTGTGACGTGGTGGCACCTGCCCTGGTAACCAGAGCATTTCAACCTGGAGACACGTGTGCTTCGGTGCAGGGCGGTGTTGCAGCCCGCGGCCTGGCACTGATGGTGAACAAGTACCTGCAGGAGTCCAATCGTTACATTGCACTGAGAAACGCAAGCGGTGTGACAGCCCAAGCTCAGTTGGCGTCGGTTTCTCAGCAGGCAGTTCCGCTGCTTATTACTGCCGCGCAGGGATTCACCATTGCGCTTGACGAAAAAACGGAGTCTCAATTCCGAGAGGCCCAGGACATAGACGCTGTGCTCACTGCGATGTTTGTCATTGTCTTTGCTGCAGCTGTTCTGCTGTTCTTCATCCCGAAAATGCGTCTGATTGGCACGTCGGTACAGTCTGTCAGGGCGCTGCTAGTGCTGCTGGCGCCGACGCTGCTGGGCGCAGACTCTGGCAGCACCATGATGGGGGTCCTGACCACTCTTGCGAGTGAGGTGGCAGCAGAGCAGACAATCGTGAACAGCATGCCAGCAGCCAGCCTTTGTGGAGGCAACTCAAACGGATCAGGGACAGGTGCTTCTCTCCGGCTCGCTGGAAGCAGCGCAGCCTTTGACGACGAGGATATGTGAACTTTGAAATATCGAATGCATACCTTGACTTCAGATTCTTCAATTTTCTGTGAATACGCATGATCTGTGCATTCCGCATGTGAGGAAAATTCTCGACATGTACATCCAACCACCTTTTAGCCCGTCAGATTACCAAACACAGTTTCATCAGTATTAATCGAGTATATTGCACCGGAAAACGCAGCATACAATTTACACACATGTGGTGCATATAATCGATTTGTCTAAAAGCCGTAAATCATCACTTGGGCAGCGACATGACAATTTTCCAGACTTACCAGAAATAATGAATGATTATTCATAAAATCAAGCAGCAGGCCAGGTATGAAACCATCTGCACATCGTAGGCCCTCGTGGACATCTACTGATTCACTTTTCTGACACCGATATCAAATTCATTTGTTTTGACTGTGCATTCAGCGTTCATATCATTCATTCCCGTATGGCTTTTAGATGAAGAAAATTGTAGTATTGGTGCCTGCAGACCTGCACTTCTCGGCGCACTACAATCACTATACACCTTTCTAGTTGTGGAGTATTTTAGGTAAGCACTCATAGCTCTTTGAATTGGCAGCTCTGCAGAAGTGGCAGGCAGGCGGCTGGGACCCAGCAAATACCCAATCTATTTAGGCAAGAGCGCTTCTTGTGTGAGCAGGGATGCACATCATGCTACAGGCAACTGTTTATAATTTCTTCATTGCATAGTGATGTCTGCAATGTCTGCAAGCATCGCACAGGAAGGTTTTTGAATGTTGCTAGTGATACCTTCAGCAGTTTGCGGAATTTGTTGCTCGCTTTGAAGCTGCCAGCGCTGGATAACAACTGTCTGGGGGTTTTCATGGCATTTTCAAGGCTGTGCAGCTGGACTTGTATGCTGCATTTTGTCTACTGATATGTGTCGACTTGTGGACTGCGTTGATGCAGCAGCTTGTTTGCTCTCACACAGCCTGCGGTATTATCAGTCTCATCCCTACGCAGTCTTCTCAAACTAGTATCCAAGATGATGATGCCCAAGGCCAACCGCATTGCCATTTACACCACCCTGTTCAAGGATGGGTGCCTGGCTGTCAAGAAGGACACCAAGAAGGCGTCTCACGACCAGGTGACCAACGTGCCCAACCTGCACGTGATGAAGGAGATGCAGAGCCTCGTCTCTCGTGGCTACTGCCGCATGACCTTCAGCTGGCAGTGGAGCTACTACTTCCTCACTGATGAAGGCATTGAGTTCCTGCGCAAGTACCTGCACTTGCCTGAGGAGATTGTCCCCGACACACTGATGAAGCCTCAGGGCGCGGCTGCGCTCCCATCTGGCCCCGGTGGACGCGGCGGTGGCATGGGCCGCGGCTTCGACAAGGGACCCCGTGAGGGTGGATACCGCCGTGAAGGCGGTGCCCCCCGCGAGGGTGGTGCCCCCCGTGGCTTCGGCCGTGGCGGCCCCCGCGATTAAGCGCGGAGTTGCCCTTTTGGGCCCGTGTTTAGTTGTGCAGTTGTCAATTGTTGGCTGGGTGGGCAGGTGTGCGCCCCAGGGTTGGATGCTGCAGGCACACTTACCGAGCTGTAGAGCGCGCGTGTGCTGAATGCATGAAGGGTAGTTATCACATGTGCATTCACCCCCTCTTGCTTGGGTAGGTCTGCTTGACTAGGTCAGGAAGCTACACCACCCCCGGCGGGTCGTCTTTGGGGTTGGCGCCAGTCACTGCAGCCGTAGCTGAGGCCAACTCGGTGTCATTGAGGAGGGGCTCCAGCACTGCCTCCTCCTTGGCAGGGGCCGCATCCTCCACTACTTCATGGCGTGGCGCAATCTGCGCTGCAGCGGCAATGCTGCCTTGGGGGTCAAAATGCATGAGGACAGATCCTGGAGGAGCTATGGCCAGAGAGGCTGCGGTCTGCCGGCGAGCCAGCACTGCATCTGCATCGTTCAGAGGCAGCCATGGCTGAGGCAGCATAAGACCAGCAGCCTCATCTGCCGATGCGGCCCCGGTGCCCTGGGGCCCGGTCCCGTGGGAGGTGGCACTGGCTGTGAAAGGGGGTGGGAACTCGAAATGAGGCCCCGGGTTCAGCCTCACTGAGCCCCCCCCCAGTGCAGCCGCTGCAGCGAAATAACATGAAGCCGTGGCTGCACTCTGCAGTGTTTGGTCAGACCCAGGTGCAATGGGCCCGCCCAGTGTGCCTGTTAGATTAACAAAGGCGATGCCTTGGTCTTCACCATTGCGGTAGAAGCGCACGTATGAGTGCACGGCTGGGTTAAAGCGGCCCCACACGCTGGCGTCGGTGCCTGCAGGGACGGGCATGCCACCTGCCGGCGGGCTGGGCAGCGGGGCTGTTGCTGCAGCGCTTGGGGGGGGCGGCACACCGTCCGTGCTGGGGGCGTGGGGCTTCAAGGGGTGCACCCACTCCGAGGGGATTTGCTCCACGGGGGTGGGGGGCGCAGCTGCCCCCCCTTCCCAGCAGTTGCTGGGGAAGTGGACAAGCATGCCCACAACATCTCCTGCGCCGAAGGCACTGCCGTAGTGCTGCCTGACGCCCTGGTGAACCTTTGCTCCATTCACATCCCGGTAGCTGTACCCCCACCCATCTGTGCCAACTGGCGTCTGGGAATCCATGCGATTCGTACCGCAACCGAGGCGCAAATGCGCATTAGGTTTCATCTTGTCGCTGATGATGAACTCAGTGAACCAACACCCACCGGACACACCAACGGTGCTGCGAACTGTGCGAAACCCCTGTGAAACGATAAGAATGCTTCCTTTGGTCCTTGCAGATATCGTGCAGGTAAGCTTCACGCACTTTAGAGCACGACATAATCACAGCATCTTTGTTCAGTGTGATATTATTTGCCTTATCCTTCACGCTGAATGTGACTGCGGGCACATGCATAGCTGATCTGCAGGCAAGCATTTGAAGTGAGTTTGGCTGCTCCAAATGTAGTGAGTGATTCACACCACAATAACAGGCTACGCACTTGCGTTTGATAGCACTGGATGCCTCAGAGTCCCCATCTGCACCAGACCTTCGCCGTTTTCTGGTCGACATGATCAATTGTGTGAGCCTGCCTCAGCGGGAATTGGCAAGAAGGCAGGCTTTTCGCCGTCAGCCCTCAATGCGTGACTCGGCGATAGGTGGCAGCCACATGAGCAGGATCAATCAATCGGGGTAACTGTATTTGTTCACAACAGTTTCAGCATGTACTGATGCGTGGAGTTAGCCCTGTTGTGCAGGTAGAGAGTAGCTCCAAACCGCCGAAAGGGTCTAAAAGAGGCCTCGATTCTTGGGCAGTGGCAGCCATGCTGATGCACTAGAAAACTCAATTTCGCCATGAACAGCAGCCCCAGCTCTGAAATTAACACTATTTATATAGTGATCGCATATCCCATTCCTTTCCTTGACGAGCTCGGTCTTTCTGTCAGACTCAGACTTTTTTGTAGCTTGCAGCAATTTCCGCGGAGTCTTCATGGCAGCCGAGGTCGAGAGCAAGGGTGGCTTCACAGCTTTCAAGACTCCTGACCAGTGCATTAATGTTTTTGGCCCGCACAAGGGTGCAGTAACATGTGCTGCCTTCAACAGTAAGTTGAGTGTCGTCTGCTGCCCACCTGCATGGCTGGGCACTTGCTCCTTCACTGCAGCGGAAGGCCGGTATGCCTTGACGGGAGGCGCCGATGGACACATACGGCTGTGGAATGCATACAGACGACACTTGGATGGTTCCGCCTTCCTTGTGTCAGACTTCCACCTGGAGACACTGCGCACGGTGAACAGCGTGCACGTGCAGAGCGGCAACTCTGCCTTCGCCTCCGGGGGCTCAGATCGGGCAGTGACTGTGTGGGATGTCGCCACAGGCGCAGCCACACGGCAGTTCAAGGAACACAACAGCTTCGTGACGTGTGTACGGTGGGCCCACACCGGTCAAATGCTGTGGAGTGGCAGCCAGGACAAGCAGTTGCGGGCGTGGGACACTCGGGCACAGCGCGGGTGGAAGCCCATCATGCAAATGGACTTCAGGGACAGCGTCACCTGTGTGCACATCAGTGCTGACGGCTCCCAGGTGCTGGCCGGCAGCGCAGATGAGACGGTGAGGCTGTACGATGTGAGGGGGGGCTGCGTGAAGGAAGTGGCTGTGGGGGATCCCGTAGTGGATGTGTGCTTGGGGGCGGGGGGACACACCATGGCGGTGTTCACCATGGGGCATGCTGCTGCCAAACGACGGCCACCTGCATGGCAGGGGGGGGGCGAGCCGAAAGACCCCTCCACTCAACCGGTCACCGCCCCCCACAAGGGAACAGTGCGGTATTTGGACCTGGACGGGGACTGCCAACTGGGGGCATACACAGGTCACACGTGCCTGTCATACCCTGTCAAGGGGGCCCTTGTGGCTGGCGAGGCAGGCATCATCAGCGGAGACGAGGGGGGGGCACTGTGCATGTGGGACGTGGAGCAGGGGGCCTCAACTGGGGAGTGCCACCGCCTGGAAGTGGGGGGGGTACGCAAGGATGGCGGTGGGGAGGTGGTAGGCGCCGCTGTGCCGCTGCCACGGTACGCCTCCCACGGGGACAGGGTGGGGGTGCTCATGCCTTCCCATGCGGGGGTGGCGCTGTTTCTGGGGGACGCCGCTGAAGCAGACAGGGTGCAGATGGAGGAGCAGGCGTAGGATCGATGGATCAATCAGTGCATATGTGCAGGGGGTGGGTGGCAGATGGGGCGTGGCCGCCGCCGCTCAAGGCAGGGGCTGCCCAGGTGAGTGTCCCACATAGCATTACAGCGGGTGCGCCTAACCGGCAATCCACGCCAACAAAAATGGCGTCCCCGGTAATGAATCGTCAACTCAACATGGGAAACAGGTCATTGCGTCATAAGAGCGTGATGGGGGCGAAGTGTCAACCAATCATCCTGAGCACAGGCGGATTTTGGGCCCCCTCAACAAATCTTTCATGGGCAAGCGTACCAGCGTTGACCAGGCATGGCTGGTGAGTGGAGTCATGGGACAGTGGAACCTGTGAATGTAAATGACATTCTCTTTGAATAGTGCGCTGCTTGCTGTTCAATTCACTCTCTCAATTTGCACACTGCACTTGAGTCAAGAATCTCTGTTTGACTCAGTCACCGCGACTTTAGTTCCAACATGGGAGGCACAGGCAGCAAAGGGATCCAAACCGTTCGTGGTGTTGAGGTTGAAGCCGGTAACCCCGATAAAGGCATCGGTGGGGTTCGCCGGTCCTCTCTGTATGCTACCAGCCTGCAAGGCAGCAGATATGAAGACGTCAACACGCTGTATGAACTCTTCCAGAAGGGCTACTCCTTCTCCAAGGATGAGCCGCTCTTTGTAAGTTTGCGTGTTGCTGACTTTCTCTTTATCGCTGCTTCCCGGTGCTTGTGTACACTGGATGAGTTCTGCATTTGATTCGAGTCGGCGTGTTGCCATTGTACTGCACTACTGCGTTTACTTGCTTGTCACTTATAGCTGTATGCAGGGATGGCGTCCAATTGATGCTGAGGGTAATGCCGAAGACTTCACGTGGATCTCGTACGAGCAAGCTCGGGAGTCTTTCACTGCCATTGGCTCTGCCATCAAGCATTTGGACCTCGCACCTGTCGTGTCTGACGGTGACCGCAATGTGAGTTTCAACAAATGGGTTCAACAATGCCAGCACAGTATTTGAGCAGATTAACGGTTGTGTTCTTATGCGTGAGCTGCAGCTTGGGCTCGGAAGCTTGGTGGCACGCGTGGCGGCGTTTCAGCCCTGTGTCAAGTGCACTGCCCTTGCATGTGTCCTGTCTTTCTGTGCAATGGTCGCTCAGACCCTTTTTTGTGCAGCTGAATATGATTGGTGTTTACTCCAAGAACCGCTACGAGTGGTGCTTGGTCGAGCATGCCGCCAATGCATACAACATGGCTTTGGTGCCTTTGTATGACACACTTGGTGCTGACAGTGCTTCGTACATCATTGGCCTTGCTGAGCTCAAGACTGTGTTTGCCGCCCAGTCGGAGGTGGAGAAACTGATCAGTATCAAGAAGGAATACCCCGATGCTGTGACCAAGTTCACTCATGTGGTGCAATTTGAGGACGTGTCTGCCGAGACAGAGGCTGCCGCCAAGGCGGCCGGGCTCACCCTCATTGGCCTGCAAAACCTGTTCGAGACAGGTCGTGCCAACCCCAGCCCTCCTACACCCCCCTCCCCCGATGACATCTGCACCGTGATGTTCACCTCTGGGACCACTGGGAACCCCAAGGGGGCCCTGCTCACCCATAAGGGGGTGGTGGCGGTCGTCTCCTCTGCGGCTCTGCTGGGCGTCACCTGCGGACAGGACGACGTGCACCTGTCGTACCTGCCTCTGGCGCACATCTTCGAGCGCCTCATCCACGGTGCCGTCATCATGGGGGGGGGGCGCATCGGTTTCTACCAGGGCGACACCCGGAAGCTGATGGAGGACTTGAAGGCCATTCGGCCCACCCTGTTCCCCTCCGTGCCCCGCCTGTGGAACCGCATCTACGACAAGATCATGCAGGGTGTCAGCGGCAAGAGCGCCGTGGCACAGAGCATGTTCAACAGCGGCCTGGAGGCCAAGCAGTACTGGCTGAAGGAGAACCACTTGCGGCACTCCGTGTGGGACAGCCTGGTGTTTGACGGCGTGAAGACGCGCCTGGGACTGGACCGCTGCCGCATGTTCGTCACAGGCTCTGCGCCCATCGCCGACCACGTCATGCAGTTCTTGCGCGCCGTATTCAGCATGCCAGTGTTGGAGGGGTACGGACAGACGGAGTGCTGCGGCGTGTCCAGCTGCACCAACCTGGCCGACCAAACACAAATCGGCAACGTGGGCGCCCCCCTGCCCTGCTCCGAGGTGCGTTTGGAGAGCGTGGACGAGATGGGGTACCTAACCACGGATAAGCACCACGGGCGCAAAGTGGACGCCGAGGGCAAAGTGATCCACGAGGGTGTCCCCTGCGACGGCCGTGGCGAGATCTGCTTCCGCGGCGCTCATGTGTTCGCGGGGTATTTCAAGTCCCCCGAGAAGACCGCTGAGGCGGTGTCGGAGGACGGCTGGCTGCACTCCGGGGACATTGGCATGTGGACTGCCAGCGGGCACTTGAAGATCATCGACCGCAAGAAAAACATCTTCAAATTGGCCCAGGGCGAGTACGTGGCTGCCGAGAAGATTGAGAACATCTACGCGCAGAGCCCCTTCGTGGCGCAGTGCTTCGTGTACGGTGACTCCCTGAAGTCTGCCATTGTTGGCATTGTGGTGCCTGATGAGGAATACTTGGCGGAGTGGTCCAAGAGCCAGCCCGCCCTGGCCGGCAAGG
>Ga0307982_1000407_pt1 | contig 34012 bp, 12 predicted proteins | sample OrgLakmetagen989_FD_201847 | JGI IMG/M metagenome (GOLD analysis project Ga0307982, IMG submission 201847) | Saline water microbial communities from Organic Lake, Antarctica - #989 | ecosystem: Environmental > Aquatic > Non-marine Saline and Alkaline > Saline | place: Antarctica: Organic Lake...
TTTCGTATATTTCAATGTCATCTACATTTGGGGTTTGAGGCAGACGTGCAGAAAGCTTCACGAAGTTTCTTGAGCTGCCTAGGAGTGAGTGCGCCTTTTGCTCTCTCGTTACAATCAGTCAAAACGGCAGAACCTCCTCAAAGCAGAGTCAATATGGCGAGCCTGGCTGCTCGTGATATGGCTGCAGCTATGCGAGCGGCATTCACGATGCTTTCCACCGGCCGCAAGTTGGAGGCACGCGCTGCCACGCGCGAGGCTGTTGTGAAGCAGATGCATGTCTTGTGTAGGCATGTGCAAGTCCCACTTGACGACTTGAGCGTTGTGCACATTGCTGGGACAAAAGGAAAAGGTTCAACTGCATCTATGTGCGAAAGTATGCTGCGCTGTGCAGGTTACAGCACTGGTGCGTGCAAAGCAATATTTGTCTTCGCATTCCGCAGTCTGTGCACCATTTTTGTGTGTGAGCAGGGCTTTTTACCTCTCCTCACCTGGTGAATATGCGAGAGCGATTTCGTTTGAACGGAAAGCCTATCGCTGAGGGCGAATTTCTCAAGCACTTCTGGCATGTGTGGGATACAGTGATTGCAGCAGTGGTGAGTTTGCAGAAATGTCGACTGCGCTGCCGCTACTCAGAATTCGCCCTGCACCAAATACTCCCGTGCAGGAGAAAGATGAAGCTGCTACAATGCCTGGGTTTTTCCATTTTTTGACATTGCTAGGCTTGCATATTTTTGCTCACGAGTCTGTGGATGTGGTTGTCTTGGAGGTGGGGTTGGGTGGCCGACTTGACGCAACGAACGTTGTCCCGCGGCCAGTTGCCAGCGGCATTACAACTTTGGACTACGACCATGTTGCAATCCTGGGACCCACCCTAGCAGACATTGCCCGCGAGAAGGCTGGCATCATGCGAGCCGGCGTGCCAGTGTACACCATTCCCCAGGAAGCCACCGCTGCCGCAGCGCTGCAGGCAGCCGCTGCCCACATGCACACCCCACTGGCGACAGTCGACACGCAGTGGCTAGACAGCCGCTTGCAAGCCACCCCTTCTCCCCCCCACAGCATCGCCGGCGGGGCGGCTTACCAGCGCCTGAATGCTTCCCTGGCTGTGGCTTTGGCGGAGGAGTTCGCGCGGCAGGTGCCCCCCGGCCTGGGCTTGGGGGGGCAGGCGCATAATGCAGCATCGCATGCACGGCATACTGCAACCGTGAGCGCGCCTGACGCGCCCATTGCTGCTGCACTGTGCCAGGGGCTGGCTGCCTCCCGGTGGCCGGGGCGAGCCCACACTGTGCTGGCTGCTGTGCCAGGCAGCCAGGGCGCTGCACAGGGCGTGGGGCTGCAGGTGTGTCTGGATGGGGCTCACACGGCAGCAGCCATGCTCAAGGCCGCTGAGTGGTATCAGCAGGAACGCAGTGCAGCTGCGGAACACAGCATTCTCATGTTCAACTGCAACCACGGGAAGGACCCGCTCCCCCTGTTGGCACCTTTGATTCAAATGTCGTGGGATGGCGTCTTGTTCGCGCCTTTTGACTTCGACAAGCCTACCAGTGCTGAGGTCCCGTCTGTGCTTGAGGTGTTTGAAAACCACGCCAAACTGCAGGTGGAAGCTGGCACAATGTCAGATGCAGATGCAAGGCAGCTCGTGCAGTCCTGCCAAGACGCGGTGCGGGACACCCTGGTGGCATTGGCCCACAGCGATGGTGCTGAGTCATGGCCTGAGCCCCCACTGTCTCAGGCTGCTGCTGCTGCCGTCCACAGCGGCAGCGGCAGCAGCAGCGGCGCCTTGAAGGACGCTGCAGCAGCTGCCGTGGCAGCAGCGCAGGGCTCTGCGCCACAGTATGACCTGCGGTGGCAGCGTGTGCTGGCGCAGGTGTGGGCCGTGCTCATCCGCCATCCGTCCCTCACAGAGAAGATCCTGAAGCCATGCGCCGCTGGCACGGAGGCCCAGATGCAGGCGGCGGAGGCTGCTGCAGCAGCCAATGCTGCACCCATAGGCGCAACAGATGCTGTTGTGTGCAACAGCATCAAGGACGCACTTGCCTGCATGGGCGCTATGGCTGCGGCGGCACCCCCTTCGACCCCCTCAAGCACGGCAGCTGCTGGGGGTATATCTTGGGAGCCAAAGCTGGGTGCTGTGGCTGTGGATGTGAACGCCCCGGCGCTGCCTAGCCTGGCAGTGGCGCCCACTGTGCGCGCCAGTGCGCTTGTGTCAGGTAGCCTTTACCTGGTGGGCAACAGTCTACAACACTTGGGGTGGTCGCCGGATAAGGACGTCCCTTGATGCGCCGAGACCAATGTGGCAGCGTGATGAATTGGATGAATTTGAGTAATTGCCTCACCATTCACGGCTGGCAACGGTGTCACCGTGCAGCTGTGCAGCACCCCCGCGGTCCGCGCTGCTGGAGGGCCACATGGCAGGCAGCTCATCTGCTTCAGCACTGGTGAAGCCTGTGCCTGGGCCGGTCATGCTGTCGTCAAAGCCCCCATCGGCCATGGACACCACCCCCCCTGGCCGTACTGCGATGGTGGGCACTGCTGATCGGTGCCCTCCTGCACTCGCGCTGGTGCCGCCGGTGCTGCTGCCATTAGCAGAGAGCATGCCCTGCACAATGCTATCCCCCACACTGGGCAGAACCAGGGGAGTCAAGGGGGGGGCCGATCCAAACGTGCCAGACCCCCATGCAGAGTACCCGTAAGGGCCTTCGACCGACCCCCCTCCAGCATTGCCTCGCTTCCTAGGGCTGCTGGCTGCTTCGCTGCCCCGACCCAGCGAGGTGCCCTCAGCTCTCGCAGAGGCAGCCTCGCGCCCCGCAGGCGAGGGGGCAGCAGACACAGAGTCCAAGGGACGCAACCCCATGACTTCACCGCCAAGCAACAAGTCGCCCTGCAGACTACTGGACGCGTTGCTGTTGGAGCGTTGTCGCGAAGGGGGGGGCACAGGTGAGGGAAACACCCCCCCCCTTGGAGCACCCCCCGAGGACGCAATGCTCACGGTACCGCCCACCAGCAACGGGTGGCGGAGCCGCCCGATTGTGGTGCTGTGTCCCACAGAGGACAGGGCGCTGCCGGCTCGGGTCAGTGCGCCGGCGCCAGCTCCCACAAGCCCCGCATCGATGGGCACCTGGGTACTAGACAACGTGCCTACAGAGTGCGCCAAGGGCCCACTGACTTGATGTGGCAGCATTCCAGATGGGGCTGCTTCAAGCCCCCCCATGCCGCCCTTCAAGGGGGCCCCAAACCTGGCAGCACCCACCATGCCAAACATGACAGGGGACCCCCCTGCATGCCTCTCGGCAACGGACTGGGGCGCCCTGATGGGAGGCGGCCGAACTGCTTGTTTGGCTGCGGTAGCTGCCTTACGCATGGACAGGTCAGCAGCATCAATGAAGTCAAACGGATCGAAGCGATCATCATCGTCATCTGCGGCAAAGGACACATCCAGGGCTGAACGGATGGCTGGGGCCGCAATGGCCGGCGCCGCGCGGGTGCTGTCGGCATCCGACACATTCCCTTCGTCCAGTGCGCTGTCTGCTCGCCGCCGTCGCCGCCGCGCCACATCCTGCTGCAGCCCCGACACAGCGGCCACCTCGCTGTCGCCATCCGGCACGTCCGCAGGGCTTGGGCTCAGGGGGGTGGCGTGCCCGCCTACTCCCACACGCAGCAGGACAGCACTGGCTCGACCAGCACTGCCGCTGGCCGCACCTGCATCTGCGCTGGCTCGGCCGGCGCTGCTGCTGCCTGCACCAAGGCTGCGTCTACTCTTTCGCCCTGTCGCAGCGCCCTCTGCAGCCCCACCGCTTGTATTGTTGGGCGTGGAGCTCAGGCCAGAAGCTGCACTTTCCCGCTCCCAGGCCTCTGCTGCCACAGTGGCAAACTGGGATAGTGCATTGTGTGAATCTGAGCCCCCCCCTGCACCCCCCGCACCCACCCGTGATGTGTACCCAGTTGCCACACTCACCCTTGACGGGTGATGGGAGTTTGACGTGTGGCTATGGGTGGGCGCTATGAAGCCCCCAGGTGACCTCAGTGACGGAGCTGAGGCCCTGTCAACCGGCACCGGCAGGGCAGGCGTACCCAGGGAGGAGACACGGCTGGGCACGCGCACACCTGACGTGCTGTTGAACGTCAGGGTAGCACTAGATGCGCCAGCGGCGGAGTGCCCCAGGGGCAAGCCATATGAGCCAGCCGGGCGGGCCTGGGGGGGGCCGCCGGTGGGCACCGCACTGGTGCGGCGGGAATCCAGCAATTGTGCCAGGTATGCCGCGACATCGCTGGGCATGGTGGGGGCGCGCAAATTTACTGGTGTGCCCATGATTTGCCCCAGGAGCTGCGCTGTGGCCTGCAGCTGCCCCGCTGCCTTGGCCACTGACTTGATGACGGAGGCACGCACACGCGCGGCTTGCGCTGCGGCCGCGGCTGCTGCCTGCTCTGGAGCTGTGCGGGCAGATTTTGCAGTGTGTGCCACAATGCTACTGTACAGTAGCTGTGAGTCTGCAGAGCGCTCTTCCACCACCACGGCGCACGCTGAGAAAGCGTGCAGGATGTACTGTAGCATGCTGCCGGCGGAGCCCTGGGTTACCGCTGGGGCGCTCATTTCAGAGGCAGGGCGCTTGCGGCTGCCAGGCGGCGCGGCGCTTGTGGAGCTCTGTGCAGGTGTGGAGCCACTGGGCGTGCTTCGCCCCGACAGCAGCGGGTCTTTGTCGCCCTGTCTCCTGGACTTGCCGCGACCACCACCAGGCGGCTCAATGCCCATGCGTTTTGCAGCGCGCCGAATCACGGCCTGTATGGAAAGTTAATTTGATTTCATTGGCGGCAGGCGCTCTGGAGCGCGTGCGATGCCGCAGCAACATGATAGTGCACTGCAGTTTGCTTACCTGGCACCGGTTGTGAATCGGAAGGCGCTGGGAGTCTTCATCCATCGGCGGCGCTGTTGAAGTATCCCAAACCTTTCCTCGAAATGAAACACCTGATAGGGTATCTTTGCAGAATTGTCCATTGGCTACAGGCTTGTACAGATATGCCTGCAAAGTGGCGTGGTGGAGCAGGCAGATCTCTAAGAAATACGGCAAGCAGAGATCCAGGCACCAAAAGTTTTGCACTCACAACAATAGCATGATATGTACTGCGTGGTTCAGTATCCAAAATCTCTTCTTGGCACAGTGCACATACAGGCCCTGCCATGGTCCCGGTGTGCACAGGTGCAGCAGCCGAGCAAGTGCTCGATTTCCGCTTTGCCCGAGGGAAGGGCAAGTGCACCCCTGATTTCGCGAAATACGCGTTGGCGTTGTGCTGATGTCAGACTGTTACGAAAATATCACGCGCAAGATTATTGACACGCCGTTCAGCAGCGAATGGCAGAATGCCCAATTCACCAATTTCAACTTGCTAAGAGACCTCTTGGATAAGGGGCGTGGCCGTGGTTTGCAATGCAGCGGTCTAAAAAGTCTTGCCACAGTGCTTACAGCCGAAATTATTGCACTCAACAACACAACATTCACGCACGGAGCACTATTCAAGCGTAGCTAGATTAGCCCCATGGCGGCTTTCCTGTTTGAGAGGTCTCAACCACGCAGGTCACAGCGGAGACAGTACCAAGCTGCCGGCTGCCCGCCCACAGCGCTCCAGTGCATGCCGAGCACCGCAATCAAGTTGCAGCTGTGGTAGTCTCGACTTGCTTCAGTGCAATTTTGAGAATGCGAATGGGGCTGTCGCGTTGGAAGTCCTTGTGGATGCTCGCTTCCCGAGGCAGCACCTGCACGTGGAAGGCCTTGCCCAGCCGTCTGAACCAGCGCTCTTCACAAATATGTCGTGGTTTGTGTGCGATGTATGCAGTGGTCTGTGGGCCCATGAGGCGAGTCAGGGACTCGGCAAGCAGGGGGAGTGACTCCTCGTACGGGGCGGCGACAATATCTGCAGCAACAATCACATCCGGGGCACTGCCCTCCAGACACTGTACAACAGCGGCTTCATGCTCAGCGTTACCCCACATGAGGGGGGCCACGTGCACATGCTTGCTGCAAGGGGGGGGCTCTGCTGTGCTTGAGCTGCTTGGTGCGTCGGAAGCTACAGCGTGCTGACTGGAAATGCAGCTGGTGTCGCTAGCACATGCGCACTGTGCATCGCCCCCATGGGCAGAGGGCTGCGGGCTGCTGGGGGGCTCAAGCAGTGAGGCAGGGAGGCTAGCGCCGGCCACTGCGCACCAGCCAGCCAGCTGAGCCACCTCGCGCATGTTCCGCTTCAAATTTGGCAGCGTGCATTCGCGCAAAAGCTGTGCGTCGCCATCAGTGGCCACCACCACGCTCGCGCCGCTCAGCGCACAGGCGAGCGACGAGAGACCCAGTCCAGTGCCGATATCCAGGACTGAGCGCCCAGGCAGCACACCTGGGGCCAGCACCGCCAAGAAATGACTGAGTACAAATGCAGCATCATACACCGACGCACCAAATCCTAGATTGCTGCCCCCACGGCCGTCTGGTTTCCAATCTTGGCGCAAAGATAATTCTACGCCGGCCACGTCGTAGCACCGCTGCTCTGCCTGGAGACCATCCCAAAATGGATTGTTGTATGTAAATGGCACCAGCATTGTTGTACCATCTTCATGCAGAGCACCGGCTGAAGCCGTGTCTACTTCAGTCATAGCCGCGGCTGTGGAGGATGCCATTGTGGAAACTTCTTGTTGAGTATATTTTTGGAAGTCAGGTGCGAAAATCGCCCCACAAAGCAACCTGGTCTCCGAGCAAGGCCACCACATGCACGCAGTCGTGTATTTATTTGACGTGCCAAGCTCCTTTGAAATACTCTTGGTCGCACCTGCCATTCTGCCATTCGAACGAACCAGTAGCAGCAGTTTGCAACCCCCCCTCACGCTGCTTTGGTGTGATTGCCACTCTCCTCCGCTGCCCCGTCGCTATCCGAAGCGCCGTTCGACACAACCACGTCATCACCACCTGTGCTTGGCTCTGTTGCATCCTTGTCGTCAGTGTGCAGGCGGCGCCGCACCCTGCCGGAGCTGGGCGGCTGTGCTGTCAGCAGCGCCTCCTCGCCGGGGGACGCGGCCTCCGCGGCGTCGTCGTCATGAATGGTGTGTAGCACGGTGGAGTTGGGTGCCGCCCTGGGCGTGGCTGCGCCAGCGTGGGGCGTGCGGGCGTTGCGCTGCCCCCCCCCCCGTGGGGTGGCGCTGCCAGCCTTGGCAGCTGTGGGCGTGGCCCCCATTAGCCCCAGAATGCGCTCCCCCATGCCTGCAGTGAGCAGCTCCTGTGCAGCTGGAGACAGGTGCTGGGCGTACTTCTTGACCAGTGCGGCCACTGGGCCCAGCTCCGCCTCCAGCTGCTCCCGTGGCACCTCGCTGCCCCGCACGCACACCAAGTGGTCCACGATGCGCAGCAGCTCACGGCAGCCGTCCCGCAGATCCACCATCTGCTTCTCCATGTTGGGGTTGATGCTGAGGTACGCATTGCCGCCGTCGGGGGCATAGCGCCCCAGCAGCTCCCGGGCCGCCTTGAGGGGCAGCTCGTTGGCGCAGCGATGCAGCAGTTGGTGTCGCGCCTCCCGCAGCTTGACGGAGCGCTCTGTAAGTTTATTCATGCGCCAGGACAGTGCAAAACTGACCACCAGTAGAGCAGCCTGCACAAGTGGGCCGCGTGAAGTGGTTGTGTGTTTGCGCCGCACGTTCTGCTGTGCTGTTTGGTCTGTCAACTCACAATGCATGCTGCGCAGCAACCGCTCGCGAAATGCACTTTGGGATGAAACAAAACCTGTCTAACTCCAAACTTGTAAGTCAGCAGCGCTATACCAGCAAAAAGTACAGCTGCCAAAATAGAAGCAATCCTCGAAGTCAGCTTTTGCCAGCCTTGAAGGCTACTCGTCATTTCATTTGCTGACTGCAGCGAAGCATGATTCCCAAGGAGCTCTTTTTCTAAACCCTTTGCAGCGACTTCAGCTGCGGAATCTGCCTTCCGGCAGCACCACATGCTGGAAACTTGAGACGGAAAACAGAGCTCGTAACGGCAATGCACCAAGCAAATACGAGTGCAAACCACTTGCACAAGCTCCCTTTCAGTAGTGCAGCTGGTACCGCCCGTTGACTTTTGTTCTGGGCACTTGCTAGGGCTCGCCATAGTGGATCCAGGTTGCGGTGATCAAGCGCCCCATTGAAATCCTCTTGGGGGCCAACAGTTTTCGTTTGGTGAGCAAGGATCCAAATCAACGCGAAAATGAGTCAATTCCACAGCCTCCCAAATAGCTGCCACAATTTCTACACCAAAGCACAGACTGTGCCCATTTTGAACGCTCATTGTGCGCCACCTACCATGCCCGTCAGTCGTGCCCAGAAGAAAAGCGCTGCAGTCAAGGCACGCCTGCGGCGCTATCGAAAAGCCCAGCAGAATGACGCCGGCAGCGACGACGACCGCCCCAAAGGCAAGGGCACAGCGAACTACATACCAAGCACAAGCCTGTATGATGAAGATACTGAGGACGCTGAGGACTATCGACCAGGTGGATATCATCCTCTCTCCGTGAGCGCAGTATAGTTCAATTTCCGCTGATTCCTGTCACTCAATATACTACAGATTGGGGACACACTGGATGGCCGCTACCTGGCCCTGAAGAAACTTGGATGGGGCCAATTTTCAACTGTTTGGCTTTGCCAAGACCTTGCTCGAATCGAGGGCAGCAGCTTAGTTGCTGTAAAGATTCAAAAGTCGTCATCCAGCTACACCGGTGAGTTTTGATGCCAGCATGATTACGTGCACGGGCAATGCATCAAGTGTTCACAGCGGCCGCTGCCGATGAAGCCAAGATTCTTAATAAGATTAGTGAAACTCAACGCTTCGCATTCCGTTCAACTGCGGTGGGCAGCATGCCAGGACTGCGTGACCGATTCTTGCTTCGAGGACCCAACGGGCTGCGTGAGTCACACTTGTACGCGCAGCTCACCCTTCCAACCACCACAGGCTTTCTTCCACACAGATGCTTGTATGGTTTTCAACGTTCTGGGGCCTTCTTTACTTTGGTTTGTTCGTGCACTGCAGCACCGTGGTCTGCCCCGCGAAGATGTGCGGTGCATTGCCCGGGACGTGCTGCAGGGCCTGGTGCTGCTGCACAAGCAGTGCAAAATGGTGCACACCGACCTCAAGCTTGAAAACATCCTGCTCTCCCACGGCGTGTCCCCGCTGGACGTGCCCGCCACTGCTGACGACGTGCTGCTGAAGGAGGGGGCGCTGCTGCGCGGGTGGGCCGCTGGCAACGGGGAGCACCAGGCTCAGCGTGGGAGCGTGCCTGCCATGTGGATGCTCCTGGCGGCATCCATGCAGTGTAACGAACAGGCGTCCAGTGACAGCGACGAGGGGGTCGTGTCTGAAGCGCCTGATGTCTCCGCCGCAACAGCCGCGGCAGGCGCCGTGGTCATGCTGCCCAGCACAGCAGCTGAAGCTGCCTCAGACCAGGAGCCGCTGCTCAGCCTCCCACTGCAGTTGACCGCAGTCAGTGCAGCGCACTTTCGATCGCTGGACGAGTCCCTGTCGTGCCTGCCCACGCTGCCCACCTCCCCCGGCTCCCAAGGCAGCGCGACCCCGGAAGAAGGTGCCACCCTGGAGAGCAGTTGGCTACCCAGCGCTACGCCAACATGTTTTGTGTTCGGCACGCACACGCCGGGCGATACTGGCTATGCGGCTGTTGTGGCGCGGCTTGTGCGGGTGTCAGGCCCTCCGCACACAATTGCACTGCGGCGCACAGGCCCAGCACCCGCAAGCGCTGCTGCAGCCACCAGTGAGGGATCGCAGCCCACACCAAACAGCCAAATACACCAAGTGCACCCCTGGATTCTGCATGTGTACAACAAAGAGGGCTGCTTGCCCGTGCTCGGTGCTATCGAAGGCAGCTGCGATCACTTCCTGTGGGTTGTGCACTCTGCCAAAGATACACACGGCAACTTCCAGCCCAGCCTGCGGGGCCTAGTGTGCCGGAAGGCTGCCTTTCTACGGGTGGCGGGTGATGCATTGCCGTACATCCCCTCAGCGCCTTTGTTTGGGAAGCGGACAAAACTGAGTGCGGGCGTATACTTGAGCGGGGCGACTTGTGAGACCGGCAGCACCATGTTACCCCGACCGCTGGAGTATCGGTGTTGGCTGGCTGGTTTGTCGACTTCTGACCAGCATGCTGCCGCCCAGGAGGCTGCAAGTGCTGCGTTCCTGCAGGCTGCCAGTGCAGTGGGACACTTTTGCAACATGTGGCCTGCACAGCACCGCATCACCTGCGCGGTCGTGGACCTGGGGAACGCGTGTGACGTGGCGAATCCTTACTCTGAAGACATCCAAACCCGGCAATACCGGGCTCCTGAGGTGCTGATTCGAGCAGGGTTTGACACTGCTGCTGACATGTGGAGTATGGGCTGCATCTTGTTTGAACTGATCACTGGAGACTTTTTATTCAACCCACGAGGAGGCGCTGACTTCACGTGCGACGAAGACCACTTGGCTCAAATGATTGAGCTGCTTGGGGAGATGCCCAAAGCCCTGCGGCGAAAGGGCGCTGACGCCAAGCTCTTCTTCAACGGCGCAGGGAAGCTGAAGAACATCAAGAAGCTGAAGTTCTGGCCCGTGAAGCTTGTGCTGCAAGACAAGTACGGCCTTGGGGCGCAAGAGGCGGCGTGCATGGCGGACTTCCTGGAGGGCTTGCTGGCCTTGCAGCCGGAGCACCGCTGCAGTGCACAGGCAGCACTGCAGCACCCATGGCTGCAGCCCCACTTGTCCCATGATGAGGCTGTAGCAGAGTTTGCGAGCAGCGTTTCGGCAGGGGGGGGTGCAGCTGCTGCAGCCCGCAGTGCAGCCTTGCCGGGGGATGCGGTGGCGGCGGCTGCTCCACAAGCTGGCACGGCGGCGGAAAAGCAGCCACACACTGCGTCACCCCCCAAACCCCCCAGTCACACATAGTGCTACTGGTTGGGGTTCCCCCACAGCAGTACAGCCGCATCCGGTGCGAAGACCCTTGCATGCACGTTGGGCACTGCCAGACTATGAAAGCGGTGCAGCGCAATTGACCTTGTGTTTAAATCAAGCCAAAATTTGCCGTAGAAGGTATTTGCGCAAAGGACTTATGAGGGTTCTCCTGTTGGCTGCGTCATCTGGTTGCTCACCGGAAGTCCCCCGTCAGTTTACACCAGCTAGCTTGCGAACTGTTGAGTTCCTGATTTTACAAAAGGAGCCAGCCAAAGGTCCCACCCACCAAACCAACATCTACAAATTCACCACGCAAAGTTATTCGCGGGCCACTCTTGCGCGCGTCTGCTCACTTTAACGCGGCAAGGGCTCTCAGACAGTGAGTGAATTCAAAGCGGCTTTTGAGCTGCACCAGCGATGGTGGAGCAGCTTCAAATGAGCAGCTGCGCGTTGAGTTGCATGCCAATATAACATTCTTGCACGCAGCTGTACACTTCTTGCCTTAGCCTTTTCCCCAAATGGACAAGTATTCGATTACAGCTCGCAATGTGCCGGCTGCAGTTGCGTAAGTTTGCAAATGTTTCATTGGCATACACAGACGTCTCACTGGCGCCCCACCGCAGAGCCGTTGAAGAGGCTGTCGCAAGCATCCAGTCATCCACATCAGATGTGCCTGTGCCGAACTCTACCCACGGTGCAGCTGCACCTACGGCTACTCCAGTGCCGCCTGCTCGTGGGGCGGCTGCCGCCCGAGCCTTGGGCGCTATTCCTCGAATTCAAGCACTCGCACGGGCAACATTCACAATAGATTCAATGGTGGCAGTGTCATCAGAGCTGCGCACGCTGCTGCGGCGCAAATCCGAAGCCCTGAAGCGTCTGGGGACGCTGGCATCGGCCCCATCCCAGCACTCCAGCACGGAGGCGCTGCTGCCCGAGCCCACTCGCCGCAAAAGCCACTGGGACTACTTGCTGGAGGAGACTCAGTGGATGTCCAACGATGTTCATAGCGAGATCGTTTGGCAGACTCACGCTTTGAAGCAACTCGCTGCCGCTGCGGCTGCTGCTGCTCGCAGACGTGAAGCACGCAAGGCAGGCACAGCAACCGCCAAGCGCCAGGCTGTTGCGCGCGCCCTGAACAGGCGGCCTTTCTCGTGGAGTGTTGGCCCCCTTCCTAAAGAGGCTCACCTAGCGCTGTCTGCCCCTCCTGCAGCGGAAGAGTGGCAGTGGCAGTACCTCCCGCTGGCACGGTTGTACCGGGAGGCCAACTGTGTCACTGAGTCCGTGTTTGGGGAGCAGCAGTACCCCCACCTGCCTGCAGCAATCAAGGTGGACGAGCGGCCACGCAGTGAAGTGGCCACGCCGCGATTGCCTGGGCACGCCGCCGCTGTGTCCCGCTCTGTGGCGTCACAGGCCCTGCGGGCAGCCAGCGCAGCGCTGCACCGCTTCGTGCTGCCCCCGCCTCTGGCGGCCCGCCTCAGGGCGTACCAGCGCAGTGGGCTCTTGTGGGTGCTGGGCATGCTGGGCAGGGGTTGTGGCGCCGTGCTTGGGGATGAGCGCGGCCTGGGCAAGCGCTCCGTTGCTGTGGCTGTCGCGGGCTGCGTGCTGCTGAGCATGGGCAGCTCCACATGCATGCCAGCAGAGCTGGTGTCACCAGCACCCCCTCACAACAAACCAGCGGCTGTTTCAAAACTTCCAGTGGTGGTAGTTGCTCCCCAGTCTGCCGTGATGCATTGGCGGGCCGAGTTCCGCCGATGGTGGCCCTCGCTGCGCGTGGCTGGCTGCATGGCAGACGCCAAGGGGGGGGCTGCAGATGTAGTGATTGTATCTCCCAGTGGTGCCACTGAGCAGCTGGACAAGTCAACACAGGTGGCACTAGTGATCGCAGACGCAACGAGGGGGCCCCTTGTACCGCCCCAGTGTGGCATGCGTCACCTGGGCAGTGCGTCCACTGATGTGGGAGATGCCCCTGATCCAGCAACTGCGCTTGATGCGAGGGAGGGCACCCGTCTACCGTGGGAGGTGTTGTCGGAGCTGCCCACCTGCCACAGGCTGGTGCTCACCAACAGACTACTGCCCACTGTGGACCCCTTCATCCACCAGCTGGCCATGTTCCTGTGCCCACGCGCGTTCAAAGAGTGGGAGCACGCAGACGAGGACACGCATGCCGCTGCAAATGCTGCTGCGGCCGCCTCGGTTGCGGCTGCAGCAGAGGCGGCCGCTGCTGCAGGCGAGACAGCCACCGCAGTGCGGCCTAGCGAGGACGGTTCAGCGCCCGACCTGCGCCAGGATGGCATGGCGGTGCGGGATGCATTGTTGCCCTTCGTCCTGCGGCGGCAGGTGCAGGATGATGGCATTGCCCCGCAGCTACCCCAGCTGTGGGTGCGCACAGTGCTCGTGGCGGCGCCGCGATCCCAGGCCCGCAGTTACGCGCAGCTGTCCACAGATGCAGCCACGAATGCTGCCATGGAGGCAGCGTGCACCAGCGGACAAGGCCTCGCGGCGCTCACACGCCGAGTGGCGCTGCTGCATGCTGCTGCTCAGCACAGTGCAGCGCCTGCCGTGCTGCAGTCTGCAGGGCCGGGTGCCGCCCCAGCGCCGGGCTGGATGCAGCAGGTGCTGGGCATCACGCCTGCCACCGCTACTTCTGGGCAAACAACTGCTGCTGCCGCGCTCAGCTGCCTGACTGCTAACATCACTGCGCCGTGGCTGCCTGCTGTATCCTACCTCAGCCGTGGCGAGCATTGTGTCGGGCTGCCACTGCTGCAAGGAAGGAATCTTTTGCCCGCAGTGGACGATGGCTGGGCTGGAGGTAGTGTGGGGGGTTGGGGAATTGCCGCACTGGCAGGCACCTCCTGGGGTACGGCGCCTTGCGTGGCTGCAGTGTGTGCTGACACGGCCAGCGAGGCTGCTGCCGCTGCTGCTGGCTCCAGTGCTCCCAGCAAGGGCCGTGGGCGCGGTCGTGCAGGTGCATCCAATGCAGCCCGCGACGGAGCTTCCTGGGGCTTCACCTGGGTGGCTCGTGCGGCCGTACCTTGCTCACTTCCTGACTCACTGGTGTCCAAACTTCAGGTTTTGCCGACGGCGGTGCCACTGCTTGGATCAAGGGATTGCCATGCTCGCGGCGTGCTGCCCTTGGTCGCATCCACTGCAGAGCGTGCTGCCGATTTCGGTGCACTGCTGCTGTGGGCACACCGGCAGCACGCGCTGATGTGGAGTGCAGCTCACAAGGAGTTCGTCACCAGCCCGAACACTGGTTTCGAAATCCCCGTGGTCCCAGCTGCCTTGCAGTTATCGCATGGTGGCGCCTGCAGCACTGCCTGGCAAGTGTCGTCTGCAGCCACACCTGTTGCAACGACAGCCGAGCCAGCAGCAGCGTCGCCTGCCATGGTGCTGCCGCATGCATCACAGGGATATGCAGCATCCACTGTGCCTGCACGCCCAAAGCTGCCCACAGTTTCGCATTTCTTGGGCGGCAGCGGCAAGTTCCGGGTGCTGCATCAGCTGCTGCACGAAGGCGCCACGCTGGGTCTGCGGCAGGTGTGGGTCACCTCCCTGCCCTGGCTGGCCGACCTGGCCGCTGCTTTCGTGGCAGCTGCAGGGCACAGCGGCATGCGGCTGGACGAAGGCGCCCCCGTGCCTGGAGTCATGTGCGCCCATGCTGTGGAGCGCTTCAACTGCAATGCGGGGGTGCAAGTGGGCATTAGTGCTATTGCAGCCCCTGTGCATGCTGGGGCTAGCAGCTCTGAGTGGGCAGGCCAGGCCGTACTGGACAGTGTCGCTGTCCGGGGAGACGTGGGACAGGATTCTCCCCTTCCTCTGGCTGCGCACTGCATTGTGGTGTTGGATGCCTTCCTGGCGCCGCCCGCTGCCTCTGCCTTGCGGGAGCTGTGTGATCGCATGTCCGTCGCTGGCGTGCAGCAGGTGGTGCAGCTGGTGACTGGCGGCACCATTGAGGAGGCTGCAGTCCGCCTGGGTGCGGGCAGCGGCACACCTGCAGTGGCTGCTGTGGCCACCGCGCTGGGCTGGCTGGCTGCCGGGTCGGGCGACTCCGCTGCTGACTACCCATGCGACCCCCCTGAGCACAACGGACTGCACTCCAGGGTGGCAGCTGGTCTAGAGGAGCACGGGCTGCTGTCGTGGCAGCCTCACATCGAGTCCAAGGCGCTGCACGGCACCTCTGCTGTGTGGGCCGGCACCTGCACGTCGCACGCTGGGATGAATCCTTCGGGGATTCTATCCCCTGCCCACCCAGCAAACCACGCTGCTCAGACTGCTCCCAGGGTGGGCGATGTGGTGCCAGACTCGCTGTCTTCGTCGCTGCTGAGCATTACACGCGGGCTGCCACTGCGAGCCTGGCACGAGGCTGAGCCACACTCATTGCTGGCTGGATGGGTCCTGCGCCCACCCACCACATCCAGGCGTGTACACGTGGAGGGCATTTCTGCGGAAACATACACCACTGCATGGGCTGTGGCCAGTTGCGCACTGCAGGGTGCTGCTGCCACGCCGCCCATTCTGCCCATCGCGCAGTTGGATGCATGGCACGCTCAGGAGACGCAACTGCCGCCAGCCCCGAGCGCACCCAGAGCACCTCTGGCACACCTGTGGGCCTCCGCCAAGCACGCACTGGACGCTTATCCAGCGCAACCTACGAGCTGGGTGCTTCGTTTGCGTCGACCAAGGGACGCTGCCGCTATGCGCCAAGTTGTGGCGGGGGGCAGCCCTGTCGCCCGAGACTACACTGAAAGCGACACAAAGCTGTGGTACGATGTGCCTGCTACCGTGGCGGGTGGCGATGCGTCAGCGCTCGCTGGCGGCCCGGCCAAGTGGGTGGCTGGGTTAGTGGAGGAGCTATCTGCCCAGCAGGACGCCGGACGCTTGCACACCAGCAGCTTGTATGGGCCACCACACCCAGAGCTGCGAAGCGTGAGCAATGCTGTGGCAGTCATAGGCGACACCGCTGCCGCCGGGGGACTGCGCCACCTGCAGGTACAGCTGGGCAAGCTGGGGGCGGGGCTGTACCTGCATCCCCTGCACCTGCGTGCTCGCCAGCGCTTCTACGGTCCTGCAGCTGCTGTCGGCGCCGGGGGCGGCACTGGTTCAGCACACAGTGTGGCGGCACTCACCACTGGCACATACACCAGCCAGAGCTTCTACGCGCACCAGGTCCCCCAGCGCGGACTGGCAGACGCCAATGCCAAGTACGGGGCGGGGGACGGCGCTCTGTTTGAGCGCCCCTCGCACTCCCACGGATGGAGCAGCTCTGCCGCCACCAGCCTGCGCCTGGACGAGGAGCGGCCGTCGTCGCTGCGTGACAATGGCACCAGCGCTACGCCAGGCGCCCCCCTGCCCCTGCACGCCCGTTTTGGGGGCAGCAGCAGCGGTGCATCCCTGGCCGATGTGGCCCATGAGCTGAAACGCCTCGCTGCTGCCCGGGTGATGCCCCCGGCTGTGGTTTCTGACCTGGCGTCGGCTGGGGGGCCCATGTTGCTGGATGGCGTCAGTGAGGATGCAGCAGCAGCTGATGCCCGCAGCAGCAAGGTTCGTCGGGTGACAGCGCCTGTGTCGGGAGGGCCCCCGGTGCACGGTGCAGGCGCAGCTGCCGCGAGCGCCACCACGCCAGCGGTGGTGCATGTGCGCCCTGCGAAGCGCGCCCGCAGCTCTGCAGGTGTCGGCGTTGCCGACCCAGCCGAGGCTGGCGCCGCTGGCGTTGGAGTGGATTCAGCACAGGACATTGTGGACACGCAGCCACTGTCCAAGCAGCGACGCAGCGAGACCCTCATGTCCGCTGGCGCGCTGAACAGTGTGCGCGCAGAAACCCGTGTGCCTCGTCGCCAAATGCCCCAGCTGCCACTACGAGCTCAAGCCAACCGCAGTACTGGAGGCCTGCGCACCAGTCGCGGTGGCGTGCTGCCACTCATGTCCAGAGGCGGCCAGTGGGCTTCGTGGGAGGACGCGCTGCTGCTTGCCACAGTGCGGGAGTTTGGGACGAACTGGGACCTTGTGCGTGACGCCATGTCGTCGCACCCCTCCACGCTGGCGGCGGGGCGTATGTCCTCGCGGGCGCCTCGCCTGCTGTACGAGCGCCACCGCAAGCTGGTGGCAACAGCAGCTCCCGCGGGGCACAGCATCCTGGCCACCAAGCGTGCCCGCGGCATCACGTCGGCTGTGGGTGAGGCGTACGCTGCTTACCCCGGGGACCTCACGCAGCTGGCGGGTCAGGACGGCGATGTGGACAGCGCCATGCCGCAGTGGATGTGCTGGTCTGGGCAGCAGATCCCTCTGCAGCCTAGCGACACATCCCGCGTGCCAGTGCCCACCGTGCTCAGCCGTGGATGTGCGCTTGCCCACGCCCAAAAGGAGCAGAAGCAGGTGCCGTCTGTGGTCACCACAGACGCATCTGAGCCCCTGCGCCCGCAGCATGCATCTCACAACGCTAGCATTGCAGAGGCAAAACTGCCATCTGCCCTAGCGCACGCCAACGCGCCCAGCGGCGTTGCCAGCATGTACCTGCAGCACGACGTGGCGGCACTGGGGGCGCAGCACTCACGCCGCACGGAGCCCTTCAGGGAGTCATCGCCCTACGTCATTCAACACGCCAACATGAAGAAGCAACAGGCAGCAGCTGCTGCAGCAGCAGCCGCTGCCAGCAACGCTGCCCCTGTCGCTGCCCCAGTGCCGGCCGCTCCTGCGGGAGTGAGCGGCACTTCCGGCGGGACTGGGCAGCCGGCTGCCGCGCAGCGCCTCACTCTGCACACCGGGGCAGCTGGATCGGAGCCTGCTCCTCCAGCACTTGCCTCCAGTGGGGCAGCTGCGGTGCCGATTCAGCCCCCGGCTGTGAGCGCCCCAGTGCCTGCTGTCCCAGCTGCTGCTGCGCCCCCGACCTCTGCGCCCATGGGGGGCATGGGGGGGGCAATGGAAGCCATGTTCGGAGCAGGTGGCGATCAGCAGTGGTTGAAGGAAATTGCCCAGCGTCCAGAAGTCAGTGCGGAGATCGGGAATATTTTGAACAACCAAACAGCGTCTGGCCCAGCCAAGGTGCAAGCCATCGCGGCTCTTCTGCGCAGGTTCCAAAATGAGAACAGCAGCAAGTAGCCCACGCAAAAGAAATTCATCTTGCGCAAGTCATGAATGTTCCACGTAGAGCGCATCCGAAGCAGTGACGTGCAACTCTGTCGTTTTCTCCGTGTTTGGGGGCTCCCCCAATAGTGGGTGCTTTCGTTCTGTGCTACCGTAGTCAGGCAGGCCCAACGAACCAGGTCAAAACAACAGTGCTTCACTTTAAAAGGCGCGCACCCACCTTCTCAAGGTGCTGTGTTTGCTTTTGGCACTATTCTATACAATGGGCAAGACAACTGTGACTGGCATTCGCCGTGGCAGTGGCCGGTAAGAGAAGCAAATCTGCGTAGTACTAGTATACTGATGCTTTCACATGCAATGCATGTGCAGACGCCGCATGCAGCATGCAGAGGAACTATATAGACAAACACATCCAGTGCAGTCTATGCTTAATGGCTTCCAACCAGGACCTTCGCGTCAGCAGGGCAGCTTCTGCGGGTACGTGTCACTGATACAGCAGCCGTTACCACCACCACGATATTTTCACTTGCCGCGTCCGCATGCTATGCACCTCGCACATGATATGACTACAGAAATATGTGGGCATCCATTAAGGGTATGTTCTCATCGTCACCACAGCACACCGAGCTGCTGCAGACAATGCGTGACATGAAGCAGCAGTTGGCCGCTCTTTCTTCAGCCCATGCGGCCACTCACACAGCTATTCAGACACTGCTTGCTCAGCAGCGCATTGCTTTGGACAAGGTTATCACGCCAAATGTTACTGCTCCCAAGCTTGTACAAGGGGGTGGTGTCCTCTCGTCAGCTTTGCAAGCAGCGACGGTACAGTTCAGCAAGGCAGTCTCGCCTGGTGTGCCTGCAGCTCGCAAGCCAAGCACCCCCCACCCCAACAAGGCCACCCGCACACAGCAGCACAACGATTTCAGCAAGCCGTCTGCAGCGTTTGCGCACCCACGCGCCGTAGCCCGTGCGGGTGCAGTCTCAGCCCGCACAGTCACCTTCTCGGCAGCGGTCGCGCCCAGCCGCGTGGAGAGCCCCTCCTCCGCAGGCAGCTGGAAGTCTGTAGCCTCATTGAACAGAAGGCAACGCCGACGGGGCACACCTGCCCCTGCTGCCTTCAAGGCACAGGTGGACACCAGTGCCAGTCAGCTGGACACATCAGGCAACAGTGCCCCACGATCGCCCACGTACAATGCTGCCCCCCCTTCGCCCCTCCCGGCGCCACAATTCGGCACAAGTATGCTTCAGGCAGCATCTACATCTGCTGCTGCCCCTGCTGGGCGTGCACCGCATCCACTGATGGCAGCTGGCTTGGGTCCGGGAGCACTGCTGGGTGCGCGGGCCCAGCTCAAGAGGGCACCCCGCGCTGCGCCCAAGCCAAGGGCGGGAGTGAGGAAGCCCGCCATTGGGCTTGCTGGCATCGCAGCAGCAGCAGCCGCCATGGCCGAGCGCCGATCAGCACCCAAGGATTCAACCGCTGTGCCTGGAGCATCTGATGCAGGCGTGAATGCCAGCACCTGGTCAAGCCCCGGGCTGGGGCGGCCTGCCGTCACCCCCTGTGCTAAGCTGCGCCTCGTTGCGCCGTCTGGACCCAAGGCCTTTCCAGCCCTTGCGGGCGGTGCCGCCACCGCCGCCGCCGCTGCAGCTCCCCGCCCAGTGCAGCGGGCAGCCCCTGTTGGCGGCGTGAAGCGGTCTTGGGCAGACATTGCCCGAGTGCAGCAACGCACAGCTCGTCCCGCTGCTCGTCTGCCCCCTCCGCCCACTGCTGCTCTAGCCGCCGCCCATGGCCCAGCGAGAGCCGCCCTCCCCGTGCAGCCCCAGCCCGCCAAAGCCAGCCCCCCCACCATCCGGGGATTTGGCGCAGCAGACCTGCTTGCCGCCAAGCGTGGCCTCAAGAGCGGCAGTAAGGCCCCCCGTGCTGCCTCTCGGGAGCGGGCACGTTCCAACCCCCGGGGCCCCGCAGCTGCTCTTGGGGGAAAGAGCAGCCTGCAGTCAGTGCTCACTGCCGCACTGGCCCGCCGCTTTGCACATGCCAACCCCTCGCCAGTGCAGCGTGCTGGCAAGGCAGCCCGTGGCAGCAGCGGCACCTCCCCCGCCTCCAGTGTGGCGTCATCGTGGGACGGCTCGGATGTGGAGGGCTCCCCTGCACAGCAACGCAGCAAGCGGGTGGTGACTCTGGCCAGCCGCCCGGCCGTGGTGGCAAGGGGCTCGCCCCTGCGCCAAAGCAGCTCGGTGAATGCGGCCACGCCAGTCTGGCGCAAGGCGCCTGCTCCAGTGCGCGCCGGGCAGCCAGCCCGCCAGCCACAGCCCGCTGCGCGCAGGCTGGACTCTCCAAAGGTCGCTGGCGTGAGCATTCGCCCTGTGCAGCGTGTAGAGGCACTGCTATCTCCAGTGCGCATGGGCGGCATGGCATACCAGTCTGCTGCAGCCAGGCAGGTGCGGTGAGGGCATGCCGCTTGGGCGGGGGGTCTGCTGGTGACTGTAACTTCCTGCCAGTGGCCGAGTGCTCATGCGCGGGGTACGGTGTGAGCCGTGCGGCGTGCAGCCGCCTGGCTCTGCACTTTGAATGGAACAGCATATTTACCTGCACGCTCTTGCCCTCCTCACTCTTGCAGTGTGGCCTTGTGCTATGGGGGCCTCGAAGCTTCATCCGCTCATCCATACTATGCATGTTTGAAGCCCCCCCCGCGTCAAATTCCGATTTATAGCAGCACCAGAGAAGTTGGTTTCAATTGCCAATCATATTCTCTGTCGGCAAGTTTCTGCACCTTGGTGAGCTTGAATTCCAGTAGGTGCTGGCGGTTTCTGCATTGTGCACTGGCATCACCATAAAGCCGCTCTGCTGCCTACAGTGCATACAGCCACAGAGTACACAAAGCTGCACATTTTAGTCATAACCAACGAGGTTTCAAATAATAGAGGGCTCTGCTTCCCCAACCCAAACTTCTTGTCGTGAACGAAGTGGGCAGTGGGTTCTTGTCGCCAGCGACCAGTCACGGCTTGCAGCAATTTGGCCACTCCTTAATTGATTCATGCGGTTTTGTCATGACCGAACAATCAGATTCCACTACTCCTCGTGGTTCAACAAGAAGTATACTCCTGCGTTGGACTCGTTGGTCCAGCTGGTGGGTGCGGAACTTTCGGCTGCATCTGCAAACTGGCTCCGTTCCTTTGGCCGCGGCAGCAGCGCTGTGGTTTATTTCCACTGTTTCTATGTTGGCAACAAATCATCATATGTGTTTGTATGAGTTTGACGTCGAAGCCACCCGCCAGCGGGGGAGGCACATGATTGGTGTTGTCGTCTGTATCAGCCTGATCAGCTTCGCCTGGGCGGCCGCTGCCAATCGAGCAACAGCACATGGCCATGCTCTTGCTGCCAATGAAACTGGGCGCGCAAGATCGCAGCTACGAGTGCTTATGAAGAAGCGTGCATATGTGATGCAGCAGCATAGTTGGTACTTTTGGCTGTTCTTGGCGGTTCCGTTGGTGAGCACCTTGCTCATGCTGGCGTTCCCATCGCGGTACTGCCTCGCCCCGGCCATGAGGGCACAGTGTGCAGGTTTTCTTCTTACTATTAGTGAGTAGCACGCACCATGATGGTGCAAGTCCTGCTGTCATCTTTTGCCCTTGACGTTTGCAGCTTGCGAGCACACGCTTCGCTTCGTGCTTCTGCCCATGTCAGCAACCATTGACAACGACGCGCCTGAGGGGGCACGAGGAAAAAATGCGGGTGCAGCAATCCCAGGCACCCCCCCTGCATCGTTTCTCCTTGTTCATGTAGTAACACACTTCCCGGCGCTGCACTTGCCGCTTGCTCCGGTTGTGTTCATTTCCCTTCCTGGGGCGATGGTGTTTTGGATTGGCAACGCCCCCGCGCTAGCGCTGTTGTTGCCTGCCGTCCTGGCCATGGTTGTTACGGTTGGAGGTTTGTGTGTGCTGGGTATTGCTCAAAACACAACCCTGAGAGAGTCCGACTTCTTCGCCTTTGCCAAGAGCAAGCTGGTGTCTTGTCTGTCGGTGTGTGGCCGCCTGCGCACTCGCACTGTTGCACTTGATAAAGAGGAAACACAGGCTTGGTTCCGTGAACTGCCAGCCATGTGGCGCATTATCGTGTATATCATCATCGCCTTGCAGCTTTACGTGCCCTTTGAGCTGTTCTTGCTGCTGTTCCGTGCACGGGACAGCATAGAGGCGGCATCGATTCGCGGTGACAACACATCAACGCAAGGCGAGCTGCTATGGAGCTCTGAACAGCACGCAGCGATGTATAACGCCGAATCATCGACCTTGCAAGACATATTTTCCCAGTTAGAGCTGACGACCAATGGCCTTGTGCTCCTTACAGTGGCGCCTATGGTGACGCTAATGACCTCTTGCCTGGCGTGGGATGCCACATTCTTCACCCTGGCCATGGCGCAGCAGAGCAAACAGCAGCAGCAAAGTACGGCTATGCTACGGTGGCTGTCGCACGAGTGTCGCTCTCCAGTTTCAGCGGCACTGCTGACTGTGGAGTACCTCTTGTCGGAAGTGATGCCGGCGTGTCGGCAGCAGGTGCAGCAGCTAGCCATGCATCCTCGTAGCTCCCTGCCCACGCATAGCCTCACTGACATCCACCACGTGCGTGCTGGGCACGGCCGCTCCTCCAGTTTGGTGTCGGCTGCACGCGATGTCACACTGGAGGGGTCCCCTAGGGGGGGTGCAGGTGCCGACCGCCCTGGCCTGCGAGTGGGCCTGCTGGCGGGCACCTTGGCGCTCAGCAGAGCATCTGCATCCAAGTCATTCGGCTCCCCTGTACACAACATGCCAGCCGCAAGCGCTCTGCAGGACGTGCGGGGGGTGGCCAACCGCGCCCGCCTTCTCAGCGGATGCTCGGATGACTCACCGGCCCTGGATGATAATGCCAGCGGCCAAGGCATCTCGACTGCTTCACCAGAGGTGACACTTTCTAGGGAAGACCCCCCCCTACACCCCAACCTGGGGCCTGACAAGTCTGGGGGCAATAACAGCGGTGCGCGGCATGCTGTAGAACACTCGCAACAGCAGGCCATGATACCACCCTCAATATCCTTCGACACAAATAGTGCGGACGGCCCCTTGGCCTTGCTGGATGAGGTGCAGCAGTACATCGAGATGATGGCCCAGCCTATGACGGCGCTGTCGGGGGTGCTGGACAACATGCTGCTGTACATGAAGAAGCAGCACACAGCACACGACCATCCCCGTGAAGGCGCCGTGAAACCCTTCACCCTGCGGCATCACCAGGGTTTGGGCGTCATTGGTGTCAGTTCCCTGCTTGAGTCGGCCTGGCAGAATGCCACTGCCAGCCAAGACGTCATGTCCGGGGAAGGCTTGCGGGACAATGCAGTGGGCCTGGCCACGAGTGTGGGCACGCTGGCTCTGGAAACACCAGGCTCTGTGTCCACTCGAGGCTCGGCTGCGGCCCCAGCCTCACGCCGGCAGCTGTTCCCGAGAATGAGCGCACGCGGCACCCAGCAGCCACAGTCAGCCTCGCACGAGCAGCAGCATGGCACGCTACGCATGACAAGTCCCCTGTGCAGTATGTCTCCTTCACAGGGCCTGCTGTTCCTGCAAGGCACGGCGTTACGCTCAAAAGTTACGCAGTCCACCTGTCTGCAAGTGGTGACAAATTACCTTACCAACGCCATCAAGTACGGACGCAGCATCAACGCGGAGGGTGAAGACGAAACCAATATACTTCTGGAGATCACATTGCTGCAGCTGTCGCCTGGTCCGAGGACTGGCTCTGAAGCACAGCTGCAGGGGGTGCAAGGGCCTGCCTGTATCAGCCGTGCCCCCGCCCCGTGGCAACACGCCGTGACCCAAGCCCAGCTCATGAGGCACAATACAGTGGCAGCAATGCGCGCCCCAGGTGCATTGTCTGCCTCAGGGGCGTCAGATACAGGCAGTGCCATGTATGCAGGAGTGGGAGTCCAATCTACGCCGTCCGTGCCGCTGCCCATGGCCACCGTCCGCACCACTCCGGCAACGGGCATGCTGGATGACTCCATCACCAGCATGAAACCCAAGCATCTGGAGCAGTCTGCTTCTGCCCGCTCGCACAGCTGTCGCAGCATGGGCACTGCCGCCACAGGCCCACAGCTGAAACGGGAGCTATCCCTGGCAGTGTCCGACAACCTGCGGGGCACCCACATCGTCACCTTCAACGCTGCCCCTGCAGGTGCTCTGAAGAAGCTCGGCAGCAGCACCACCCCCAAGCATGGCGCCCGCTCGCCCGCTGCCTCCCGAGCGCGAAGCGGCAACGACCGATCCCTGAGTGCCAGTGGGGGAGAAGACTTGCCAGTGGACATGCCCAGGTTTGCAAACGGCCTGCATAGTGCATCACGAGTACTAAGCAGCATGCACTACACCTCCACAGCGTCTGGCTCCCCCCGGCGCCCCGGCACTGGGCAAGCCTCCGTCACGGACGTCTCCCAGTCCCTGGGCAGTCTGCCCTCCCGCCTGCAGCCATTTGAAGGGTGTCTGGACAGCATCATGCACAACTTTGCATATATGCAGGACTGGGAGAAACAGCAGGGGCGCAGTGCCCCCAAGCCCCCTGCAGCAGCCACTGGGCGCCCTCCCCGACCTGCAGCAGTCGAGGCCCCGGCCGCAGCCGCTGCCGCACCTGGACTTGCTAAGCCACCTCCACAGCTGCAGCATGGTGTGCTTGTCTTGAGTGTCACAGATCACGGCCGTGGCCTCACAGTCGAGGAGAGCCAGTCCCTGTTCCAGCCCTTTGCCCGCCTGCGCAGCGGGTCGTCCGCCAAGGGGAATGGTCTGGGGCTGTGGCTCATGAAGGAGCTCATTGAGAGCCAGGGTGGGGCATTGGCGGTGCACAGCGCTGGCTTGGGCACCGGCTCCACATTTGCAGCCTTTGTCCCTGTGCAGTATGATGCAGGCACAGCAGCCAATGCTTGGCAGACACATATGCAGCAGCTGGAGGAGGCAGGCGAGCTGCGGCAGAGCCACACTGCCGCTCGGGCTGTGGCACTGAATGAGCTGGAGGCACCATCCACCGCCCCCACCCTATCCACCAGCCATGATCACTCCAATGCGGTGGGCGCTACGGGCAGCCACCCCCGCTCAAGCAGCAGCGAGCAAACCAAAAGCATCAACGGGAGCAACGCCCTCCTGAAGCTAAACGCCATCAGTCGCAGCATGGCTGACACAGACTTGGAGGCCATGCCTCGACCCACAGGTACCTCTCACAAGTCAGACGCAGGTCCGTTGCTGGGCAGTAGAGGTGAGGCCCCAGGCCGCACTGGAGGGATGCCATCGCCATTCGCTGAGGCGGGACTGAGTGGCATCTCCAGCCACAAGCAACCTCAGCTGCCTGCAGGCGCTGACGGTTTCATGCTCCCGGTAACTCTTAAGGTGGCTGGGGGGGGCGGTCCTCTTGCCACAGGTCTGCACAATGCTGGCGACAGCGACAGCGATACGCTGTCCCCGCGCTTCGAGGCGTCCGGAGGCGGAGGCAGCACCTCCTCGGGATTCCAATTCAAAACCATTCGCCGCATGTCCCAGCGGTTTGGGAGGGGTAGCCGGCGACACAGCGGTGCTGACGACGCCGTGTCCCGCGTACCACTAAGTGCGCTACGGGCTGCCACAGATGGAGCGCGCTCCAACGCATCGTTGGACCCGCTGCTGGCACCCGCCCAGCAGTCAAGCGAAGAAGTGTCCTCCCAACAGAGGCGTGCCCAAGCAGCTAAAACAAGGGATAATGTGCAGCGGGTACTGCGCACGTTGAGCGCTGAAGCGGCTCCAGGCTCGGCCGCAGTGCTTGGGCGGGGGGTCGGTGCGCACATAACTTCCACCAAGCACCGCACACGGCGCGTACGGCCATCCCAAACGCGTATGGCAGGGGGGTCGCCTGCAGCAGAGGGTCAGACACCCTCCAGCAGATCACACACATTTCGCAGCAGTCGCTCCAGCTCGGCGCAGCACACTCGGCATGGTAGTGACGCGGCAGGTGCTCCAGGCGGCAGGGGGGCTGGAGGGAGCGCTAGCCCCCACGGCTTTGAAGGCTCAGTCATGGTGGTGGATGATGCGCCCACCAACCGCACACTTCTGGCACGACAGGTGAAGCGCCTGGGATACACCGTGCACACTGGTGTGGACGGGCGCGACGGCCTGCGGGTGTTTGAGCAGGAGCACGGTGGGGGGCGTGGGGTGGGCCTGGTCATCACTGACATGACCATGCCGCACCTGAATGGCGATGGCATGGTGCGAGAGATGGTGGCAATGTGTGCCAAGAATGGTTGGCACGTGCCCGTCTTCGTGGTGGTGAGTGGCAACGTGATGCAGGATGACCAAGATGCCATGCGGGCGGCAGGGGCGCACGTGGTGCTCAGCAAGCCTGCAAAGCTGGCCGACATCATGCAACGGGCAAGTGAAATTGCACTGCACCGGTTGGATCAGTAGGTTTCGCAATTCATGGCAATTTGGTGTGGGGTTGATTGCACAGCCTGGTTGTCAAGGTTCCTTGCTCGGCTTGGGTGCTTGCGGGGGCGCTCTCAGCTGATTCTTTCGGATACCCACTCACTCATTTCACTCAACTCTGTGCTGTCTCAAAACAAACATTACTTGAAACTTTCGTTTGCATGCATAACATTCTTGAACTCAGTCGTGTTACGATCTGTGGCTTGGATTGACCGTCACCAGTCAACCGCTGCGCCGACAAGTCTTGAACGAAAAGCTTTGCATCGACATCGTCTTGCTGCTACATAACAGGCCCACCGAAAACAAACCATGGCATTTTCACCGTCGTCATTTCCTGGTGCATTTGATAGCGATGACCGTGGAAGCTATTTCTCGGGCGCCGTTTCCCCTGCCGTTACGCAGACAAATCATGCTGCCTCGGACCAACAGCTGCCCCATGAGCGTCTGCGCAAGAAACTCTTTGGTTCAAAGTGGCAGTATCCATCTCTGCATGACACATTTTGGCTGTGCAATCACTTCAAGGAGGCTTCCACGCATGACAGTGGTACTTTGACTGGCTCAGCTCTGATACAGGCTCTGCGGAAACTCGAGCAGCTGGAGGGCTTACGAGAGGAGGTATGAGTTGCGCCCGGAACCTGCTTACTGCCATTCAAGCAAGCGTTTTATTACAGTCTTTGCTAGCACTTATCGACGCCCCAGCATTCAATTACGACACTTCTTCTGAGATGTACGTTCGATGGCCGGCAGTGCTTCGTGAGGCGACCATTGCAACGGATGAAGTCGACACAATCGTGGCTAGTTTGCGGCAACAGGCAGCTGCAGAAACGGCCGTTAGTGGCCATTACATTTTTCAATTTAGACAAGAGTGTCAGGCGCTTTCCCGGGAAGGGGCCTCGCCCTTCACCCCAAAGTCGCTTCGCCGAATGCTGCGAGATGCGCTGGCATTGAAAGCCACAAGCACCCAGGCACAGGCCATCGTGCAGGATATTGCAAGCAGATCTGCACCAAGTGTGTCAGATGATGATGCTGCGGCTGCATTTGGAGGGGTTGTGTCTGCTGCGGAGCTGGGCCTGTGGCTGCAGAGCTACGTGGAGGATGCCGTGTCAGCCCAAGCTGCAGCCATCGCCGCGGAGGAGCCTGCCACTGCCACCACGCCCCTTCACGATGCCCCCATCAGCACAGGCGCACAATCAAGGGCTGGCACTCCGGTGTGTGATTTGCGGCTGGCCCGTGGCAGCGTGGGTTGCTCCCTGCTGGCCCAACACGGTTTTACCCCTGTGCCCGGCATTGTGGCCAGCTTCCTGCAGGGCATGCAAGTCGGTACATCAAATTGTACTGTGGCCCAGCTCGTGAATGCATCCGGCAGCAATGCTCTGGATCACAGCAGTGCCTCCGATGGCGTGTTGAGCATCTCGAGCCTCGGGCTGGAGGGCAGCCACAGGCAGGACGCGTCTGCTGTGGCAGTGTCTCTGAATTATCAGGCATATGGCGACGCGTTGTATCTATACCGAAAATCCCAGGGCCGTTCCACAGACGGTCGTCGCAGTGCAGGGGATGAAGCACCAGATGTTTGTGACATTTTGCTGACGGACCGGATGGACGACCCCGCTGCTGCCGCTGGGAGCTTTCAGCTCCTCGGGGAAGAGAGCACCAACGAGGGCGCAGAACTGACACCCAAGCAGCACCTTCTACTACGTAGGCAAGCAGCTGTTCCATCTCGCCACGTCCCGCCCGTGCTGGTGGATGTGCTGACGGTTGTGTACAATGCTGCTGCGCAGGGCAAGGTTGCTGCTGGCAAGCGCAGCACAGACGCCGTGAGCAGCCATTCTGGCGTGCGGGATGTACCCACTCAGGTACAAGTGCACCAAGACATGGATGTGGTGTTGGCTCGCGAGGGCTATGTGCGAGTGCAGGGCAATTTGAATGAGGGGAATCCTGGCCCTGAAATCGCCGTGTGGTTTAGACGGCAATATGCCCTGCCGGAGAGCGCAGAAGCTAACAAGGAGCACGGTGTGATCATGAAGCGGCGCAGACAGGACGGCGTGCTGGCCCTGTCACTGGCCATGAGACGCTTGAGCATGGCCCTGCTGCTGTGGGAGTGTGAAAATGTGGCGGGTAAGGGGGGCAATTTGTTCAATGTGGGCAACGGAAGAGGGGTACTGACAGCCCAGCTTTCCATGCGACAAGCGTTCAACCAGGCTGTGCGCAGCCTGGGCACCCCTGCCAGCCACATATCCGATGCTGCCCTGGTGGCCATGCTGACACAGGAGGCACCCTACCTGGTGTCCCCTGTCCCAGAGCTGCCCCTGGGGGTATCCGCCGACATACCAGCTGGACACCTGGCAATGGGGCTGTCCAGCTCTGCAGCGGTGGACGCTGTGGCGGCCTTGGACCCCTTGGGGGATGATGCTGTGCAGCGGGGGGTGTTCACCCAGCGGGCACTTTGGGGGTGGGGGCCGGCCCGCACAGGCGACCTGCCCTCCACAGCAGCCGCTGTCACATACACGGTATTGCTCAGTGCACTCAGTAGCCGACTGGCCGAAGGTTGGTCTCTCAGCTCCCTGGTGCGTTTCGTGCGTGGCTGGGTGCAGGAGGGACTTGTGGCGGCACCCACAGCGGGCGCCGGGGATGATGGCGGCACAGCAGAGCAGCTGGATAAACAGGGATCCCAGGTGGGTAAAGGTGCACCCAATGGCGCACCTGATACTGATGATGATGTTTTTAGTTCAGATGCTGTCAGCGACAGCGGCTCTGAGTCAGGCAGTGACAGTGGCATGGCTGCCGATAATTCTGAGATGGAACCGACAAATGCCGCCCCAAAGGCCCAGCCGCCATACAGGGCAAAGGCATGCAGGTTTCCACCCACATCAACTTCCATAGATGGCTCTGAAGATGCGGCTGCCGGCAGTACCGCTGCTCGCCTGCACGAGGACGAGCTGCTGGCGCTGCTGGGCAGGGGGGCGCGCCAGGAAGAGCCTACTGTGCACCCGTGCGCAGCAGCGGGGCTGGCACGCGAAACAGATGCGCTGCCTGGTGCAGGTACAGGGCACCGTGTGGTGGACATTGTTGATTGCTTGTGGGCGCTGGGGGCTGCTGCAGTGAGGGCCTGGCAAGTGGCTGCCGCAAGCAGCGACGTCGAGCAAGCCCACTGTCCCAGTCATGTGCATGTGGAGTGGGGTGCAACGCTTGTACAGATCGGTATGCAAGATGCACACCAATGCGGTATCTGGCGTTCCATTGAGTCCTGCGCTTCGACAATTTCGACTCAAGGGAGTGCATGGGGGATTGTGGACCCCTCCTTGGACGAGGCAGGGCACTTGGACGCGCATGTGCTGGCGGAGGCAATGCAAGCATGGTGCTTACATGCTCCAGCTCACGAAGTGTTCCCCCGCTCCTGTGTGTTTGCTTTGCTACCGCTGATGGGGCTTGGGGCAAAGGGGGGGGCTGTGGGGGCAGACGGCTGGCACCTTGTGCTTGAGGCAGACGTGGTAGCACATGCATTGTACGCTACATCTGTGGATGCGCGCTCCCGTAGCGCTGGTATCTTGCTTCGTGCTGGTTTGTTGTCATTTGCCCAGCAGCGGTCACTGCTGTGGTGCATTGTGCGTCCCAGGGTAATGGCATCACAGTCTGTTGCACCACAGGGTCCTGGGGACTGCTTACTGGATGCAACTGCACTACTGCACAGCATGCTTGGGCACAGACTGACCGATTTTACCTTGAAGGACCCCCTAGCGACGGCGCCTGCATCAGCAGGGCGGGCAGGTGGGGGGGACGCATACTCCACCACAGACAGCGACGGCGGCAGCGAGAGCGACGAAGACGGCGACAAGCCAAAACAAGCTGACAAAGCAGCCGTGTTGCCTGGTCGCGCAGAATTCTGCCCTGTAGATGGTGCCACATTGCTGCACGCAGGCGCAGCGGAGGGACTACTGGAGGTGGGCTTGCTCGCCTTCACTGCGGGAGCCCCCGCACCAAGTCCCACCACACGGGTGCCAATCACACGAAATGGGGCCTCCAACCTCTTGTCCGCTGGGAGCTCACTCTGGGGCGCCATCGGTGGAGGTGCACCATCCTCCGCCGTGCCTGTATCGAGCACCGCTCCGGGGTTGGGTGGGCAGCCAACTCTCCGACTGGGAGATGAACTTGTGTCCTCCAGTGGGGGCATCCGAAGCAAGGCATCCAGCGCAGCATGGGCTGCAGGCGTGCAGCTGCAGAACCAAATGTCTTCTGGCGGCAGTCTTGTGGCGGTGTCTGCGCTTGGCGGCGTTGAACGCACCCTACTGCAAGCTCAATTGCACGGCGCATCGCTTGGCAGGACCGGCTTCAATGCAGTGCGTGCATGGATTCTTCCAGCGGTCCTTGCTGTACTTTCTTCTGTTAAGACTGGAGTGGGCGCACCCGTATCAGCACAACCAGCTGACATTTTTGGAGCGGGCTCGGCCGCAGCCGGCGGGTTCGGCGGCGTCATGTCCCCAGTGAGCATTTGGGGGGACGGGACCCCAACAAACAAACCACCCGGTGTGACTGCCACTGGTGAGACTGTTGAAGCGCTGGCTGTCGAAACGCAGAATGCGGATGGAGTGGCTGTCGTGGATAGGCCCATTCCGGGAGGTTGCATTCTACCAAATGCTGTGGCGGCTCTACTGGCGCCCCGAGCTGCGCCTCAGGGCCCACTCTCCCAGGGAACCATTCTTCTGGAGCAGCCGCTGATTGCCAATCTTGCATTCATAAATGCTTCCAGCAGCAAACGCAAGAAATCCAAGAAGCACAAGCGGAGCAAGAAGGCGGCAGCTGCAGCGGCAGAAGAGGCGACAGCAGCAGCTAGTGCAGCAGCTGCTACTCCCCTCATGCCAGGCATGGATCGTAAGCTGGTAAGCAGGGGCATGTTGATTCCTGTGGCAGCAGCACTGCAGCACCTGGGTGCTTCAGTGGCGTGCAGCATTCTGGGCCCCCTTGACAAGGGCGTGCTGGGGAACGACACGGCATGTGCTGTGCCGCAACAAATGTGTCTGTGTGCTCAGGCCGAATCAGCAAGTGCAGATGCCCAGCCTTCACCGATTGAGTGGTTATCTGGGGCACCACTGGTGCAAAGAGCTGCTGCTGAGCGGGGCATGCAGTTGGCCTTGCGACGCACAGGGGCTGAGGCTGCTGTGGGCATGGCAACTGCAGTGGCGGCTTCATTGGAAGCAATTCTGCCCGAAATGGCTCGTGAATCAGTTGCTGGTGCCATCAGTGTGCCGGACCTGCTGGCCAGTGTGCGCAGTGCAGCCCCCTTGTTGGGTTTGGGGCTGTGGCCGGTGCAGCGCTGGCTGCCAAACATGCAGCAGGAAATGTTCAAGGCGTGCTGCAAGAATCCGCTGTATGTTTGCTCAGAAGCTGAGTGGGCAGATTCCCAGGCCGCCCCTGCCACCCCCGAGGAGGACTCTGCCAGCTCTGCTTCGGAGGAGGGCCACGTGCAGGGGGTCATCCTAGGGGGCAGCAGCAGTGAAGAAGAAGCACTTCCTACATCTGATGAGTCGGGCGTCATCAGCAGCTCCGGTGAAGAGGATGCATCGGATGGGGCCAGCAGCGCGGGCAGTGGCGCCTCCTCAGTCAGCGGAGCGCCACCTGCTGCAGCTGACAGCTCCAGCGATTCAGAGGGCCCAGGTATACTTGTAGATGTCGCAGCTGATGCTGTGCTTTCGTCGATCTCTCGCGTGTCTGGTTCTGTAGCACTGCGCCACACCAAGCGCAGCGCAGAGATGCTGCTGCTGCCGTCAGTGTCTTGCAGCACCCTAGAGGGGGATGGCAGCCTGAAGCGCAAGCGACGTGCCATGCAGGAATATGGGGACATTGTGAAACCCGTGAAAAGTGCCGATGCTGCCCATTGCCTGGCCGCTGCGCTTCTTGCGTCTGGCACTCTGGTCAGTGATGGCGGGCCGCTGGCACATGAAGTGAAGCTGCTGCCGCCTAGCGATGACAAGACCGCAGATAGCACGCGACGCCGGACACTGAAGAAAAAAGGCTTTATGCAGGTTGTGAAACTGCCTGCGCACACAGGCTCCCTGTGGCTGCGCTGTGTGCAGGTTTCCAGCGGCGCCCGTGCAGTCCGCAAGGCCATGCGGCGAGCAGGCGGCAAGGGACAACGGGCCGCTGATGCTGCACAAGCAGCCGCGAGCAAATGGGGCAAGGCTGCAGCTAAGGCTGTGCGCTATGCTGCGACAGACGCAGTTCTCACACAGCAAGCTCACGACCGCCGTGCCAAAGCAGGCAGCTCCAGTCGTCCGCCCCACGCCGCGGGGCCCGAAGCAGCTTCCACATACGGCCACGTTGCGCCAGATGAACTGAAGCGGCAGCATGTAGCTGCAGCACCTGCATGGATTCCTCCCGCGGAGGGGGGGTCGTGGGCCTGCGTGGGGGGCTGGCGGGTGAACAACGAGGGGCTTGAGGGAGGGGCTAGGTCCATCTCCACCGTATTTTGGCTACGATATGGCAACAAGCCGCGCGACAAAGGCGGGCTTGCTAAGGCATTGGCAGATGCAGCGATGGCTGCAGCAGGCCCTGTGCCTGAGGCCCCCACTCCTGCCGACAGCAGTGGGGGCGACACCAGCGGCTCAGAGCTGCCTGAAGACGACGCGCTGGTGTCTGTACCGCAGTCTGCGTTGCAAGATGGAGAGAAGGTGGTCCCATCCCTTTCAAATGCTGCGTCACACCTACCCGTCCCCGCAGACTCGTGGAACTCGCAACTTGTGCCCAAGGCCCTGCGAAAGCTGCTGCCGCGCTGTCAGCGCAGATACCACAGACTGTTTGCAGCAGGCAGCGTGCCTCTGAATCCTTTATCTGTATTTGTGCCTGAAGATCGGGACGGTAGCGGGACCCTGCCCCCTGCTGCATTCAGCGAGGTGCTGCGGGCCCGTCTGCTGGGGCTGGGCCTGCGGGGGGAGACAGAGTTGGCGGAGCTGCTGAGGGCACTGCAGCATGCATCGTGCCTGGGGCAGGAGCGGACAGGCGAAAAGCACCGTGTAAGCAGAAGCACACACATCGATTATGTGCTCTTCAGTCGGCTGCTCATGTCGCCTGAGAGCCAGGCGCTGGGTGTAGTGGTGGCTGCGCGGGTGCGGGTTGCGCTGCTGGCGCATGCTCGAGCCAAAGCAATTGGAAAGCGGTCATCAATAGGCACTGTGCGGGATGTGCTGCAGCAGTTTGCCGAAGCAGAGGGGGGCGGTAGTCGCTCGCAGTACCACAACTCCGGCTCGGGGCAGGGCATCAGGGGCCGTATTGCACTGGGAGATTTGGCACGTGCATTGGCGGCGTTGGGAATCGCGATATCTCCCAGCCATATGGTGCCCCTCTGTCGAGCCCTTGGCCTCACGCCAGACAGTGCGGGGCGCCTTGATGTGGATACATTTGTGCGCGTGGTCATGGCGGGCACCGGCGTGGTGCCTTGGACTCAGGGCGGCGTGTCGCTGCTTTCGCCAGCCGCTCGAGCAGCTCGTTCCCGTCTACGAGAGGCCGCATGGATAGCTGCCAGCAGCGATCTTGATGTTGCTGCAGCC